>Ga0213863_10003905_pt1 | contig 10148 bp, 8 predicted proteins | sample PICome_8_FD_160128 | JGI IMG/M metagenome (GOLD analysis project Ga0213863, IMG submission 160128) | Coastal seawater microbial communities near Pivers Island, North Carolina, United States - PICO497 | ecosystem: Environmental > Aquatic > Marine > Coastal | place: USA: North Carolina | collected... | reverse complement strand
CTGCGGAGAGGTGATCGCCCGCGCATTCCAGTGTGATGGACAGCCCGCTGCTGGCTTGCGTCAACGTGAGGACTGGTGCGTCTTCCGCCCCGAGATCGACTCTATTGATGCGGCTCAACCGCAGATCGCGCAGGATGAGGTCATGCGCGCTGTCATCCTCGGCCTTGGTGATGGCGCTGAAGGGGCCAGCAGGAACCCTGTAGGCGCGGCTTTGCCCGAAGCTTTCGACGGCAATCGTTGCCGTTTCGCGTCCAAGGCTTGCGGCGGCCAGACCCGCGAGTAGGGCGTTGGCGTCTTTCAGGTCGATGTTTTCGGCAGCCCATGCGGCAAACGCACCAAAGCCATCAGTGGGTAGGTCAGCGGTTAGGCGACGCGAAGATCTAGCTGTGTGACCGACAGTCTCTGCGGGCAGCGCCCTGAGGACTTCAAGATCCGCAACATGGAAGGGTTGGGGGTGTCCGGTCGCCACCAGTCGGTTCAGGTCCAGTCCCTGTTCCAGCGCCAAGCGCCGTGCCTTAGGGGAGGCGAGGATACGACCATCAGGGGATGTGGCAGCCTGCGCTTTGGGCACCTTCCCTGGCGCAGGTTTGGGTTCGTCTTTTTCTGTGGGGGCCGGATTGGGCGATGCAGCCGGGTTTGCTGCGCCACCATCCGCAATGCTGCGTTGCACGGGATTGGCAGGTTTTTCAGCAGATATGATCGCAATCGTATCGCCGACAGGTGCGGCTTCAGTTGCCTCGGCAAGCAATGCTGCCACGAAGCCATCGGCGCCTGCCTCGACCTCCATGGTGGCCTTGTCCGTCTCCACTTCGAACAGGATATCTTCGGCAGCCACGGCATCGCCCAGTCCTTTGTGCCAAGCGACGATCACGCCAGTGTCCTGCGCCATACCGAGCGCAGGCATGATGACGGCCGTGCCTTCTGGCAACGCGGCATCATCTTTGCATGTATCAACGGGGGCCTTCGGGCCGCTGCTTTCAGCCGTCTCCGACACGAGAGCGATGACATTGCCCACGGGCACATCGGCCCCGGCCTCGGCCTGCACATCCGTCAGGTAGCCGTCGGCGGGGGATTCAACCTCCATCGTCGCTTTATCGGTTTCCACCTCGAACAGCGCGTCGCCGGCTTTCACAGGATCGCCAGCAGACTTAAGCCAACTAACAATCTTACCGGTATCCTGCGCCATGCCCAGGGCGGGCATGATGACCTCATGCGCCATGGATCATCTCCCCCGACACGAGCTTGCGCGCGTTCTCAGCCACGGCTTCGGGCGTCGGCACCGTGATGTCTTCGAGCGCGGGCGAGAACGGCACGGGCACATCCATCGCGCCCATCCGCACGACCGGTGCGTCGAGATGATAGAACGCCTTTTCATTGATCCGTCCCGCGATTTCGCCCGTGATGCCATAGCTTTGGTGCCCTTCGTCCACCACGATCACGCGCGAGGTTTTCTTGGCCGATGCGATAAGTGTCTCTTCGTCCAACGGCACAATCGTGCGCGGGTCGATCACCTCGGCGTCGATGCCGTCTTTGGCAAGAATTTCGGCTGCCGCTTCGCACACCTGCACCATCGAGGACGTGGCGATCAGTGTGATGTCGCGGCCCTCTCGCTTGATGTTGGCCTCTCCGAAGGGAATCAGGAATTCCTCCTCGGGAACGGGGGCCTTGTCGTTATACATCAGCTTGTCTTCGAAGATCACGACCGGGTTGTTGTCACGGATTGCAGTTTTCATCAGGCCCTTGGCTTCATAGGCAGAGGACGGCATTGCAACCTTGAGACCTGGGATATGGGCGACAAGCACGTGCAGCGACTGCGAGTGTTGCGCGGCTGAGCGGCGGGTTGCGCCCATGTTGGTGCGTAGAACCAAAGGCGCGCTCATTTTGCCGCCAGACATGTAGTGCGTCTTGGCTGCCTGATTGCAGAGCTGATCCATGATCAGGTAGATGAAATCACCGAACATCAGGTCCACAACGGGGCGTGTGCCCGTCATTGCGGCACCAACAGCGAGGCCCATGAAACCGGGTTCGGCAATAGGCGTATCGACAACGCGATCGGTGCCGAATTCCTCGACAAGACCGCTGAGGACCTTGAAGGGCGTTCCGGCCTCGGCGACATCTTCGCCAATGATGAACACGGTTTCATCGCGGCGCATTTCTTCGGCCAGGGCTTCGTTAACCGCCTGGGACAGTGTAATCTCTCGCATGTCCTTCTCCTCAAGCCAGCGCGTGTTTGACGTCGGTAAAGACGTGCATGTCGACTTCGGTCTCGTTGGGGTAAGGCGCGGCTTCGGCGTAGGCGACAGCCTCTTCTGCGTCTTTCTTGACCTCCGCATTCGTGGCTTCGATCTCATCCTCAGTCGCAATGCCCTGCTCAACGAGCCAGCTGCGGAATTTGATGATCGGATCGCGGTTTTCCTTCCAATCCTGCTCTTCTGCCTTGGAGCGGTAGTATTCGCGGTTGATATCGCCCACATGGTGACCGTGATAACGGTATGTCATCAGTTCCATAAAGAAAGGCCCTTCGCCCTTACGTGCGCGGGCAACAAGGTCCTGTGTCAATTCGTTGACGGCCAGCACATCCTGCCCATCGATCTGATGCGCCTCGATGCCGAAAGCCTCTGCGCGCGCAGTTATTGAACCGGCTGCGATTTCTTCGGTCTTGGTGTATTCGGAATAGCCGTTGTTTTCGCAGGCGTAGATGACAGGCAATTTCCAAAGCGCGGCCATGTTCATGACCTCGTACATCAGTCCCTGCGCCGTGGCCCCGTCGCCAAAGAAACAAACGGTGACGTCATCTTTACCCAAGAGCTTGGCCGTAAAGGCTGAGCCAGTCGCGATTCCCATCGACCCGCCAACAATGGCGTTGGCCCCCAGGTTTCCATTGGACTGGTCGGCAATATGCATTGAGCCGCCCTTGCCGCGGCAGTACCCTTCTTCTTTCCCCAGAAGTTCGCAAAACATCTCTTTGAACTCGGCACCCTTGGCGACGCAATGGCCGTGCCCACGGTGCGTTGAGGTGATCTTGTCGGTCACTTTCAGGGCTTCACAGATGCCAACGGCCACAGCTTCTTCGCCGGAATACATATGGGTCAGACCCGGCATTTTAGCGGAGAGATAGAGCTGGTTGGCATTGTCCTCGAAGGTGCGGATGCGGACCATCTGGCGGTACATTCGCAAGTAGTCTTCTGTGTTTGTCTTTCTTTTGACCATGATGTCCTCGTGGGCGATGGGCTCGTCTCCGCCTTGCGCCGGGAGAAAACGCAAAGCGGAGATTTGTCGCCGTTCAGTAGCGGTTGGCGATGGGTAACTCTTCAGCAGGGAACAGGCTGATGACTTCGCAACCTGTTTCGGTCACGACGACCTCTTCCTCGATCCGGGCGGCTGAATACCCGTCCGTCGCCGGGCAGTAGGTTTCGAGCGCGAAGACCATGCCGGTCTGGATCTCCATCGGGTGATCCATGCTGACCGCGCGTGAGATGATGGGCCGTTCATGGAGGGCCAGCCCCAAGCCATGGCCGAATTGCAGACCAAAAGCCTGATCTTCGTTGTCAAACCCGAGAGATTGGGCAGTTGGCCAGACCTCGGCAACCTTGTCGGTGGTTACACCAGGTTTGATCATCGCGATCGAAGCGTCGATCCATTCGCGCGCTTTCACATAGGCATCGTTCTGCGCAGGCGTCGCGCGCCCGACGTTGAATGTGCGATAGTAGCAGGTGCGGTAGCCCTGATATGACTGCAAGATGTCAAAGAACGCCTGATCGCCGGGGCGGATCAAACGGTCGGTGAAGTTGTGCGGGTGCGGATTACAGCGTTCGCCGGAAATGGCGTTGATAGCCTCCACATCGTCTGAGCCCATCTCGTAGAGCATCTTGTTCGAAAGCGCGACAATATCGTTCTCGCGCACGCCCGGTTTCAGCTCTTCGTAGATCATGTGATAGACGCCATCGACCATCGAGGCTGCCTGCGTCAAAAGCTGGATTTCATCCCAGTTCTTGATCTCACGCGCTGCCAGCATGATTTGTTGGCCGTCAACAACGTGAATGCCCTCTTCCTGCAGCGCGTGGAACATCGCGGTCTCTGCATAGTCGACGCCCACGGGCATATCAGCCATGCCCGCATCCTTGATCAGTTGAGCGATCATCTTGGCATATTTTTTCATCAGGCCGAATTCGGGTGGGATTGTACCGCGCATACCCACAACTCCGGCAAGGCAGTGGTCCGGCTCCAGCCAATCGGAATAGCGTTTGTGGTGCACTGCAGCCGAGCCGAAATCCCAGACGTAGGGGCTGTCATCGCCGGTAAGCAGGCAGAAACGGCACATCTTGTCCCGTTCCCATTCGCCAATTTTGGTCGCGGACACGTACCGGATGTTGTTTACGTCGAACAAAAGCAGCGATCCGGCATTGGAATTCTGCAGGGACTGCCGCGTGCGGGCCAAACGATAGCGTCGCAGCCTATCGTGATCGACCCGGCGTTCGAAATCGACAGAGCTATGACCCCAAGCAGGGATTTTGTCGCGCCATTCCCAATTGGTTTCAAGATCCTGCGGGGTAAGCAGGTTCGGCATAAGGGCATTGCCCGGACGTTCTGACATTGGAAACTCCTTTCGGGTCCGCCAAGCGCACCCGCATGTTTTGAAAATGCTGGGGTGAGGGCTTTAGGTCGTGGCCCAACCGCCATCGATTGAGATCATCTGACCGGTCATGTAATCGCTGTCGTCCGATGCGAGGAAAGACGCGGTGCCAACGATATCTTTGGGGTAGGACACGCGCTTGATCACGAGGGCGCCGTCAACGATATCCTCATAGGCTTGGCCTTCGCGTTCCTTAAAGCCGATCTCAACCAGATCCTTATCCAGCTGTTCCCACAGCGGTGTGACCACCACACCCGGCGCATAGCCATTAACGGTGATATTGTGTTCTGCCAGCCCCAGAGCGCCACATTCCGTCAGCGCCAGGCAGCCGTATTTGGAGGTACAGTAGACTGTCACATCAACCAGCGGTTTTTTCGACGCAATAGAGCCGACATTGATCAGCTTGTAGGGGTGATCATCCATCGGGCCTTGGGCGATCATCTGGCGGGCCACTTCCTGCATGCCCAGCCACATTGCCTTGGTGTTGACATTCATGATCATGTCCCAATTGTCTTCATCGATGTCCATGAAAAACCGAGGTTTGTTCAGGCCCGCGTTGAACAAGCCCACATTGATCGACCCGAAGGCCTCAACCGTGGCTGCCACAGCGGCAGCATTGTCTTCGCGCTTGGTTACATCCATTCTAACGGCGATCGCGGTGCCATTACCCGCTGCATTAATCGCATCGGCAACCTTCTGCGCCTCGTCGCCGTCCAGATCGCCCAGACAGACATTCGCGCCTTGGGCGGCAAAGCTTTCGGCGTTGGCCTGGCCCATGCCGCGGGCGGCACCGGTGATAAGAATGTTTTTACCTTTGAGGCGGTCGGGGTCCATGGTTGTCTCCTCCTAATGTCACGTAGACCTATGTTTTCTAATGACTGCGTCGGCGCGGTCCTGGGTGCGACGCAGTGTTTCTGACGGTGTGATTAACCCGCGCAGCATGTCGTGGAATTCCTCCCCGCAAATCTGGATGATCTCGGCGATCTCAGGCACAGGTGGACGCGGCCAGAATTGCAGCTCGTCCCGCCACGACATTGCATCGACCGCTTCGAAGATCGGCGATTGCCGGCGCACATCCGGGTCAGCTCCTACCGAGTAACGAGGATTGGTGCGGCTGCCGTTTTGCACGTAGAGTTTCTGTGCCTCGGGAGACGTAAAAACGCGCAGCGCCTCTACGGCCGCGGGCACGCGGTCGGGCGGCAGATTAGCAGGAATGCCCATGATGTACCCGCCGACAGGCGCAATCGGGCTGGCCTCGGGACCTGCGGGATGAGGCAGATAGCCCGTCTGACCGTTAGCGGGTGAGTCCTCGTCCAGTTCGAAATACGGGGCGAGCAATGTATAGCCATAAGCCATTGCGATACGGCCCTCTGCGTAGGGTCGCACGCGTTCATACCAAGACATCGACAAGATATCGGGCGGTGAGTACTTTAGAAGTTCCAGTAAAAATTCAGCGGCGCGGAGGCCGTCATCGGTGTCGATCGTTACATTGTATTGCCCGTCCGCCAGATGGTCCGTGGCAAAGCCGCCTGCGATAGGTGGCAGATTGAAGACCGGCTGGCCGAAGTCGGCAAGCGTCATCAGGACAGTATGTCCAAGAGCTGTCCCACGCGCAGCATTCCAGGCAATTCCGTGTTGGCCGCTTTGGGGATCGTGTAAGGCCTTTGCGGCAGCCAAAAGCGCGTTGGTAGTCGTTGGCGGTTCCAGCCCGGCTGCCGCAAACAGATCCTTGCGGTAGAACAGAAGTTCCGGTGTCGTCTGCGCTGGCACACCATAGGGCCGACCGCCCCAATGCGCAGCCTGCCAGCCAGCGGTGTGAAAGTCGGCTGGGTCGAGACGCGCGACATCCATCGCGTCGTCTAGCGGCATCAGTATTTGGCGATTTGCAAATTCGCCAACCCAGGGGAGGTCCACCGCAACAATATCATACCTACTTGCTTTACGTTCTGCATTGCGAACGGCTTCCTGGTGGAGGCGGTCGATGGAGAATGCGCGCTGATGAATTTGTAGGCCGATTGAATGTTCAAACTGGCGCTTGAGATTATCCATCACCATGAAGGTTGGGTCACCATGAACCAGCACCCGCAATCCGCCTGCCAGCTTTAGTGGTTCAGACAGCACCTGAAGCGGAGGGATTGACTTGGCGCTCATATAGGATTCGCCAAAGTAGTAATCTCTGGTATCATCCCCCGGTATTTTCCCCATGCCAAAACGGCCGCCGGCCAGTCGAGCTACACGGCTCGAGAGCTGTGTCCATTGCTCCATCAGAGCTTCGCTCGGGTGCAAGCTATAGCTCCTGCCGGTTTTGGTTCGAGGGCGTTGTTCGATCAGGCCCGCTTCGAGCATGTCCTTCAGGCGACGGTTTGCGGTGGCGTATGGCACAAGGCTAGCGCCAATCAGAGCGGTGGTAGTGATGAGGCGCCCCTCGAGGTGCCCACGCAGCAAATGAAGGGTCATCCGCAGATTCGGATTCGGTGCGGAAAGCTCCACCGTATCTCCCAGTTCGTCGCCCAACTCCTCAAGAAAGGTGATGATCTGAAGCATCTCGGTCTTGGCCCTCGGGGGGGTAAACCGGGCTGGTTCAACTCTGTTCATCGCATTCATAGAAATATGCTTTATCTTTCTCACTGACTGTGACGACTGTGTTCTGCGATCGACGAACGAAATATTCATTTTGGACGAATCGGATTTGCTCATCGGCACTTACCCCCGTAGGATGCGAATGTAAGTGATCAAAAAGTATCTCATAAATGTCCAAATCGGATAAAAAAATAATCATAGTGGATATATTGCGTGGCGCGTTATTTGCGGCAGGCCCGCAAAGTAGCTTCAGTCCGCCGGACAATGATTCCCAGCAGGAGGCGGGAGTCGAATGAATTGAACTTAGACTAGTTTCTTGGGAGGAAGCTAAAATGAAACTCCGTAGAATTCTCGCGACCACGACAGCGACGGCAGCTATGGCAGTCGCCGGTATGGCGGCCGCCGAAACCATGACGATCGGAATCACACAAAACAACGTGGGGGTCGACAGCTACCAGACCACCTACGAAAAAGCCTTTATCGCTGCGGCAGAAGCCAACGCAGACGTTGAAGTCGTCGTTCTGGACGCAGGTGGTGACGTTGCTCGCCAGATCGCTCAGATGGAAGACCTGATCCAGCAAGAAGTTGACGCGATCATCATCTGGCCAACAAACGGCGAAGCCGTGATCCCCGCTGTGCGCAAGGCGCATCAGGCTGGCATCCCAGTTGTCGTGACCAACTCGAACATCGCCGAAGCAGGTTTCCCGTTCGTCGCGACGTTCTCTGGCCCCGACAACATCACTCAAGGTGCCCGTTCCGCCGAAATCATGTGTGACCGTTTCATTGAACTGGGCATCGAAAACGAAGCCAAGGTAGTTCACATCACGGGCCAGCCGGGTTACACAACTGCCATCGAACGCGCACAGGGCTTCAACGACCGTTTGCCTGAGGTTTGCCCGAACGTTGAGCAGATCGACGAGCAGCCTGGCGACTGGAATCGCGAAAAGTCGCAGCAGGTCATGGAAGCCTTCCTTGTCCAGTATGATGACATTGACGGCGTCTATTCCGGCGATGACAACATGGGTGTTGGCGCAATGAACGCTGCGATCGCGGCTGACCGTGTCGAAGGCATCACTTTCGTCGGCGCCACCAACTTTGCAGTTGGCTATGAGGCTATGGCCGCGGGCACTTATTGGGGCTCAATCTACCAGTCCCCAGTCGATGACGCCGAAGCCGCGCTTCAATCCGCGATAGACTTGCTTAACGGAGAAGAACTGCCGTTCCTGAACTACTTCGACACACCGAAGATCACTCAGGACAATATGGGCGATTTCACCAAGCCCGTCTTCTAAGTCCAAACTTTCGGGCGGGGGGCTTCGGCCCCGCTTCCTACCTCTAGTTGGTTTCCAACAAAACATTTAGGTACGGGAGAAGACCGATGGGTCGAGTCTCTGGTCGGTCGTGTATTGTGACCGGTGCAGCACAAGGTATTGGACGCGCTATTGCGGAGGCACTGCTGGACGAGGGCGCCAGCGTCTGTTTCGCAGACCTAAATGGCAAGAAGGTTGCGGCGGTCGCGGATCTGAGCCGGTCAGCGCACGGCGAAAGCCGGATAACGCATGCCCAGGTGGACGTTACAGACCGTGAAGCTGTCCGCGCCATGATTGACCATACAGTCGCCACGTTTGGTAAACTGGATGTGAATTTCAACAATGCCGGCGTCAACAAGCCGATGAATTTTCTCGATGTAACCGAAGAAAACTGGCGCTTTATCAACGATGTGAATGGTCTTGGCTGTCTCATCGGGATGCAGGAAGCCGCAAAGCAGTTTATCCGTCAGGGCACTTTCGGAAAGATCATCAATACCGCCTCGATCGCGTCGCGGCAGGGTTTTGACAACGTTGCACCCTATTGCGCCTCAAAGTTCGGCGTTGTCGCGCTGACGCAATCTGGTGCACGCGATCTGGCGAAACACAACATCACTGTAACAGGTTTCGCGCCTGGTGTCGTTGACACCGAAATGTGGGAGCAGGTTGATCAGGATCTGATGGACATAGGAGCCGCAGAACGACCGGGACAGGCGATGGAAGAATTTTCTGCTGATATCCTGAAGGGCCGGGTGGCCAAGACGCAGGATATCACAGGTACTACAACGTTTTTGGCCGCTCCCGAAAGCGACTACATGACAGGTCAGATCATAATGATCGATGGGGGCATGACGTTGGTTTGACTCACGGTAGGGTTGTGAGTCACCGACAGATAGTACGAGAGAATAACAGCCAAGCGCGGCTTTAGGGAGGAAACGATGACGGGGCTAACGAAGCAGGATATCGGAAAGCTGCTGGCGAAGCAGGGCATTCTGATCGCCTTCGCACTTTTCATAATCGGGTTCACAATTGCCAACCCGAAATTCCTGACACTCGACAATTTCGAGAACGTTGTCAGGTCTTCCGCCATTCTGGGCGTAATGGCGCTTGGAGTGACCTTCGTCGTGATCAGCGGCAATCTGGATCTCTCTGTCGGATCAATGATGTCATTCTCGACCATCGTTGTTCTTGATCTTCACGACAAGCTCGGTCCGACCCTTGCAATCCCTGCAATGTTCGCGATTACGCTCTGCTTGGGGGCGCTCATTGGGATTCTTGTCGGCTATCTCAAGCTCAATTCCTTGATTGTGACATTGGGTATGCTGTCCGCGATCCACGGACTAACGCTGACCTACTCAGGCGGCAAGAACATGGATATCGCTGACAAGGAGGGGACCTGGTTTGCCATTTTCGGGCAGGGCAACATCCTCGGAATTCAGACGCCAATTCTGATCTTTATTGCGCTGGCAGCTTTGCTGGGCATCATCTTGGCCAAGACACCTTTTGGGCGCAAGGTCTACGCGGTAGGCGGCAACGGTACGGCGGCGACCTTTTCAGGGATCCGGCGCGCACGCGTCGTTTTTCTGTGCTATATCATGTCCGCACTTTGCGTAGCGACTGCAGGCCTG
>Ga0213863_10003903_pt1 | contig 10150 bp, 6 predicted proteins | sample PICome_8_FD_160128 | JGI IMG/M metagenome (GOLD analysis project Ga0213863, IMG submission 160128) | Coastal seawater microbial communities near Pivers Island, North Carolina, United States - PICO497 | ecosystem: Environmental > Aquatic > Marine > Coastal | place: USA: North Carolina | collected... | reverse complement strand
GATCTCGAGTGAGAGTGGGGCGGGGAGATCGCGAGGTGCCCCGCCGGCCAACTCACCGGGCCAGCGGCTCATGGCTCGGGTGGTCGATCTGGAGCCCGTTGATCTGGAGGCTGTCGATCTTGAGCCCGTCGATCTGGGGTCCGTCGATCTGGGGTCCAGGGGCAGCGCTGAGCGGACGGTGACCGGGGTCTGCCCGCGCCCGAGGGTGCGTTGGGCTTGCGTCTTGTGGAGCGCCTCCGACTCGGTCGGGGCCTGAAGGCGATGCCCGCGCGGAGCGATCTCCCCTCGTGGTCCTCCGGGAGAGGCTCATCCCCTTGCTCGCCTTGGGGTTCACGCTCCGCCACGGCCCCCTCGAGGCTCCCACCCCACGGCGAGCCCCAAGTCCCTTCCCGGGGAGCCTCCGTTCCACCGGGGAGCTCCTGCCCAGGGGAAGCCCCCTGGTCCGATGGGAGACTCTGCTCCCGAGGGGAGATCCGATGCTCACCAAGATGAGCAGCCCCCCCAGGCGATGGATCGCCTGGGGGTGCTGCCGGGATGGGCCGCCGGTGGCGGACCGAGGGGCCTCTGGGGCCAAGACCTCTCGCGATCAGCGCTCGAACGAGCCCTTGAACGTGATGTCCGTGTACCCGGCGTCCATCGCGGCGTCGAGCACGAGGACCACATCGAGGTTGTTGATGTCCGTCCGGGGGTCGATCGTGGCCTTCTTCTCGGGCTCGGCTTTGATGAAGGCCTTGAGTGAGTCGACGACCTCCGACAGCTCGCTGGTCCGCTTGGAACCCACGGTGTACCGGATGACCCGCGAGCCGGGCTTGTAGACGAAGCGGCGGTTGGCCTCGACGTCGTCATCCGTGTAGGGCACGAGGCCGTCCCGGGTCACGCGCATCTTCTCGCCGGGCTGCAGCACGTCGAGGCGGATGTCGACCTTCTCGACCGGCTCAGCCTTGCTCGTGTTGACGCCCACGTCCTTCGGGAGGTACGCGCCGAGCTTGCCTTCGAGCACTTTGAACTTCAGCGTGCACATGAAGAAGATGAGCAGCAGGAAGGTGACGTCGATCATCGGCGTCATCTGCAGCTCGCACTTCTCGTTCATGATCTCGCCGAGGGCGCTTCCTTTCTTCTTGGCCATGTCTATTTGACTCCCTTGTGTTGGGGGCGGACCGAGCGGGCGAGCGAGCTCGCCCCGCCGGTCACTCGCCGCCCTCGTTGGTGTCGGGGGTGGAGACGGCGAGTTGCAGCTTCCAGATCTGCGTTCCGTCCTGACCGCAGCGCTCCATGATGTACTGCACGTACTTGAACGGCGTGACCTGGTCCGCGCGGATCAGGACGGGCTCATCGGGCACTTCGATGTTGCTCCCGGGGGCGATCGGAGCGCGCTCCATGTTGTCGGCGGCGAACTTCAGCCACTTATCGAGGTCGTTCCACTTCTCCGGGCCGAGGTTCACGTCCGGGTCGAAGTAGGTCTTCTTCTTGATGATCATCGTCCCGTCGTGGGGGACGTTGATGACCGGCCGCCACTCCTTGGGGTCGGGCTTATCCGGTTGGGCATGCTCAGCCACCGGGAGGTCAACGTCCTCCAGGTCCTGCTGGGTCATGTCCGTGATGATCATGAAGAAGATGATCAGGAGGAAGACGACGTCGATCATCGGCGTCATGTCCATCTCCATATCTGTCTCTGAGTCGTGCTTTGCCAGGTTCATGTGCAGTCTCCGTTGGAGCGTTCAGCGGCGCGTGGGCCTCTCTCTGAGTCGTGGTGTTGGCGGGGCGGGACAATCCCGACCCCGTTAGCCGGCGGCCGGCGGGTTCCCGGTGGGAGCCCCGCCGTCGCCGGCAGCGGCTCAGGTCTGCGGGCGGAAGCGCTCGAAGAGGTCCTCGACGATGGCACCGGTCTCGATGATCGTCTTGATGAGGCGGTTGCGCAGGAAGGCGAAGGCCGCCGTCACCGGGATGGCAACGATCAGGCCGAGCATGGTGGTCAGGAGCGCCTGCGAGATACCGGCGGCGAGGTCGGCCGGGTTGGCCTGGCCCTGCGAGCGAGCGATCTCGTTGAACGCGGTGACCATGCCCATCACGGTGCCGAGCAGTCCCATCATGGGGGCCACGTTGGCGATCAGGGAGAGCCAGCCGATCTTCTGGTGGAGCTTGATCGACTCCTCGTCGCCCATCTCCTCGAGCGACTTCTCAAGCACGTCGTAGGAGTGCCCGATCTTGGAGATGCCGGCGCCGCAGACGCGGGTGAAGTAGGTCTCTTCTTCCTCGCAGAGGTCCATGGCCTCCTGGAACTTCTCCTCGTTGAAGAGGACTTCGATGTCGTCGATGAGCTCCGGCGGTGCGAGCTTGTCGCGCTTCAGGGACATCGTGTTCTCGATGATCACCGCAAGCGCGACGATCGAGAGGAGCATGATGCACCAGCCGACCGGGCCAGCGTTCTTGAAGACGTCACCGGCCGTGGTGTTCTGGGCCATGGCCGGAGTCGCCGTCGAAAGGAAGACGAGGCCGGCAGCAGCTGCAGGTGCCAGTCGAGCGAGGAGGGAGTTCGCGTTCATTGGGATGGCTGGGGGGCGTGTCGAGCCTCACCGAGACTCCGAAGAGCGGAGCGGAGAGCGTCGAGGGACCGTGGGCTCGCCGAACCCTGGAGGTGCCCGGAAGGGACACCGGGGCGGCGAGGGGAGAATTGGATTGGGGTAGGGAGACCGGGGGGATCGAGTCCCGGTCGGACGGGAACCGCTCGCAGAGATGCATGCGGAGCCCGAGGACTTGGTGGCTGCGGGCCCAGGGGCCGTTTTCCGGACAGAGAACGTACCGCCCGCTGGGCCATCGGCAACCGTGATGTTTTACAACGATTCGAGAAGTTGCGCCGCCTTGCGTGCCGAAGGCGTCGCGCCGTACTGAGACGCCACGTTCCTGAGGGCTGTCTTCGCGGCGTTGGCGTCCCCGGGCTCACCGGCGGCGATGCCCGCTTCGGCGAGCCCGACCAGCGCTTCCGCCCTGCGGTCAGCTGACGTGTGATCGAGGCCTGCGACCCAGGCGAACTCGAACTGAGCCTTGCGGAGGTCGCCCTCTGCGAGCCAGGCGTGCCCGAGCCCGAGGTGGGCGGCCGCCATGCCGGCCGAGGTCTCGCTGCTCTTGGCGGCGGACTCGAAGGTCCGGCGGACGCTCTTGGCGTCACCGGAGGCGGCCTTGGTGATCGCCTCGCCCATGCCCGCGACCTCGGCACCAGCAGCCGCAGCGGCGGCCACGGCGGCGTTCTCGCTCTCGACGGCTCCGAAGGCTGCGGCCGCGAGGTCGAAGAGCTCCCGGGCGCCGACGTTGTCGCCGGCGCTGATGGCGGCGTAGGCGGCCTGCATTGCAGCGTCCGCGGTCGCGATGGCGGAGTAGCCCTCCGCTCCGCCCTTGCCCGTCTCAAAGAGCGCGCGATACCCGTCCCGGGCAGCGGCGGCGTCGCCGTTCAGCCACTGGGCGCGGGACTTCATGGCGAGGACCATGGGGACCTGCCGCGCGGAGGGGAAGTCGGTCATGAAGCGGTCGCACTCGCTGGCGACGTCCCCGAACCGGGTCATGTCCGTGGCGGCCAGCGCCATGAGCGAGGTGGCCGCCTGCAGGCGGGCCTCGGCTCGCAGGGGATCGCGCACCTCGGAGTCGCCCGCGGCCTCCTGGAAGCTCTGCACGGCCTCTTCCCAGGCGCCCCGGCCCGCGTAGGTTCCGCCGTCACTGAAGGCGCTGGAGCCGCTGCCCCATGCGATCTGAATCACCTCGGCCGACTTGATCGAGATCTCCCGTCCATCGCGCCGGGTCACCTTCACGTTGTCGAGACCATCCTTGGTGACCGTCCCGGTGACGGTGCTGGCCTTGTTGGTCTTCGGGTTCACACGGAACACCTGGTCCGGCTTGGACTGCGGGGCCGCCAGTGCGGGGGCCACCAGCATCGCGCAGGCAGCGAGCGCTGCGGGGGCGAGGCGTCGTAGGGAGCGGGGGAGCGTGGGGAGGGTGGCGATCTTCATCACAGTCTCGGGGAGATCGGGCGTCGCGGGGGCGTGGAGAGAGAGGGGGGAGGCGATCAACGGGTCTGCTGATAGAGCCAGCGATAGCGGCCTGAGAGGGCTCCGTTGCCGAGGCGCGCGCGCATGGCCGCGTCCGTCTCTTCGCCGGAGCAGTACTCATCCACCAGCTCGAACTGCAGGTCGTTCTCGAGGGTCAGCACCACGGTATCGATGAGCCGCTTGGCGCTGCCGGTCTTGCGGTCATCCTGGAGGCCCCAGACGTAGTAGGCGTAGATCGACATGAACTTGGCCTCGTACCAGTCGCAGGCGAACCACTTGTCGCCGGACTGCGCGAAGGTATTCAGGCGGTCGGTGATGAACTGGAACTCCTCCTCGGTGCCGCCAGCGCCGCGCGTTGCGGAGACTCGCTCACCGCCGCTGCCGCCGTTGACGGAGCCGAGCATGGCGCGGCTGAGCAGCAGCGTCGGACGACGCGACTTCAGGACGGCATCGGGCCCGACGATGAGGGGCGCCAGCAGGTTCTTGGCGACCTCCATGTCGCCGAGCTCCACCAGGCACTCAGCCAGGTCAGGGGTGACCTGGTCGGCCACGGTCTTGCCGTACTTCTCGTCGTCCTTGAAGCGCGAGGCGAGCCGCTCGAGCGGCGCCTTGGCCTTCTCCCATTCCTGGAGCTCCAGCCACAGCTTGGACTCTGCCCGGAGGTTCTTGAACTCCGGGCTGGTGGTGATGCCGTTGGCCACCTGCAGGGCGCTGGCCATCTCGCCAGTGACTTGCTGGTAAGCGTTCGCGTCGGGCGTCCCTGCCGCCTCCAGGCGGTCACGTCGCGCCTTGAGCGCCAGGTAGAGGTCGATCGATGCGCTCGCGGTCTCCGGAGCGTCGGGGTTCGCCTCGACCATCTCGGCCACGATGGCGGCCGCGGCCGCGGCGTCGCCCGACTTGGCGTAGGAGTCAGCGAGCATGGACTGCGCGCGGATCACGAACTTGCCGGCGTTGCCGTAGGTCGACCCGTAGTTGCGGAGCTCGCTGATGACCGTCGCGAAGCCGCTGTCGTCCGCGCCCTCGGACTTTCGATAGCGACTGTTGGCGATCACGTGGTCGATGTAGGCGCGGTAGAACTCGGCGCGCGAGAGGGCCTGGCTGCGGCGCGCCTCCTCGAGCGGGCTCGTGGGGGTGAACTCGGGGTCCTTCGCGCGACCGGTCAGGTAGCCGTCGAAGGCCTTCCGTGCGCCCGAGAGGTCCTTGTTGGAGAGCTTGCAGAGCCCGATCTGGATCTGCGCCAGCTCGTAGAAGCCGTCGGCGGGCTGGATCTGCTGGTACTCGGCGATGGCGCCCTCCCAGTCTCGATCGCCGCGTCGCTTCTCGCCGCGGTTGAAGATGATCTCGTCGGCTGAGCCCTCCTCGTCAAACTGGATGACGAAGTTCTCGGCCTCGCGGACCATCGCGGCCACGTCGTCCTGCCGCTCGAGCCCGAGGTTGCGCGCCCAGGCCTTGATGGTGTTCTGGTAACCGCGCGCGTTCGAGCGGTTGAAGTCATTGTCGCGCCAGTTGATGAGCGCCTCACGGAAGGCCATGGCAGCCTCGAGCTGGCGGTCTTGGCGTCGCAGGGTGAGGCCCATGCCGTTGTAGACCTTCGCGCCGAACTCGACCCGGTCCGCGGGGTCGAGCGCGTCGAGCCGCGTCAGCAGTTCACGGTAGCCAGCCAGGGCCTCCTCGTAGTTCTCGCCCGCGCGCTTCGCGTCGGCGGCCTGGAGGAGCTGAGCCGGGGGGATCTCGATACCCGGCCGCTCGTTGATCGAGGCGATGAGCTCCCCGCCCTTCCGGGCAGCCTCGCTGCCGGGGTTGTCCGTCGCGATTTGCTTGGCGAGGTCGAGGGCGAAGGTGATGCTGTCGCGCTGCTGGCGACGGGACTTCACCGCCTCGCGCATCTCGGCCTCGGTGGCGAACCACTGGGCTCGACCCTGGCCGAGGTCGCCGCCGATGAACCCGCCGGCGTCCACGAGGGTGCTCGCGAACTCGAGCATGGCCGTGTTACCGAGCACAGAGAGCGAGAAGCCCTCCTGGCGGTAGAGGTTGTAGAAGAAGAGACCCGCGGTGATCGCGCCCTCAAGCTCACCGAGGTCCCTCGAGGTGCCCTGGACGCCGGGGATGACGAGCTCGACGTACAGGAAGCGCTTCTGCTTGATGTCGAGGGGGAGCTTGGACCACTCGAGCATCTCCTCCCGCTCCGTGGGGTCGATGGGGATCACGCTGTTGATCACGCCGAGGTAGAAGTCACGGGCCTCTTCAGAGAAGCCGGTGCTCGCGTAGACGTCGCCGATGCCCGCGTTGGCGCGCAGGGCGATCTCGGTGCCCTCGCCCACATCAAAGATGAGCTCCGAGTACGTCTCGATGGCCTGCTCGCTGAAGAACGCATCGTCCGGCGTGGCGGCGCTGATCCGTGCGTAGAGCCCGGCCTTGTCCAGCATCAGGACATCCCGCTTGGTCTTGAGCGCGGGGGTCATGGGGTCCGTCGCGTCGATCTCTTCGATGAGCTCCTCGCACAGGCGGACGGACTTCTCCAGCACCTCGACCTTGCGCGCTCGGAGCGCCTCGGCTTCCTCGCCGACGGCATCCTCGAGGGAGATGTCGAGGCTGCGCGCATAGAAGCTGGCGAGCTCCACCATCGTGCGCTGGGCATCGATGCGATTGTCCGCGCCCATGTTGGCGTTGACGTAGTCCTCGTAGGCGCTGAGCGACTGCTCGAAGAGCTCGTTGCGACGGGCGGGGTCCGAGGAAGCCTTGGCGCCGATGTAGTAGATGTCACAGCGGACGAGGTCGAGCTCGGACTCCATTCGGCCGGAGACACCCGCGTCGGCCACGTTGTCGAGGACCTTGTTGGCCATGTCGACGAAGGCCCACTGCTTGGCGAGGCCGCGCGCGAAGTTGATCTCCGCCTCGACGGCCTTCTCGGAGCTCGACTGAGCGCCGGCCGGCAGGGCAAGGCCGAGCGCGGCGGTGAGGAGGACGAGCTGACGGGGGAGGGTGCAGGCGCTGAGTGAGATGGTCATGTTCGTTCGTCGCAATCGCAGAGCCTCGCTGGGAGAGGCTGGCGGTGGGCTTCGACCGGGTCTTAGTCCGCTGGATGAAGGGGGTGACCAAGAGCTCGTCGAGGAATCCAAAAGGATGCCCCTGTCACTCGAGGAGACCAGGAAGCGGGCGGGAGAGGATACGGCAAGCGGGCGCGACTGGGAACGGCTGAGCCCAGCTCTGCGGGCGCTATCTGGCGATACAAGAGAGCCGCCGGGCGGCCCGCAGATGCGGACCGCCCGGCGGCGGAGGACTTCGCGCCCCTCAGGAGGGGCGGGCCATCAGAAGTCGCGGCCGAGCTCGGCGTCGGTCGGCGCGTCTTCCTTGGGGATCACGATCACACCCTTGAGCAGGATCAGGAGCTTGCGGTTGGCGGTGTAGTTGCCCTTCCGCTCGAACAGGAAGTTCAGCAGCGGGATCTTGTTCAGGAACGGGACGCCGGAGCGCTGGTCCTGCTTGGTGGACTCCTTCAGGCCGCCGAGGAGAACGGTGCCGCCATCCATGATGGGGATGGAGGTCCGAACGCGCTCGATGGAGACCTCGGGCAGCTGGATGGTGACCGAGTTCTGGGTGCCGAGGGTGGTCGGCTTGTCCTGAATCGGGCGCTTCAGCTTGGCGATCGTCGGGCGCAGCTCGAGGGTGATGAAGCGACGGTCGGCCGAGACCACCGGGCGCACGTCGAGCACCACGCCGTCCTGGATGACGTTGATGATCGGGTCGGCGATGGAGGCCGCCTGGGCGATCTGGACGTCGAAGTCAGAGACGTAGGCGACCTGGTTGAGCACCGAGATGTTGGCCCGGGCGCCGTTGTTCACCAGCAGTCGCGGGGCGACCACGGACTCGCGGCGCTCGCTCTTGGAGACCGCGCGCAGGATGAGCTCCAGCTGCAGGTCGTTCAGGAAGGACCACTGGAAGGACAGTCCACCGGAAGCCTGGAAGGTGTCCGAGCCGAGCTGGGTGTCGTAGAGGTCCTCGACGCGGCCGCGGTAGCTACCGTCAGCGCCGTCGTCGAAGTAGGCACCGACATCGCTCGTGCGACCGATGACGTCGCCGAACTCCGAGGAGCCGTCGCCGAAGTCGTTGAACTCGACGCCGTTCGGGCCGGGGCCGGGGAGGCCGAGGCCGCGGAAGTCGACGCCGATGTCCTCGAGGAAGCTGTCCTCGACGCGCATGAAGCGCGCTTGGATGTCGACCAGGATGCCGGTGGACTCGCGGAGGTCGTCAAGGAGGTCCTTGATCTTGCCCTGCACCTCTGGGGTCTGGCTCACCACCAGCGTGCCCTTCTCCGTGACCCGGATCGAGTTGGCCGGATCGTCGCCCCAGCTGTTCGGGGCGATGTTGTTCTGGATCAGCTCCTCGAGCTCACCGGTGCCGATCACGTTGGCCTCGCGCTCGGGCAGGTCCTCCTCCGGGATGGGGAGACCGTCGGAGGGGGAGATGTTGATGTCGGGCCCGGGGTAGTCCGGGATCGGCGTCACGAGGTCGGCCACCGAGTAGGTCGCGCTGACCTGACCGCCGGTCATCTCGCTGTCGGTCACGAACAGCACCACGCCGTCCTCGATCTTCCAGCTCATGCCCTCGGTGAGCAGCGCGATCATGTCGAGGATCTGCGTGACGCTCCTGTCAGAGACGTCCAGGTCGACGGCCACCTCGTCCTCTCCGATCTCGTCGTAGACGAGGGAGCTGATCTGGAAGTTGACGCCGCTCTGGGCCTGCAGGAAGTTCGCGACGCTCGAGAGCGCAGCGGGGCCGTCCTCATCGCCGAAGCGGGCGGGGACCACCGTTTGGTTCAGGCGCTCGAGGACCGCGGCGCGCTCGGGGTCGATCGCGGTCTCGATCTGAATGCTCGAGAAGGAGCGGCGCTGGCTCACTTCCTTCCAGCGGTCCAGATCGAAGATCAGGGGCTGCGTCTGCGGGACGTCCATGGTCCGCAGGTCGTCGAAGGTGCGGAGCCACTCCTCGCGGTAGTCGCGGCGCTGGCGCTCATCGACCTTGGCGTGGCCGGCGGCGCGGGAGGTCTCAAGGAGCTCCTGGGCGGCCTCGCTGCCGGGGTCGGCCACGAGGATGAGCTGGGCGAACTTCGAAGCCTCGTCGTAGTTCTCGGCCATGAAGGCGGAGTTGGCGCGCTCGTAGTAGCTGCTCAGCTTGTTGCGGACGCGGTCGCGCTCGGCGGCCTCCATGCGGGCGACCTCCTCGGCAGCGGCGGAGCGCTGCTGGGCCAGCTCAAGCTGCTCGGCCTCGTCGCGGGCGATGAGCGCCTCCTTCAGCTTGTTGCTTACCAGGCGCTCGTCGAGCGAGTTGGTGGCGATCAGCGGATCGATGCGGAGGATCGTCTCGGCCTGACGGAAGCTCTCGATGGCGCGGTCGTAGTCGCCGGCCCTCATGGCAGCCTCGCCCTTGGCGTCCCACTCTTCAGCGCGAGCGCGCGTCATCGTCTGCTTGACGAGGTAGCGGTCCGCCTCGGAGGCGAAGGCCTCGCCGCCCTGGGCGAGGGGGTCGCCCATCATCGCCTCGACCTTGCGGAACCCCTCGCGGGCCGACTGGTTCGAGGGGTCCATCTGGACGGCCTCTGAGTAGAGCACCAGGGCTCCCTTCAGGTCCGAACGGCTGAGGGCCTCCGCGGCGCGCGCAGCGAACTGCTCGGAGAGCACCTTGCTCTTCTGCATTCGCACGAGCGCGGTGTTGAAGCTCTCGTCGGCACCGTCATCGCCGTCGTCCTCCTGAACGACCACGTTGGTGGCCAGGGCGAAGTCAGCGTCTTCGCTAGCGGCGGCCGCCACGTTTGAGGTGAAAAGGTCACTGGACTCCGTTGTCGCGGTCTCCGCGACAGCGTCGGTGGAGACGCTCGGGTCGGTGCCTACGCATGCGACGGATGCCGCGATCAGGAACGGGAGGTAGGAAAGACTTGTCCGCATGGATCGAGTCAGACGCGTGGGGGTCGTCGGGGGGAGATGACGGTCGTCCGCCCCAGTTCGTCGCCGACGCAGTCGGCGATGGGGGACAGGAGCGAACGCTGGGGGGGGATTCGTGCCCAGGGCAACCAAGAGGGTCGCATCTGAGCGCGTGGAACGGGACGCGGGGAGGTT
>Ga0213863_10003902_pt1 | contig 10152 bp, 15 predicted proteins | sample PICome_8_FD_160128 | JGI IMG/M metagenome (GOLD analysis project Ga0213863, IMG submission 160128) | Coastal seawater microbial communities near Pivers Island, North Carolina, United States - PICO497 | ecosystem: Environmental > Aquatic > Marine > Coastal | place: USA: North Carolina... | reverse complement strand
ACGTGGTGTTGTAATAAACTCCTTTAAGTCATTGTGCTGCGCGTCAATATGCAGCACTATCGCGCCGTTCTTGTATTTTCCGCCCCTCCTGAGAGTTTCGTTAAGAGTCGAATAGATTCGTCCAAATGATACAGGACCACTCGCAACGACGCCAGACTCTCTCGTGTAGCCTCGGAAGTCAAGTTCTGATAAGTGGATTGCAACTCCCGCGCCGTTTCGTAAAGCGTGACTAGCGAATCTCCATGATGCTTCGATACCATCGGATCCCTCCATTTCATTTAGTACGTTCATAACGGTGCACGACACCGGGAGACGACCGGCTGGATCATCAATCCATGCCTGAACACGTCCAGTTCTAGAAATTAATTCGCTCATTTAACTAAATCAGATAGGTTTGGTGGTTTATAGTTTGGTCCTTTCATTACCTTACCGTCGGACCGTCGGATAGGTTTGTTATCTAGCCCAAGCTTAGATAAGTTGGATTCATGCACTCGATTCAATGCAGTTTCTAAATCCCATTCCATGTTTTCTGCATATTGAAAACAGACATAAACAAGATCAGCTAATTCTTTCAGTTCAGCTTCATAGCTTTCTTCAGTAGCTGCATACATGAACTCTTTAAACTCTTCAACGATCAAATCCCGTTGCATAGTCCGGTTGTTCAGTCCATTCTGAATCCCATAAACGTCCCGGAATTCTATCGATTGTTCCTGTAGCGATTGATTCTGTAGATGTGGTGTTGTTGAGTTCATTTTCAAGATAGTGGATAGCCTTTTTAAGGTCAGACGCTTTCGAGTTAGCATCTTTGTAACCGGCTCGGCAAATATATTTAACTGCACAGCCAAGATGATAGTTTAGTTTCCAGTCTCTGATTGCATCCCAGCATTCAATTGATCCTCGGGTGTAGTAGGAAGGGGAGAAATGTGCCATTGTGCTAGTAATTGTCCAACGTTGTTGGTAAGAATAAAGTTAGTTTTTTGTAGTTGTAAGAACAACTCAATCATTTGATCAGGAGGACACCGCTTCAACAGCTCCTCCATTCTTTTTAGTTTAAACTCTTGTTCTAGAGTTATGTCAGTCACTGGCATCGGTGGGAGTCCATAAGATGGGTCTGTTCTCTTTGAAGTCATAATCGTCAGCAGTTAGTATCTTAGCTAAGCGTGCATTGAGTAGTGCTTCGTCACTTGTAAGACCTTTGGACTCAAAAGCTTTAACAACGCTATCCCAAGTGTAGCCATGTTCAGAAAAAAATTTTACGCTAGTTTTTACACCGAATCCAGGTGCGCCTGAATAACCATCTGTGCTGTCACCAGCAAGAGTTTGGATAAGAAACCATTCCCAACCAGATTGTTTATCTATTGTAAAGGTTTCATCTAGATTGTACAGAGTACCAGGTATTTGTTTCATGTCCTTGTCAGGGGACACAATTACACATTCATCATTTGATGTGGCATGAATACCCATGGCATCATCTGCCTCTAGTTGTGGCATCCTGATAACACGATATTCATCATGTAGCTTGTGTATTACTCGTCTGTATCCACAAGGTTTCTTGCGATTCCTGTGACCTTTGTAAGATTTTTCAACCGACTTACGAAAATTAACAGCATCACTGAAGAACAGAATAACATCTGTATCGAAGAAAGCTGATTTAATTTTATTGAGTTCTCTAGTAACATTGGCATATGCTTCACTAAATCTACTGCCGACCATGATTACATCATCACCCCAATCAATGTCATACTCAGCTGATGCACATGCTTTGTAGACAATGTAATCAGCATCGATCAGTAGAGTAGTCATTTACCTTGACCCCTACTCATCTTGCGATCACCTTTTGGTTTAGATAGTTTACCTTGACCTTGGGTTGTTTTCTTCTTAGTAGATTTAATCTCCTGCGCGTTTTTCTTTGAGTAAAGCATTAGTGGGTTTCGCTCCAGTTGTTTCCGGTGGTTGCTTCGGCGTCAATACGACACCTGATGTTGTAGTATTCACCAGCTTCTGTACTGCTAAGTACCAAGGATGAACATAAGTCTGTGGCGTGCTCGGGAGAACACTCGAATTGTAATTCGTCATGAACAAATGCTAGTTGTGAACAGCATAGTTTTAATTGTTTGATGTTGTGTTGATTGATAAGCATCCAACGTTTTGCCAGGATTGCAGAGTTACCTTGCAAGCAGTAGTTCAACGCTTTATGCGGGCTATCCACGATAATTTTTCTGTCATCGATAGCTTTGATGTATCCACGTTCTGAAGCTTTTTTAATTGCATCCAGGAGATCACCGAGTCCTTCAATCGCATCAACATATGCTTCTCTGATCTCTTGTCCTTTTTTCTTCGCTGCCGAGGATGAAAGAAGTTTGTCATAGCTGTGTCCAATTTTCTCATTGCCTGCCCCATAGAGCATGGCGTAGGTTACCGTCTTTACTTGTTTGCGACTGATACCTATCTTGTCAGCATTGACTTGATGGATGTCACCGTTAAGTAGGATGTCAGCATAGCGCCCTCCATCATACCTAGCGAGGAAATGCGAAAGCATTCTTAACTCGATCCCTGCCAAATCAGCTCCCACCATTACTAAACCAGGACTAGCAGTAAATAGCTGCCTAAATCTAGGATCACTTGGAACTTGAGCCAAGTTGGGGTTACGATGGGCTTGTCTAAATGTTGCAGTAGCGACTGAACAATGGTGATGTATCCGACTAGCAGTCGTAGATAGCTTCAGCCATGCGTTCGCGCCTTCGGAGATCATCCCAAGCATTTTCGTTACCGTCAAACATCTCGCAAACTGCATAGCAATCGGAGATCCAATCTCGGTCAGAATAACTTCGTCGATAACTGGTTTCCCAGTAGTTGTCTTCTGGATTGGAGTCCAACCACAGAATGTTTGCAATATCCATGAGATGTGATCGCGTGATGTTGGATTTAATTCTTTTAAGCGTGTGAATGGAGCGTCCTTGACATAGCCTTGGGTCCGATTATTTCTCTTAGGAGTAAATACTGATCCGGCAACGTAAGGGTGCCTGTCACGTAGTAGTTGATAAGTTTGCTCAAGCTCTCGTCTGAGAGTAGATGCAAGTTCCCATGCAGCGCGTTCATCAAAGTACCATCCATGTAGTTCCTGTTTTGTGAGGATTTCGGCAGACTCATGTTCTAATTTAATCCACTCAGGTATGGTTGAAAATGTTTCCAAAGTTTGTTAGTAACAACAACGTCTTGTATCATGTAATCTTGCATTTCTTGTGACCATTCTTTCCAATCTGCGTCCTTGCCAAATGTCCCTTTGTTTTCTTGTAGTCGGTAACCGTAAGCTTCAAGGCTATGGCGACCATATAGTTTAAGAGGCATGTCTTTCCAGACACGTTTCTTATCTATATCTAAGAGGTTCGGGTGATACAAACGACTGAGCAGAAGAGTATCCAGGCAATCACCAATACGTCTAAACCAGGGGTATAACTTATTAATGATAGCAAGATCGTACCCAATAATGTTATGCCCAATAATACACTCAGCGTCTTCCAGATACTGAAGACCTCTAACAATTGGCTCAGCAGCCGGTTTATCTGTTGCATGTTTAAAAGATTGGTCGTTAAACACCATTGTTTGCTCAGTTTCTGTATCATAAATACAGAGACAGTGGATCTTGGTAACATCACAGAGTAATCCGTCAGTTTCTAAATCAAAGATTAGCATTACCTACCAGACCATTTGTATGTCTTATCGACAAACTGTGCTTTAGTAATTGCCTCTGGTGTTGGTGGGTTAGGGCGTTTCAATTCAGAAGTCTGTTGAGGGATTGAAGTCTGCTGTTTCTGTTGTTTCATTGAATTTACAGGTAGATAAGTCATAGTTTAATCGACAAGCAACGCCTGTTTCCCCAGAGTAGCGATTCTTGAGAATTCTAACAGTTGTATCAGAGTGTTTAGATCCACTCTGCTGATCTCTTTCGAGTCCAATAACTGCATCGCTAAGTTGAGCGATTGCCGCACTTCCTCTAAGTTGTCCGAGTGTAACACGTGCACCTTCTTCATGATTTTGGTCGGATGATGTGCGCTTAAGATGCGACACAAGAAATAAAGCAATGCCTGTGCGTTCAACTAATGAACGTAGGCGAGTCATTGTAGTATCTATCATACGTCTTTCGTCTCCATCCAATCCACTGAGGAGGATAGACAGGTGATCGAGAAAGATAACCTTGGTATCCAAACCTGCAGCAAGATATTCAATACGATTGTAGATAATATCAGGATCAAAAGATCCAAACCCATCAAACAGAAATAAATTCCAATTGGCAAGCGTGCTCTCATAGGCTTCAGTCAACGTAGAACGATTGTGTTCACCCATGTGCAACGCTTTACCAACAATAGGGGACATAAGTCCTAGAGCAGTACGTCGGTTTGACTCTTCAAGCGCCAAATAACCGACCCTTTCTCCCTTCGATAACAAGTGAGCTGCCAAGTCTCTACAGACGGACGACTTGCCTTGTCCAGATCCTGAAGTAATTGTGACAAGTTCTCCATACCTGATCCCGTGAAGCTTTGCTTGTAATCCTTGAAATGGGTAGTCATGATCTGATGGTGGTGTGGGTGTTGTTACAAGTTCTAAGAGGGATTTACCATCGACGATCCCATCTGGACGGTAAGGTTTTGCATCCCAAATAGCTTTACAAACTGAATGAGAGTCATTGGCAGAGATGGCGTCTGACGCATCTTTGTAATCACCGAGTAAGTTAGCGATCTTGACCTTGCCAGGTGGTAAGACCTGACACGCTTCCTCCGTTGCCTTACGGCCAGCGTCGTCATTGTCGAAGAACAAGACAATCTCTTCATAGCCCTGTAGCCACTGGAGATTCCTTTGGATCGCCTTCCTTGCCGCAGCGGCACCGCTAGGTAGGCTGACCATCGGCCACCCCGGCATAGCTTCATAACACGACACTGCATCGAGTTCTCCTTCTGTGATGACCACTCGTTTTCCAGTGGAAGGAAATAAGTGTTGTCCAAAGAAGGTACCTGTTGACTCTCCTTCATAGCAAAATTGCTTGTCTTTTGTTTTTATCTTAGCACCTTTGACGATGCCTGATTCATCATGATAGTAAAATTGGAGTTTATTACCATCACGATATACTTTGTATTTTTCACATGTTTGTTGAGAGATTCTTCGTTTCTGCAGCCGTTCAGCTGAGCCTTTAATCTGCACGCGATTTGTTTGATGAATGTGTATTGGCTCTTCATCACCTTGAGTATAAGAATGACACACAAAACAATAACCGTGACCATCAGAATAGATACTATTACCATCTGATGATCCGCAATTGTTACATGCCTCATGCCTAATAAATTCAGACGAGCCAGTTAAGGGGGATGTTTGTAAATGATGTCCAAAGGATGTCATGTTTGTCGCACCACTTTGCATAAGTGGTTTTACTTTTCTTACTAATTTTATTAAATGGAGATTGAAATACCATGCGTAGATCTAGATCAGGGTTCAGTAGTTTAACTGCCTTGATCTTCCTACGATCTTCAGCTTCCCAATAGCCTTTACATTCTAGATGTATGCCATTTGGTAAGATAAAGTCAGGGCAGTACAAGTGCTCAATTACATATGGAATCTTGACGGTTTCGTATTCATACTTAACTCCAAGCTCGACAAGTAAATCAGCAACTTTCTCCTCAAGCCCGGAGCGGAATGCCATCAGAAGTCGTCCTCTTCTTCTTCTACGTCCTTGCTGGGTGTGATATTAGGTTCAGAAGCTTTAAAGCCTTCAGTAGTGCCAAACATAGCTGCTACATTCTCTGCACTCATGTCACCTGTATCTACACCAGCTCCGTTATTGAGAGACACCAGTTGTACACCAACCAGTTTAAGACTCGTGCCATAAGTGACTCCATCCTTGAGGATATAGGGTTTTTGATAGAATGCCAACTTGACACGACTACCAGCATACATAGGTGTAGCTTCATCTGTAATCTGTACGCCTTGCGTATCGACAACAGGTGGACGGTTCTCTTCGTTCCAACTGAACTTGACTTTGTATTGTCCATCAGCTACTTCTTCCCATGGTTCAGGTCTTAGTGTTGAACGCTTAGGGTTCTTTAGTTTACCTTCTGCCCATTTAAGTGACTCAACACGGTCATCTTCTAGGCTTTCTACAATTGACTGTTCGACAATAGCAGACAATGAATAACCAAACTTACTTGGTTTCAATACAGCTTGATAACCCTCAAGGATTACAGGCTGTTCGGTTTTGTGGATTTGGCGGGGCATTAACAGAAAAAATAAGTGGATTCAATCACGGATTCTGGTTCCAGATCTCCAATGATCGGTGGGTCAGTCTCCGCTTCTATTTGAGTAGCGAAGTCTTGTAAGTAATCATGCTCTGCAAATAAATGCATGTATGTTTTTCGTACTATGAAACTTAGTAGCTCCATGTCTGTAGCACGACACAATACAGAGTCATGTATGAGAGCAATAGGTGCATCGAAAGCTAATGCACTGAAGTGTAGCAACGAAGCGTCAAGTGAATGTATAAGATTAGGAGCTGTTGCGTTCTTGTGGTGTTGCTTATCAACCTTGTCACTATCTTGTGTAGCAACAGTAAGCTTGCAATCACCCATTAACTGTAATTTAATATACACTGTTTCTTTCTTCATGAGTTTTTGATTGACAACAAAACCAGATGGAGTAGTCCATGTTAGTTTTGTTTTACCTCTGTCAATTGCATTAGCAACCTCAGATTCAATCCAACTCATGACAGCCATAGGACCAGGTACAACCTCATCCATAGCATTTCTAACAGCGACAACAGTCTTTGTCAAGTCATCTTTATCAATCTCAATACCTTTCTCTTTTAGTGCGTCCTTGATGTACCCACGGTTTGAGAATGGCTTTGCATTGTAAGGTACGGTCATCACTACTCTTTTGACTACCTTTCTATCCATATGATTACGAATAGAATTAGGGCAGAAAGGAGCAGCAGTATTAGCAACGACAGCATAAGCATCCTGTGGTTTTGTAGAAGGGATAACGTTAACTAGACTAGCAGTAGATTTATCTCTAGCTAATCCAGCTAATATTTGTAGCCCACTACATGTAGCGTCTGTTGCAACTATACCACCTGTTGTTGTCCTATCTTTAATTAAGACACAATGATAGTATTCATCACATGCTGCTAAAAACTGCCAAGGTTCGGCAGCTGCTTCCCATTCGTGAATGTGCCGGATTGGATCACATGCGACCATAGAAATAATATGGGTATTGTTCTTTACCCAATCTAATCTATCCTCGATGGTATCTTTATCACGACCATAAGTAGTAGCAACTTGAAAGGCTAACCACTTCTCAGCATCTTTATTTATCTTTGCTTCTTCAGCAAAGCGAAGTAGACTTTTTCCAAAGTCAGTATCTTGTGGTGTTAAGAATGCAGGAATTGGGTAAGCTCTACCACGGTAATCGAAAGACCAAGGAATAAAGAACTTATCTTTATCTTTAAATCTTTCTACTGCTTCCATTGTCATTCTTGTTCTACATGACTTCTTAAACTCTTGAGCTTGTAGATTGTAAACCTCAGCAGCTTGTCTGTTATAACTATGACGAGCTTCTTTATTAGTTGCTATGTCTACAGGCTTAGGAGGTAAGTCATGATGAATGATAGGGAGAAACTTACCGACAGCTCGTTCCAATCTATCTAGTTCTTCCGCTACACCTACAATAAAGGGTGATAAACGGTAAGCAACCTTCTGAATTCGATTCAAGAACTCAATAGGTCTCTCTCCCTGTATAAGGGTCCTATCGCTCCTTCGTACCATATCATGACCTTTCATTACTTCATTTAATAAATAACCTCCACATTTTTCATGTGTCCAGTCATTAGGTTCAATGAGCATAGGCCATGCAAGTGGGCTGAATAACTCAGCATCACGCATTACTGCGTCCTTGATCTCAAGAAATTCAGGGGTTGGTATAACATGTTGAGTAGTCTTACGTCCAATACGTTGTAAATCTTTTGTAAACCATCCACTACTTTGCATTACGCAATCAAGCAACCAACCGCCAAGTTTAATACGATTAGATACACCCCATGAATCCCACTGTTTAACATTATAGCGATTCATTAAGGTACGAATTACAACTACTTTTTGTTGTGTACCTATTGAACGATGCCAGTAGTTTTCTTTTAGTGTGTGTAGTAAACCTGGTGCATGTGTTTCGTAGTGACGCATTTGGCATTCTTGCTCAATAGCAAGACCAATAGCACTGCACACATTTACTACTTGATTGCTTTTATCTTTGTATGAGAATACCTTATCAAAGGTTAGTTTGATAGCTAATGCAGCAGCAGCCAATGGTTCTACATCAGAAAGATATTGTTGTATCTCTTTGAATGCTGCACCTGTCTTACCTTCTTTTATCCTGTTGGTAGTATCTTGAATACGTGCCACCACAAGAGGCAACAAGGTATCGATAGAAGCAGCTCCATATACAGTAGCAGACGCATACGATTTGTTTTCTAAGTCGTAAGTGTTCTTGTGTAAACGCTTGAGTCCTTGTGCAATAGCATCACGCTCAAGTTGTATCTGTTCATCAATCTCTGCTGGTGTTGGCAATAGGCTCCTCTGCTGCGTCCTTGCTGGGCGTGAATGTGGTGTATGTGAAATCGTAGCATTGTGCTAGTTCTGGGTAGGCTTCACTTAGTTCTTCAAATTGATCAATCGAAATCAAACTCATTGTGGTTATGTGGTGTAATAAATTGTAATTCTGAATCAGTACATACGATAAATTCAGACTTATCAGCCATCAACTGCTTAACTTTATTTTCAGCAGCATATTGCTTTTGGTACGTGTACTCTTTGATCTTACCTTTTGATGTAGTTTCTCTGATGATACAACAAACAGAGGAGGGTAGTTCCCAACCTCTGAGTTTCCAATCTACAAATTCTTCATAGGTTGGAGCATATAAAAACTCATCAGGTACTTCCTTCCATTGTAGCCAGTTGTTCGGTAGATAAGGTTTCTTACCAGTCATCGTCATCTAAATAAACATCCTTTAGTTTAGAAGAGCCACCGGACAATTCAGCAGCAGCAAACATTGCGTGCTCTAAATCGGGTGCAAGTAACCACTGCACCTGCTCATCTGTTGTGACATAGCGCCACGTCTTAAGGCGTTGTTTCTTTAGCATTAGTCGTTTGATTTGTTCTTGAGTGAATGCGCATACTGTTTAACAATACGCTCTGCTTTGGCATACTTACGCTTTAGATAAGTGATGAATGCTGGTGTCATAGTGAATCCTTGATTTCTTTAATTAGTTGATCTTCAAGTTCCTTTTCATTGACATCATTATATCTTGATGAGTAATCAACGTACATCCAACTAATACCTTCGGCAAGTAACAAGCCAACAACTTGACTAACAGAACGCATTTCTGCTGCTGCTATCTTTTCAATAGCATTTTGTTGTACATCAGAAAGGGTGTAGTTCATTTCTTTGAATAGTAGCGTGAAGTGATACGGTTTGAACGCTGATAGATAACAGCAGTCGAGAACAATCCTACCATACCAATAATGGCAAGAATGATTGTTGATTCATTCCAAATCATTTAGTTAACTCCTCAATAAGAATGTCGAAACGTTTGATGATAAGAAGATAATCCCTATCTGATGCTCTGCCACGCTTACGCAGCAGACGATAAAGATCATCTCTAATTACATCAGCGTACTGTTTAACCATGGCGCTGCGTCCTTGCTGAAGTGTATGTGGAATGAAAAATATATAGTGACACCAGATGATGCCACTATGTGTTACTTAAGATCAGAAATTCTGACTGAAGAAGTAGTATTCGGAGTCAAAGTACACCGTAAAGTAATCGTAACGCAGCGATTGATACCACACTAATTCCCAATCAATGGCGTAATATACCCAAGTAGGTAACGCATCTATCTCAGAAGAATATTTATCACTCATCAAATCCTCACAAAATGTTGCCTCGTCACGATAACAACCAGCATACGCATCCTCGAGTTGTTCGATATCAGTGATACCGTAATCGTTTAGTTCTTCCATGAATTGCTCAATGTCAGCAACTGACTCTGAGTCAATAACTTTGGAGATCGCTTCTTCAAAGCGTGTAAGAGTAGGTGCAATCATAGTCGTGTGAA
>Ga0213863_10003900_pt1 | contig 10154 bp, 5 predicted proteins | sample PICome_8_FD_160128 | JGI IMG/M metagenome (GOLD analysis project Ga0213863, IMG submission 160128) | Coastal seawater microbial communities near Pivers Island, North Carolina, United States - PICO497 | ecosystem: Environmental > Aquatic > Marine > Coastal | place: USA: North Carolina | collected... | reverse complement strand
TAATGGTTTGTTTTGTCCGCCTTTTATCTTAACCCCATTTATCTGAGTAGGGCTAAATCCTATGAATTGAACCTTAATGGTATAGGTTCCTGGTTTAATATCCTTGATTTCAAATTCACCAGAAAAATCCGTGAGACTTTGATAGTAGGTCCCTACAATGGTGACGGAAGCGTTTGGAAGTGTCTCTCCCGTAACCTTATCTAGGACTACACCTTTAAGTATCCCCTTGCTCTGTGCAAAGGCCATGGAACCAAAGGCCAAGAAAACGAATATGAATATGCTCCTAAAATTCATTCTCTAAAATATGCTTAATGATATCTCCTCCATTCAAAGAGTTAGACCTTGAAAATTGATGTAAAGGAATTGAAAAAAAGACTTCAAAGACTTCGCCATTTCTAGAACGAATGGTTCCAACGGTATTATCTCCTGTCCAACCGGCTATCTTAGTAAGTTGAGCGGTATAATATGCGTTGGCATCTGCCGCAGGATTTACCGGAGTAACACCAAGAACAATATTTTTTGGTCGCACCATGGGTGCCATACTCGAGGTATCTACCGGTACAATTGCGCTATCATTTGTCAAACGGGCCTGACCAATAGCGGTTATGGAGCCACTAACGGGATATACGTCATTAATCGCTCCCATATCCATGGAACTAGTAATCTGTGCACTTGTAAGCACCTTCCCTCCCGCTTGAACATACGACTGAACAGATGGGCTTAGAATATTCAACAGATAATCTGTTCCCCCATTATTTGGAAATTGAGTAGCATCAGCAAAAAGAAGTACACGATCATATTGCTCAAAAAGAAGTCTCATGGAAGGATTCCAATATGACGGAATACCAATTCCAGTAATAGCATCCATCTGTACATAATCGTACACATTTCCTGCACTGTCTAACCACTCTTTATACTGAGCCCCTATGTAGGCAGGCTGACTGTTAAGGACAAGCATATTTGTTGATCTACTGGACCAATAAAATGTACTAGAAGTGTCTACTGCTGAGTAAGAACCCGCCCAATCTTTTACGCGTAAATAGATTACATTTTGATCATCTGCCAAGGCACCGTCCAAAGCGGTATCCACTAAAAATCCGTTTTGATAAACACGAGCTGAAGTGCCGTTCGGATTCAATGTGAAACTGAGTAATCCTTGTCCTAAATCTATTGATGACCAAGTACCATTATTGCATTTAACTTGGGCTTCTATGATAGTTTCGTCGCCATCAATATCATCAGCGTCCCATCGAAGAGTTAGGACAATTTTTGCGCTATCGGGTTGTATATCATCTGCATCAATACGGCAGGAAGGCGCCGCATTTTTTAGGGGAACCCACAATTGAGCAGGAGTGGGATCTTCTAACCCTTGATGATCAACCGCACTAACCTTAATAAGTACATCTGCCGAATCCAATCCTGCATCGATTACAAAAGTAAACACACTATCGTTGGACTTGGTAATTCCTATAGGGTCATCATTGACTTGAATTTTAAAATAATCCACATAACCATCAGCATCTGAACCAAACCAATACAAGTGAACATTTGCATTTAGACGTAAGTCTCCCGACCGTTGAATACTGTCAACGCTTATACTTGTTTCAGGCGCTATATTCTCAACGGAACCTTGGGGTTTTTTACACCCCAAAGCCGCAATGAGAATAGTTATTATGAAAAGTGCTCTTTTCAATGTTTATCGTTGAACCATAAACATTAATGTTCCTGCACCTTCTAAACCGCGGAATCGAGCAACATAGGAACCAGTCTCTAACTTCAACGTTGAAATACGCAAAGAACCGTCTGTCTGGAACTCTAATACCTGCTGCCCATGAATACTATAAATACTCCATGTTCCTGGACCTTGACTCTCCAATTGCATCCAATCGCTTGATGGATTTGGGAATGCTTTTAAATTCATGGAAGCCCATTCATCCAGGCCAATGGGTGAAGTTGGAACAGAGATACTATCAAGCGTCACTGAAGGATTCATAAAGTCATTATTATTTCTAGGCAGTAACCTATAATTTCCAAATCCATAGAATAGAATACCGTCAATAGCATCAAACGTCATAGTATTATCCACTACAATTGGCGTTACATCCATCTCACCATCTTGATTGGCATAAGACGTATCTGTAACCAATTGTACATTCAATGAGGAATACGCAGTAGACGACTGGCGACCTGCTAACACGCGACCGCTACTCCATACTGGAGCTGTTGCACTATTGCTAACTCCGTAATCGCCAAAACCAAGATTTGGTAAACTTACGTATAGCGGACTGCTATTTGGGTCTTCATAGCGCACTAGCATACTTTCGTAAGGCTCCCATCCATAGTTTGCATAGCTTGCCGAATCTGACGGGTCTAAAACTAAAGGTGTTACAGAACCTAGATTGCCGGTTTTGCTAGATGACGTCACATTTAATCGTGTCATTCCGTAGTATTCTTCAACAAAACCAGTTACCTCTACTTCCTCATTGCGATAATAAGTGTTCAAACCTATACCTACACACCAAATTCCAGCCCAAGATGTAGCGGTTTCATCTTGGATGTATAAGAATCCTAAATCGCCAATTTTGGTTGATGCTGTTACAATACCTTTGACAGTAACCTCAACACCATCAAGCGGTGAAGCTCCATTTGAATTGTATGTAAATTGGATATCTGGAATAATTAAACCATTATCTCGAACCGTGTAAAAATCAAAGTTCGGAGTGGCCTGATTGATCGGTTTAGAAGGTAAATAACTTTCATTACCGTCGTTGTCTTTAGCATAAATGTAATAGCGGATTAATGTTCCGTCTGCTTGCTGTGGAATCTCAAACTCAAATTCATCTGTTGTTCCCGCAGCCAACGTCATCGGCGCTACCGTGAAGTTTGCAACGCTCTGCGTATCTACTGAGCTCCAAACGAATGCTACCGAATCTACACTACCATCAAAATCCGTAATTGAGCAAACTATCTCAACATCTTGGTTTGAAGTAGGAATAGAAGGATCGCGCTCAAAATTTGAAATATACGGTGGCGCATAACCAATATCATAGTGAGAAGCGTCAAATGGATTAATCTCATAACCACGACCGTTATCACCCGTACAACCGTTAGCATCATGACGGACTACGCCAGAAATGGAGTTGTAAAATGTTCCCGGAACTGGAGGAACGAATGCTCCTTGACTTTGAGGAGAATTTGGGTTTACGGTAGTCCAAGAGTTTAACTTTTGAGCCAAGAATCTATCGCTAACATTCATAGCGTTACCGTTCCCATCAACGATATTAAAACTTACACGATTACCACTAAATGGAATTACTTGAGTGACAGTGACATCTGTTAAGGTCACAAAAGACCCCTCATACGGCTCACCAGTAGCTACGTTATTGACAAATTGAGGATCATTTAAATCGCCTACAGTAATGGTATCACTTACCACCGAACTGCTAATAATGTTGACAATACTGAATGAATTGGCATCAGCAAGAGATAATTGGTTAGATCCATTGTATTCTCCTACCACACCTTTTACCTCAACAATATCACCAGGTAGTGCTTGGGTAAACGTAGCTGGTACTTGCAAAGAACCTGTACTGCTTTGATATACTCCCATTACCTCAATTCCTGCAAACGGGGTGCTTTGACCACCAACAGCAGTATCTTGAATAAAGATGAATGGGCGAAGGCCACCGGTTACTGAACCAGATGCAACTTCTGTAACATTTCCTGGAGTTACAACAACGCCTCGGGTGATTACTGTCTGCCCCAAATAGGCAGATGTATCATTACATGTAGCCAAATCTGAAGGGCTCACGTAGTTAATGTCCGAAATGGACACATAGTTTTGTGCGTTGGCCGACATGCCTAAAAGCACAACAAAAAATAAAACGACTCTTTTCATTATTTCACGATTAAAAAAGTTCCTGTAAATGATTTTCCTGTATCTAAATCCTCAACGGTAAATAAGTACATGCCCCTGGCTATAATCTGACTTTCCCTAGAAAGTAAATCCCAAGCGTGCTCTCCACCAGAAAATACGTTTCTAGAAGGATCTTCAGATCCAAAACTTCTAAACCATCTGATGTCTGTTCCGTCATATTCGCCGTGGTGTTCAAAACTATCAATATAATCTCCACCGGCCGTGGTAATGGTTACTCTTGAGTTTCCTGGAAGATTTGAAAAAATTAATTTTCTACTTTCTTCTTGAAAGTTACTCGAGCCTTCCCAACTTGCACCCAAATAGTAAGGATTGGGATAAACATAAGGCTCCACACTATCAAGGTTGCTAGCGCCCGCTCCCGGGAAAGCACGAACGGCATTGGACAATACCGCACTCTCCAAAGATTCTAGTCCACTGTTTAAATCCCCTTTATCAAAAGCTGTAATGGCCACCGCCGTTTGCCAACCGTTTGGCAATGGGTTCACCGTGTACGCAAAAGTATATTCATTAGTGTCGCCGTCAAAAGTTACGGGTGAGGCTAATTTTACGGGCGAAAACCCTGTGTTAAATCCATAATCATTGGCCAATGAATCGTAACTAGCCACCAATTCTAAATCATTCTGCAAATCAGGGGTTCCAAAAACATCAAATCCAGTTTGAGTTGCGTAAACGTTATATCCTTCAAAGTCCTTTTTTTTGGAAATAGGATCCTCACTTTGACGCGAATTATCCGCCCAATAAATGGTACACTCACCATCTCCGGGTTCCACTCTTATAATAGGTGTCTCTGGCGGTGAAGGTAAAATGAATCTAGTAATAACGCCGTTTCCATCCTTGTCTTCACCTTCATCAAGGATTCCATTAAAATTAGCATCTTCTCCATTATAGGTGCGCTGTGCCCAGTTGGCTGCGTCGAGTAAATAGGTTTGCTGGGTCGCATTATTGGCACCATTTGGAAGGCCGTCCTCAAATTTCTTGGCCACCACATAAGCGAAAGAAACCTTAATGGCGTCTCCGGGTTGGAAATCATCAAACGGTCCAACAGATATTAAATCCGAACGATTCCCAAGGGCATTGAGCTCCGACTGCAGGTCCACATCCATTGTAGTTACACAAGCGGGGCTCGTTGGATCCGTCCAGCAAGGGTGTTGATTGAACCCGTCAGACATTTTCAGGTAACGCTGTTGATCAGAGGTTGGGAAGAAAAAGGTATTTGCTCCGCTATTATTGAATACCCAAGCATTATAATTCACCTTAGAATCTGGATTCACCTGAGGGTGCTGAAATCCATTTTTATCCTCGGCACCCAAAAACATTTGGCCTACGTAGCTATCCGTAAAACCTACATCACCATTCTTATCGTAGCAATAAGCCAAGTTTAAACTGTCTATAAAACCGTTTCCACCTTGAGAATAGAAAGTAGCGCCCCCCGCTCCTGCTGGTGTAATATTAATATTTCTTACCACGGTATTGTTCCATAAACCAATGAAGAAATCCTCATAGGAATTACTGGATTGATTGGTTACCGTTAGGTCTACAATGACCATAAAGTCGGTAAAAGAATATTCCCAATTGTAGACAGACATACCCACTTCCAAGTCCATTGGATTTATGTGATTATTAATTGGAATACTCGTCCCAGGAACTAAGATTTCACTATCGTTGAAGCTACATACGAAGTCCTGATGACTTACAGCGTCTGCCCTGTAGTTTGGTGACGATCGCAATGAACTTTTCTCAACTACGTTGACTCCTTGCGTGGCATTAAATTCAAATCCCCCTCTGCCTGGCGCGTAGCCTTGAGGTGCATCATAGGCAGAAGTACTCACACGAACAATCCCGTTATCTATGCCACCAAACCACAATCCGCCTTCAAACAAATGCTCAATTCCCGAACCGGCCGGATACTCCATAGAAGGTGTTCCAGAGCCGTCTCTGTATCCACGAAACGCATTCCCAAATGTTCCAACATTAGTGGCACTTAGGCGCACATTGGCGCGAGTAGTTTGATATTCTTCAAACGATTGTGCCGCTCCAATTATTGGAGTCATGATCAAAAGCATCAATAAAACACTCCTTACCATAACATCAATTTTGACGATTTTGACCTTCCATCTTTCGTCCAATTTGCAATGTACACGCCTGCAGGTAATCCCTGAATAGTGCGGGCCTCGCCTTCTGTTTTTTGAAATACTTTTTTGCCTTCAAGCGTGTAGAGTTCCAATCCGTAACGCAAGTAATAATCGCCAAGTTGCGCGGGTTGATGAATAGGATTTTCTATCACAGGTAACTTCATATCCACAGCAGATAGACCCTGCATGTCCATATCAAAATCAGCAATTACAGGCAGGTGATCACTCAGTGTATATAGAGCATTTAACACCGATGCGCTCACGCTGTAATTAGTACCTACATTAATCGGGTCATTAAAATGATTGCCGTCATTACCTACAGCAAAATAAGTGTTGGGTACATAGGTCATTCCATCATCACCTTCTAGAAGTTCTTCTGAGCAAAGAATCTGATCAAATCTATCGTCTAAACCACCGCCAGAAAAACAACTGTTGGTACCGCCATTGCGCGTGCTCTGTGTATGGACAGCTGCAAATGAGCTATTATTATTCCAATTCCCTGAACTATTTATTGGATCTTCAAATCGAAATCCGTTCCCTGCAATTAATGTTTGATAGCCCGATTCTGAAGAGCCGTACATATTGTAATCACCCATTAACATGATATTGGCATCCACCGCATCATTCTCTATATAATCTATAATTGCAGCAGCCATTTTATTTCGCTGCGATGAATTTGACGTGCCCGTGCCTGCTTTAAAATGAGCGCCTATGAGTGTAAAGGTTACCGTATCACTCTGTACGGTTAATAAAGGGTCTTTGAAGTAAAACCTTGCAACATCAACTACACGCACAAGGTTGTTGTTTGTAAGGTCTTTTGATATGACCTCTTGAGATATTAATCCTAGAATATCACTGCGGTATGCAATAACGTTAGTCAGTGATGAAAAGCTATTGTTCGTATAGTTTGTCGTCGACCAGGAAGACGTGCTACCCGTATTTAGAGCGTTGTTCAACAAATAAGATGAATTATTTGCGCTAGCCCCAACCTCCTGAAAACAAATAACATGCGGTTGCATGTTACGTACAATAGTATCTAGAGCGACTTCCTTTCCACTTGCCGAGTTGGTATTGCCGTTACACGCATTTGTGGAATTTCTGTAATTCAAAATGTTATAAGTCATTACTCTTACAGAGGTCACTTGTGCCGTAACTGACTGAATTACAAACAAAAGAGAGAAAATCGCCGAACATTTTTTCATCGTAGCGAAGATGCGAAATTATCTTCGCACTTTTACGTGAGCAGCAGTAAAATTGCGGTTAATGAAATTACTTCTATGAACAAAGCGTATAAGATTATTTATGAATCGAATCAACTTCTTGTTGTCAACAAACCCAGTGGATTAATCACTGAGGACAATGAATTTGAGAAGGAAAATATGGAATCTATTTACCTTGAGTATCTCAAGAATAGCATTAATCGTCCTTTTTTAGGCATTCCACATAGACTCGATAGAGTAACAAGCGGCGTATTAATCTTTGCAAAAAACCGTGGCACTTTGAAGAAATTAAATAGGTGGTTTGAGCAGCGTGAGATTCGTAAAACTTATCTAGCCGTAGTCCCCAATAAACCGCCCAATGAACGTGGGATTTTGGTTCATTATATGGTCAAGGATTTAGTTAATAAACAAGGACAGGTAGTAGATAAAAAGAAGCCAAACGCAAAAAAGGCGGTTCTAGAGTTTCAAATCAAAGGTTCTCATGAATGGGGCTATTTACTAGAGGTAAAACCACATACTGGTCGATTCCATCAAATCAGAACACAACTCGCATTTATAGGCTGTCCCATTATAGGCGACATAAAATATGGATCCGAACTACCGTATTTAAAACAGCAAATTGCCCTACATGCAAAATCTCTTGAATTCCCCGAAAGTATCAATAACTCTCCTTTAATTTTTGAGGCAGATCTCCCATTAAGCGAACTATGGAATCAATTCCTGTAGCTTGAATACATTTTGAGTACTCGGTGAAAGATTCACCTGCACCATGAACAAAAAAAACGGCCACCCAATGGGTGGCCGTTATTATTTCTACTTAATAGTGATTACTGCTTAACCACTTTCAAGTATTGCGTACCGTTATCAGTCTGCAGCATCAGCATGTAAATACCGTTTGGCTGAGCACTGAAGTCGTAAGCTTCTTTGATTTGACCTTCACCGATTGTTCTACCAACTTCGTTGTAGATACGGTAAGTACCTTCTACTACTGGGCTGATTTTCACCATACCTGTAGTTGGATTCGGGAACAAGCCAATCTCTTGCATTTCTACTTGATCAGCAGCGCTGTCACCATTAGCCTCGTCAGAAGCTATTGGATTATCGTTACCAATCATACTACCTGGTGTAGGACAAGTGCCCCATAGAGGTAAGTTCGCAGCAACAAGAGCAGAGTTGGCATCAAAACCAGAAGGCTTGGTAGCAGCATTAGTCACACACCACATAGAGAGGTCTTGATTAAAGCTTGCACAACCTCTGAACATGCTGCTCATCTGAACATCATTCAATACATTGCTTACATCCCATCCACCAATATCTTGGTTGAAGGCTAAAGCATTACGGAACATTGCTCTAAAGCGTGATACGTTACTTACATCCCATGCGCCAATGTCTTGATCAAAGACTTTAGCAACTTGGAACATACTCACCATCTTAGTCACATTGCTCACATCCCAGTTACCAATGTCTTGGTTGAAGATTTGAGCTTTGAAGAACATGTTGCTCATGTCGGTTACGTTACTTACATCCCAGTAAGCGATGTCTGTATTGAACCAACGTAGACCACGAAGTGCGTCTTTCATGTCAGTAATGTTGGACACACACACTTTGCTTAAGTCGTCGTGCAACAATACTAGAGAGTCTAACATAGCACGGTCAACTACCAATAAGGTATCGCCATTGAGCTCAAAGTAATCTCCAATATTTAGTGCCGAACAATCTACACAACCATTCGCATTAACGAAGGCACCTGTAGCAAGAGAAGTGACGTTGTCAAAGTCTTGCGGACAGTTACCCCATCTTGGGTAATGCGCTGGAGCTAATGGAGAATTTAATGCAAAGTTCACAGGAGTTTGGTACTGGAATGCACGCACACACCAGTCAGATATATCCTGATCGAATGAACTTGCTCCAGAGAACATCTCCGTCATACGTGTTACATCTTCAACGTCCCAATTACTAATCGCCCCGTTAAAGCTTAAGGCATCCTTAAACATACGGTTCATAGTAGTTACCTGACCCATATCCCAAACATTTAGATCTTGGTTGAAAGAGTCACAACGTTGGAACATACTCTGCGTATTAGTCACATTACTCATATTCCAAGAAGAAATATCTTGATTGAACTGACGATTCTTGAAGAACATGCTATTCATATTCGTAACGTTACTAACATCCCAATGGCTAATGTCATAGTTGTTTGTTACGTAACCACGAAGTGCATTCTTCATATCCGTAATGTGAGAAACACACACTTTAGTAAGATCGCCTTGAGCATCTCGGATTTGAAGAAGTCTCGCTTTATCAACAACCTCGATAGAATCACCATCGATGACAAAGAAGTCACCAACGTTTAAGCTATCACACTCTTGACATCCGTTAGCATCATAGCTTACACCTGTTGGAAGTCCTAAAGTCGAAGACTGAACAGGACCATGAGGTGTAGCAGCACTAGTTGCTGAACAGTGTGATGTCACATAGTATTCGTAAGAAGTACTCATGTCAAGACCTGTTACAGTTGCCATAGTAGAACCATACACATGCATAGTATCACCAGTACCTAGAGTAAACCCAGCTGCACCGTATTCTACAACGTAATACGCTGCTGAAGTATCACCTGTCCAGGATAGATTAGCCATCGTCTGCATAGGATTAACTACTAAGCCGCTAGCTGCAATACATGGTGCACCAGCCCCACAATACACTTCGTATTGTGTATGACCGTCAACCATATTATCACCCGTGGCTGAAATAAACAACGCTGTTGCTGGAGTTGTTGAAAGATCCCAAAGTTCGAATGAACATTCGTTTTGGTAGGAACCTCCACCGTCCCAGATAAGCTGGAGTGTATCTCCTGGGAAAATAGAA
>Ga0213863_10003899_pt1 | contig 10156 bp, 7 predicted proteins | sample PICome_8_FD_160128 | JGI IMG/M metagenome (GOLD analysis project Ga0213863, IMG submission 160128) | Coastal seawater microbial communities near Pivers Island, North Carolina, United States - PICO497 | ecosystem: Environmental > Aquatic > Marine > Coastal | place: USA: North Carolina | collected... | reverse complement strand
CTCCAGTCGCGCACGGCGGTCACGCGCCATTTGCTCACGTTGCTCCGGTGACATCGACTCCAGTCGCGCACGGCGGTCACGCGCCATTTGCTCACGTTGCTCCGGTGACATCGACTCCAGCCGCGCACGGCGCATGCGCATCATTTTTTCGCGCTGATCGGAGTTCATTGATTCCCGATTTACCTGATCTTCTCCACTCATGGCCCCCGAATGATTTGACATCACAGTTGACGAAGCATTACCACCAGCGCGATCACCGCCTTCAAAAGCAGGCGCATCAGTACTCAAAAGTGGTGTTACCGCACCGATCAGAACCGTCAGGAATAGGGTCAAATTTTTCATGTTGAATCCTTTCTTAATGCTTGATGCTACGTTTTCATAGATCAGCTGAACTGAACCTGAATGTTAGACCACTCGACTCACACCCTCTCGGTGGCGGGCGCTCCGCGTGAAGAATCATCAGCTTCCATCATCGCATCCGCTAAAACCTCCAGTAAATCGAACCGAGCTGAATCCGTTCGTTTGACGTCTGTCATTTCATCTGGATCCAGTCGCAAATTGAAGAGTTGTTCCTCGCCTTTGGAGTTTCTCGTGAATCGATAATCACCGTAGATCAAGGAACGCGTACGCGCGGGGATAGGAGTAAGCTTAGCAGTGACCGAAACGATATCGTCTTCAATTAAAACAAAGTCGCGAACCGACTCCTTAGCTGAGCGCACAATCGGCATGAGCGAACGACCTTGAATACCGTCGTATGACGGAATTTTACACGCATCCATCAGAGTAGGTCCCAGATCGATCGATGATGCTAAGCTACGGGTCCGACCGCTGGAATGTTCGGGAGCACTGATCAGGAGTGGTACTTGTAACGTTCCTCGATAATGCATAAATCCTTTGAGAAACAATCCATGCTCTCCCATCATATCGCCATGATCTGACGTAAAAACCACGAGCGTATTATCGCGGATACCTAGGTCATCCAGACGATCCATAAGCTCGCCAATGCCTGCATCGACCATACTGATCATGCCATAGGTCGCTGCGATGGCTTCACCCAGCAGCGCATCGTTACCGAAGCCGCAGGGACTTACCCAATTCCGCTGATTTTTTGGGTGAATCGACTGGAACTGTTTTAGGTGCTGGCGCGCATCGGTTAACGCATCGAACCGACTCTCGGGCAAAGGCATGTGCTGAGGACGGTAGGCATCAAACCATTCCCCAGGCGGCGTCATGGGATGGTGGGGGTCTGGAAACGAGCAAAAGGCTAACCAAGGTTGTTCAGCCTTATGCGCCTCATCGATAAATGCCAACCCCTGATCAGTAACAAAGCGAGTGGAATGCAAACTGGCATCATAAGGCGGCCGATAGATTTGCCGCCAATGCTCAGACCGATCCGTTCCTTGACTGTCACGATCCTGATCAATATCCAGTTCAGAGCGCTGACCACCTCGCTCAAGAGCCCAGCGCAAATGGTGCCCCGCCACTCTCGCACCATGATCAATGCTCAATCTGATGTGATCAAAACCATAGAAATCCTGGGGGTCTGATGGCGCAGTATCAAGATACCGCTCAAAGTCTTCGACTTCATCCCAGCCGGCCTCATAGGGGATCTGCGCCGAGGGCGCCCCACGAAAAGGCATCATTGAGTTTTTACTGACCCCGTGCTGCAAATGCGACTTCCCAATTAAACCCGTTCGATAACCTGCCTTTTTAAAGCCCCTCACAAACGTATTGACGCCTGGATCGAGTGAACGATCATTGAAAACGACACCATGTGCAGACGGCATCCGCCCCGTCATCACCGTCGATCGATTGGGCATACAGACTGGGTTCGAAACCCAAGCGTTTTCAAACACCATCGCCTTCTCCGCAAGGGCGTCTAGATTAGGCGTACGAACAACCTCATTGCCCATAAAACCAACGTCCGCAGCGCGATGCTGATCCGTCATAATGAACAGCACATTCATTGGCTTTTCCGTCATACTGGTTCATCCTTTTGCATGAGGCGCTAAGATCAATTGGTTCCGCAATATCATAACAGGCAGATTGACTCCTGCTTCAAGTGAAGGGACCTTAAGAACCAGAAAAACCATGACGGAGCGAAGACCTAACTCCTCGGGGAGCAACCTCTGGGCTGGGTCAAGTGTCAAAGTATCAAGTTACACAAGAACAAGCGATGAGAAACCAGTTACTTCAATTCCTCCTGAAGGTGGCAACAAACAAAACCGGCGGTCGGGTCCTCATGAGACTCATTACACCCACAGACCGACTACTTTTGCGGCTTACCCGAGGCAGATTTTGTATTTCGGCAATGGGCGCGCCAACCTTGCTGCTTGAAACGATTGGACGCAAATCGGGCAAAAAAAGAGCAACGCCACTTTTATATCTTCGCGACCATCACTCTGCTGATACGCTTTACGTCATTGGTTCCCGAGGCGGCCAGGGAGGACAGGCGCACTGGGCACTTAACCTTTCGATTCATCCTCTAGCAGTGGTTCATTCCCCCGAAGGTACGGGAGACTATTTCGCGGAGCGAATTACAGGAGATCACCGGGCCAAGATCTGGAAAGCCTTTGTCGCCTTTAATCCGGGATTCAATATCTATCAAAGTCGACTGAAGCAAGAAATACCGATTTTTGCACTCAAGCCCGAGCTTGGGTCGCTCGAAGCGGCTTCCAGCGAGAACGGCTCTGGCTATCTGTCCAATTGAGCATTCACTCCGAGCCCTGCAGTCGCTGATTGTGACACATGCTGTTGATCGAGAATGGCTGGGTGCTAACCCTTTTGAACGCGGGTACCGCGCCGGACGAGTTCGTGTCGAGCAATCTTCCAGCCCTCCGACTCTCGTCTTAAATCAGTGAAGTACGTCGCCCAGAGTATCAAAGTGGTCTCAGGATCATCGGCCATATAATGCAGAGCTTGCACGTCAGTGCGAGCGGACGCCTGATCACCACTGATTGAGACCAGTTGAGGACCCAGCATGTGTTGGGTCTGTCCAAAAACCGAAAGCTTGCCTTTGACATCTTCAGTCCAACGATCAGCGCCAATAACAGGATCACCACCAAACCCAACAATCTCAACATCATCCGCAAAACAGGCCCGATATTGATCGAAGTCGCGATCATCAACCCCGGCAGCATATCGTGTCATCACGTCTTGGATAGCCAATCGATCCTCGAGCTCACTCATCTGCATTCTCCCTTATCGTTATTTTTTGTTTGTTTGACTTGTTCGATCGTTTTTCGTTCATTGATGGAGGACTGCACCCATTGAAGTCGTATGGGGCGTAGGCTATTAGGGGTACCCAGGCCTCCTAGAGGCTTCGCACGATGACGTCGCTCAAAGTCAGATTAAAACCAGTGAAACCTTGGCTTCAAGAATTTGATGCTAGGCCCTTTGGTCATAGCAGCCAATCCAGCACATTTGAGCCGTAGCGTTAAAGCTCCGCTGTTGATTTTCTAGGAAGCGTTTTTTGGCAATCGACCTTCAATATAATCATCAATCAACTCATGATATCGGCGAATCCGTTTTTCCTGATTCGAGAGATAAACCCCTTGAAAGCCTCTTGATCTGAACCCTCGCTGTTGCGTCACAAAAACAGCAACATCTTCCTCAATGGCAGCACCAATAGAATCCTCACCATAGGTCAACATATTCAAAGGCGCTTCGGTGTGGCCTTCGGTTGCAATCACATTGGAACCCGCACGCCCACCATGTTTTGAACCTGCCTGAATCGCTGCAGGACTTGAATACCACCAGTTATCAAACAAGCATTGCTCTGGATCGTCTCGGTGCGGCCTGGCTCTTAGGAAATGGAACCCGTCGGACCAAACCGATACCGCAAAATTAGGGAATAATGTGTAGTGAAACGCGTCAGTAAATTGCTCGTCGGGAATGCGGTCGTAATGCGTGTAACCCCGTTCAGGGCCCAGCCTACGCTTTGCCTCCTGCAGCGCTTCGCGGGTGGCTTCCGGACGACCTTTAAATGCCTCGGGATCAATCTCCCAATAGCGCAGCTGAGAGGCGAGTGGCTCGAGAATATTCCCCTCGGCATCAGTCGATCCAACGCCAAAACCACCTTTCATCACCATCCGATTGTGCCCTTCATCGGACAAATCAAATTGAGTTTCTTTAAAATAGGTATCGATGTGCCCCCGAATCGCTTTACGATCCGTGTCTGGCGTGGCGCCCATATGCACCGTCGGCACATGGTAGGACTCATTAAAGTTGTCCAGTACGATTTTCCAGTTACAAGGCAACCACATGGTGTTGGCCATGGTTCGCCGCCAGGTGTGGATATCACGAGCAGCCCAATCGTCCCAAATCGGTCCTAGATAAGACTGCAAAGATTGGCAGTCTGGATCCATGTTAACAAAAATGAATCCAGCAAATGTTTCGCAGGAGAGCTCCTGAAGCCTGACTTTTCCGCAAGGATTGCCCTCTGGGAAATCTTCCTTGTCAGGCGCAAAGTTTAAAGTGCCGTCAGGTGTAAATGCCCAGCTGTGATACTTACAAACAAACCGGCGCAGGACCGTGCCCTTTGCCTCTGAGACTAGGGGGTTCCCGCGGTGCTGACAGACATTATAAAATGCCTTCACCGAACCATCTTTTTGACGGACCATCAAAATTTCTTCGGGCCCAACTTCTTCCATTTGCCAATCGCCGGGGTTCGGAAGCTCTGCTTCTCGACCAAGCAAAAGCCAAACCTTGGTCCACATGCCTTCCCATTCCTGATTCATAAATTCTTTCGCGGTGTAGCGAGAACCAGGTATGCGATGGCCTCGAGTTTCTTGTTCAGGCCAACGATCAAGATTACGGAGCTGCTCTGACATTTGCTTTCCTTTCCTTTCTTTTAATCCACCTATCGGTCGGTTTGGTTCATTCATCAATAACAGGACGTTCTGGTTTGCTCGTTATTGAACTGAGCCATAACAGGTCTTGTGAGAACCTTCGTCGCGCTTCATCTAGCATGATGACTCATGGTACGCCTTTACTGCAACTACCAAAGCCACGCATTCACCAAAGACATAGGTGGTAACCGTTGTTTAAGGTTGCGCTAAGAGTTTACAGCCTCAAAGGTTAGCAGCGGGGGCAAATTCAGAGCCCCGCGAATCACATTATGATAGTGGTGCAGTGCGGGCTCATTACGACCAAAGAGATGATATCGCTGAGCACCAGAACCAATATTGCGCTGAATCGAAACTGCTACAGCATAGTCTTCATTCACGATAATTTCGTTGAACCCTTGAAATCTGCTCTCTGTGATCTCTGCTGCAATTTCTGGGTTGGGGTAGTACCGATGATGGGTTTTTGACCGACCTGGCCGATCATCATCGGGATACATTCGAAGCAGATCTACCCCGGCTGGATCTACCAACAAAATAACATTAGGAAACATATAATAAACGTTGAGCGTAATCATACGGTAAGGCCAATCTTGGGTCGGTATGCCTTCGCTGATAACGTGATTGAATCCGCCTTTGCTCGCAAAGACCATTCGATAATGTTGGTCAAATACATCGTGGGTTTGCAAGTTGCCGATAATATCGTTGGCAAGGGTGTTTTGATGCAACACATTGAAGTGATAGTTTTCTCCGAAGGTGTCGACCGCAAGCTTCCAGTTGATATCAGAGATTAAAACTTGTTCTTCGCGAAAATCATGTGCTCTAAAGCCCCAGTGCTCCATCTCATCATGCAGAGGTCCTAATAATGTCTCGGGATCAAGCGGATCACCCGGTGTTGGTTTGACCCACAACAGGCCCGCTACTTCACAAGCGGGCAATTCACGTAAACCAAGTTCATCGCAATCAACATCACCAAACTGTCCTTGCCGCGTAACAGCAATCAGGTCACCCGTGTTGTGATAAGTCCAAGCATGGAACGGACAACTGAATCGACGGGCTACGCCGCGGCCCTCAGGTACGACTTGCGCCCCCCGATGCTGACAGACATTTAAAAACGCGCGAAACGCTCCAGATTCATCACGGGTCATGAGGATTGGCACACCTACTTCGTTTGTCGCAAGATAACTATGCACGTCCGGTAAATCGGAACTTAAACCAAGCAGCAGGGGCGTTTGTTTGAACAAAACCTCCTGCTCTAGCGCAAGCCGCTCTAAACCGACAAACTCCTCTACCGGCGCACACAGCACTTGTCCAGCATCCGCTGTGGTGCCAGCGTCTAAATTGTTTTTTAGCGTTTCTAGAACGCGAAGACGCTCTTCTTTTCTCATCCCGCACTCCTGCCGAACCCATCTGTGGCAACCAAACATTCTGCAGCATCATGCCAGCAGAAAAATGCAACATCAATGCTTGCTGGACCCTCTCAATCTCAAGGTCGCCAAGGCACCAAGCACACCAAAAAACGCGACGAGCCAATAGTATAGGTCAAAGCCCAGCTTGCCCGGAAATGCTTCCATCAAACGCGCACTGATCCAGGGCTGGTAGAAGTCAGGCGCATATCCGATAAAGCTGAGTAATCCGATGGCAAGTCCCTTTAAGCGCACATCCACCTCAGCTCGCTCTAGGGTCGCCCAAAAAATTCCTCGAATACCGTAAGTCAGGAGACCAAGCATCAGCACGATGCTTAAGATCAAAAACACACCCATCTCGACTGGCACCTGTGTCAACGCGATAAAAGTCAACGAGCTTGCGACCAACAATGCCGCCATGACCTCCTCTCGGCCCCAAAAGTCTCCAGCAAACCCGGCCAATGTTGCCCCGATTGGCCGCATCCAGAGTTTAGCAACGGTAAAGGTTCCAACCATCACGGCTGACAATCCAAGAAAGCTCTGCAGGTATGCTGAAAGGCTATAAGTCGCCCAAAACAATTGGTAGCCCGTGAGCATGCAAAGTGCTACCAGCCACAGAGACCGATTACGAGCAAGCTTTCCAAGGTCTGTCCAAAATGTCGATGGGCTTTTTGATTTCGCTTCATCAGTGGCGCCGCTGGGCAGGGCAACCCAAATGAGAGGCGCCACAAGCAATGACGAAAAACTATAAAAGACAATGACTCGCTGCAGTGCTTCAGCCGAGGATACCTCAGCCGATTCAAGGGCATAGGCAAAAATCACCAACGCAAGGCTTGCCAAAACAGCCTCAACCAGGCCACGCCCTCCATCCAACAGCCCAAAAAACCGCCCCTGATCATGAGCTTGAGCGATTAAGCTCACGCTTTTGATCATAGAAGCCCAAAACGTCAGACCCGTGGTGACACCCCACGCCATAAAAATAAAACGAAAAGCCCAGAGCTCAGGCAAGGTTGCATACCAAAATCCCAATAATCCGGTCGCCGCTAGCGAAAAAGTCAACAAGCTCCGAGGTGAAAAGCGATCTGCCAACCAACCACTTGGAATATAGGTCAGGACGAAAATCGCGCCGAGCAGCGAGTAGGTATCCCGAAGGTCGACACCGCTGATTCCAAAGGCCTCAAGCAGAGTAAGTTCGAAGTTTTGCCTTAAATAAACCAAGGGGTAGACCGCACCACCAGCTAGAATCATCAGCGACAACTGCCCATACCGCCTGAGCGAGCTCGACGGTTGATCCAAAGCAGATTCGGCAGTGCTCACCGAACGCTGCTCAGCCATTGCAGCGCTCCCTCACCAGCGCTCCCTCACCGATGAACCACAAGGAATAACCCCCCCGATAATATTCGAGGCTCACACTCACAAAACAGCCTCGAGGGCATTGAGCAACTGTTCGATCTCGCTGACGCTGGTGTAATGCACGAAGCTGAGCCGAAGCAAACCGTGCTCAGGCCGCTCTCCCATTGCCTCAATCACGCGCCCCCCGTAGAAGTCGCCATCTCCGGCCATAATGCCGTGCTGAGCAAGCGCTCCGGCGACGCGCTGACCAGGCGCCTGTAGCGCGACCGCTACCGTCGGCGCTCGTTTCAAGGCATCACTGGGACCAAGCAATCGCGCATCATTTTTGGAGGCGAAATAATCCAATACCGGCTGAAGTAGAGCCTGTTCGTGCGCTCTAAACAAGTCATGAACCCGTTGTCCTCGCTGCTCTGCAGTTAGCCCGCCACAACCATGATGTTCGGCGATGCAATCAATGTACTCCGGGATACCAGCGCAGGCAGCGATCTGCGCATGGTCTGGTCCCGCTGGCGTGAATTTTTTCGTGCGATCGTAGCCGTTGAAATGATGCCCTTGATTGGGCAGGCGCTCGGCAAGAGCCTCACGGATCACCATCACGCCCTGATGCGGACCATATGTTTTATAGGTTGAAAACAAGTAGATATCGGCACCTAGTTCCGCGACGTTTGGAAGCCCATGAGGTGCATAAGAGACACCGTCAACGCAGCTCACGGCACCGGAGTCCCGAACTAGACGGGTCAGCTCCTGGACAGGATTAATTTCTGCAACAATATTTGAGCAATGGGGGAAGCAGACCAACTTGACTTTCTGATCAAGGAGCTCCGTGAGCGCACCAACCTCGAGGCTACCTGAGTCGGGGTCCACGCACCACTGCCGAACCTCAATACCTGATTCTGCCAAACGCCGCCAGGGCCCCGAATTGGCCTCATGGTCTTGGTTGGTGACAATAATGGCGTCTCCCTCCTCAAGCATTTGCCGAAAGGCTTGAGCCAACACGTAAGTGTTTTGCGTTGTCGAAGGTCCGAAACTCACCTCAGAGGGATCAACACCCAACAGAGCCGACAGCCTATTACGTGCTTCATCCATCTCCGCACCGCCCAGTCTCGAGGCTTCGAAACCATAATATGGTTGCACCTTGCGAGACCGATAAAACCGCTCCAAGCGATCGGTCACCTGCCGGCAGGGGTAGGATCCCCCTGCATTTTCAAATAAGGCTTGTCCTTGGAGCGCGGGTTCTGAAAAAGCGGGGAACTGCGACCGCACAAAGTCTATATCCAGCATAAATGCCCTCCATTGAAATCCCCTGCATCTTACCGGTTTACACTTTTATTTGCCCAAATACTGGCATTCACGGGCGAGTCAATTGGCTATTCACGCCTAAGCCATTTAACCTTTAAGATCTAAAGTAGAGAACACCAAGAGCAAACGCCCATGTTTCGTGAACGCCAAAATCCCTATCTTGAGGGTAATTATGCACCCGTATCCGATCAACTGAGCACCGAGCACCTAAAGGTCAAAGGGCAGATTCCCAGTGATCTTAATGGCTTGCTGCTCCGCAACGGTCCCAATCCGATGCAAGCCCCAAACCCCAAAAAGCACCACTGGTTCATGGGTGACGGTATGTTACATGGCCTCAGAATCAGCGAAGGTCGGCCAATCTGGTACCGTAATCAAACTGTTTCCGCCAATAAATCGAGCCCGAATACTCACGTCATCGGACACGCGGGAAATATTTATGCGTTGGTTGAAGCCGGCGGTGCCCCTGTCATGGTTGACCCAGAATTAAATTCGCTCGCTCAGGCACCCTTTGACGGCACCCTGAAGCGAGGTTTTACAGCCCATACCAAACATGAGGCTGAAACCGGTTCGCTTCACGCCATTTGCTATGACTTCAAGCGCGGTTATCGCGCGAGCTATCTGGAAATTGACACTGACAATCGAGTCAAACAGCACCATGAGCTCGACCTGCCCGGTCAGCCAATGATCCACGACTGCGCCATTACTGATCAATACGTCATTGTGTTTGACCTACCAGTTACCTTCAGCTTGAGCCGAATGATACGCCGCTATTTACCGTTTGCTTGGAACCCAAAGCATCAAGCTCGGATTGGCCTCTTAAACAGGCATCAGCCAGACCAAGCAATCGTTTGGTTTGAGATTGCTCCTTGCTACATTTTTCATCCGCAAAACGCTTTTGAAGACGAGCGCGGCCAAGTGATTTTGGAGGGTATGCGATACGAACGGATTTTTGACAAGGTCAAAATTGGACCATTTGGAGAATCTCTCCCTTACCTTACGCGCTGGACGCTAGACCCAAAGACTGGCGACACAACCGAGCAACAAATCGATGATCGCCCAGCAGAATTTCCGCGCGTGCACCCCGATATGGAAGGCAAACTCACTCAATATGGTTATGCTCTCGGACTGGCCAGAGATCCTGCGGATACCAATTTTAATCAGATTATTAAGTACCACCGTCACGATGATCGCGCCGAAAGACACACCCTTGCACCATCACAGATGGCCGGCGAACCCATTTTCGTTCCATCCGCC
>Ga0213863_10003897_pt1 | contig 10157 bp, 7 predicted proteins | sample PICome_8_FD_160128 | JGI IMG/M metagenome (GOLD analysis project Ga0213863, IMG submission 160128) | Coastal seawater microbial communities near Pivers Island, North Carolina, United States - PICO497 | ecosystem: Environmental > Aquatic > Marine > Coastal | place: USA: North Carolina | collected... | reverse complement strand
CCTGGTATGCAAGAAGCCATAGACTTTTTAAAATCTTTCAATATAGCCGTGATGGTAGACATAGTTTCTGCCCACAGGACCCCTGAAAAACTATTTAGTTTTAGTAAAAACGCACACCTAGAGGGTATTGGCGTTATTATAGCGGGTGCGGGTGGTGCGGCACATTTACCAGGGATGGTAGCTTCATTGTCGCCATTACCTGTCATAGGCGTACCCATTAAAAGCAGTAATTCTATAGACGGTTGGGATTCTGTACTGTCTATATTGCAAATGCCGGGCGGGGTGCCTGTTGGCACTGTGGCACTAAATGGTGCCAAGAATGCGGGCATTCTCGCCGCCCAAATACTCGGGAGCAGTGATCCTGCAATTCTGGACCAAATGATTGCTTATAAGGAAGCTCTTAAAGAAAAAGTAATCGAAGGCGCAAAATCAGTTCAGTCATAAAAAGTAGCGAATGCGCTAAAACAGTTCAGTCATAAAGAGCAAGCTGCTCCTGCTTAAAACTGAATATTCATACAAAACACCTGTCAGCCCATGTCTAAAAATCCTTTATTAGTCCCATTTGAAACGCCTCCATTTCATTTGATCAAAAACGAGCATTACAAACCAGCATTTGAGACCGCTATAAGTCTCGCTAAAGAAGAGATTGCTGCTGTAAAGGAGCAATCAGAAGCCCCTACTTTTGAAAATACTGTAGCAGCCCTAGATTATGCAGGACAGACATTGGGACATATTTCAAGTATATTTTTTAACCTCAATTCAGCAGAAACCTCACCCGAAATGCAACAAATTGCACAAGAAGTGTCTCCACTTCTCACTGCTTTTAGCAATGACCTGAGTTTAGATCCTGAATTATTCAAAAGGGTAAAATCAGTTTACGAACAGAAGGACAGTCTATCCCTAGATACAGAATCTCAAAGATTATTAGACAAATCTTATAAATCTTTCGTGAGGAATGGCGCACTACTCAACGAAGCCGAACAACAAACACTCAGAGAAATAGACAAAAACCTCTCTAGACTTCAATTGGAATTTGGGGAACACGTCTTAGCAGACACCCAAGTATTCTCCCTTCACATAACAGATGAATTAGAATTAGATGGGCTACCAGACAGTGTCAAAACTGCAGCAGAGGACTTGGCGAAAAGCAAAGAAAAAGAAGGCTGGCTGTTTACTTTAGATTACCCAAGTTATGTGCCTTTTATGAAATTCTCTACCCAGCGTAGCTTACGTGAAAAAATGTACAAAGCATTTACCAGTAAAGGATTTCAAAAGAACGAAAACAATAATGAAGCTATTGTTTTAGATATTGTTAGACTCAGACACCAAAGGGCGCAATTACTAGGATATGAAAACCACGCACAATATGTCTTAGAAGAAAGAATGGCCAAAAGCCCTGCTACAGTATTTGATTTTTCGCAAAACATCTTAGACAAAGCCTTACCTGCCGCTAAAGCAGAAATGGAAGCCTTAAAAACTTTTGGAAAAGAGCAACTTGGCTTAAAGCACCTAGAAAAATGGGATGGTTCCTTTGTAGGAGAAAAACTCAGACAAGCGACTTTTAATTTTGAAGAAGAAGTACTCAAGCCATACCTACCACTACAAGCTTGTGTGAAGGGCATGTTTGATATTGCCCACAAACTGTACGGTTTAAACTTCAGTGAAGTCAATGACATACCGGTATACCACAAAGAGGTGTCTACTTATAAGGTTTATGACAATACAGGTGCTTTTGTGTCCTATTTTTACACAGACTTTCACCCAAGACCAGGAAAAAGAGGGGGCGCATGGATGACCTCCTTTAGGTCCCAGTATAAAAAAGACGGCCAAGACTACAGACCACAAATAGCCATAGTGTGTAATTTTAGTTCGCCTACCTCCAAAACACCTGCATTACTCACTTTTCAAGAACTCACTACCCTGTTCCACGAGTTTGGTCACGCATTACACGGCATGCTGGCCAACACCACTTATCCAAGCCTATCAGGTACCTCTGTATCTTGGGATTTCGTAGAACTACCCAGCCAAATCATGGAAAATTGGTGCTATGAAAAAGAAGCCTTATCGCTATTCGCCAAACACTATAAGGATCAATCATTAATCCCCATGGAATTAGTTCAAAAAATAAAAGATCAAGCGACTTTTCTAGAAGGAATGGCTACCTTAAGACAACTGAGTTTTGGTCTCTTAGATATGGCCTGGCACAGCAGTAATCCAGATGAAATAAAAGATGTTGTAGCTTTTGAAAATGAAGCATTTAAGGGAACTGACCTATACCCTTCCGTAGCAGAAAGCTGTATGAGTACCGCTTTTTCCCATATTTTCCAAGGAGGCTATGCCGCAGGATACTACAGCTATAAATGGGCAGAAGTACTAGATGCAGACGCCTTTGAAAAATTTAAAGAAGCAGGTATTTTTAATTCTAAAGTAGCGACAGACTTTAAAGAATTCATTCTTTCAAAAGGAGGCTCAGAAGACCCTATGGTATTGTACAAAAAATTTAGGGGCAGCGAACCCAAACCAGAAGCATTACTTAAAAGAGCCGGTTTATTGAATGAAGCAAAGTGCTAGGGTATTTTTGAAGTAAATATCAAGCCTCTTGTATGAAGCTTAAAAGTTATGTTTTTTAAACCACCAAAGCTACTGCGTCTCTTCATAGGCATTGTAGCCGCCTGTAAGATTCACAACCCTTTTAAAGCCTATACTGTCTAGCCTATAAGCTGCCTTTTCAGAACGCTTACCACTACGACAGTACACATAAATCTTCTTGCGTTTGCTTATACTGTCAAAGGCCTTATTAAAGTCAGCAGACAACCAATCTATATTCACCGCATTAGGCAGGTGACCTTCCTTAAATTCTTCAGGAGTCCGAACATCTATTAAAAGACTTCTGCTGTTAATTTTGGCTGCCGAAGGAGACATCTCCCTGTCGCTATGTTGTGCAACAACAAAAAAACTACTTAAAAATAACAGGCTAAAAAGGACTTTTTTCATAAATATGAGATTTTTTAAATAGAGGAGTTTTAAATGAGTCAGCTTTTACCAAAACATTTATTGCTTCCTAAAATTACAAAAAGGATTCAAAAACCCACCAAAGCAAAGCGAACAATATTGGAATACCCTCTACCCAAAAATTAGTAAAATAACTACTTGAATGCTTGCCAGAAGAGAAAATCCCTAAGATCAGCAGCAGCGTAATCATTAGAGAAAGCCCCACCATTTGTAAAGGCCATGTCAATATAGCACCAGCAAATAAATGGCCTCCTAAAAAAAGGAGGGACCACAAAAGCCCTATATTTTTAGTCTTTTGCACCCCATAGCGCTGTGGGAGCGTGGCCAATTGAGGGGTATCTTTTAAATAATCCCTCAGTTCAAAAGGAACCATTAAAGCCAGCACCAAGAAAAAATGAGACAGAAACAAGGTCAAAACACCTATAAATCCAAAAGGGTTGGATGGGCTTGAAATCTGCAAAAACATTTTAACCCCTACTGTAGCAAGCGGCAATACCACAGTCGCAAGTGCCCAAACAAAAGCAACAATATAAATTTTCATGCCCTTTACAGCCCTAAGGTTTTTTTGGGCTGGCAATACAGGTAGCCCATAAAGGGCGGTAAAAGCAACTAACATCAGTAATACCAAATAGGCCAATGCGTTTAAGTATAGCATCCCGTATAAGCCAAGCGCTCCACAGAAAAAACTCAATATTTGCATGGGCATAAAGGACTTATGGGTCACTTTCAAATAAAAGGGACCACCCAAGCCATATTTGATAAAATTATAGCCCATCACAGTTCCAGAAAACAACACAACCCCCAAAGCATTGGACCATAAAATGTTTAAGCCTTTAGCACCCACATAACTGAGGGACACCACGGCAAAAGCCACGTGGACACTGGCCTTTAAATAAAAATCAAAAAATCTTCTCATTCCACGCATTCCACAAAAGTAAACAAACTGTTTATAAGCCTTTAAATTGGTTAAAAAGTTTGGCGAAGACTTGTATAAAAGGCGTTATAATTCTTCTTTTTATTAGTAATTTTGTGCATCTTTTTTACAGATCTAATATAACGATTTCGCTTATGAAAACAGATGTTTTTGCATTACGTCACATTGGTATACAAGGGGAAGAACAATCCCAAATGTTAAAAACAGTTGGGGTAGAAAGCCTAGACCAACTAATTTTGGAAACCATCCCTGCAGACATTCGTCTAAAAAAGGCATTGGATTTAGCCCCTGCCATGAGCGAACACGACTACTTGTCTCATATTGAGGCTTTGTCTCAAAAAAATCAAGTATTTAAATCATATATAGGTTTAGGATACCACCAGAGTATTACTCCTTCTGTAATTAAAAGAAATATATTAGAAAATCCAGGATGGTATACTGCCTATACCCCTTACCAGGCAGAAATTGCTCAAGGTAGGTTAGAAGCATTAATCAATTTTCAGACCATGGTGTGTGAATTGACTGGAATGGACCTCGCCAACGCCTCTCTATTAGATGAGAGTACCGCAGCAGCAGAGGCCATGACCATGCTCTATGACCTAAGAACGAGAGACCAGAAAAAACAGGAGGCCATGTCCTTTTTTGTTTCAGAGGATATTTTACCACAAACCCTTTCTTTATTAGAAACTAGGGCAACACCATTAGGTATTCAATTAGAGGTTGGCCCAATAGATGCATTTGCATTTGAGTCCCATTTTTATGGTGCCATTCTACAGTATCCTGGTAAAAACGGGGCCATTGGCGCCGTAGACCTGTTTATGGAAAAAGCCAAGACAACAGATATTAAAGTGGCTTTTGCAGCAGACATTTTGAGTTTAACCATGCTTACAGCGCCCGGAGAATTAGGTGCAGACGTGGTGGTTGGAACCACACAACGCTTTGGAATTCCTTTAGGATATGGAGGACCACATGCAGCATTTTTTGCTACAAGAGAAGACTATAAAAGGAGTATTCCTGGAAGAATCATTGGACTCACAAAAGATACTGACGGATTGCCAGCCTACCGAATGGCATTGCAAACCAGAGAGCAACACATCAAAAGAGATAAAGCGACTTCTAACATCTGTACCGCACAAGTACTTTTAGCTGTAATGGCTGGAATGTACGCGGTGTATCATGGACCTCAAGGCTTGTTGTATATTGCTCAGGGAATACACCACAAGACAGTTGCAGTGTCTAATGCACTTGAAAGTTTGGGCTATACCCAGCAGAACAAAAATTATTTTGACACCCTATTGGTGTCGGCGCCAGCCAAAGAAATAAAAGCATTAGCAGAAGCCCATAAAGTCAATTTCCATTACGTTGCAACGGATCAGGTAGGGATTTCTATTAACGAGGCCACTTCCGTGGCCGATGCACAAGAGATTGTAGCCATTTTTGCAGCCGCTAAAGGACAGACCCCACCCACTATCTCAATAGATAACGAAACAAAAGTGCCCCAGCACTTGGCAAGAAAAACAGCTTTTTTAAGCCAAAAAGTATTTAACACCTACCACTCTGAAACGGCACTAATGCGTTATATAAAACAATTAGAACGCAAGGATTTGGCTTTGAATCACTCCATGATTTCTCTGGGCTCATGTACCATGAAACTCAACGCGGCTACAGAAATGTTACCCCTTTCATGGGCACAATGGGGAAGCATACATCCTTTTGTACCTGTTGAACAAGCAGCTGGTTACCATGAAGTATTACAGCAATTAGAATTACAACTCAACGAAATCACTGGCTTTGCTGGAACTTCGCTACAACCAAACTCTGGAGCGCAGGGAGAATATGCAGGACTAATGACTATTAGAGCATACCACGCCTCTAGGGGAGAAAGTCACAGGAATATATGCCTAATACCGGCGTCCGCCCACGGCACAAATCCAGCCTCTGCAGTGATGGCCGGAATGAAGGTTGTGGTAACAAAAACAGATGAAAAAGGAAATATAGACGTAGAAGACCTCAGAGAAAAAACCATTGCCCACAGTAGTGAATTGGCTGCACTCATGGTCACTTATCCTTCTACCCACGGAGTATTTGAATCTTCTATTAGAGAAATTACTGGCCTTATTCACGAGCACGGAGGGCAAGTGTATATGGATGGTGCCAACATGAATGCGCAGGTAGGATTGACCAATCCAGCCACTATTGGCGCAGACGTTTGTCACTTAAACTTGCACAAAACCTTTGCTATTCCTCATGGAGGAGGAGGTCCTGGTGTAGGCCCCATCTGTGTGGCGCCTCAATTGGTACCGTTTTTACCTACTAATCCAGTTATAGCTACTGGTGGTGACCAAGCCATTACTGCTATATCTGCAGCACCATGGGGCTCTGCCTTAGCCTGTCTTATTTCATATGGTTACATTAAAATGTTGGGAGAAGCCGGATTAACCCATGCTACTAAAATTGCTATTTTAAATGCCAACTATATTAAGGCTAGATTGAATGGCTCTTTTGAAGTGCTTTACACAGGTGAGCAAGGAAGAGCTGCCCATGAAATGATTATAGATTGCAGACCGTTTAAAGAACATGGAATAGAGGTAACTGATATAGCCAAAAGACTCATGGACTACGGATTCCATGCCCCAACAGTATCTTTCCCTGTGGCAGGTACTATGATGATTGAACCTACTGAAAGTGAAGATTTACCAGAATTAGATCGTTTTTGTGATGCCATGATAGCTATTAGAAAAGAAATAGATGCCGCTCACATAGACATACCTAATAACCCACTCAAAAATGCGCCGCATACACAAGCTATGCTTACTGGTGACCAATGGGATTTCCCTTACAGCAGACAGCAAGCTGCCTTCCCTTTACCATATGTGTCCGACAACAAGTTCTGGCCAACAGTAAGAAGGGTAGACGACGCTTACGGAGACAGGAACCTGATCTGTACCTGTACACCGATTGAAGCATATGCAGAGGCATAAATAATACTGAACATCGTATATTTTAGATATTGACGCTTTACATAGGTTACATTTTTTTTATCTTGTGATAAATTATGTAACCTATGAAAGTGAGTATTAAGGGAAGCGGTAGCTATATTCCGCCTCTAATAACCCCAAATGAAGCTTTTAATTCACATACGTTCCTTCAAGAAAATGGCCAGGCATTTGAGCAAGAAAATGGGGTAATCATTGAAAAGTTCAAGGCCATTACTGGTATTGAAAATCGCAGGTATGCCCCAGATCACTTAAATACCTCTGATTTAGGCTTTTTAGCGGCTCAGGAGGCTATTACAGACGCTCATATTGATCCTGAGACCATTGACTACATTATTTTTGGTCATAATTTTGGTGACGTTTCTACTCCAGGTGAACAAGGGGACACTTTACCTTCATTGGCCTCTAGGGTAAAACACTTGCTGCGTATTAAAAATCCTTCTTGTGTGGCCTATGACTTACTATTTGGCTGCCCAGGCTGGGTAGAAGGAGTAATTCAAGCCCAGGCATTTATGAAAGCTGGAATGGCTAAAAGGTGCTTAGTGATTGGCGGTGAAACCCTCTCAAGGGTTTTGGATCCTCATGACAGAGATTCCATGATCTATGCAGACGGCGCTGGAGCTACAATTCTTGACATAGAAGACCCTCAGGGGGGAAGCATCCTGTCTCATGCCTCAGAAACCCACTCTTTTGAAGAAGCCCACTTCTTATTTTTTGGCTGCTCTTACAAACAAGACACGTCCAAAAATGAAAAATACATAAAAATGTACGGCCGCAAAATTTATGAATTTGCGGTGACCCATGTCCCCGTAGCCATGCAGAAATGTTTGGACGCTAGTGGGCACAATATTGGAGATCTCAAAAAGATATTCATTCACCAAGCCAATGAAAAAATGGACGCTGCTATTGTAAAGCGTTTTTACAGACAGTATAAAACCCCTGTCCCAAAAGGCATTATGCCCATGAATATTCATGAATTTGGAAACAGCTCCGTAGCTACTATTCCAACTCTTTTTGACATGGTAAAACACGGTCAATTAGAGGGACACGAGATTAAAAAAGGAGATATAGTCATGTTTGCCAGTGTGGGAGCGGGAATGAATATAAACGCATTTGTATATAAGGTATAATAGAGGAATTAGAAATAAACTATATTTTTAACATCAAAGATTATTTAAGTGCCAAATACTTTTTAAGCGACGATGATTATTTAAGTATCTAATACTTTTTAAGCGCCGAATATTTTTTACCGCTATTAAAAGCAATGGCACTTACTTATTCCTTTAATTTGTCTTATGTACAAAAAATACTTTCCAGAAAAGAGGTATAAAATAACCCTAGCTTTTTTACAAGAGCATATTTCAACCCAGGAAACCATTCTGGACTTAGGGGTAGAAAATCCATTGAGTGAACAAATGCGAGCGCTTGGTTACCCTGTAAAAAATACTTCAGGAGAAGATTTAGATATTGACCAAAGTGCTTTAATTCACTCCGACGCTTCAGTAGTCACCGCTTTTGAAATCTTTGAACACCTCTTAAACCCCTTTCAGGTGCTACAGCAAATTAAATCTAAAAAAATAGTCATCAGTGTACCTTTAAGACTTTGGTTTGCCGCTGCATACAAGAGTAAGACAGACCCTTGGGACAGGCATTACCACGAATTTGAAAGCTGGCAGCTAGATTGGCTCTTAGAAAAAACAGGCTGGGAGATTAAAGCGGCTAAACGCTGGACTAATCCAACTAAAAAATTAGGGATTAGACCCCTTTTAAGGTGGTTTACCCCACGGTATTATATGGTGTATGCAGAAAGAAAATTTTAGCACAGACATGAAGGTATATATTGTCATTCCCGCACATAATGAAGGGATATTTTTAAAGGGCTGTCTCGAGTCTATTTGCCTTCAAACTTTGGCACCCAAACAGGTCATTATCGTGAATGATCATTCTTCAGACAATACTTACGAAATAGCAAAGGGATTTGCTGAAAAACATCCATTTATAACTGCTATAAACCACCGAAGTTCAAGCCTACATATGCCAGGAAGCAAAGTGGTAAAGGCATTTAATTATGGCCTAGAACAGTTAGATCAATCGTATGATGTTTTACTCAAATTAGACGCAGACATACTACTCCCTGAAAATTACCTAGAGCGCATTTGTACGCATTTCAAAAACAATCCTTCTCTTGGTATTTGTGGTGGATTTGCCTATGAACAAGACCACAAAGGACAATGGCTTTTAAATCACCCCATGGACAAGACGCACATTCGCGGGGCATTTAAGGCCTATTCAAAAGCTTGCTTTACTGCAATGGGCGGTCTAAGGGTGGCTATGGGATGGGATACCGTAGACGAACTTTTAGCCCAATACCACGGTTTTGAATTAAAGACAGAGGAACAATTAGCGGTAAAGCACTTAAGACCTATAGGCAGTGCATACAATAAAAGGGCCAAATTACTCCAAGGAAAAGCCATGTACGGCATGAGATATGGGGTACTAATTACCCTGATAGCCGCATTAAAAATGGCTGTAAAGCAAAAACGTTTTATGGCCTTCTTCCACCATATGGGAGGCTTTTTTGAGGCCAAAAAAGAAAACGCCCCTTTCATGGTAAACCACGAAGAAGGCGTTTTTATCAGGCGCTTAAGATGGAAAAATATCAGGTCTAAAATCTTAGGCTAAGCCCAAACCATCCCATGATTTTTTTCTGACAGCCTTTTTAATAGGCCCTTAAATTGAAAAAAAAATATGATTACTCTAAGACCTGAGTGAGTGGCTTTCCAGTGGTACCGTTTGGAAATGCAATGCCTAACATGGCAGCTATTGTTGGAGCAATATCTGGAATCTCTGATCTTTCATAACTAGCCCCACGTTTAAACCCTTTTCCAAAAAATAATAAGGGGGTGTGGGTATCGTAAATTTGAGGAGACCCATGGGTAGAGCCTGTCTTAGAATAACTAATTACAGCTGGTTTTAAAACAAAAAGAACATCTCCAGATCTTTTGGAGTTATACCCATTTTGAAGGATATAAGGAATGCCTTTAGTATATTCCTCTCCCCACATTTGATAAGAGGTATAAGTTCTTTCTACAGCAGAATCTTGTAAAATAAATTGAGCCAAATCTTCTTGCATCTCCCTTAAATCAATGTCTAACTGAGTAGCTAAACCCCTATTCAAAAACACTTGATAATTAGAGATATTCTCAATGAGATCC
>Ga0213863_10003894_pt1 | contig 10162 bp, 8 predicted proteins | sample PICome_8_FD_160128 | JGI IMG/M metagenome (GOLD analysis project Ga0213863, IMG submission 160128) | Coastal seawater microbial communities near Pivers Island, North Carolina, United States - PICO497 | ecosystem: Environmental > Aquatic > Marine > Coastal | place: USA: North Carolina | collected... | reverse complement strand
GGGCAATGAGCTGGCGCGGACGGGCAGGGAGCTGGTGCGTACGGGCAGGAGGCCAGCGCGGACAGGCAGGAGGCTGATGCGGACGGTCCCCGGGGCTGGCGCGGCCGGGTCGCAGCGCCCTCGAACAGCGGGTTCCGCAGAGAGGCGGGCCGCGGCGTGCGGGAATCGTCGCCGCTTGCAAGTATCGTCTGTGCGCGATGCGAGCCCACGCCAGCCTCCTGTTCGTCCTCTGCGCCCTTCTCCTCGTCGCGGCCTGCGCCGCGCCGCGTGCGGGGGCGGAGCTCCCTGGACGCGGCCCCGTGATCACGGTGCTCGATGAGGCTGGGGGACCCGTCGTCGACGCCGAGCTGTGGGTCCTCGACCGCCAGACGCTGCGGGCGGACGCGGCGGTGCTGGCGAGCCGGATCACGGGCGATTGGGTGGCGACCTCGCTGCAGCTGGCCACCGAGGTGCGGCGCACTGACGGCGAGGGCCGGGCGCGGCTCCTGGCGCCCGTGGGCCGGGGCGCGTTCATCGCGGCGCGCCGCGGGGCCCTCTTCGGGAGCGCCGAGGTGCCCACCATCGGCCGTGACGGGCTCGTGCTGTCGCTCCGACCGCGCACGTCTTACCGGGCCCGGGTCCTCGATTCGAGCGGCCGTCCGGCGGAGGGCGTCCCCTTGACCCTCGCGGTCCCGGGGGAGCCGAGGCTCGAGCGGTTGCCGGTCACGGCCGTCACGGGTCCGGACGGCACGGCGGTGCTCTACGAGCCTCCGGCGGAGGCCCTTGTCGGGCTGCGGCGCGTCCCCCGGGGCACGGAGCGCGTGGCCCTGATTCGCGCCGCGACCCGTGAGACCGTGGCGATCCCGGTCGACCCGGTGGGGACCGGAGAGGCGTCGCTTCCACCCTCGGCGGACCTCGTCATCCGCCTGACCCATCGAGGATTCCCTGGGGATGAATGGGGGGGCGTGCTCCAGCTCTTCCCCGCCCGCAACGGGAGCCGCTCCGACGTCACCCTCGCCATCGAGGTCGAGGGATCCAGCGCCAACGTGCGGCACGTGGAGCGCGGGCTGGACCTGCGAGCTGTTCTGGTGGTGAGCGAAGGGGACGGCGAGGGCGAGCGGCTGCTCGGCTCTCTCAGTCAGCTGGTCACCGCCGTGGGCGAGGAGGAAGCGCGGCCCGCGCGCGAGATCGCCCTGGACCAAGGGGTCCTCATCACCGGCCGCCTGGTGGATGGTGATGGTCGAGCCCGCGGCCTCGAGTCGGCACAGGCCGTGGTGGAGGGCGAACCCAGCACGACCTGGACGCTCGTCACCGGCCAGGACGGTGACTTCCGCTGGCTGGTCACAGCGCCCGGGGGCGCCGAGCGCTGGTCCGCCGTGCGCATTGGCGGCCGACGAGATGGCGTGACGCGCCCTCTCCCGGAGTTCACCCCAGGGGGCAGCGTCTCGCTCGGCGACGTGTCCCTGCCCTGAGGAGAGACCCTCAGCTGAGCCTTCAGCCGGGCCCCCAGCTGGGCACTTCGCCAGGCCCTCGATCAGGCCCGTTGCCCGCGCTGCCTAGGTCAGCCTCGAGGCGGCCTCTCGCACCACTGGCCAGGCCAGCTGGAACCAGGGGGTGTAGCGGTCCCCGTCCCCGATCTCGGCGTCGAGCACGTCGGGCTCGACGAAGCGAAAGTCCGCCACCTCGATGGGGTCGGGCTGCAGGTCGTGGGACTCCACCCTGCCGATGAAGACCGTCACGACCTCGTGTTCGGTCCCCACGCCTCCGTAGGTGGCGCGGTACTCGTAGCGGTGGATGGGCTCGATCTCCACCGAGGCACCGAGCTCCTCGCGGACGCGTCGGCGGGCCGCGTCGGCCACGTCCTCGTCGCCCACCGGGTGGCTGCAGCAGCTGTTCGACCAGTACCCCGGCCAGAGCGGCTTGGTGTCGTGGCGCTGATGGATCAGGAGCCTCCCTTCACGGTTGAACAGGTAGACCGAGAAGGCACGATGGCGCAGGCCGTCCACGGCGTGGCAGCGCGCGCGGGTGTCCATGCCGACGGGGGCGTCCTCGCCGTCCACCAGCATCAGCCGTTCGTCGGCGCGGGATCCCCAGAGCTCACTGTTCATGCCAGAGGTGATAGGCGCTCTCGGGTCAGGCGCGAAGGGGCCGCTCCCGGAAATCGGCGCGGAGTCGCGCTTCGGGCCGATCCGGCGGGTCCAATCGTGGCGGATCCAGCAGAGGCGGATCCAGCAGAGGCGGATCAGCGGCGGCGAATCCAGAGGCCGCCGACTCAGCGGCGCAGGACGTAGAGGCCGAGGTGATCGTATCGGTCCCGAGCGGCGAGCTCATAGGGCCCACCCTCGGAGCGCATGCGCCCTCCAGCTTCCATGGAGCGTCGAGGGGCGACGACGATGCGCGGCGCCGGCTCGCCTTCGGGGAGGGCATCCAGCTCGACGATTCGAGCGGGGATGCCGAGGTCCAGGATCCGGAAGAGGGGCCCCCACACGAAGGCGACCGCGACGGGCTCTGTGATCTCGGTGGCCCGCAGGGTGGCGGCGATGTCGTCGAAGGAGCCGGCGGGATGGGCGTCCTCGGGGAGAGGGTGGTGGACCGCGGGGACATGGAGGGCGGCTCCAGGGCCGACGAAGAGCGTCGACCAGGTCACGAGGCCGCACCACACCACCGCCAGCGCCGCGGTGCCGTCGGCGAGGGCGCCGCCGAGTCGGCCCCGGGCCACGGTCCAGAGGACGCCGAGCCCCTCCGCGGCCAGCACCACGAGGATCACGTCCACGGGGAGGTAGATCCGCGCCAGCTCGGGGAAGTTGAAGCGCAGGTACAGCAGCAGGGTGGGGACGACGGCCCAGGCGACCAGCCACACAAGCCACTTCGCGTCGCGGGTCAGAGCGCCGGCGAGGCCGAGCAGCGCGAGGGCGAGCACCGGGATGGAGATCTGCCGCGGGACGGCCACCACGTCGAGGAGGTAGCCAAAGGCGAGCTCGCGCCGCTGCCACCACCCGTAGGTGGCGTCGAGGGATGAGGAGAACCACTTGTCCCGGGCGAACTCGCTGAAGAACAGCAGGCCGACGGTGAGGGCGCCCACCGGGATGCAGGCCGCGAGGCCCCATGCGACCCGGCGTGAGCGCCACGGAGCGACGCTCTGGCCCGTCGGGCCCGTGCGGAACAGGAGCACCACGAGGACCGCGAGCACGAAGGTGTACACGGTGGCCATCTCGTGGAACCCGTACGCCAGCAGCGATGTCGCCGTGATCCCCGCGGCGCCGCGCGCGAGGGCCCGCGTGTCTCGCTCGCCCGCCTCCGTGTACATGCGCCAGGCGATCGAGATCATCCAGACGAGGAAGAAGGTGCAGGCCGCCTGGCCCCAGCCCGTGCGGGAGACCATCACGTGCCCGAGCTGGACGGCCATCAGTCCGCCCCCCGCGATGGCGACCAGGGGTTCCCCCGGCGCGACGCGACGAAGCCAGAGCAGCACGAGGATGGAGGTCAACGCGCCCAGGATGGCCTGGTCCAAGCGCAGGGCCGCCACGCGACCGAAGCCCGCCTTGGCGCCGAGCCGAGCGGCGTAGCGGGTGCTCAGTTGATGCAGGTAGCCGTGGGGATAGGTCGAGCGCCCCTCGTCCTGGCTGAAGTCCCGGACGAGGTCCGCGGCCCACCCCCTGTCCTCCTCCAGCCAAGCGCCCGGGCCGCTGGCGAGGTCGATCTGATGGATCTGTGCGGACCAGAGGAACTCGCCGTCGTCCGGCGACATCCGGCCCTGGTCCAGGCCCTTCCCGCGCAGGAAGAGCGCGACCAACACGATGGCAAGCGCGGCGGGGAGCAGCCAGATCCGCGCGATGGAGGCGCCGCTCCCGGTCCCGGCCGGGGCGGCCGGGGGAGGTTGCGACGAGCGGGCAGCGTCGTCGTCGTCAGTGCGCGGCTCGGACGGATCCATGGGGGAGAGGCTAGCGGTTCGGCCGGACCGAGGCACGGTTGCGACGAGAACGCTCTTCGGCGGTTATTCTCCTGCTCTCCCCATGGAACTCTCGAACATCATCGCGGGCCTCTGGCGGCAGCCGGAGTGGAACCTCGAAGGCGCCGCGCTGGCGGCCTGGACAAGAGAGGTCCTGGACCTCGGGGTCGACACCGTCGATCTGGCGGACATCTACGGCGGCTATACCGTGGAGGAGTCCTTCGGGGCGGCGCTGGGCGCGGATCCGGGCCTGCGCCGCGAGCTGAAGCTGATCACCAAGTGCAACATCAAGCTGGTCTCCGAGCGCCGGCCGGCCCACCGCCGGCACGGCTATGACTCCAGCTGCGCGCACATCGTCGACTCCGCGGAGCGCAGCCTGAAGGCCCTCGGGACCGATCACGTGGAGCTGCTCCTGCTGCACCGCCAGGACCCGCTCATGGACCCCGACGAGGTCGCCGCCGCGTTCTCGTCGCTGGAGGCCAGCGGCAAGGTGCTGGACTTTGGAGTCTCCAACTTCACGCCGTCCTGCCTCGACGCGCTCCAGAGCCGCCTCGAGCGGCCCTTGGTAACGAACCAGGTTGAGGCCTCTGTCCTCCACCTTGAACCCTTCGTGGACGGCACCCTCGACCAGGCTCTGGCGCGTCGCTTCCGGCCCATGGCCTGGTCGCCCCTCGGCGGGGGGCGGCTCTTCGCGGGGGACGGGGAGCAGGAGGTGCGGGTCCGGGCAGCGATGGCGAGGGTGGCAGACGAGCTCGGTGAGAGCGTCGACACGGTCGCCTACGCCTTCCTGCTCAGGCACCCGTCGCGCCCACGGCCGATCACCGGCACAGGACGGTTGGATCGAATCGCCAGCGCCGTACGAGCGGCGGAGGTCACCCTCTCACGGGATCAGTGGTTTGACCTGTGGACCGCCTCGACGGGCGCTCCGCTCCCCTGACGGGCCTGCGTCCCCAGGGGCGCTGTCCGCCCGGAGCTCATACTTGCCCTCGGTCCACCGCTGCCGCGGATCACGGAGCGGCGGGGTGCGGCGGGGTGCGGCGGGGTGCGGCCGGGCGCAGCCAGTTACAGCCAGGCGCAGCGGGGTCGCTCAGGCCGCCTTGTCCCTCAGCTCCTGCTCGGCCGGGGCCGGGGAGTCCTGGGTCCAGTCCTCGCTGAATTCCTCTCCGCGGTCGGCGGCGGGAGCGAGCTGATCCAGCGCGCCGTTGAGGGCATCGCAGAGCTCGGAGAACTCGTCGTGCTTGCGGATCTTGCAGTGGCGAACCGCCCCGCCCTCCGCGATGGCCTTGAGGTGCTGGGTCATGCGATACGCCGGGCCAGCGACGCGGTGTGTGGCAGCGATGCCGACACAGACCATGAGCGGCACGAGCACCCCGAGGGTCCACAGCGTGTTCTTCAGCACAAGGGCCCGGGACTCCTGGAGGAGCTGTTCACCGCCGTTGGGGATCGACTGTGCGAGCTCCAGAAGCGTGGTGTTGATCAGGATCACCTGGAACAACGCGCACGTCGCCCCCATGGCCGTGAAGATCCCGACCAGCTTCAGCTGGAGGGGCTTGTTGATGAGCTTGCGCTTGCGCTTGTGCATGATTCTCAGGGTCTGGTGCGGCCGCCGAGCCGCAGGTCGATTCACTCTGCAGATCCGTTGCAGAGGTGGATGATGGTCTCGAAGCGTCGGACGACTTCGTGGCCGTTGATGGTGCCGGCGAGCACGAAGAAGCGGAGGCGGAGCCGCCCCTGGTCTGCGGACCAGAGGAACATGGGGTCCTGATATCCGTCGTCGTCCATGTCGCTCCCATAGGCACCCTTCTCCTGGAGGATGATGGAGGGGGTCATGCCGATGCTGAGCGCCTCGTCCGGGTCACTGCTCCAGCTCTGGAGGACGACTCGGCCCAGGTCGAAGGTGTCGTCCAGGTCCCCGTCCTCGTTGAAGTCGAAGTCTCGTTGGGACTCGACGACCTCGGTGGAGGCGATGTAGGTGACGGCGCCATAGGCACCCTCGACTTCTCCGCCGGACACCTGGGCTCCCCAGCGAGGTCCGGAGCCCGTGACGTAGCTGCCGGTGTTCGCGGGGTCAACTGGCACCTGGAAGCTGAGCCCCGTGCCTCGACCGATGAAGTAGATCTCTCCTCTGAGGTCGTCGGTCCGGCCGTCGTACTCGGAGGGGACAGGGTCCGTCTGGTTCTCAATGGGGCGGGCCAGCCCGCTCCAGATGGCAGATGACCCGGCGCTGTGGCCCCGTGCAACGGTGCCCTCCACGCCGCGATCCAGGGTCCAGAGCTGGCTGCCGGTCGGGGCGTGCGACTCGTAGCGGAGGATCTCTTCATTCTCGAGTCCCCGGTCCAGCACGAGGTACCCGCTCTGTGGAAACCCGGCGATCGCGCCGATCAGCACCTCGCCGGTCTCGCTCGCACTGAGGGTGCTCACGAGGTTGGTCTCGGGCGAGAAGCCCCGAGCAAACTGAATCGTCCTCAGGATCTTCTGGAAGGCGCCCTCTATTCGTTGCTCCGACTGCCCCAGGGTCTGGAGCTCGGTGATCCCTTGGGTCTCCCTGCGGAGCACGGCCGAGGTGGCCAGCAGGATGACCGTCATCACCGAGAAGGCGATGCTGACCTCGATCAAGGTGAATCCACCCTGATCGGCTCGACTGGGAGTAGACGGGCCGGGCTTCATGGTCAGAACCGGAGCAGGTAGACGACCTGGCGGACCTCGAACTCGCCGCCGCCGTGGCGCCAGCGGACGTCGACGATGGCGGGCAGGAGCGACGCGTTGCCCGTGACGTCGGAGTTGGAGGCGAGCCCATCCCCATCGAGGTCCCGCGGCATGCCGATGTCCGTCCCGATCGCGGAGTCCGTGACGGTCTCGTCGGTGATGATCGTGACCGTGGCGATGTGATCTGAGCCCGTCCATGGGTCGAGCCCGGTGATCGGAAGCTCGTTCCCGGGTGAACCCTCCGGCCCATAGGCCTGGAGGATCTGGCCGGCCCAGAGCGCCGGGTCTTCACTCGAGACGCGTGCCACGGAGAGCAGGTCCTGGCTGATGGCCTGGACCGCGGCGTGGGCGCGCGATCGGTCGGACGCGCTCCGGCGAAGCGAGTTCACGACGACCGAAGTGGACGTCATGGCCAGGAGGCCCACCATCAGCACTGCGACGGTGATCAGGACCTCGAGGAGGGTGAATCCTCCTCGTCCTGCCGGGCCGCGGGTCCGGGCAGCGAGTTTGGGGCTGGTCTTCATGGGGTTCTTCAGATGGGGACCTTGGAAGCCACCTTCTTCACACGCGTTCGACCGTTTCCGCCTTGAGACTTCAGTCCCGATGCCGCTCTTCGGCTGGCGAGAGACCCAAGTCCCGTTCCTGGACGGGTGAGAGCCGGTCAACGCCTGAGGGGGATCTTGGATGACGCATCGACCCCAGGCCCCCCGCGAGTGACCGCTGCTCACCATGGCCTCGTCGCTTCGTACCCGCGCTCGTCCCGATCCATGGGCGGCGGCCGAGGCCGGCCGCGCCAAATCGCACCCCGGGCTCGTTCGCCCCGCAATTGCTGCTCCCTCGGCTGGATGGATGACCTTCCGATTGCCGATAGACTTGGCGGCGCTCGGCCCAGCCGATTGCACTTCCCACGCCCCCCCTCCCGACGATGCGATCCCAACGACTCCTCTCCATCCTCGCAGGTGGGGCGGCGACCTTCACGGCGCTCCAGGCCCCCGTCATGGGGGCCGACCACGTGGTGATGCCGCTCGCCTACATCGGCCCTGGGGCTGGATTCGCGGCCGCTGGGTCGCTGCTGGTCCTTCTGGGAACCTTCGCGCTCGCGTTCGGCATCATCCTGATCTGGCCGTTCAAGGCCGCCATCAAGGTGGTCTACCGCCGCGGGAAGACCAAGGCCAAGGTCAAGCGGGTCGTCGTGATCGGGCTCGACGGCTTCGACCCGAAGATGGCGGCGAAGTACGCGGACCGCATGCCCAACTTCGCCCGGCTCCAGGCGCAGGGCTGCCACTCCGAGCTGGGTACATCGATCCCTTCGATCTCGCCGGTGGCCTGGTCCACCTTCGCAACTGGCGTCGACGCCTCGCGTCACAACATCTACGACTTCCTGACCAGGGATCCATGTTCCTACATGCCGGTGCTGTCCTCCACGGACACGCGCACGGTCCCCCGGAACATCAACCTCGGCTTCGCGAAGGTCCCCTTCGGTCAGCGCGCCGTCTACAAGATCCTCCAGAAGAGCCAGCCGTTCTGGAAGCTGCTCGGCGCCAACATGGTGTGGTCGTCGATCATCCGGGTGCCGATCACCTTCCCGCCGCAGAAGTTCAAGAACGGCACGCTGCTCTCAGGGATGTGCGTCCCCGACCTCCAGGGGACCCAGGGTTCGTTCAGTTTCTACACCTCCGACGAGAGCAAACTGGGCGCCGCGACGGGTGGTCAGCGATTCCGCGTCGTTCGACGGGCGGACGCCATCGAGTCCAACCTCAAGGGTCCGCCGGGCGCAGACGGCATTGCGATGAAGTGCCCGTTCTCGGTCAGGATGGACGCGGCGACCGGGAAGGCGGCGATCACCATCGGGAAGGAGACCGTGGAGGTCGGCATCGGGGAGTACACGCCCTGGATGGAGATCCCCTTCGACGGCGTCCAGGGCATCGCTCGCCTCCGGATTCAGCGCTGGGACGACGAGGCCGTCAGCGTCTACGTCACGCCGATCAACATCGACCCTGAGTCGCCGGCGATGCCGCTGAGCCATCCCTTCGTCTACTCGATCTATCTGGCCAAGATGCTGGGCAAGTTCTCGACGCTGGGCCTCGCGGAGGACACCTGGGCGCTGAACGAGCGGGTGATCGACGAGCCCGCGTTCCTCGATCAGGCGTACCTGATCATGGACGAGCGCAAGAAGCAGCTCTGGGACGTCCTGGACAAGACCAAGAAGGGCTTCGTCACCGTCGTCTTCGACACCACGGACCGCGTCAGTCACATGTTCTGGCGCTACCTGGAGAAGGATCACCCCGCCAACGAGGGCAAGGACACGACCGAGTTCGTGGACGTGATCCCCGAACTCTATGGCAAGGCCGACGCCCTCATTGGCGAGGTCATGGACAAGCTCGAGGGCGACGACGACACGCTGCTGATGGTCGTCTCCGACCACGGCTTCTGCTCGTTCCAGCGCGGCGTGAACCTCAACGCGTGGCTTCGAGACGAGGGCTACCTCGTGCTAAAGGACGGCGCTGAGACCTCGGGCGATTGGTTCGAGACGGTGGACTGGGAGAAGACCAAGGCCTTCACCCTCGGCCTCACCGGCATCTTCATCAACCGCAAGGGCCGCGAGCGCGTCGGCCAGGTGGAGCCGGGCGAGGAGCTCGATGCTCTCTGCAAGGAGATCAAGGACAAGCTCGAGGCGCTCGTCGACCCCAAGTCGGGGGAGCGCGCGATCAACGAGGTCTTCCTCACGGCCGAGGTCCACGATGGCCCCTACGCCGACATGGCGCCGGAGCTGCTGGTGGGCTACCACCGGGGCTTCCGCCACTCCTGGGACTGCGCCGTGGGCGCCGTCTCGAAGGAGACGTTCTCGGACAACACCAAGAGCTGGTCAGGCGATCACTGCGTCGACCCGCGGCTTGTCCCCGGCGTCTTCTGGTGCAACCGCAAGATCGACGTCGAGGACCCGACCCTCGCGGACATCGCGCCCTCTGTGCTCGACCTCTTCGGGGTCGACGTCCCCGCCTACATGAAGGGAAGACGCCTGTTCGGATCCATGGGGAGCGGCGGCGCCGCGCCTGATCGCCTCCAGAGCACGGAGCAAGCCAAGGTATGAATCTCCCCCGATGGACGGCCTACGTGGCCCTCGCCGTCATCGCGACGCTGCTCGCGACCGGCGTCCCGACGCTCCGCAAGTCCACCGACGCCGAGGCGTCACGGGGGGCACGTGAGTCCGGATCTCTGGCCCTGCCTCCCGCGGATCACCCGCGGGTGGTCGTGCTCGGAATCGACGGGATGGACCCGGAGATCCTCACCTCGGTAATGGAGCGCTATCCGGACCGGATGAAGAACTTCCAGCGCCTCGCGGACGCCGCGGGCGGCGTGCTGTCCCTCGGGACGTCCACGCCGCCCCAGAGCCCGGTGGCGTGGTCCAACTTCATCACGGGTCGCAACCCGGGTGGACACGGGGTCTACGACTTCATCCACCGCAACAAGGAGCACTACTCCATCGAGCCCTCCACCGTGGTCTCGGAGGAGGGTGGAGAGATCGAG
>Ga0213863_10003892_pt1 | contig 10163 bp, 11 predicted proteins | sample PICome_8_FD_160128 | JGI IMG/M metagenome (GOLD analysis project Ga0213863, IMG submission 160128) | Coastal seawater microbial communities near Pivers Island, North Carolina, United States - PICO497 | ecosystem: Environmental > Aquatic > Marine > Coastal | place: USA: North Carolina... | reverse complement strand
ATTATCTCGATCTCAATGACAATATTATTGAAGTCGATCTTACGCCAAATAGAGCTGACTGCCTGAGTATTCGAGGTCTAGCACGAGAAGTGGGCGTACTTAATTGTGAGCCTGTAAAGCAGCTAGATATTGTCGCTGTAGAGGCCAGTATTAAAGATAGCCTCACAGCGGTTATTGAAGCGCCTCAGGCTTGCGGTCGCTACGCGGGACGCATTGTCCGCGGGGTAGATTTAACGCGCCCCACGCCACTTTGGATGCAAGAGCGCTTGCGTCGCAGTGGAATTAGAACTTTGGGCCCTGCAGTAGATGTTACAAACTATGTGCTTTTAGAATTAGGCCAGCCAATGCATGCCTTCGATCTCTCGAAGCTTGATGGCGCTATAGTGGTACGTATGGGGCAGAATGAAACCCTTGAGCTATTAGACGATAGTAAGGTTAAGGTTGCTGAAGATACCCTAGTGATTGCTGATCAGTCTCAGACACTGGCTATGGCCGGAATTATGGGTGGCGCAGCTTCAGCGGTATCTGATAGTACTACTGATATATTCTTTGAAAGTGCTTGGTTCGATCCAATCGCTATTGCGGGTAAAGCCAGAAATTACGGAAAGCATACGGATTCATCCCATCGCTTTGAACGCGGAGTAGACTCTGAGTTACAGGTTAATGCCATTGAGCGCGCAACGGCGCTAATGCTAGAGATCTGTGGAGGGGAAGCAGGTCCAGTGACAGTTGCAGAGGCAACTGATCACCTACCGAAGCCAGCCAGTATTCAGTTGCGCGATAAACACCTTGCTCAACAGCTTGGCGTTACAATCCCAGCAGATGAAGTTGATGGTATGCTAACGCGTCTTGGCTTAACCCAAGAGCAGCGAGATACAGATTCGGGCACTTGGCAGTCGCCAAGTTGGCGTTTTGATCTGGCTATCGAGCAGGATCTAGTTGAAGAAGTAGCACGCGTCTATGGCTACAACAATCTTCCAGTGACAACGCCTGCCATGGCGGTAGAGATTAAGCCGAGCAACGAAGACGTAAAGCCGCTTAACTACTTTAGCGATCGCTTAGTTTCACTGGGTTATCAAGAAGCAATTACTTACAGCTTTGTTGACCCTGAGATGATGCAAATTTTTGACCCCCAGCGACAGGCAGTAAAAGTAAGTAACCCCATATCGCAAGATCTTTCAGTGATGCGAACCAGCCTATGGCCTGGACTAGTTAGCTCGGCTATACACAACCTTAATCGACAACAGCCTCGAGTGCGTTTATTTGAAGTAGGGCAGTGCTTTATCCGTACGGATAACAAAGATGCCGTTGCAGGCCTTGAGCAGAACCTCGCCTTGGGTGGTTTGATTTGCGGATCTCGTGACCCTATCGGTTGGTGTGCAGATAAAGAGGCAGTGGATTTTTATGATCTAAAAGGTGATTTAGAAGCGATTCTGTTCGATAATCAATCTATTGAAAAGTTAGTATTTCGAGCGGCTAGCCATCCAGCGTTGCATCCGGGGCAGTCAGCAGAGATCCTATCAAACGATCAACAGGTGGGTTGGATTGGTCGTTTGCATCCGGCAGTAGAGGCCAAACTCGAGATCAGCAAGCCGATTTATGTTTTTCATGTAGATTTCAGCATGATAAACGAATTTACCTCAATAAAATCGCAAGAAGTCAGTAAGTTTCCAGAAGTTCGCCGAGATCTTGCCTTTATGGTTGCAGTTGATGTACCGGCTCAACAGTTAATTGATGAGGCCAGAGCTGCGGCAGGTAAGTCATTGAGTGATTTAAAGTTATTTGATGTTTATCACGGCAAAGACGTTGAAACTAAAGGAAAAAGTATTGCTTTGGGCTTGACCTTTCAACATAGTTCGCGCACTCTTACGGATGAAGAGATCAATAAATCGATTGAAAAGGTTGTCAGCCAGCTCAATCAGGTTCTAGGTGCTGAGTTAAGAAGTTAACTTAGCGGATACAATTTCACACACAGGTAACGCGTAATGGGTGCTCTCACAAAAGCTGATTTAGCAGAAATGCTTTTCGATGAACTAGGCCTAAATAAACGCGAAGCTAAAGAAGTGGTTGAAATGTTTTATGCTGAAATTGTTAACGCCCTTGAGAACAATGATCCTGTAAAACTTTCTGGATTCGGCAACTTTGATTTGCGTGACAAAAAAAGCCGTCCCGGAAGAAACCCAAAAACCGGTGAAGATGTGGCCATCTCAGCGAGACGCGTGGTGACCTTTAAACCCGGACAAAAATTAAAAAATCGGGTAGAAATACATGCTGGAACCAAGTAACAACAACCAGCTTCCAACCATTCCTGGAAAGCGTTACTTCACTATTGGTGAAGTCAGTGAGCTATGTGCGGTAAAACCCCATGTATTGCGCTACTGGGAGCAAGAGTTCCCGAGCCTTAACCCGGTTAAACGCCGTGGTAATCGTCGTTATTATCAACGTGAAGACGTGGTGCTTATACGTCAGATACGCTCATTGCTCTATGAGCATGGCTTTACTATAGGTGGAGCTAAACAGCGTTTAGAAGGCGAAACTACCAAAAAAGAAAGCACGCCTTATAACCAATTAGTGGCACAAACAATTTCAGAACTTGAAGACGTACTAGAGTCTTTAACCCGTAAATAAACAACCTGTACAACTAATCTAGAGTATGGGTTGCAATAGTCCAAAGGTAATGTATTATTGCCGACCTCAAATCGGGGCGTAGCGCAGCCTGGTAGCGCACTACACTGGGGGTGTAGTGGTCGCAGGTTCAAATCCTGCCGTCCCGACCAAACAAATCAAAAGAGCCTCCCTTGTGGAGGCTTTTTTTTTCCATTTCCATGGTTAAAACAGGATAAATCTCCCTACGTTATTTTTACCAGCCTGATTACACGAAAACCGGTTGTGACTCAAAAATGATATGTTGTATCATATGGGCATAAATTTTTTAATCCATGAGTTCTGTTTTTATGACACAACAACTTCCTGTAACCGTACTTTCTGGCTTTCTTGGTGCCGGCAAAACCACCTTACTTAGCCATATTCTTAATAACCGCGAGGGTAAGAAAGTCGCTGTTATTGTTAATGATATGAGCGAAATTAATATTGATGCATCGATGGTGAAGAACGATGTGTCTTTAAGTCACAAAGAAGAAAAGCTGGTTGAGATGAGTAATGGCTGTATCTGTTGCACATTGCGCGAGGACCTGCTGTTAGAGGTTAACAATCTCGCTAAAGACGGTAAATTTGATTATCTGGTGATTGAATCAACGGGTATTTCTGAGCCCTTGCCGGTGGCGGAAACCTTTACCTTTGCTGATGAGGATGGTGTTTCTTTATCCGATGTGGCAACACTGGACACCATGGTGACCGTAGTCGATGCTGTTAATTTTTTGAATGACTACGAAGAGGCGAAATATCTTCAGGATACTGGCGAATCTTTGGGTGAAGAGGATGAACGCAGTGTGGCTGACTTGCTGGTTGATCAGGTTGAGTTTGCCGATGTGTTGCTAATCAGTAAAACCGATCTGGTTGAACCCACCGATGTCGAACGATTGACGGCAATTCTAAAGACATTGAATACTGATGCACAGATCATCCCAATGGAGCATGGCAAGGTTGCTGTTGATGAGGTACTGAATACTGGGTTATTTGATTTTGATCGCGCTCAGCAGGCACCTGGCTGGCTTAAAGAAATGCGTGGTGAGCACGTACCGGAAACCGATGAATATGGCATTAGTAGCTTTACCTATGTGGCCCGTCGGCCATTCTATCCGCAAAAATTTCATGAGTTTCTTCATGGTTCTGAAAAATACGGCAAACTCATTCGATCTAAGGGCTTCTTTTGGCTGGCGACACGCTCTGAATTTGCGGGTCAATGGAGTCAGGCGGGCGGTATTGCGCGCTATGGCTTTGGTGGTATGTTCTGGAAGGCAGTGCCTAAAAAAGGTTGGCCTACCGATGAGGAGTATTTGGCTTCGATCGAAAAGCAATGGGAAGAGCCCTTTGGTGATATGCGTCAGGAATTAGTCTTTATTGGTCAGGGGCTTGATCAGCAAGCCATGACAGATGCCCTTGATGCCTGTCTGTTAACGGATGCTGACCTTTTAGAGGGTAAACAGCATTGGGCCACATTTAATGATCCTTTCCCTGCTTGGGATGAAGCCCCATGAGTACATTAGATATGTTGAGTAATCAGTCACTGCAACCGATTCAATTTCTTCAGGGAATAGAGGATACTCAGCATGCAGTTCTAACTGATATTTATCAGGAAGATACTAATATGGTGGTTTGGAAGCTCGACCTCGCCAATAATCTTGAGCAGGCAGCTGATGCTATTATTGAAAGCCAGCCAACCCTTGAAGAGTTGCTAGTTGTTAGTCCTAAAGAAGCTTTTGATGCTATTAAGAAGGTATTGGGTAGTTCTCCAGAAGCTGAGGTGTTGGCTGAAGATATTGCTTATTTGGTTGATATGTTCTGTTGTTTGTTTGATCTTAAACGCGGGGCATTAAGAATGACTGTGCTTGATCGTGCTATGTGCCCAAGATTTCATGTGGATCGAGTTCCCTGTCGATTAGTGACAACCTATCAGGGTATTGCTACTGAATGGTTGCCACATAATGTTGCTGATCGAAGTAAACTGGGCACTGGCAATATGGGTAAGCCCGATGAGCTTTCAGGCTTATTTGATAATATATCTGATATTCAACAGCTTAAATCAGGTGATGTGGGTTTAATGAAAGGCGAGCTTTGGCATAATAACGAAGGGGCAGGGCTTATTCACCGCTCTCCTCAGGTACCTAATAATACGCGTCGCTTAGTTCTAACACTTGATTTTATGGATGACTAATCAAGTAAATCTGAGAGGGTTAATATGAATACATTGTTACTGAGATTTTGTTATATCGCTGTGGGACTGTTCATTGCGATTCAGTCTACCTATGCAGAAAAGAGTGTTGAAAGTTTGGATGCCCATGTTCATGGCCTTTCGGAACTAACGATTGCTATGGACACTAAAACGATTGAATTACAGCTAATCTCACCGGCAATGAATCTGGTAGGTTTTGAGCATAAGGCCTCGAGCAAACAAGACATTGCTGCGGTTAAACAGGCTGAATTACTCTTAGAGCAACAGGATTCACTTTTTTTAATCGCGGGTGGCGACTGCGAGCATTTAAGTACTTCAATTGATAGCGATGATCTTTTGGAGAGCGATAATCATCATGACGACCATGATGATCATGGAAAACATGACGATCACAGTGAACATGATCAGGGGGAAACCCACAGTGAAATGGTTGCCAGCTACAGCTATACCTGCAAAGACACTTCAAATCTGTCTTCGATAAAGGTGGCGTTGTTCACTTCTTTTCCAGGTATCCATAAAATTAATACCCTATGGGTTACGCCCTCTAAACAGGGTTCGAGTATGCTTTCAGCGAAAAACTCAACAATCAACTTGAAGTAACTGATATGAACAGCGTAGAAAGTATTATTCAACACGCAGAACAGCATTGTGATATGCGTGGCTCTCGATTAACTCAAAAGCGCAAACAGGTTTTGACCGGCCTTGTTAAGACGAACAAGGCACTCTCAGCCTATGAATTAATTGATTTTTGTAAGCAGGAGTATGCAGTGAGTCTTCCTGCTATGTCGGTTTATCGTATTTTGGATTTTTTAGAGAGCGAGCTTTTAGTCCATAAACTTAACCTAGCTAATAAGTATGTTGCCTGTATGCATATCAGCTGTGACCATGCCCATGCAGTGCCGCAGTTTTTGATTTGTAAAAGTTGCAGCGTAGTGAAAGAAATTACGGTTGAGGAATCGACTATTACCGACTTGGGTAATACTGTTAAAGGGGCAGGTTACCAATTATTAAGCCAACAGATAGAGTTAAACTGTCTGTGTGAAAACTGCGCTTAGATTTTTGCTTAAAACATCGGGATTCGTCAATATTTAGTCATCATTCTGCTAAGAATTCAGAGCTTTATTGCTGTACAATAGCGCCATAAATATTGTGAAGCATTAGTTTTGATGTGAAGTACTTATCAATAGAATATAGGGCGTAGAAGATGGAAAAAGGCGAAATCACAGTATTATTTGATCAATGGAATAGTGCGTTGCAAACCGGTGACCCAAAACAGGTTGCTGCCCTTTATGCGACAGATGCTATTCTGCTTCCTACCGTCTCTAATCAGGTTCGTCACAACCACCAAGAAATAGAAGATTACTTTGTCCACTTTCTGGCCAAGGGTCCACAGGGTAAAATTGATGAATCCAATGTGCGTATCTTTGATGATATTGCGATCAATTCTGGGGTATATACCTTTACTTTTAACGGCGGTGCTAAAGTTCAGGCGCGATTTACCTATGTCTATCGTTGGGATGGGCAAAGCTGGTTGATTATTGAACATCATTCATCAGCGATGCCTGAATAGTCTCAATTCCCTTTAATAAAGATAACTAAACTTTTATGGCTCGATTATTTGTAAACAATTTAACCGTTATTGATTTTTCGTATCTTGATCATGCGCGCGGGGTTGTGGGTGAATCATGGATTGTCGATATCGAGTTGGCAGGTGACCTTGATGAACAGGGTATGGTGTTTGATTTTGGGCATGTTAAGAAACAAATTAAACAATTTATAGATTGTGAAATTGATCATCGCTTACTGGTGCCCATGGGTTCCTCTGGCTGTAATGCCAAGCTTGAAAACAAACGATGCTTCATTGAATTTGCCATAAAGAGCGGAGGTTTAATTATTCACGAGTCTCCGCAAGATGCAGTGCTACTAGTCGATTCAGATGTAATTGATGTAAATAACGTGGCTAAAGATTTACAGGAGAGTGTAAAAGGGTTGTTACCTGATAATGTCACTGGCGTGAAGATTCATTTGCGCAACGAAGTGATTGAGGGTGCCTTTTATCATTATACTCATGGCTTACAAAAGCATTTAGGTCAATGTCAGCGTATCGCCCATGGTCATCGTTCACGTATTGAAATCCTAACCGATGGCGCCCGAAATACTCAACTTGAAGCCCATTGGGCCAACAAATTAAAAGATGGCTATATAGCCACTGAGTGCCACATTCTTGATAAGTTCCAATTGAATGGCATTGAGCACACGCGAATGGCATACCATGCTCAGCAGGGTGATTTTGCCATCAGTTTGCCAAGCGATAAGGTATTTACTATGCCAATGGAAAGTACAGTAGAAAATATTGCGAAATATTTGGCGGCAATTATTTCACAAGATAATCAATCAAACATCGTTGTTAAAGCCTATGAGGGTCTTGATAAAGGCGCTTTTGGTGATGCCTCTTTCAGTCATTGATGAATAATTGAGAAATTGATCCATGAGCTCTAACTCGCCAGATATTCAGGCAGTTCCTACTAATATCATCACCGGATTTCTTGGTGTGGGTAAAACCTCGGCTATTTTGCACTTACTTAAAAGTAAGCCTGATAATGAGCGCTGGGCTGTGCTGGTTAATGAGTTTGGTGAAATTGGTATCGATGGCGCATTAGTTCAGGGTCAGCGCACGGAAGAGCAGGGCGTTTTTATCCGTGAAGTACCCGGTGGCTGTATGTGTTGTGCTGCTGGACTCCCCATGCAGATAGCACTTAATCAGTTGTTGGCCAAAGCTAAGCCGGATCGAGTGCTTATTGAGCCTACTGGCTTGGGTCATCCAAAAGAAGTCCTTCAGGTCCTTTCTGCAGAGTACTATCAAGACGCATTATCCATTCATAAAACACTTACCCTGGTTGATGCGCGAAAGCTTACAAACCCGCGTTATACCGAGCATGAAACCTTTAATCAGCAAATTGCCATCGGTGATTTGATTATTGGCAATAAGCAGGATCTTTATAATGATGAAGATAAAGCAAGATTAGCCAATTACGTTGAAAAAATAGGACAAGCTCATGCAGAAGTCCTTTACACTCAACAAGGTGAGATTGAATTTTCTTTGCTGGATGGCTCAACTAAAGGCCTCTCGTTTGTATCAAAAAGTCACCATCATCATGATTCCAAACCACTGGCCGCAGATTTACCCATACCCGAGCAGGGCTTTCTGTTTGCTCAAAATGAAGGCGAGGGTTTCCAAAGTGCAGGATGGCGTTTCTCACCGGATAAGGTGTTTAATTACCAAAAATTATTTTCACTGTTAACGGGTCTTTGCGCTGAACGCATGAAAGCGGTCTTTATCACTGATGAGGGTGTAGTTGGTTATAACCTGACCTCAGATGCGCTGACAGAAATTCAATTGGATGACTGTTTGGAAAGTCGCATTGAAGTGATTTCTGACGAGATAGATGTCAGCTTGGAAGCTCAGCTACTGGCCTGTTTGTCCGACTAAATTATTCCGTGAGTCCTCATAACTATTCCGTGAGTTCACATAATTATTCTGTGTAGTCCTCATAGGACTGCATTTCCAAACTATAGGCAGCCGTCGCCATATAGTTCTCAATCAACTTAGTACTTAACTTTCCAGAAATCCAAAACGGGTCATACAGTGTTTCGATCTGTATGCCCTTAGGTGCACGGACATAGATAATCTGATTGGGCGGTGGCGGTGGTGAATGAATGCAAGCGCCAAAGTAGGGTACCAGAAAAAACTCGGTAATCGTTTGTTCGTCATCAAATTCTAGGGGCACAATAAAGCCCGGAATTCGAATATTAGTGCCGTTCATTTCAGGAATAATACGGGTTGAAACCAGTGCCTGTTGATAGCGATCGTTAATCGCGCTAGTCACTGCATTAGCAAGCTGACCACTAATTTCATCTTCCTCTGAGCCATCTTCAAAGTCATACAGATAATTGGGCGGATTTTGTAGGGCATCTAAGTCATCCGCAGGCATTAAATCGTCCCACTCTAATGTTTTGAAAGACGATGCAGGTTGTTTAGTTAAAAGGGTTTTTGAGTCTGAGGGGTCGGTTTTTTGACTTACTTCTAATTCCGATGCTGCGCTGGCCTCAAATAGTGAAAATCCCAATAGGGCAATCCCAACATATTTTAAAGAATTTTTTCGCAACATGGATTTAGGATTCTCAATTGTAATGATGATTTTAAGTCTTGCTCGCCTATGCTTATTATTGAGAATAGCATATCATCTGGTGCACTGTAACTCGTATCATGAACCTGAGGTTGTTAAAAAAAATGGCCATTGAGCTTGCCAATATTCGCTTCCATTATTCGAAGCGTCCCAATCAAAGGGTATTAGACATCCCCGCATGGTCATTCGATGCAGGTGAAAAGGGATTTGTGCATGGACCCTCCGGTGGTGGTAAGTCGACTCTATTAGGTCTTTTAAGTGGTCTTATCAGTCCTATTGAAGGTCAGGTGACTGTACTGGGTGAGCGCCTTGATAGGATGAATAGCCGCCAAAGAGACCAATTTCGCGCCACGTCTATTGGCTATGTATTTCAGCAGTTCAATTTAATGCCCTATCTTAATGCCACTGATAATTTATTGCTCGCTACACGCTTTTCAAAGCGTAAAAATACTCGCGCTTTAAACAATGAAATTAAAGACCTTTTTAGTGCGCTTAATATTACTGAAAAAGAATGGTCTGTGCCCACAAGAGATTTAAGCATTGGCCAACTACAGCGTGTAGCCATTGCTCGGGCGTTGATAAACAAACCCCAATTATTGATTGCTGATGAGCCGACCTCATCATTAGATAAGGCTAATAGAGATGCCTTTATGGAACTATTGATGCCAATGGTTGCAGAACATCAAATGACTTTATTATTTGTAAGCCATGACCTTAGTTTATCGAGCTATTTCTCTCGGGTTGAATCCCTAGATGATTTTAATCATTTACAGGAGTCAAAATAATGCTGGGTAAACTTGCTATTCAAAGTCTTTGGGATCGCAAAGGTTCAGTGGTCCTCTCGCTAATGGCGATGACGGTCAGTATCTTTGTGTTGTTAGCGGTAGAGAATATACGTCACCAAACCAAAGAGAATTTTTCTAATACGGTTTCAGGGGTTGATCTTATTGTTGGCGCCAGAACCGGTAGTTTGAATTTACTCTTATATTCTGTGTTTAGAATTGGCAATCCAACCAATAATATCCATTGGCAAACCTACGAGGATATTGCCAGCAGTGAGCAAGTGAAATGGGCGATTCCAATTTCGCTGGGTGATTCCCATAAAGGTTACCGAGTAATGGGAA
>Ga0213863_10003891_pt1 | contig 10168 bp, 7 predicted proteins | sample PICome_8_FD_160128 | JGI IMG/M metagenome (GOLD analysis project Ga0213863, IMG submission 160128) | Coastal seawater microbial communities near Pivers Island, North Carolina, United States - PICO497 | ecosystem: Environmental > Aquatic > Marine > Coastal | place: USA: North Carolina | collected... | reverse complement strand
ATCGCCCTCAACAAATGGCAGGAGCGCCGCGCGCTTCTCACCGCCTATCGAGCCATTTCCCGCAGCGCCGATGGTCAGCTCTATGTACTGATAGCGCTAGTCGCGATGGTATGGGGAAACGATCAGGCAGCCTTGGCGCTTAAGGCCGCGGTCCTGGCATTCGGGATAGAAGTCCCTGCGTTCATTCTCCTCAAAAAAGCTATCCGCCGCGACAGGCCGTTCGTGCATCTGGCTCAGTCGAAAACAGCGCTAACGCCAAGTGATCAGTTCAGCATGCCTTCCGGACATACCGCCGCGGCCTTCGTTGCAGCGTCACTGGTGTTTGTCTTTCTACCTGGCCTTTCCTATCTGGCGTTTCTTTGGGCTAGCATGGTTGGCGTTTCGCGGGTCGTTCTAGGCGTTCACTATCCTACCGACGTAGTGGCTGGCGCGGCGCTAGGTAGTCTCTCAGTGTATATCGCAACGGGCTTTGGAGCTCTGCTATGACTCTGCGCGTTCTCTATGGAATACAGGGTACCGGTAACGGCCATCTCGCCCGTGCGCGCTGCATGGTTCCTGCTCTTAGGGAGCAGGGTATCGAACTCAGCTTCCTATTCAGCGGCCGCGCCGAGGATCAATTCTTTAATATGGAAGAGTTCGAAGGCTATGGCTATCGGCGTGGCCTTACCATGAGCATTGCCAATGGCAAGGTAAGGCCAATTAAAACCTTCATGGAAAACTCGCTGCTGCGTTTTGCCCGTGATGTTGCGAGCTTAGACCTTTCCAATATCGATTTGGTGATTAGTGATTTCGAACCGGTTAGCGCCTGGGCTGCGAAGCTTAAAGGGGTGCCTTGCATCGGTATCAGTCATCAGTCAGCGTTCGAGCACGATGTGCCGAAAGTCACGGGCCACGGACTTTCGCGTTTGATCATGACCCTTTTTGCGCCGGCTAGCGCAAGCCTTGGCGTTCACTGGCACCATTTCGGCCAGCCGGTCCTGCCGCCGATTATCGAAGACCACGCCCACGTTGAGACAGACCCGCAGCTTGTACTCGTCTACATGGCCTTTGAATCCCTGGACGAAGTGGTCGCACTGCTTGCTCCATTCACAGACTATCGCTTCGAAGTGTTTGCTAAGGTAAAGCAGAGGGTGCAGCAGGGACATATCACAATTAATCCACTTTCCCATGAGGCTTTCCATCGAACACTTGAGCGCTGCTCCGGAGTGATCTGTAATACGGGTTTTGAGCTTGCTAGCGAATGTTTGCAACTGGGAAAGAAGATTCTTACCAAGCCTTTGGATGGCCAGTATGAGCAGTTGTGCAACGCGCTCGCTTTGCAGAGACTCAGCAGAGCGAATGTGATGACAAATCTCGACTCCAATGCGCTACGAGAATGGCTGCCACAGGAAGGCTTCCCGCCAATTGCGTATCCTAATGTCGCTCAGGCTCTATCTCGCTGGCTGGTGCAGGAGCCGCGACCCGAGGTGGGTGAGTTAGCTGCGCAGCTGTGGCAGTCTTTCGACCACCCCAGTACGGTCAGTGAAGCCGAGGGCGGTCGGATCATTGATTCGATAACTCAGCCCAACTGATTTCACCAGCGCATCCATAAATAGTGTCGATGGCACTAGTGAGATAAATATGAAAAGAGAAGTACACAGCCTAAGCGGCAAAATCAGCCGCGTTCTCAGCACATTCCTCGCTAGCTCTGTCATATTTGCATTTGCCCCACTTCTCGCAAGTGCCGACAGCTGTAGTCCGGATTTGCCCGCGCGCGTTAACTGCGCTGTCGGCTTGGCGCTCAACGATCTGCAGTCGGTGGGCTCACACAATAGTTACAAGCTTGCTATTCCACTGGTGGAGCTTGAAATGATCGCCGAGGTCAATCCGCGTGCTGCAATGACCTTGGATTACAGTCACATTGAACTGAGCGAACAGCTTGATTTAGGCCTTCGCCAAATCGAGCTAGATATCCTTTACGACCCACAAGGCGGACGTTACGCCGACCCGCTGTTACCGCGACTCGCTAAGGAACAGAGCGGGGTAAGTGAATTTTACAGCACGGGTTTAGATGCGCCGGGCTTTAAGGTGCTGCACGCTCAGGATATCGATGTACGGAGCAGCTGTGTTACGTGGGTTGACTGTTTGTCAGTCATCAAAGACTGGTCAGACGAAAATCCGGCGCACATTCCCTTGCTAATTATGTTTAATGCTAAGGAGGGGGGTGGCACATTCCCCGGCTCCCAGCAGGCGCTGAATTTTACTGCGCAGGCCTATGCTGAGTTGGAGCGCGAAATATTAACGGTTCTTCCCCGTGAGAGGCTCATTACGCCTGACGACATACGGGGCGACTACCCAAGCTTGCGCGAAGCTGTGCTTGCCCGCGGATGGCCGGATCTCGAACAGAGTCTCGGCAAAATCATCTTTGCTTTGGATGAAGGGCCAGAAAAAGTTGCCGTTTACCTAGGGGAAAATGAGTCGGCGCAGGGAAAGCTCATATTTCCAAACAGCGTATCCGAAGACGCACCCCATGCCGCCTATTTTACGCTCAACGACTCGATAGGTCAGCAGGAGAGAATTCGGCAGGCTGTGCAAGCAGGCTTTCTAGTGCGCACACGCGCTGACGCTAACACTTTTCAAGCTCGCGAGAACGATACTGCTGCGAGGCAAGCTGCGTTCACTTCGGGCGCCCACTATATCTCGACAGACTATTATCTGCCCCGAGCCGACTTCAGCGAATACACGGTTCGTCTGCCGTCTGAGACCGCTGCGCGCTGCAACCCACAGCGATTACTAGCGCCATGTCACTAAGTATTCATCAAAAGTTCATGGCTTGGTAATAAGATCCGACCACACTGCGCCGATCGCATAATTATCCATTATCGAATCAAAAGGGCGGTGCTATGAAGACTCTCAAAGTTCGCAGTATTTTTATCTCCGATGTACATCTTGGTTTCCGTGGCTGCCAAGCTGATGCGCTGCTGCACTTTCTTCATTCAACCGAAGCCGAATATCTCTACTTGGTTGGTGACATAGTCGATTTCTGGTCCCTAAAGAAAACGTCCTACTGGCCCCAGCAGCACACCAATGTCATTCGCTCGATTTTGGGCAAAGCAAAGCACAACACCAAGGTGATCTACGTGCCGGGCAATCACGACGAAGTGATGCGCCAGTATGTGGGCCATGCCTTTGGCAATGTGGAAGTTCATCGAGACTGCATTCACGAAACGGCAGACGGCAAGCGTCTCTTGGTGCTTCATGGGGACGAGTTCGACGCTATCGTAAAAAACAGTCGCTTGCTCGCCAAACTCGGCAGCAAAGCCTACGATCTGCTGCTCGGTCTCAATCACTATGTGAACAGATACCGGCGCTTCTTTAACTTCTCGTACTGGTCGCTTGCGGGCTATCTGAAGCACAAGGTGAAGAATGCGGTTGAGTTTATTTCTAGCTTCGAAAAAGCCCTCGCGCGCGTCGCCAAAGAACGTAACGTCGACGGAGTGGTATGTGGGCATATTCACCACGCGGAAATTCGTCAGATAGACGATGTGCTGTACTGCAACGACGGCGACTGGGTGGAGAGCTGCACATCCATGGTTGAGCACCCAGACGGCAGGTTAGAGCTCATTTACTGGGCCGAGGAGTTTCAGCGCTCGACTCTTTCAGAAGTTGAGGAGCTCATCGGAGAGAGCGCATTGCTAAGTATCCAAGCTCACGGTGAAGTCGCCGCAGGCGCCAAACCAAAGGTCGAGGAAGCCGCTTAGATTTTTCGCTAACGACTCTGTCGTTGTCACCAAACTGCTATAAAAAGTACATCTCTTTGTAGCCGGGCTGTCACACGCCCGGCCTACACTTGCGTCGCCTTTCCTATTTCCCCAATAAAAATATTTCTACCGGGCGAGGCAGGCGCCCTGTGCGTCTCTCAATCTATCAAATGCTATTCATCGGCACCGCGTGTGCCAATCGATTTTGGAGAGTTAGATGACTTACTTTAGTTCCAAGACAAAATACGGCGTCCTTCCCCTGTTCGCCGCAGCTAGCCTCGTGTCACACGTGGCTAATGCTCAGGAAGCGGGGCAGGATCAGCGCATTGAAGAAGTTGTAGTAGTGGGTGCATCGCGCACGTATTCCGCACTGGCTACGACGCAGTCAATGAATGATCAGCAAAGCCCGATCACCTCCATACTTTCCACCATCGACAATCTCCCCGGCGTGAACATCACCGAGGGCGATACCTTTGGCTTTGACGACTGGTCGACCACGGTGAATCTGCGCGGCTATCAAACAAGCCTCGCTGAGCAACAGGTCGGCACTACGATCGACGGCTTTCCTAACGGTGACTCTAACTACGGCGGCGGCGCCAAGGCTAATCGCTACATCGACACGATGAACTCTGGCGGTGTAGAGGTAAACCAAGGTATCGCGGCTATCGATACGCGCACGACTGAATCTCTTGGTGGTACTTTGAACTTCACCACTAACGCACCCGAGGAAGAAGAGCGCCTTCGTGTGCAGCTCGTACAGGGTGATTTCGAATCCCAGCGCTACTACGGCCGCTATGACACCGGGCGCATCCTTAACGACACAACCAAGGCTTGGGTCTCTCTGAACCACAACGAAGCGACCGACTGGATGGAAGGCTCTGCGCAGAATGAGCGCGACCATTTTGCAACCAAGTTCGTTACCGAAATCGAAGACTTTACGCTGACTGGCTACTACGTCTACGACGACATTCAGGAAGATAACTACCAGCGCGTCACCGCGTCTGAGTTCGCGGAAGATCCCGATAGCGATCGCCTGAATGGCAACTGGACCAACGTGCCTTACATCAACCAGGTTTATCGCCAGGGCTGGTCAACGCTGCGGGAGAATCGTTTCGGCTACCTGAAGCTCGACTATGATGCTAGCGATAACTTCAACGCATCCTTCGGTGTGTATGATCATCAAATGGAAGGGCGTGGCGATTGGATCCCTCCTTACATCGGCGATCTGGTAGACGATAACGGCGGCCCGGAATACGAGGTGGGCGGTAATCTTCCCGTCATCGGTGGCGGCCTTATTGGTGCTATCAACTTCGTAAACGCTGCCGGCGAGGCGCTGACGCCAGACCCCAGCTGCGTTTCATCTATTACCTTCCCTTACGGAGGCGCTGGCCCCGAGAGCGATCCGCTTTGTTATGGCCCCGGCGCGGTTCCCGTGCAGTCGTATCGCCACACTCACTACGAGCGCGACCGCACAGGCTTCACTGCGGACTTCGATTTTACTGCGTCTTTCGCCGGCGGCGAGAACACTATTCGCGGCGGTGTCTGGATAGAAGACTCCACGCGCCTCGAGTCGCGCGACTGGCATAAACTGACTGATGCGCGAGTAGGTATTGAATTCAACGAGATGCCTTACTGGATCCAATACGACCGTGATTTCAACCGCGAGACCACCATGTGGTACTTGCAGGATGAATTCACAATCGGTGAGCTCACTCTGTCAGCAGGTCTACGGGAGTTCGATGTCGACAACAAAGAAGTTGATTTATTCGGTGTTGCGGCAACGGAGACCCTCGCATCCAACACTGACACGCTTATTAGCGGCGGCGCAACTTACCAGCTGCCGGTCGATGGCATGGAGCTTTTCCTTGGTTACTCAGAGAATGCTAAGCCGCTACTCGACACGGTGCTTGAGCGCGAAGGTACTGCGGCTGCGGATCTAGAGGCCGAGCAGGCTGAAAATCTCGAACTCGGTCTGCGCTACGTGAGCCCGCGCTTCAACGCGAGCGCTGTGTACTTCGACAACGAATTCAATAACCGACTTGAGTTCTTTGGTCCGCAGATCGCAGGCAATATCCCCAACTACTCTATCGGCCTTGCTGGCCGCTTTGACAACGTGGGCGGTATTAGCTCAGACGGCTTCGAGCTCGCGGGCACCTACGAGATCAGCGAAAACTGGTCTCTGTACGGTTCTTACACAAGCACCGACGCGACCTACATTGGCACCGGCCTTGGCGCCGATGCGGATGCAGCTATTGGTGTCACGGCGGGTAATACGGTTGTGAATACGCCTGACACCATGTGGGTAGTCTCTCTAGACTGGACACGCGATCGCTATCTTGCTGGTCTGTCGACAAAATACGTTGGCGAGCGTTTCATGGACAGGGCCAACGCTATTGAGACGGATGCATACACAGTGTCAGACCTCTATCTTGGCATCGACGGTGGCGCGGTTAGTGACGTGCTGGAGTCTTTCGAGTTCCGCTTCGTGGTGAACAACGTATTCGATGAGTCGTATCTGGGCGGTATCTCCGGCTTCGGCGCATGGATCGGCGCACCGCGCACAGCTTCATTCGCGATGACTATGGATTTCTAAAATCATTTAGAGATTCAGGCCAGCTTAGAGCGGGTCATGAAGAAAACAAAAAGAGCGTAGCTAATCCCTACGCTCTTTTTTGTTTTGGGTATTCTTTCCCTAAGCCCCTCGGGCTGTCGGAAAATAATAAATTTTCTAGCAGCGGTCATCACTGTGTAAAAAACTCAATCTATTCTTTACAACGACGTAAAGTATTGCGTCTCTCCCCTGTAGTTTGACGCCGGCCAGTGTGCCGGCGTTTTTTATTCCCCGAGTTTTCGCTAAGCTCAAACGCGCGGTAGTCACAGAAACTTAATAAAAGTGCGATAGCATTGGGTTACATAAATCCAGTCATTGTGAGGAGTTCAACTATGCGTCCGCGTCATCCTAAATCTGCAGCACCCGTGCCTATAGCCTCACTGAAGCGCGCACGCCCGCGACTCACGCGGCGCCGCTTTCTGCAAATGGGAGGCACTTTCCTAGGCGCGCTCGCAATGAGCGGTCTTCCCGCGGCGGTATTCGGCGCGAGCAAGCGCCTTAACCGCGTGTCTGCTTATCCATTTACTTTAGGCGTAGCGTCCGGCGACCCAACTGCCGACTCAGTGATTCTGTGGACGCGGATCGATCAGGCGGCGATCGCGGGCAAAGACGCAGACAACGACGGCCTCCAGATCGACTATGAAATCGCAAGCGATCCTGGTTTTACGCGCATTGTGCGCACCGGCAATGTTATCGCCCCGGCTGAGCTTGGACACTCAGCCCATTGCGAGGTGAGAGGCCTACAGCCGGCGACGGAATACTACTATCGCTGGCGCTTGGCCGGTGAGCTTAGTCCGGTGGGGCGAACCAAGACTGCGCCACTGGCTAGTGCAACAGTGGACAGCCTGCGGTTTGCCGTTGCTTCCTGTCAGCAGTATGAGCAGGGCTTTTACACGGCCTATGAGCATATGAGCAATGAGGATTTGGATTTTGTCGTGCACCTTGGCGATTACATCTACGAAAGCAGCTGGGGCCGCGTGCTAGTGCGAAACCACGAAGGCCCAGAAATTCACACGCTCAGTGACTACCGAGCGCGCTACTCCACGTACAAGAGCGACGTGGACCTGCAAGCGGCCCATGCGGCCGCGCCATGGATCATTACCTGGGACGACCATGAGGTTGATAATAACTACGCAGCCGATATTGCTGAGGACGATCAAACGATCGATCAGCTGCTCGCGCGTCGAGCTGCTGGCTATCAGGCATTCTACGAGTTCACACCTATTCGCCTGCCTGTAGGGCGGCAGGGTCCCGATATGCCCATCCATCGCCGCCTACGGTTCGGCAACCTGCTCGAGATGAGCGTGTTAGATACTCGGCAGTATCGCAGCGATCAGGCCTGCGGTGACGGGCGCAAGCCAAGCTGCGCGGCACATCAGGACCCCAGCCGCACGCTGCTCGGGCAAGCGCAAAAAAAGTGGCTTTTCGATAGCCTTGCTAGCACCGACGCTAAGTGGAATGTCATGGCACAGCAGATCATGATGGCGAGCCTGCGCTCTGTTAGTGACTCAGGAGAAGAGCTCTGGCCTATGGATATCTGGGACGGCTATCCCTTCGAGCGCGCCGAGCTGCTGCGTCATCTGCACGAGAGAGGCACATCTAATCCCGTGGTGCTAACCGGCGACATTCATTCCAACTGGGTCGCAGACTTGCAGCTAGATTTCGACGATGAGCGCTCGGCGCTGGTTGGCACCGAGTTTGTGGGCACCTCGATAACCTCCGGTGGCGATGGAGTGGATATGTCTTCCTACGGAGAAGCTTTGCTCGCTAACAATCCGCATGTGAAATTCTATAACGCGCAGCGCGGCTATATGCTAGCCCGCGTCGATGCGCAGCAGTGGCAGACCGACTTCAAGATTGTCGACAAAGTCACTGAGAAGGGTGCCGCTTTGCGCACCCGCGCAAGCTACGTAGTAGAGACGGGAGAGGCCGGAGCCAAGATCGTCTAGCTTAAGCTATTGAGAGATCAGCGCCGCAACGGTTTCGGCGCTTATCTTCTCCTTCGCGCCGATAAATACGCCGCGAACGTAGTTAATCAACTGCGCCATTTCCGCTGCCGATAGGGCTTCAGCAAAGGAAGGCATCTCGCCGCGGCCGATAATCAGCTGCAGGGCGACATCGACGCCGCTGCCGCGCACGATCTCGCTCGCTCGCAACGAAGGGTAGATGCCGGCTAGGCCGTGGCCATCGGGCTGGTGGCACTCGGCGCAGTTGTCCATGAATAGCTGCTCGCCGAGCTCGGCTTCCTCTGAGGCTGCTACGCCGGCTGCGAAAAGAAGGAATAGCAGACCAATAGTCGCAATTCCACTACGCAGCATTGGCTTTGCTTTTCGCATAAATCCTCGTGCTTTCAAAATAGGCACTCCTCGCTTCGATCGCTCATGCAGCGCATTCAGCGCTCAGAACCAATAGTCACGGGCAGGCGTTGCAGTGAACTTCCCACCGGCAGGCTTTGGTTCAAAGCTCAAATCCAAGAACGCCAAACTAGGCCGGCGAAACTGACTTTGCGCCAAGGCTCCGCGACCCGCCTCGCCTGTGATATAAATCGAGTATAGCAGTCCGCGCTTTGACTCGCTCTTAGGCGGAGAAAACTTCGGGCCAGGTGACAATAAAAGGCAGCGCTCAATCTATGGTTTTCTCTAAGAAAAATACGGCAGTGCCCAACTACTCCAAGATCAACGATCCCCTGAGCTCGGCTCAGGTGGAGCAGTTTCGTAGTTGCGGCTTTGTCGTTTTGGATTTGGGTTTAAACGAAGATCAGCTACAGTCGATTATCGACAAGGTCGAGCCGCTTTATCCTGAAGATCGTTTGCAGAATCCAACGGCTCCTGCCCGGGTGCAGGACGCATGGAAACAGGTGGAGGAGGTGCGCGAGCTGGCCATTTCGCCTACGGTCCTCGGCGCGCTCGAGCAGCTATTCGGGCGCGCGGCGCTGCCTTTCCAAACTTTGAACTTCCCCATTGGCACGCGCCAGCGCACGCACTCTGACACCGTGCATTTCGACTCTCGCCCCGGCGGTTTCATGGCGGGGGTCTGGGTGGCCTTGGAAAATATCGATCTCGACAACGGGCCTCTGCAGTACTATCCGGGCAGTCAGAAACTGCCGGTTTACACCATGCAGGATTTTGGCTTGGAGCCCGGTTACGAAAACTACCCGGCCTATGAAACTCACATTCATGAACTAGTGGAAGCCGAGGGCCTAGCTCCCGAATACGGCTGTATCGAGCGCGGGCAAGCGCTGATTTGGCATTCAAATTTGCTCCACGGTGGCGCTGCGCAGCGGGATCTAAGCCGAAGTCGACATTCACAGGTGACCCACTATTATTTCGAAGGCTGCGAGTATTTTACGCCGCTGCTCAGCACGCCGGACGGGGCAACCCGCCGCGAGCCTTTCTGGATTCCGGCTCACGCCGACTTCATTCTGCCCGAGGCGCACCCCGTGAACAGGATTAAGAGTAGGCTGCGCAGGCTCGCGAAATGGGTCGGGCTGGGCTAAATGCGCGTGGATTGCCCGCAAGAACTCAGCGGTGGGGTAGCGACAGAGGCTCACTGCGCACTGCTGGTTGAGAGTTTCGCGCGCCTATTGGACAGGCCGCTGATAGACGGTAACCCTAAGCCCTCGGCAGCACAGATCTGGACCGCCGGGTGCGGCTTGCTGTCCCACGGTGTTGAAGCCGACCCCTTGTTTAACTACGCCAATAAGCTCGCTCTTGAGCTGTTCGAGAGAGACTTCGACACCATGAGTGGGCTGCCTTCGCGGCTTTCCTCCGAGGCGCCCGTTGATCATGAAAGGATACGGCTGTTCGATGAGGTTGCG
>Ga0213863_10003887_pt1:2500-10169 | contig 10169 bp, 9 predicted proteins | sample PICome_8_FD_160128 | JGI IMG/M metagenome (GOLD analysis project Ga0213863, IMG submission 160128) | Coastal seawater microbial communities near Pivers Island, North Carolina, United States - PICO497 | ecosystem: Environmental > Aquatic > Marine > Coastal | place: USA: North Carolina... | reverse complement strand
CTAATTTTATTCATAAGTTAGTAAAGAATAAACTTAGTGTGGTAAGGGGTAATGTTACAGCTATATTTACAATGTATGGCCAGTTGGTATCTAATAATTCAGTAAATAGTAAACAAGGGCTGGAAAGCTATAAAGAAGTACTTCAGGCGAATATACAATCGCCAGTTTATGATAGCATCATTGTTATAATGGATGGGAATAACATTGGCGAGGCATGCCTGTTGCCCGATATTAAGTTGTTTATTAAAAACAAAGAAAAGCAAGCGGTCAATATTGAGCTTGTTTTATTTTCAACTGACCAGGGTAATGTCGATGCGTTTAAGCGTGAACTCTTTCAGTTGCTTGATCACCAAGACCAAGCTAAAGGCTGCTTTAGTTTTTACGTTAGAAAATGCTTGCGACCCAGGAAAACCGCAGCACACCATCCAGGTTCCGAGGATATTTTCAGTATCAATGGATTAAAAATTTGTTGTTGTGTGAGCAGTAATAAAGAAATTATCAAGTCGATCCACGATTTAGTATCAGCATTTGAATCACCGAATAAACATACTGCAACCCCAAACATCAAAAAAAACGGCTTCTGCAAAATAACGCACCCGGATTGGAGTGTTCTGTTTATAACTGCTGGCGCTTGTTAGGCGCTTTGAAAAAAAAGGTGTCGCGACGGCGCTCAAAAGTTAGCCCAGCAGAACATGAATTATAATCTTTCTCCTTTTATATTTCTGCTTTGTGTTATCTTGTTATTGGAGACAACACGGATAACAGACAAGAGGCAATCAGGCATAATTTAGCGTATAATGACACTATCTAATTAACATGGCCAGTTAAAACATGCGAGATAAACAAGGTGCAGACCACATGAATATTGTATTACTAGGCCCCCCTGGTGCCGGCAAAGGCACGCAAGCGAGCGTTCTGTGTAAAACGCTCAAAATTCCGCATATCTCAACCGGAGATATGCTGCGCCGTGCTATTCGCGACAACACGCCTGCCGGGCTTAAAGTGAAAGCCATTATTGATCAAGGGAACCTTATACCAGATAATGAAATTATTGCATTGGTTAATGAACGGTTGGCTAAACCCGATTGTGCACATGGTTATTTGCTTGACGGTTTTCCAAGAACCATTCCCCAGGCAAAAGCCCTTGAATCAGAAGGCAAGCACATCGATTATGTCATTGAGCTGGTTTTAGATGAAGAAGAAATTGTCAAGCGTATTAGTGGTAGGCGGTGGCATCCAGCTTCTGGGCGAAGCTATAATATGATTTATCAACCGCCCAAACATGATTGTGTTGATGATATTACCGGCGAACCACTGGTGCAACGTGCTGATGATAAAGAATCAACAGTCCGTAATCGGCTGCATGTGTATCAAAAACAGACAGAGCCCCTGATTCATTTTTATCAAGCCTTAGCAAAAACTAGTCGTAAACCGCTTAAATTTTGCCAGGTTAGTGGTGAGGGTAGTGTTTCAGAGATTACTGCGCGCATTCTAGAAGATATCGGCACTAATACCACCGCTTGATGTAATTTGCGTGACGTAGGAGAAGGTCATGGCGTACACTAATCAAGTGCGAATTATCGCAGGAAAATATCGCTCACGCGCCCTTCATTTTAAATCATCGCTCCACCTGAAACCAACGGGTAGTCGTATTCGAGAGACCCTCTTCAATTGGCTAATGCATGATATTGTGGGTGCACACTGTTTGGATGCATTTGCGGGAAGTGGGGTGCTAGGTGTAGAAGCGCTCTCACGAGGGGCAAAAAATCTCGTTTTTATTGAAAATAGTGTTAAAACAAGTCGTGCATTGAAACAAAACCTTGCTGATTTTCAACTCGAAGATCAAACTGAGGTTTATACCCAGGATACCCTGGCGTTTTTACGTGAGCCCTGTCAGCAAGCTTTTGATCTTGTGTTTTTAGATCCGCCATTTAAACGCCAAGACCTAGTGGATATTCTCACCCTCTTATTAAGTAGTCAGTATCTTAAGTCATCTAGCAAGGTGTACATCGAGTTTCAAAAAGGCAGTTATGCTTTCAATGACTTCTCACCTTTGTTTTCGATCCTTAAGCATAAAACGATTGGCGAGGTTACGTTTGCGTTGTTAGGGCGAGTGTGACGATACTCAAGAAATTGCTTTTTTCAAACGCATGCATTGTAAATATTAGACAAAAGCGTAGAAACCATTGAGGAAATAAGATAAAATGGCGCTATTGTTAACCGTGTGCAGTGTTGTACTATGAAAAATGGACAAAGTGCTAAAACCTCTAAGGGAATTGTAGCCGCCTTATTAAGGTCAGGGACATTAAGTTTTGAAGTAAATGAAAACTAAATTCATTTTTATGTTAACTGTAGAGTCTTACCTTTAAATAGATCTCTAAGACGTTTGAAGCAAATGCTAAGAGATGGGAAGGATATAAGAGATTTAACCCCGTTGCCACTGTGCGATGATGCCAGTATAATAACATATCCTTCTGTCACGCTAGATCCTTCTGTCACGCTAGCTTTCGAGATTAGGGGGAGATGTAATGCTATGGCTGATCCACAAACTAGGTGCGCAGACGAAGAGGACATTCGGCATCTGGAATGGCTTTTTATGTTGTATTTACAAGTGGTGAGGCGTGTATACCCTAAAACACTAGATACGACACAGAAGAGAAGAAAACCAAAAACAACAGCGCGGGTTAACAACTATTCAGTTAATAGATGGCAAAAAGCACTTAAGATTGCACAGGAATGGTTGGCAAAAGATGAAGAATGCCAATTGCAAAAACTGGAACGAAAAGTTCAGGCAGCAGAAAAAAAAAGCAGAGCAAGCAGCATATGATTTAGAAATGAACAAAAGTTATGAGTTCTTCATTTCAGGAAAGCTCAATCAGCAATTGCAAGCAGAACCACCACCAACGCGGCAGGTCGCATACAGCAATTCTACGGGGTTTTTTGCCAAGGTAAAAAAAGAGGCAGAGGCTTTGGGCGCTTTTAATCCCCGATAGTAACATGAGTGGGCAAGAGTTTTGGCAACTGCAGACATTCCAATTAGTCCATTTGCAATTTAGCATTATATCAGGGACATTATGGCCGCCAATATTTAATCGTTGACAGCAGCAGAAGCAATTGGTTACAATCATATCCGCCTGAAATAACAAATGTAACTGATATGAAATCTTCAGAAAATAGTTTCATTCGTATTGTGCCAATTTCATTCATTGCCGCTATTGCCGGGTTGCTTTTTGGCTATGATACCGGGATTATTTCCGGCGCATTGCAATTTATCGTTACCACCTTTCATATTTCTCCTCATGATGCGCTTACACAAGAAATCATTGTGGCCAGTGTGCCCATTGGTGCATTTATTGGCGCTGTGGTCAGCCAATTTTTATCCAATCGTTTGGGACGTAAATATTCCATCATTACCACGGCTATTTTATTCAGTATTGGCACCTTGGTTGCAGCAGATGCACATTCTATTTCAGAGGTTGTCAGTGGACGCTTACTGATGGGCTTGGCTGTGGGTATTTCTGCCATGATCGTACCCATGTATCTCTCTGAATTGGCTCCACAAAAAATTCGTGGTTCACTTGTGTTTTGTTTTCAGTTGGCCATTAATGTGGGTTTGTTTTCTGCATTTTTAATTAACTATCTTTTTGTTGCTTCTGAAAATTGGCGTGCCATGTTTGCAGTTGGTATTGTCCCTTCCATAATTTTAGGGATTGGGATGTTGTTTTTGCCCTGTAGTCCGCGTTGGCTTGTGTATAGTCGCCGGGATTTGAAAGCCAAACATACGTTGCGTAAATTACGTTGTACCGGGGATATTGAACAAGAATTTCAAGAAATAAAATCTTCTGTTGCCAATCAGCAGGGTAATTTTTTTCAACTCTGGAAGTCCCCCGTTCGCCCTGTTTCACTGATTTGTTTCTTTTTGTTTGGTTTTCAGCAGTTAACTGGAATCAATACCATAATGTATTACGCACCGATAATCTATCAATATGCCGGCTTTAAAGGTGCAGAAGGTCAAGTGTTAGCTGCCGTGGGCAATGGAGTCACGCTTGTGTTTGTGACGATGTTAGGAATGTGGCTGGTCGATAAGCTCGGTAGACGGAAATTATTTATGATTGGTTTTGTCGGGATGGTTATTTGTTTGTCGCTACTAGGGCTTGTTTATCAACATCGGTTTGGACAGGCAGCAAGTCCCAGTATCGCGATGGTGGCCGTTATTTGTTATATTCTATTTTTTGGTGTGAGTATTGGTCCTTTGGCCTATCTTATTATGTCTGAGTTATTTCCATTGAATGTTCGAAGTTCTGGAATGGCGCTGGCAAGTTGTGGTAACTGGGGTTTTAATGTATTGGTTTCATCAACGTTTTTGACACTTGTTCATCTTATTACGATCGCTGATACATTTTATTTTTATGCCTTTTGTACGCTGATTGGCTGTGTGTTTTGTTATTTCTTTATTCCAGAAACCAAAGGGATGAGTTTGGAGTCTATTGAAAAAAACCTTTATTCTGGGCTTAAAACCAGAAATATTGGATATGTTTCTAGCTAACGGTTAAGCACGTTATGTATATTGGTATCGATATAGGCACATCCTCAGTTAAAGCCATTCTTATCTCGGCAGAGCAAACCGTGATTACAGTAGAATCAGCATCGCTTCTGATTCAGCAGCCCCATCCGCTTTATAGTGAACAAAATCCAGAGGGTTGGTTTAACGCCACCCTCAAGGTATTGGCAAAAATCAAGCGAAAGTACCCGAAAGAATATCAAGCTTTAAAATCAATTGGCTTAACCGGTCAAATGCACGGTGTGGTTTGTCTGGACAAAAAGGGCCGAGTTTTACGCCCTGCAATATTATGGAACGATGGCCGAAGTCATCAAGAGTGTCAGGACTTAATGGCGAGGTGCCCTGATTTTAAGGCTAAGGGCGGCAATATATTAATGCCTGGGTTTAGTGCGCCTAAGTTGCTTTGGGTGTTGCGCCATGAACCCGGGGTGTTTAAGCAAGTTGCCATGGTTTTATTACCCAAGGATTATATTCGCTATCGATTAACCGGGCGCTATTCAACTGATATGTCAGATGCCTCGGGCACCTTATGGTTAGATATTTATAAGCGGCGCTGGTCAAGTGAAATGCTAAGTGCCTGTTCATTAACTGAAAAGCAGATGCCTTTTTTGCAAGAAGGCACTGAATGCAGTGGGCTAATAAGCGATAAAATGCGGGTGCGGCTGGGTCTTTTGGCGTCTGTAAAGGTCATAGCCGGTGCATCAGATAATGCCGCGGGTGCTCTGGCCATGGGAGTGATCTCGCCAACAAAAGCCATGATTTCGCTCGGAACCTCGGGCGTGTATTTTACGCCCACCAAAACCATATACCCTAAGGCAGACAAAGGGCTTCATGCGTTTTGTCATGCAATACCGAATCACTGGCATTATATGGGGGTGATCCTGAGTGCTGCCAGTGCGTTATCATGGTGGAAAAAGATGTGCAAAAACACCAGTGAGGCGGAGCTTATTGAATTGGCGAGTGTGCATCAGTCAGAGCATACGCCTTTGTTTTTGCCGTATCTTTGTGGCGAGCGCACCCCGCATAATGATCCTTTTGCGCGGGCAAGTTTTATTGGGATGACGCATGCCACCGGAAGCGCTGAATTTGCAGAGGCGGTGTTAGAGGGTGTCGCATTTGCGATTTGTGATTGTGAAAAAGTCATTTTAGAGGCGGGTGCCAAATTTAATCAGGTTTGTGTGGTCGGTGGTGGTGCAAAATCATCTTATTGGGGACGTATTATTGCCAGTAGTTTAAATCGCCCATTACATTATTATAACGAATCGGCCATTGGTCCGGCCTTTGGTGCTGCAAGATTAGCGTTATATGAAGATAGTACTGCCACATTAGATGATATATTTAGTGCGCCTGCGGTGATATCTACTGTTTTACCAGACGAAAAACTACAAAATACCTTGAGTCAGCGAATTAAACGCTATAGAATGGTTTATCACCAACTTAAACCTGTTTTTTCATCAACGGAGTCTAAAAATGAGCACGTATTTTAATCATATCAATCCCATTACCTATAACCCCCATGCGCCAGTTTCTGAACTTAACTATCGATTTTACGATGCTGACAAGGAAGTGCTAGGCAAAACCATGGCAGAGCACCTAAGGCTTGCGGTATGTTATTGGCATAACTTTTGCTGGGCTGGGGCTGATGCGTTTGGTGTGGGCACGCGACATTTGCCTTGGCAGACATCTGAACCATTGGCTTGCGCTTATAATAAAGCAGATGCAATTTTTGAATTTATTGAAAAACTAGGTGTGCCTTTTTTTACTTTTCATGATATTGATGCGGCCCCAGAAGGGGATAATATAAAAACATTCCACTATAACCTACAAAAGGTAACGGATTATTTTGCACAAAAGATGTCGGGAACTGGCATTAAACTGCTTTGGGGGACGGCCAATCTCTTTAGTCATCCGCGTTATCAAGCTGGTGCTGCCACTAACCCAAACCCTGCGGTTTTTGCCTATGCTGCAACCCAAGTCAAGCATGCCCTTGAAGCCACGCATCAGCTCAATGGCGAAAACTATGTGCTCTGGGGTGGCCGCGAAGGCTATGATACTTTGCTAAACACCGATCTCAAAAAAGAAAAAGCGCATTTTGGCCGATTCTTAAGCTTGGTGGTAGAGCATAAACATAAAATCGGTTTTAAAGGCCAGCTTTTGATTGAGCCTAAACCCTGTGAACCTACCAAGCATCAATATGACTATGATACCGAAACGGTATATGGCTTTTTATTACAGCATGGTCTTGAAAAAGAATTTCGGGTGAACATCGAAGCCAATCATGCCACCTTGGCAGGGCATAGTTTTGAACATGAGGTTGCTACAGCCTTATCGTTGGGTTGTTTTGGCAGTATTGATGCTAACCGCGGGGATCCACAAAATGGCTGGGACACAGACCAGTTTCCAACTAGCGTTGAAGAAATGACCATGATTATCTACCGACTGCTAAATGCGGGCGGGTTTACCAAAGGTGGTTTTAATTTTGATGCAAAAGTGCGACGCCAGAGTATTGATTTAGACGATATGTTTTATGGGCATGTTGGTGGTATAGATGTGTTAGCCAAGAGCTTGCTTAATGCCGAAAAATTAATCGAGGACGCTAGTTTAAGAAGGATGTTGGTAAAGCGTTATCATGATTGGGGTGATTCTTTGGGCACTGAAATTATGCAAAATAAACACACTTTGCAAAGCTTAAGTGAGCATGCATATTCAATTGACTCGCCAGCGCCTATCTCGGGCCGACAAGAACAGCTTGAAAATGTCGTTGGGAGTCTCGTGTATGAGGCTGTAAAAACTAAAGTGCCTAGTTAGTTTAATTGCTAGGCACTAATTTACTCAACAGCATAAACGCATAGGTTCAGTTGATTTGAACCATGCCTGACTCGAAACGAAGTGGTGCTAAGAAGAAATTTACAGAGGAGGATGAGGTCTGGCTATCAGAGAAAATACACTCCTTGAGTGAAAGCAAAACAGGTGGTTGTATAACTGGTAAAGAACTTCACCAGCTTCTAGCGGAACAACAGCATAAACGGGTTAGTGAGGTTTTCTTTTGGTTGTCTCAACTGGTGCGATAACCCCTGCTTTTAATTCCAATTGCAATTGGCATTAGAG
>Ga0213863_10003879_pt1 | contig 10186 bp, 6 predicted proteins | sample PICome_8_FD_160128 | JGI IMG/M metagenome (GOLD analysis project Ga0213863, IMG submission 160128) | Coastal seawater microbial communities near Pivers Island, North Carolina, United States - PICO497 | ecosystem: Environmental > Aquatic > Marine > Coastal | place: USA: North Carolina | collected... | reverse complement strand
CCGTGATCAATTTCATTGCATTTTGGATCGTACAGGTGCCCTTGGCCTACGCTTTAGCTTTGCTGCTTGGCTTCGGTTCTGAGGGCGTATTTTGGGCGATTTTCGCCTCGGACCTGCTTATCGGCGCTATCGCCTGCTGGGCCTTCGCCCGCGGTAGGTGGAAGCTTCGAGAAGTCTAAATACGCAGCAACAAGGCGGCGGGGCCGAGCCAAACTGGCTGAAACATCGTAAACTTGACGAAACACTAGGAAGTCGTCGATGCAAAGCAGTCAGCAACACATTATCGAGAGCGTCTCTTTATGGCTCGATAAGCCAGAGCCCGTATGGCTCTGCACCATTCTCAAAACCTGGGGCTCGTCACCGCGCCCCGTGGGCGCCATGCTTGCGTGCAGTGTAGGCGGGGAGCTGGTGGGTTCACTCTCCGGCGGGTGTATCGAGGAGGATTTCCTCGAGCAGCTTCGAGACGGCAGTCTTAAAGCGCGTTACGACAGCGAGGGCGGGCCGTTCGTCATAGAGTACGGAGCGACAGAAGCAGAGCAGGCGCGCTTGAAGCTACCCTGCGGCGGCCAGCTACACGTGCTCCTCGAATACCTCGAGCCTACGGCTGACAATCAAGGGCTTTTCAGCAGTCTCGTTAAATCCTTGCACGAGCACAGGCCGGTGAGTCGCCGTGTGGACCTCGGCAGTGGGAAAGTCACTCTTGCGGATAGCACTGTAGGCTCCGGGCTAGCCGGTAGAGAGGGCCAGAACGGCCAAGATCGCTCGCCGTCGATCGACAAGAAAGAGCCGAGTGCAGCGGTAGTTTTGACGCAGTCGGATATGGTGCATCGGCTCAATCCTGTTTACCGGCTGCTTCTTTTGGGCGCCGGCGATGTGGCACGCTACGTTGCGGAAATGGCGTTAGCCTTGGAATACGATGTCACGCTTTGCGATCCGCGGCCCAACTACCTCGATCATTGGCAGGTGAGCGGTGTAGAGCTTTCCGACCGCCTTCCCGATGACCTTGTGCGAGAACGCTTCTCCAATCCTTACAGCGGCATAGTCGCGCTTGCGCACGACCCCCGCGTAGACGATATGGCTCTTATGGAAGCGCTCAAGACCCAGGCGTTTTACGTAGGAGCTATGGGGTCGGAGCGCACCTCAGCGGCGCGGCGGGAACGTCTGCCTGAGCTCGGACTCAGCGAGGCGGAGATCGCTTCGCTGTATGCGCCTATCGGCTATAGCATAGGCAGCAAGACTCCGGCCGAGATAGCCATTGCAGTCATGGCTGAAATCACCGCGGTGAGGTACGGACGCCGCCTCTGCTAGTCGCGTGTCGGTAGGCGGTTACTGCTCAACCTCCAATTCTACGCCGGCGGCTTCGAGTGCCTCGAGGCGCCTAGCGCCGGCAAGAATCCCGATAATCCCGTAATTGCCCTCGTGGCAGGCGTATTCGTAAATGGGCTCCTCGAAACGCGAAAGCGGGTATTCGCCTGACCACTGCGCCGTGTAAACACTGGGGTCGTCGACCGTGAACCCGTATATGAGTTTGTTGTTGCCATCGCGGCGAAAGGTCTCCACGACCGTGAGATTCTCCGTGCCAGCGCCAAGATAGCGGTGCCAAGGATTGTAGTTCTTGGTCTCAACGATGAGCGTGTCGCCTTCCCAGCGCCCTATGGAATCTCCCATCCATTTCTGCTGAGCAGCGGAGCTCGCGGCGCGTTCGTCGGTGATTTTTATAATGCGCGCATCGTGAACCATCTCCACTAAGATCGTAACGTAGCCAGGTGACTGCACAATCTGCATGTGGCTGTTGTACATCACCGGGGTCATCACAGGACCCGAGCTATTGCCAAAGGCAACGAGGCAGCGTTCTCCAAGGGAGCGGCCTTCGGGGCCGTCGTTGCGGTCGCGAGCATTCATGCGAAGCTCTTGCCTGCGCGCGTCGAAACCGGCTACCCGCTCAGGAATGCGGCCGTTGCTGGGTGAAATGATCGCCGAGGTGCGAAACTCGCCATCAATAGTCGGCAAAAACATGCCGCGGTCGGTCCAGAAAAGGTCGTAATTACCTACAGGAGGGAGAGCCTCTGCCGCCGGCGCGGGGCGATTGGGATCCAGTGGGACGTTGTCTTGCTCAACCGCTAACTGCGCTTGCCGCTCCAGTGCCAAAGCCTCTTCCTCGGTATAGGCCCGCTTGTCCCCAAGCTCTGGGGGGCGCTGGAAAGGCATCACTGTGGCGTTTTTCCAGTTGCCCTGCAGGTTAGGTACGCCCCATTCGGTTACTGCGTCGTTTGCTGTGGATTGTCCCTGCGCCTGAGTAAGGGGCAGTGGGAGGATAAGCATCAGCACTGTGGCGAAGAGTTTATTTTTGTTCGGTGGTTTACGCATCATGGTTATTTAGGCCTGCGACTGAGATTTCATAGCTTGTTTAGCTCACTTACTGCAACTGCCGGCCATTGATCCCAGGCCGATTCGACGAAGCCTAAGCTAATGTAGCTTGGCTATTAGCGCAAGAGTAGGGCGCAGCCAAGATTACCGCTTCCCAATCGGAAGCCGCGCTGGGCGAAGCCGTGTCGACAGCGGCCTGGTATGAAGAGGCACCAAGCGAGGCTAGAGCGGAGCCCGCCTCGGCCACGGCGCGGCTTGTTCAAGCTGCTGTGCGAGCCGGAGCAGCAAGGCATCTTTGCCCCAGTCGGCGCTGAACATCACGCCGATCGGCAGCCCCGCGCTGCTCTGATGAAGCGGAACCGACATGCTTGGGGCACCGGTGCCGTTGTAGAGCGCGGTGAAGCCGCTGTACTCGCGGAATTTTCGTGCGTAGTCCTGCATATCCGCGGCATTCATGTCGAGCCATCCTAGTGGCGCAGGAGCAAGGCTGAGGACTGGCGAGACTACGATGTCGTAATCGGCATGAAACTCGCTCATCTTCTGCTGAGTTGCGCTGAGCGTATCCCGTGCTGCGACATAGTCCGCTGCACTCACCTTCGCGCCGCCCTTTGCCATAACCTTTGTAGATAGCTCCACTGGCGCCTCATCGAGGCTCAGCCCGAGGGCATCCAGGCGCGGTTTGATACTTTGCAGCACATGGGTGCCGATAATTTTCGACATGGCTACGCCCGCCTCAGCGTGGTCCGCTGGGTGGCTGCAACGCTCCACTCTATGCCCCAAATTCTCCAAAAGTCTGACGGCGACTCTCAGTGCTTCCTGTACCTCAGGGGCGAGAGTCTCGCCGGTGGGATGCGAATCGACGAGAGCTATTCGCAGGGGGTTCAAGTTTGCAGGGGCGAGGCATTGAGTAAAATGGCCGTCACTGCAGTTAAGCAGGGGGTTGGCGAAAAGCCCATGGTCGCGGAGTGTGATTAGATCGAGAAACGCGGCGCTGTCGCGCACGGTTTGGGAGACGACATGGCCCACGCTGAAACCGCTCCAGCACTCGGCGAGTGTGCCTTCTATGACTGTCAGTCCCCGACTCGGCTTGAGACCGAACAAGCCGCAATTGGCGGCGGGTATGCGTATAGAACCGCCACCATCGCTCGCGTGAGCCGCGGGGACAATGCCAGAGGCGACAGCTGCAGCAGCGCCGCCTGATGAACCGCCAGTGGAGTGGGTCAGGCTCCAAGGATTGCAGCACGCGCCGCTGAGCGTGGGCTCTGTGGTTAGAGTTAAGCCCCATTCCGGGGTGTTGGTTTTGCCTAGAAAGTTCAAGCCGGCATCCGCATAGCGCTGGACTATTTTTGCGTTCTGCTGAGCAACAGTGTCTTTAAAAAGGGCGCTACCAAAATTGACGGGCAGTCCCGCGGCGGGGCTGAGATCCTTAATTAGGAACGGTACGCCAGACAGCGGAGACTGCGCGGGGTTCGATGTTTTCGACCGCTCCTGGGCGCCGTCGTAGTCGGTGTGGATTATCGCGTTCAGTGAGGGGTTCACCGCCTGTGCGCGTTCGACAGCGCACTGAGTGACCTCAGTGGCGCTGAAATCTCCAGCAGCAATGCCCGCTCCGAGTGCCGTTGCATCGAGAGCGAGATAGTCGTCTAGACTGAGCATAAGGTGTCCTTGATTGAGCTAGTTTTCGGTTTGGGTTTTGCCACGCGTGCAGCACCGCAGCATATGATTAACTATCGAAGCGGCCAGCGGTGTTCCAAGCAACGGATGTGGCGCGCGCATCGACAAGCTCGACGACATCCAGGATCAAAGCGAATAGCGCCATGCGCACGACGACGCCGTTGTCGGTCTGGCGAAAAATGGCAAGGTTAGGGTGGGCATTGAGATCGTTGTCTAGCTCGTTAGCCTCGGCGCGTGAATCGCGGGGCAAGGGATGCATAATCACCGTATTAGGCGCACAGTTGCGGGTGTAGATTTCTTGGTTCAATTTAAACCGTCCACGGTACATGTCGGCCTCTAGGCGATCGCTGAAGCGCTCTTCTTGTATGCGAGTGAGGTAAACCGTGTCGTTGTCGGCTAAGCCATTCTCCATGTCGTCTGTCTCAACTACGTTATGCCCTGCGGCGCGCAGCTGCTCGACGATGGCGCTAGGCATTTTGAGTTCGGCCGGGGATATCAAGGTCACGCTGATGTTTTTATAAAGCAGTAGAAGCTGCGACAGCGAGTGCACGGTGCGCCCGTGTTTGAGGTCGCCAACCATCGCGATGCGCATGCCGTCGATGCTGCGCTGATTGGCATGCAGTTCTTTTTTGATCGTGTAGAGGTCAAGCAGTGCTTGCGAGGGGTGCTCATTAGGGCCATCACCGCCATTGATCACGGGGACCCGGCTCGCCTTCGCAAACTCATCGACCGAGCCCGCCTGCGGATGGCGCATGACGATAATGTCGCTGTAGCCGCTCACCACCCGCGCGGTGTCGTAGAGTGATTCACCTTTGGAAATCGATGAGGTCTTAATGTCAGAAGTCTCGCGCACAGAGCCGCCGAGCAGATTAAAAGCGCAGCCGAAGCTGAAGCGGGTGCGCGTACTAGCTTCGAAGAACATATTGCCCAGTATGGCGCCGTCCAAAGCGGTGGTTCGGCGCTCTCTTCGTGCATAGGGCTGCATGCAGTCGGCGACTTCAAAGACGCGCTCGACCGCCGCTCGATCGAACTGGGTGACACTGCTGATATGGCTGCCGCGGAAATCCATGCCTAAATTCTCTGCTCTAAGGGGTGTCTGGCTAGCTGCCTGAGTGTCCATCACGCAGGGCAAGCGGACAGGTAGCCACAGGGCTGTAAGTCTACTACAGTTCAGTCGCAGCCTGTAACGCAGCCCTCGTGCCCGTGGTTTGCGCTTAGTGTAGAAGCTGGAGAAATAATGACGTCTAAGACATTGTACTGGTACGACTTTGAGACCTTTGGTAAGAATGCCAAGCGCGATAGAGCTTCGCAGTTTGCAGGGGTTCGCACCGACGAAGACCTCAATATTATCGGCGAGCCGCTGCTGATCTATTGCAGGCCCAGCCCGGACTTTCTCCCCGCGCCCATGGCCTGCTACATCACGGGCATCACTCCACAAAAGGCGCTCGCCGAAGGCGTGAGTGAGGACGAGTTTATCCGCCGCATTCTTGCCGAGCTTTCCGAGCCGGGCACCTGTGGAGTAGGCTATAACAGCGTGCGGTTTGATGACGAACTAGCGCGCCAACTGCTCTACAGAAACTTCCACGACCCCTACGAGCGCGAGTATAAAAATGGTAACTCTCGCTGGGACCTCATCGATGTCGTCAGGCTTTGTGCGGCGGTACGGCCTGAGGGGATCAACTGGCCGCTTCGAGAGGATGGCCAGCGCAGCTTTAAACTGGATCAGCTCACCGTCGCCAATGGCATCGAGCATGGCGCTGCACACGACGCTCTCGCGGATGTGATCGCTACGATCGAAATGGCCAAACTGCTGCGCCGTGCGCAGCCACGGCTTTATGATTTTGCTTATCAGCAGCGCTCCAAGGCAGCGGTGCGTGCGCAATTTGATTTGCGCACCAATCAGCCGGTTTTACACGTCTCTATGGCTTATCCCGCAGCGCAGGGCTGTCTCAGCGTAGTCATGCCTCTGTGTGTGCACCCAACTAACAGCAATGCCCTAATTGTCTGCGATCTACGCACCGACCCGGCTGTCTGGCTCGATTTGAGTGCGCAGGAGATCGCTGCTCGGCTGTATAAAAAACGCGCCGATTGGGAGGAAGGCGAGGAGGCGATTCCCTTGCAGTCACTCGCTACGAATAAGTGTCCAGTGATTGCACCGCTTAACGTGTTAAATGACAAGCAGGCGCAGGAATACGGTCTGCAGGCTGAGTTGTGGCAACGTCATTTCGAGAAGATTAAGAGCGATCCGCGTGCAAGCGTATTGGCGAGCCAGGCCTTTGCAGGCGACAGCGACATCAACGAGAGCGATCCGGATTTCATGATCTATAGCGGTTTTTTTGGAGAAGCCGACAAAAAACTTATGTCGACAATTAGGCGCACGCCTGCTGCGGACCTTGGCAGACTCGACATGCCGTTTCGTGACGGGCGACTGCAAGAGATGCTGTTTCGCTACCGTGCGCGCAATTGGCCTGACACGCTGAGCGAGGCAGAAGCCCAGCGCTGGCGTGAATTTTGTCTTACGCGCACTGAGACCGCGGACGTGCTTGCCGATTTCGAAGCCGGTTTGGCTGAGGTCGAAGCGCTCGGGGGTAGCGAGGCGCAAACGCTTGTCGCTGAGCTGCGTGACTATCAGAGTTCTTTATCACAGCAAGCGAGCCCGACAGCGCTACCTAGTAAGTAGAGAAGCGGGTAAAATAACGCGGTGGAAGGAATTCTTTAGGGTTTCTTTATTCTTCTCGCAGCGCACAGCAATGGCCTAGTTTTGGTACACGATGGACAGCACAGATAAGTTTCAAGAAATTAGGCCTTATCAAGACCACGAAGTTCGGCCTGTATTGGACAAGCTCCTGAACGATCGCGAAATGCTCGCCAGCATCGCACGTTTCTATGCGCCAAATTTCGCTCGCCTGCTCCCCTTTGCCGCGAGGCTTCTCGCTAAACGAAAGTTATCAGCCCAGCTTCGAGGGGTGGAATCGATCAAGTCCATGCAGCACGTTATCGCCGCCTATATGGACAAGATGATCGAAGATACAACGACGTCCTTGAGCCATTCGGGGCTAGACAAGCTGTCACCCACGCGCAGCTATGTGTTCATCAGTAACCACCGCGATATCGCAATGGATCCTGCGTTTGTGAATTACATGCTGTATCACGCGGGGTTTGAGACGCTGCAGATAGCCATTGGCGATAATCTATTGAAAAAACCTTTTGTGTCTGACCTCATGCGTCTGAACAAAAGCTTTATCGTGCGCCGCTCCGCTCGCGGTCGCGAGCTGCTCGCTGCGCTTAAAAATTTATCTGAATACATCCATCACTGCATTGAAACTGACAATAACGTGTGGATCGCGCAGCGCGAAGGGCGAGCTAAAGACGGCATTGATCGTACTGATCCGGCGCTTCTCAAGATGCTTGCCATGGCTCATCGCAAACTGCCCTTTGGAGAGAGTCTAAGCCGGCTGCATATCGTGCCGGTGACGCTGTCTTACGAATACGATGCCTGTGATGAACTCAAGGCGCGCGAACTGCATGCACGCGACAGCGACGACGGATACTCAAAGGACGATGAAACGGACATTCGCTCAATCGCGACAGGCATGATAGGGGAGAAAGGTAGAGTGCACGTGGCCTTTGGTTCGGAGCTCGTGCTGGACGACGAAAGTCCCGAAGAAGTAGCGGCGATGATAGACGCGCAAATTCTTGCGAATACGCAATTGCAGGATATTAATTATCTCGCCTTGCAGCAGCTGCTTGAACGCAATGCGCTCTCTGCAGACGAGGCAGCTACCGCTGCCAGCCTGCTAGCAGATTGGCAGCCTGTCTCTGGCAAAGCGCTATTCAATTCACGTCTTGCAAAAATAGACGAGGGGCTCCAAGTCTATTGGCTTCGCAGCTACGCCAATGCCGTTTTGCTGAAGAGCGCGGCAACCGGATAAATACTGCTTTTAGTGACGATTGAGCTTGGCGGCTGCAGCGGCGAAACGCTTGCTTAATACAGTGCGCAGTTCGCTGGGAAGCGGCCCCAGACATTGCAGTCGCAGTTCTTCCTCGCGAGCGTGTTTAACCACATCTGCGGCGGACTTTTTAGCTTGACCAAACGCAGCCTTGAGCTGCTCAAGCTGCAGCTGCATGCGCAGCGCCTTGTCTTCGGCTGGTGTTTCTGCGTTCGCGCTAATTTCGATTTCAGTGCAAAGGCGCCTTGCTGCCTGCTCAGCATCCTTACCAAGCTGCGCTAACGCCTGCGCATCTTTAGCCTGCTTAAGCGCCTTCAGTCGCGCATCGAGTAGAGCGCCCAGCTGCTCGCTGTCGGGGCGCTCTAACTCCCCCCAAGCTTTTTCATCGAATTCTTGCTGTAGGGATTTGAATACCTCGGCGTCCGCTGCGCTCTGTAGGCGCGCCTCGAAGTCGCTGAGTGACTCACACAGAGCGGATACCGCAGAGATGCGCTGCTGCTGACGTTTGTCGGGCAGTGCTTTGTAGCGAGTGTCTAGCCTGCGCTTAAGCGTATTGAAGCGCTCACTCAGGGGTTTGCGACGATTACCCAAACGCGGATCCAGTGCGGCGGAGAAGGCTTGTGCAAGATCTTGCACCTGACCTCTGGCTTGCCGGAATTCCTCGTCTGTGAGCGCCAAGAGCGACTCGAGGGTGTCAAGCAAACCATGGACTTCGGCATGCGTCTGCTTGGCGTCGAGTGGCGCTTTGTCCGAGGTGCGCTGCGCCCCTGGTTCGCGCGCGAAAATACTGTCGCAGGCGGCACGAAATTCCTTCCAATAGCCTTGATCTTCTTTGTGGGTGCTAGGCCCCACTTCTTTCCACTGGCGCTGCAGTTCTTTTGCAGCCTTCATTGCTTCACCGCGATTCTCGTTCTCAGCCAAGGCTTGAGCGAGCTCGATAAGCTGCTGCTTCCGCTCGGCGTTCTGCTGACTCACGCCGCGGCGTAATTTGCGCAGTGCGTTCAAGGCATCATAAAAGCGTTTTTGCAGCGCCTTGATCTTAGACTGTTCCACAGGGGCAGTGGCTTTCCAGCGTTCTTGGGCGTCGTTGATGAGCTTGGCGATGTGGCTCGCCTGCCGCTGCTCCTGCGTGCGAGCCTTTTCAGCTTTGTCTTCAGCGCTGCCGCTTTCACTTGCCTCATCGGCACTTGGCGCCTTGAGTCGAGAGAGCTCGGCTTCTAACTCGTCGCACAGCAGCACGCGTTTTTCGTAATTCTCGCTCAGCGCGCCTTTCCGCTGTTTAAAGTGCTCTTTGCAAGGCGCATAGGCTTCGTCGGAGAGCTTTTTGAATTTCTTCCAGAGCGACTCATTTTGCTGTGATCGTCCGAGGGATTTCCACTCCTTATGCGCGGCGCTGATAGCCTTGGCGCGTTCGGCAGGCTGTGAACTTGAGGCGACCAGAAGCTCCATTGCGCCAATAAGTTCTTTCTTCTTCTCGGCCGAGGCGAAGAGTTTCCAGTCTTTGAGCTCTTGGTAGCGCGTGCGGTGCTCGTTTAACTGCTTCTGCACAGCGGTGCGCAGTTTGCCACTTAGCGGCGTCATTGCTGACTGTGCCTTATCCCAAGCGGCGAGGCTGGCTTCGGAATTGCCGGCATCGAGTGCAGCCTTTAACTCTTCTATTGCCGAGTGCGCACTTGCGCTCATCGCTTCTTGGTGACGTTTATTTTCGGCAAGCAGTTCCACCATGCGCGCATGTAACTCTAAGCCACGTTGTTTTGCGGTTTCTGCCGCCGCTGGCAGTTGCTTGCGGATTTCTCCAAGGCGGTTGCCCAGCGCATTGATCTCATTCGTGCGTTTAGGGCTCAGTGCAACCAGGAGAGGGTCAATAACTGCAAGCTCGGCGACGGGGTCCGCATAGACCGGTTGGGTTTTCTCCCCGGCGGGCTGGCTTTGGGTTTGTTCGGCGGTGGCAGCTTTCTCGCCTTCAATCTCCGAGAGCTCTGCCTCTTCTTTGGGCTTTGACTCTTTCTCGGGGCCTGACTCTGCTTCGGCAGGGCTAGCGCTTGAGCTGCCATCAACGTTTTGCTTTGGCTTGCTCTCCTCTTGAGGCGCTTTCGGTTGCGCAGCCACGGACTCGGCTAACTCAGTCGGCTGCGAGGATGCGTCGCCCTGATCATTTTCGGGAGCTGTTGATGCAACTTGCGGAGTCGTTTCGA
>Ga0213863_10003877_pt1 | contig 10190 bp, 4 predicted proteins | sample PICome_8_FD_160128 | JGI IMG/M metagenome (GOLD analysis project Ga0213863, IMG submission 160128) | Coastal seawater microbial communities near Pivers Island, North Carolina, United States - PICO497 | ecosystem: Environmental > Aquatic > Marine > Coastal | place: USA: North Carolina | collected... | reverse complement strand
CTAATGAGGAAAAATTTGTCTTTTTTCCCTCTGGAGCCGCCAAAAATGCTTCATTCTTGTGTCTTTATTGCGCTCTCATCAAACATCGTTTTAACTCGTTCTCTTCTCACCGAGGAGCAAAAGTGTTAGTTTATACACGCGCACACGTAATAATGCGTCCTTTGGAGGAGTCTGAAGTCGCGCAAGTGTTTGAAAAGCTCTTCAAATTTATCGGGAAGAATTTACGAAACGTTCTCGAATCGTCGGCCTCGAGCGGAGGAGGAGAACGAAAAGGAAAAGGAAAAGGAAACGATTCAGACGACGACGACGACGAAGAAGAAACAGGAGGCGTTGGATTTTGTTTCCGTTTGCACAAACAAAGAGTCTATTACGTGAAAGACGAAATCGTCAAACGAGCGACGAATATTTCTCGCGAGCAATTGGTGACTTTAGGGCAAAACATAGGGAAGTTCACGCACTCCGGGAAGTTTCGCTTAACCATCGGCGCTTTAGATTTATTAGCACAACACGGGAAATATAAGATGTGGGTGAAACCAACGTCGGAAATGTCGTTTTTATACGGGAATCATCTATTGAAATCCGGGTTAGGACGAGTGACGGAGAACACGCCGACGAATCAAGGGGTGGTTATTTTGAGCATGAGCGACGTTCCGCTCGGGTTCGGCGTGTGCGCCAAGTCGACGCAGGAGTGCAGGAAAGCGGATCCGAGCGCGGTGGTGTGTTTTCATCAGGCGGATATCGGGGAGTATTTGAGAGCGGAGGATGACATGGTGCCAGGGAAGAAAGAGTAATGTAGCTTAATAATAGTAGCAGTGTGTATTTTGATTCATCTTGTACATACAGCGTGCGCGCGCGCGTCTCTCTCTTTCTCTCTTATCTTCTTCTTCTAAAAATCTACGAGTGCTTTCTAATCAAGAACAATTCACGTCCTCGTTCTTCTTCTTTCTCTTCTTCTTCTTTTTCTCAATCGTCCAAGAAGGAATCACGATCACCGTTGTCGTCGTCGTTCCGTCTGGAACCTCGTTGTTGTATCCGTTGTTTTTTCTGAACACCAAGTAACGCTCTGGCCGCGTGTTCGGTGTTCAAAGAACCGTCGTCGTCGTCGTCGCCGTTATTGTTGTTATTGTTGTTGTTATTATTATTGTTCCCCGCCGGACTTCTCGGCGCGAACACCAAAGAACGTCTCTGTTGTTGATGTTGTCGTCCTCTTCTTTCACCGTTTCTCCCTCCCGCGTCCATCGTCGCGTTCTCTTCGTCGTCTCCATCGTCGTCCGCTTCCATCTCGTCCTCTTCTTCTTCCACGGGTATTCGAAACCTTACAATCACGCTATCTTGCGACTCCTCCGCGGTGCCGGTTTCTTTATCCACGACCACCTGTCTCGCGCTGTAAAATCTGTGCACCATTTCCAACCGTCGCGCGTTATCCGCAAAGCCAAAGAAAACGACGTCTGGTCTCGTCATCGTTCCGAGAAATCCTTTCCCTAACTGCTTGGCGCTTAAAATGCCTCTCGTCGCCACCGGAGGAAGAGAAGCGTTGTTGTTGTTGTTGTTGTTGTTATCATTAGTATCGTTTGTATTTTGCTGCGTTTGTACAGAATAGTGATTAGTACTATTCTTATTCCTGACCGCGACTGCCCGCATCTCGGCTAACCTCAACTGCGCGGTTCTCGCAGTCGTCGTCCCTCTTCTTCTTTTTCTTCTCTCTCCTCCCTCCTCATTCTCGTCGTCGTGGTCATCGTCCACCTCTACCCTGGGCGCAACCGGTACCCCTCTCAACTCCACCCCTGCGCTCGCCGTCGCCGTCTTCTCTCCCGCGATGTGCACCGCCCCTTCTCTCCCGACCACCACTTCCACTCTCGCGCTGACAAACTTCAACCGTTCCGTCGCTTCTCTCAACACCGACGCGGACTGATAATCCAAGTCCAACCAATACGGAACTTCTTCGAACCGTCTGGTATCGATCGCCGCGGCGATATCTTCCACGTCTTTTCGATTCAAAGGGCCGTAAATCGGAACGTCTTGGACGATATCAATCTCCCCGCCGAAGGACGAGAAGCACAAGACCGGCGTTAAGTTTCCTTTATTATTATTATTATTATTATTCGTTTTATTCTCCGTATCGTCTTTCCTTCTTTTATGTTCTCTTCTCAGTAACTTCACGTGCGCGCCCGTGGCGTTCACGTTCACCAGTCCTTTCACCACTCGTAACAACCCGTTGCTGTCCACTTTAAAAGCGATTTGGTTCTTCACCGCGGAGGAGCACACGTACGACTTTTGTTCGAATATTATTTGATTTTGTTGTTGTCCACTGTTCGTGTTGTTATTCGTGTTGTTCTCAAAGATGCTCACGTCCGCGTGCGCGTCCACTCCTCCGGTCTCTTCCGGGCGTAACACGAGGGACATTTGCGTTGGATTGAAGTACAACGTGACGACGTTTTTGTTCATCTTTTCGAAGAGAGGGAGCAATCGGTCGAGCCAAGCCAGGCCGAGCTGCGTGATTTGGCCTCTCAGTTTCATTTTCGTATCTACACCTCTTCTTCTTCTTCTTCGCCTTCTTCTTTAAAGCGCTGCTTACTCGCCTCGAGACGAGAGTGGAGAGATTTTTGAATTTTCCAAGGGGCAGCCCCGTGCGAGAAAATGCTTCATTACGTAGAGTCCTCATTCGTATGAATACACAGAACAGACTTTCGCAGATATAACAACGCGACTAAAAACAGCAGCGCGAGACATTTCGCAGCACACATATACTGCGTTATTGCTTTTGCGCGATTTTTTTTGATGACGTCTGATGCTCCCGCTGCTATTCTGAGAGAGAATGCATCTCATCATCGTCGCGATGATGCGGTACTCGTGGAACGGAAACGAAACGAGATTCAAATCTGGGAGCGCGCGTACGAACGCGCGCACGAGAGAAAACCAACCAGAAAAGACGTGGAGGAAAACGAGAGCGTGAGAAAGATGTACCGAGAGTATAAAGAACTCGTGGTATCGATGACGAGCACGTGCACCACGAAGAGTATTCAGAACAAGAAGAACAACAACAACGGGAAAGGAGGAGGAGATTTCGAAAATTTTCATCCCACTGCGAAGAAGGAGGAATACGAAAGCGACGGGGAGGATGAAGTCATCGAAGCGACGCCGCCGAGGAAACAACAACGACACATAAAACAACAACAGCACAACAAATCATCATCGTTTTTAAAGTCGTCGTCTATGCCGTCGTCCGTGGTATCATCTGCAGAGAAGAAGAAAAACGCCGCGGAAGCCGCCGCGGACGAAGCTTCTCGTTTCGCTTTGAAAGAAGAAGCGAAGAAGAAAACGAAACCTCCATTAGTAGTACCACCAGCACCACCGCCGAGTTTAGTGATGAGGATGAAAAGTAATAACAACAAAGGTATTATTGCTGGCGATTTTTCTTCGTCCTCCTCGTTCGCGACCATCGCGAATAAGCAAAAGAAGAAGACATCATACGAGCCTTTACTTTGCGAAGAGGACGAGAGAAATCGAGCGAAGGAAAGATTCGGCGCAATGAAGAGACGGGAGATGCACGCGATGGAAAACGTCAGTTTAACGAACGCTTTGAAAGAAGACGTCGTCGTCCAGCCGAGGAAGAAGAAGAAGTTGGTTGTTCGAGAAGAACAAAGAGCGGTCGTAGGAAGAGCAGCAGCGGCAGCAGAAGAAGAAGAAATAGAAATAGAAAAAGAAGACGGAAACTCAGCAGCAATGATGAGAGAAGGAAGTAAGATCAACACAGTATCGAAAACAGCCGATGATAATGGAGGAGCAAAAACGACGACGACGACAAAACTTCCACCGACGTTTTCACCGCCAAAGAAAACCGCGGCGCAAATCCGGGCGGAGCACGCGAAGCGGTTCCCAGAAGTCGGCGTCGCCAAGAAAACGGCAAAATTCCGAGGCGTGAGCGAACACTCGCGACGCAAGACGTACAAAGCGCCAAGACGGAGAGCGGGTAGTGCTAAACGCGCGCCAAAAGTGTACACGCGCGACGCCGCTCGAAGTGGTGGCTCGAAACACCTCAACGCGGAAAGGAGAGAGCGAAACGCAAAAGGCAAAACCGGGAAATTTTCCGTCGGCGAGGGCGACGATGATTTGTATAGCAGTAAAAGCAAATACGACGATGGCAACGACGAGGACGACATCGAAAGGAATAAGCTGGACGCTCTGGCCGCGGAAAAACGCAAAAGATTAGAGGAGTTGAACGACGACACTTTGCAAAAATACATCGCGGATGTTCGCGAGTGCCTCTCTTTCGTTGCCGAGAAGAAAGGAGTACAAAGTATGGACGATACGAACGACGACGACGACAACGACGACGACGAAACAGCGGTATTGAAAGAGAAACTGCGCTTGGTTTTAGAGCGTGGATTTGGGTTTCCGGTGTTCAAACCTGGACAAATAGACGTGATTTTACGCGTCTTGAGAGGCGCGAACACGTTAGCGTTGTTGCCCACGGGCGCCGGGAAGTCTCTGACGTACCAACTTCCGGCGTTGCTGTTACCTGGGATCACTTTAGTTATTTCGCCTTTACTTGCATTAATGTCCGATCAAATGCGCGGTTTACCGCCGGCTTTAAAAGGCGCGTGTTTACGTTCGGACGCGTCCTACGAAAAGACGGAGGAAACGCTAGAGGAGGTGAAAAGCGGTAACGTTTCGATTTTATTCGTTTCTCCGGAAAGACTATTGAACGAGAAGTTCTTGTGTGCGCTGCGTGAATGCCCGAACGGAGTAAGTTTAGCATGCATCGACGAGGCGCATTGCGTCTCGGAATGGTCGCATAACTTTCGACCGGCGTATCATCGACTCGGCTCGATTTTGTTCAATCGAGTGATGAGGAGTGGGATGAACAACAACAACAACAATGGTAAAATGTTCCCAGTGCTAGCGCTCACAGCGACGGCGACGAAGAAGACGGAGATGAGCTTACGCGAGACTTTGAATATTGCCCCCGAGAACGCGCTCAGAAACGATGCCATTCGCGATAACTTGTCCTTATCGGTTATCCGCGTGCCGTCGTGCTCGCGAAATTCAACGCTTTTACACTTCTTGCAAAAAGATCATCCGAAAGGAGCGGCAATAGTGTACGTTGCGTTCAAAAACGAAGCAGAATCAGTTGCGAATTACTTGAAGGTTCAGGGCGTGGTCGCTCGTCCCTATCACGCTGGTCTCGATAAAAGTGAACGCCACAGAACGCAAATGCAGTTTCAAGAGAACAAAGTTCGCGTGATTGTTGCGACGGTTGCTTTTGGCATGGGTTTAGATAAACCGGACGTTCGATATGTGATAAACTACGCGTTGCCGAGGTCGCCGGAAGCGTACATTCAACAGTGCGGCAGAGCCGGTCGAGACGGAAACGAAGCGCATTGCTTGACTTTTTTGGATCCGGAAGATTATTTACGGTCGCGGTCGTTGACGCACGCGGACGGGTGCGATGTCACGAGCATTCGAGATCTCATGGAAATTGTATTTCTCGGCAACGGCGACGTTCTGAAACCGAAGACGACGCAAAAAAAGAAGAAAAAGCAGGTAAGTGAAGAAGTCTTCAGGGACGAGGACGACGATATTGAGAAAAGGAAGACGGATTACGACGCTTACGGTAATTGGATACCGAAGCTCGGGCGCATAAAACCGGACGTCATCGCACCAGTTATTGACGTAAAACTCGAGGCAATAGAAACAGCGTTATCGTGCCTGGAATTGTGGGGCCGGGACGCGCAGTCGATAACATCTCCGGGTTCTCGCGACGTAAAATTGGACGAGGAGTATTCAAATTTACTGCGCGTGCTCCCAGATTTCCGCTCTACGTGCGAAATACGCTTCTTCGGCCGCGATCCGAAAGAGATTGCAAAGCAAAGCACGCTCGTAGATGCTATTCTGAAGCTCTGCCCGGAGCCAAAAGCGGACGGTGCGAGAATCTTTGACATTTGCAAAGCGGCATTTCTATCCAACTGTTCTCTCGATGACGTCGCGTTCCAGTTGAAAGCTTTGCGAGATAATAGAGAAGCGGGATACGAAATTCGCGACCGAGCGCTCGGTTTCGAGATTTTACGAGATCCACCGAAAGGGGATAAATTGCGCAAACTAGCGTTTGATTTAACCAAGCGCTTGGATGCAGTAGAGAAAGGTAGCGTTGGTAAACTGGATGCGTTGTATTCGGCGTTGGATTACGCCGCGGATGCAGAAGCAGACGACGTGCAAGGCGCTCGATTGCGCGAAAGTTTGAAGTGGTACTTGAACGCAAGCGAAGAGGAGGGGGAGGAGGAGGAGGTAGAAAGAGTTGAAGAAGATCCGAGTGGAGGAGAAGAAGACGTGCCGGTTCGCAGGGTTGCCGAGGGAGCAAAACGCCCGAAGTGCGTGTTAACGGAAAAGCGGATGCTCGTCGCCGACATTCGCGAAATACTCACGCATCGCAGAGACGGTAAAGTCGGTGGCGCCGGTATGCTTCGCGCTCGCGCCGTCGCGCGCATTTTACACGGTATAGGGTCCCCGAAGTACCCAGCCGCGGAATGGCGAAGAGGTAGTTCCGCACATCTGTGGGAGCGCCATCGAGACGTCGATTTCTATACCGTCGTTGAAATGTGCAACGCCGAGATCTTGCGCGTAAGAGGCGTGGTGCCTACGAGCGATACTAAGAATAGCGAGTAGAATACTAGTAATAGATAGTTTTTAGTAGTAGTAAAGGTACACTTTAATTTACAGGAGGGATCATACTCATCGTTACGATTGCGGGGGCGACTCGGGCTTACCGAGCGTCGTCGATTTAGACGACGACGACGACGGCAGTGGTGATGGTGGTGGCGGTGTTTTATTTTTTCTTCCGCTCGTCGTTCCTCTCGGCGAGCACGTGCTAAAGAGATTCCCTAAACCGAACAAGTCCGATGCGGACGCGGCGCTCTTTTGTTGCTGCATTTCGTGCGGATCTTTATCCGGAAACAATTCGTATTTGACGGAATCTTTACTATCTTTTTCGCTCACGTCGTCGTTTACGTCGTCGTCGTCGCCGCCTAGGTGAGAGGACGTCGTCGTCACCGACCCGGTCGGGGTCAACTCGTGCGGGTCAACTTCTCCTCTCCCGACGGTCCTGACCGTGAACGAGGATCGCGCGCTTTCCATAGTCTTCGCGGCCATTTTTGCCCCGCTCTCCGTGGTTTTCTTCACTCCGTCGTACACCGTCGTAAAACCGTCGTCCAAGAACTTTTTACTCATCATGAACCCGTCTGAAACGCCGTTGGTGATGAGATTCAAACTTTCGTCTTGAAACTCGACGATAATTCTTTGCAACACGCCTTGCGCGATTCGTTTCCCGAACGCCTTCCCGGTGCCCACGAACACTTTATCCACCATTTCAAACTTGTTCACCTTAAAAGACGTTTGCGAAACCGTTAATATTTTCACGTTCCAATCGATTAATCTCGTCTCTTTCACTCTTAGAACCAATGGTCTCTTTTGCATCATCTCGATTGGATCTTCTTGCACGCGGTTTATCATCGTCGCGTACCTCCCAAGCGCGGTCAGTTTATCCGTCACGTCCGTCGCCACCGCGCCGATTTCTTTCACAACTGAACCGGAAATCTCGATCGTCTTATTCGCCGCCTCTTGAATCTTCTTGTTCGCGTCTTCGATTTGCGTTTGAACTTGAGATTGAAAATAGGAAAATAAACCGTTGTTGTTGTTGGTATTCTTCGCGTTTGACGTCAAATCCTCCTCCTCCTCGCGCGTCCCAGTAGCATTCGTCCCTTTCGTCGTCGCAGCTTCATCTCCTTTTGCTTCTTTTACCGATGACGACGACACCGACGACGATTTTATCCCTTTTTTCTTAAACACCCGAAAGTTCCCTCTCCCTCTCCACTCCTCGACGAACACGTCCACGCCTCTCAATACCATCGAGTCGACTTTCGCGCTCAAAAATCCAACCGCGAAATTTTTATCCTCCATGAACTGCATCATCGGCACGAGCGTGAAAAACGAACACTCGAACGAAATCTGTTGCACGCGCATGAAGTACGGGGACGAAAATTCCGGGATCTTGGTCTTCTGTATCTTCGCCGCGTTTTCACGTTTTTCCTTTTTTTCCTCCTTCGTGGCCGCTTCATCAGCCAAAGCACCGAAGATGTCATCATCATCCTCCTCCTCTTCGGAAACGCAGTTCCCGACGTGTACGTCAAAAACGTCCACTCGGTTCCACCGAAACTTCACTCGTTTCAGAGTCACTTTTTCGCTTTCCGGGAATACGTTTTTCTCGAGTAACGCTAACGCGTATTCGGTGACTTTTGCGTCCACGTATCGCATCATCTGCGCGCGATTCAAGTACAGAAATGCGACACTCACGAGTACGAATTGGAGGATGGAAAGGACCAACTGCGGGTGCAAAAGAGTCTGGAAAAGAAGGCGGTGCGAAAACGCGAGGAAACGAATCCACAGAGGAAGCGTTTCCTCCATCTTTTTATGACTGCTTGTGTGTGTGTGGTACTTTAAAAGAGAGGATCTTTTCTGGGGAAATGTGTGTCTACTCTAAATTCTAAATTCTGTGCTACGTGCTACAACTGCTCTCCCTCTTCCTCTTTTTTTGCCTCTTTTTCTCCTTCTCGCGACGCCTCTTTCTCTCCTTTTTCTCTTTCCTTTGCTTTCGCTTCTTTTCTTCTTTTCTCTTCCTCTTGGTGGTCTTCTTCTTTAACGAATGTGATGACGATGATGATGATGATGATGATGAGTCAGAATCGGAATCAGAATCATCCCTAAACTCCTTCTTCCTCTTCTTTCTCGTCCTCTTCTTACCATTATTACCACCATAAATCCCTAACATCTCGTTCCTCTCTTTCTCCTCCCTTTCCTTTATGATGTTCATCTCCTCTTTAATTCTTTTCTCGTCGTCTTTCTCGTCCAAATCATCATCATCATCTGTGATTCGTTCCTTCGCGTACCAGAACAAATCTTTCCCGCGTTGCCACCTCCCGACGCTCGCTTTCACCGAGTGGCCTAAATAGTTCTCCCGGTGCTGGGTGTCATTTTTGACGGACTCCCAGGAGAACTGGTCCTTACCACCTCGCGTGCCACCGCGAGCTGGGCCGTCGTCCATTTAGTATAGTATGAGTGTGTGATGTATTTATTCTCGCAAAGCGTGCTCGTTTTGTGCAGCACATAGGTAAAATCTACGCGCAATCTATAATCTCGATATCTCTCTAATTAATACACATCTCTCTCTCTCTCTGAAAACTATTATTAAGGATTGATAAAATCCGCGGTTTCGTAGTCGAAATAGTCCAACCGTTTCGTTCGAGACCACGATTTCAATAAGGCGTCTTGGTTTTTCACCGCGCAGCGAAGCGAGGACGGTTGCGTTTGCATCGTTTTCAGCCATTTTTGGAAATGACGCGGCTGTTGATGATGTTTTGAGGAGGAGGAGGAGGAGGAGGACGGAGGAGAAGGAGGATGATAATATTCGACGTTTCCTAAGGTGTACCCTTGGAAATGTTGCAAGGCGAGTTCGAATCGTTCGGCGAACGGGTATATCGCTACATCCGCCAGAGACGCTCTGTCGCCGCCAAAGAGAAAGACTTTGCGTTTAGTATTACTATTGTCATCATCATTGTGCTTCTCAATTAACGCGTCTATTTCCCAAATTTCTCTCTCAAACCGCTCTAAAGTCCTTTCGTTTCTGGTCGTATCAAAACTCCAACCTCCCCCGATCGCTTGTAATCCTAAACTCACGAATTTTTGGTCGCACGCGTTGGCGAAACGCTTCGCGTCTTCATAAGATGAGGGTGATGACGACGACGACGAAGAAGTTAAAGAAGAAGAATCATCATCAGAATAATACTCCTCCCACAACCGTTCGTTAATTCGTAAGCTTTCGCTCACGAGTTCGCCAGTCTCTGAGAATTCAATCAAAGGCACGACGCCTCTCCCGTTGGTCATTTCGAGGTAAAATTTTGGTTTGTTCGAAAGGTCAACGTACACGATATCTACTTTTCCTCCTTCTTCACGAAGCAGATGTAATTCATCTAAACAAAGTCTCACTCTGTGCGCGTACGGACACAACGAGTGCGTGTAAAAGACAATCTTTTCGTGAGGATGTTTCTCGCTTCTTCTTTCAGTGTTACTACTACTACTACTTGTTCTTCCATCAATATCATCAATATCATCATCATCCCCTAACAACTTTGCATCATTTT
>Ga0213863_10003875_pt1 | contig 10194 bp, 13 predicted proteins | sample PICome_8_FD_160128 | JGI IMG/M metagenome (GOLD analysis project Ga0213863, IMG submission 160128) | Coastal seawater microbial communities near Pivers Island, North Carolina, United States - PICO497 | ecosystem: Environmental > Aquatic > Marine > Coastal | place: USA: North Carolina... | reverse complement strand
CTTTTGGGTCGAGTAGGTCAGTATGAACAGCCTTGCCAGTAAGGGCTTGAAGTGTAAGTGGGCGAATAAATTCTTGTGCAGAATCTGTCATTATAACCCGCACTTCAGCGCCCTGATCTTGCAGGCGTCGTGCAATTTCAGCACTCTTGTATGCGGCAATGCCGCCAGTAATGCCAAGAATGATACGTTTTTGTGACAGACTACTCATTAATTCCTCAATAACACTTCTCCAAGCGCCTAAGATAACACTTCATAAGGGAATTCTATAGTGATAAATAAGGATTGATGATGTCTATAAATCAATGGCCAATGGATGATAGGCCAAGAGAAAAGCTACTAAAAAAAGGGCCTAAAGCGCTCACAGATGCCGAGTTGCTAGCGATTTTTCTTCGTGTTGGACGCAAGGGGGTAAATGCCAAGCAAATGGCGCAAGAGTTAATCGATTGCTTTGGAGGTTTGGGCCCCCTATTAAATGCCAGTCAAGAAGAATTTTGCAGTGCTAAAGGGTTAGGTAAGGCTAAATTTTGTCAGTTACAGGCAACGCTTGAGCTCACTCGTCGCTATTTAGACGAGCAGCTTCGAAGTAAGGATATATTTACTAGCCCAGAGCAAGTTAGGGATTTTCTTGCGATTCAGATGCGTGATAACCACCGTGAAGTATTTGCTGTTATGCTTTTGGATACTCGCCATCGACTGATTGAATTGTTGGATTTATTTTTTGGTACGATTAACTCAGCAAGTGTCTATCCGCGGGAGGTAGTAAAGGTCGCATTAGAAAAAAATGCATCCTCCGTTATTGTGGCGCATAACCATCCAAGTGGCAGTGCCGAGCCTAGTAGAGCTGATATTCAAATCACCAAAAGACTAAAAGCTGCCCTAGAAATTATCGATATAAAACTTCTGGACCATTTTATTATTGGCAGGGGTGAAATTGTTTCTTTAGCAGGAATAGGAAAGCTTTAGCTAGGTAAGTAATATTTTTAAGACAGCTTTTACTGCAAATTTTGCTAAAACCGCAACAATATAAAAAAACCATGGTTTTAGGGGTTAATTATCGGTTTTTGTTTGCTTCAAGATAGCGATTCTGGTATAAAACGCGCCTCCTTGAAAGATGGCCTTGATAGAAGGTTGCCAGGGAAACAAAATTCAGTAGGTTATGGGCCTTTGCCCAGAGCGAAAATTGCAAACAAGAGGCAGCAATAATGTCTAAAGTATGTCAGGTCACGGGTAAGCGCCCAATGGCTGGAAACAATGTATCTCATGCGAAGAATAGAACTCGTCGACGCTTTGAGCCAAATCTTCACACTCACCGTTTTTGGATTGAGTCTGAAAAACGCTTTGTAAAATTGCGTGTTTCTACCAAAGGAATGCGAATTATTGATAAAAATGGTATTGAAAACGTTCTTGCTAGCCTTCGTGCTAACGGCGAGAAAATCTAGAGGATTAAAAAATGGCTAAGTCAGCTCGAGAAAAAATCCGTTTAGTGTCTAGTGCAGGAACAGGACACTTCTACACAACGGACAAAAATAAGCGCAACATGCCTGAAAAGATGGAGATCAAAAAATATGATCCCACCATCCGTAAGCACGTTATCTATAAAGAAGCCAAAATTAAGTAGTAATCGTTCTACCGATACCGCTCTCTGTAGCTAACTCTTCCGCAAAAAAAAAGGCCCTGACAAAATGCCAGGGCCTTTCAAGAACTTTTGTCACCACCCTAGGGCAGTCAAATAACCTTAGTCGGCTACTACATTCTCTGCTTGAAGACCCTTTTGGCTCTCAGCAACTTCCATAGTTACCGCCTGACCTTCTTTTAAAGATTTAAAGCCATCAGCTTGAATTGCGCTGTGATGAACAAATACATCGCTTCCGCCTTCCTGCTCAATAAAACCAAAACCTTTACTATCGTTGAACCACTTTACAGTGCCAGCAACTCTTTCGCCTGACATAACAACCTCACTTAAATACAACTACGCCCATAAAGGGCACTTAAACACCAGCCTCTATTGAGGCTGAATTAACACTTTAACCAAAAAACAAATAAGACTAAAGATCCCCACTGAAACATTTACCCAAAGGCAATTTAATATTTCTAGTGGGTGCAGTGTATTGGTTTTTTTTGGTTTTGGCTAATTTTCAGTGAATTTTAGTTAAAATTAATTACATTTTTATGGGTTTTATGCGCTTTTAGTGACTTTAAGCTTTAAGTTTCCTTGTGTCACCGCATGCAAAAAACTACAAATTTATAGCTAATTACTTTAAAACCGGTCTTTTTTGAGTGGTGTGTTAAAGTTACATCGTTCTAGTTAGGGTGGTTTGTTGAATCTTAAAATTAGTTCAAATACGTACACTTTAATTGAAACACGTTGAATGGTGAGCATATTGCAAGGCATATACAAACATTTTAAAGGTAACAGATATCAAGTGATTGGTGTGGCAAAGCATAGTGAGGGCGAGCCTGAAATGGTAGTTTACCGCCCACTTTATGGTGATCGCGATTTGTGGGTGCGCCCCTTATCTATGTTCTTGGAGATGGTTGAAATCAATGATCAGCTGGTTCCTCGTTTTGAATTGATAGATCAGAGTGCTGAATGATTTTTATCTCTCAGTCAATTTCGTTGCCTTTGGAAGAAGTTGAGTTAACAGCCATAAGGGCTAGCGGCCCTGGCGGGCAAAATGTCAACAAGGTCTCCTCTGCAGTGCATTTAAGATTTAATATTTACCAATCATCTCTGCCTGAATTTTATCAGCAGCGTTTAATGGCGCTTAGCGATCAGCGAATCACCAAAGAGGGCGTTATTATAATTAAGGCTCAACAATTTCGAAGTTGGGACAAAAATCGCGCTGATGCTATACAGCGGTTAAAATCCTTACTGCAATCGGTAGCAGTCCTACCAAAGGCTCGCAAGGCAACAAGGCCTTCTAGAAGCTCACAAAGAAAGCGCTTGGACAAAAAGAATCAACATGGGCAAAAGAAAGCCATGCGATCCAAGCGAATATTCGATTAATAGGTTTGGGTAATTTAAATGACAGAATCTGAAGCTCAAACGTTTGAGTCGCTAACGCCAGATATGATTATGGATGCGGTAGAAAGTTGTGGCTATATCAGTGATGGTAGGTTGTTGGCGTTAAACAGCTATGAAAACCGCGTGTATCAGGTGGGTATTGAAGATGCGCAGCCATTAATTGCTAAATTTTATCGACCTGATCGCTGGAGCAGCGAGCAAATCAATGAGGAACACCAGTTTTGCTTTCAACTTAAAGAACAGGAGTTGCCGGTTGTTTGTCCGATAGTTAGCGGAGTGGGCCAGTCTCTTCATCGCTTCTGTGGATTCCAATTTTCGCTTTACCCTCGTCGCGGAGGGCATGCACCGGAGTTGGATAACCTGGATAATCTTTTTATTCTTGGGCGGCTTTTAGGTCGGTTCCATGCTGTGGGTTCAGTTAATAAATTTAAATCGCGGCCAAAATTAGATATAGAAACGTTTGGCTGGCAAGCTTATCGCTACATAAGTGAGCACTTTATTCCCGCCGAATTAAGTCCGGCTTACGACAGTCTATTGCCAGACATTCTCAATAAGTGTCAAAGCATCCTAGATGATTTTGGCGAGATTGATTGGATAAGGGTCCATGGTGACTGTCATTCTGGCAATATTCTTTGGCGAGACGATAACCCCCACTTTGTCGATTTTGATGATGCGCGAATGGCGCCAGCTGTGCAGGATTTATGGATGTTACTATCTGGCGATCGCTATGAACAAAAATCTCAAATAGCCGAGCTGGTTGAGGGTTACAATGAGTTCAATGATTTTAATCCGCGTGAGCTAGTGTTAATTGAGGTACTTCGTACTCTTCGTATTATTCATCACAGCGCTTGGATTGGTCGCAGATGGAGTGACCCTGCTTTCCCACGTGCTTTCCCATGGTTTGATTCGCCACGCTATTGGAGTGACCAGATATTAACTCTGCGAGAACAATTTTCGGCTCTTGATGAACCTCCACTGGAAATTATGCCGTAAATTGTCTAGTTTTCTATACATAAGTGAAGTTATTGATTGTTGAATGAAAATAACTTTAACTTTGCTTACATTGAACAGTAAAATACACGCTTACTGGAAATAAATTTTAAAGTCTTAAATAGAGGTGCGGTGTGAGTGATTTTCCCACAGAGTTTAAATATGCAAATAGCCATGAATGGGCGAGATTAGAGAGTGACGGGATCGTTTTTGTTGGGATAACCCATCACGCTCAAGATGCTTTAGGTGATATCGTTTTTATCGAGCTTCCAGAGTTAGGAGCTGAAGTTGATGCTGGCGCTGAAATAGCTGTTGTAGAGTCGGTTAAGGCGGCATCTGATATATATTCGCCTGTTGCTGGAGAAGTTGTTGCGGTAAATTCAGCGCTTGAGGATGAGCCAGAATTAGTCAACGCTAGTCCATATGAGGATGGTTGGTTATTTACCGTTAAACTTAGTGCAGGTGAAGATTTGAGTAATTTACTTGATGCCGAGGGTTACCAGGCCTTGGTTGAAGCTGAGTAAGTTTCAACTAATTTCTTAAGGAAATTATTTCCCAGCTTCTTGATTCAGCCTCCTTGCGGAGAGCTGAATCAGGGTCTACTGCAATTGGATATGCAACTTCCAACAGCATTGGCATGTCGTTGATCGAGTCAGAGTAAAAGTAACTTCCGTCACCGCTTTCTTCTTGTTGCTTTAACCATTGATTAAAACGTTCAACCTTTCCCTCTTTAAAAGTGGGGGTACCTTTTACTTTACCTGTGTATTTATCATCAACAATCTCTAGATCAGTGGCTATAATTTCATCAATGCCGAGTGATTTGCAGATAGGCTCAACAATAAAGCGGTTGGTTGATGTAATGACTAACAGGCGATCGCCTGCTTGACGATGATGATGAATTAAATCTTTAGCTTGATCGAGTTTCATTGGGTCGATAACTTCGCGCATAAATTGTTGATGCAGTGCTTGCAGTTTAATGAGGGATAATTTGGTCAGCGGCTCTAGCGAAAATTCAAGGTAAGCAAAGATATCTAAACAACCCGATTCATAATCGGCATAGAATTTATCATTCATCTTTTTGTAATATTGGCCGTCGACTATATTTTGATCGACTAAAAATTCTCCCCAGCTATGATCGCTGTCTCCAGCGATTAGGGTGTTGTCCAAGTCAAAGATGGCTAGTGCCATAAGGAAATTCCAGTCAAATAAGTTAGAGTATGTTTGGTTGTTAAGGATAGCGGTGATGTCAAAATGGCTCAAGAGAAAATTGCCGAGTACACGCTACTGTGGAACAATGGGCTTCTTTAATCTATAAATTTTATTAGGATCTTTAAATTGGTTGATCAGGATGGATATCGTTCTAACGTAGCTATGGTGATTAGCAATGGTCATGGACAGGTTTTTTGGGCTAAAAGAATGGGTCAAAAAGCTTGGCAGTTTCCTCAGGGAGGAATTGATCAGGGTGAAACAGCAGAACAGGCACTATATCGTGAACTATATGAAGAAGTAGGCTTGGAGCCTGGAGATGTAAAAATCATCCAGCAAACTAAGCGCTGGCTTCGATACAATATCCCAGAAAAAATGCAGCGCAAGCATTCGAAGCCGCGCTGTATTGGTCAAAAGCAGCGATGGTTCTTTTTGCAGTTAGTCGGTGATCAAAAAAAGATTAGCTTTGACGCAACAGGGCATCCTGAGTTTGACGCTTGGGAGTGGGTGAGTTATTGGCACCCGATTAATCAGGTGGTTTCATTTAAGCAAAATGTTTACCGTCAAGCATTAGTTGAGTTTGCTCAGACTAATATGCGATTGCAGAAGCGGAAAAAGCGTAGATAAATGAATATCCTCGACTCCCTAAGAACAATATTTCAAGAAGTTAATACTGCCCGCAGCCTACCGGAAGTATTGACCATTATTGTTACAGAAGTTCACGCTGCAATGGGGGCGGAAGTTTGTTCGGTCTATTTATTCGATGAAACCGATCAACATTATGTATTGATGGCAACCAAAGGTTTGCGCCAACAAAGTATTGGCAAGGTGCGCTTGGCTATGGGTCAAGGCTTGGTTGGTTTAGTTGCAGCAAAAGAAGAGCCGCTCAATTTACAGGATGCCGATAAGCATCCTAATTTTGCCTACTTTGAGGAAATTGGAGAGGAAATTTATCACTCTTTTTTGGGCGTCCCAATTATTCATCACCGTAAAGTTCTTGGCGTACTGGTGCTTCAGCAACAGGCAGAGCGACGTTTCGCGACGGAAGAAGAAGCCTTTATGGTTACCGTGTGCGCGCAGTTGTCAGGTGCTATTGCCCATGCTGAGGCGACAGGTGCCTTAAGTAAACTAGCATCGGCTGGTCGCGGCAAAAGCAAAGAAGCAATATTTCATGGTATTGCCAGTTCTCCGGGTGTTGGTATCGGGCGTGTTGTGTTGGCACAGCAAACTATGGATCTGGCATCAGTTCCGGAGCGACATACATCTAATCCAGATGCTGAGTTACAGATATTCCGTCAGGCTTTAAAGTCAGTAAAACAGGATATGCGCAATCTCGGTGTTGGTCTTGAAGGCAAGTTGAGTTCAGAAGAGTTAGCCTTATTTAATGTTTATATCAGCATGCTGGATGATGATTCACTGGGTGGTGAGGTTATTGAAATAATTAACGCGGGCCAAACCGCCCAGAGCGCATGGAGCTCTGTTATTTTAAAGCATGTGCGGACTTTTCGGCATATGGAAGACCCCTACCTACGAGAGCGGGCATCAGATGTTGAGGGTTTGGGTAAGAGAGTGCTTGGCTACTTACAACAGAGAGGTGAGCAGCAAAAGCCGTTGCCAAGACGCATTGTTTTGGTCGGTGAAAATCTCTCTGCAACTGAGTTAGCGGACATTCCGGTAGATCGCTTGGTGGGTATAGTCTCGCTTAAAGGTGCTAGCAATTCGCATATGGCCATTGTAGGTAGAGCACTAGGCATCCCAACGGTAATGGGTGCTTTGGATATGCCCTGTGCAGAGCTTGAGGGAGAGGAGTTGATCGTCGATGGGTTTACCGGAGACGTTGTTAGTCATGCGACTAGAACCCTAAAGCGCGCCTATGTTCAGCGGCAGAGAGAAGAGCAGATATTAATTAAAGACCTGCAAAAACTTCGCGATGTCCCCTGTCAAACTACCGATGGCTTCGATTTTTCTTTGTGGGTTAACACTGGACTACGGCATGACAATATTCCATCGCTACGCAGTGGTGCCGATGCGGTGGGTTTATTTCGAACTGAAATTCCTTTTCTGTTGCGCTCTAGTTTCCCAACTGAGGACGAGCAAGTCGAGGTATATCGCGAGCATCTAGAAACCTTTGCGCCTCGTCCGGTGACAATGAGAACTTTGGATATAGGAGGTGATAAGGATCTTCCTTACTTTCCAATTGAAGAGGAAAATCCGTTTTTGGGCTGGCGAGGAATCAGAATTTCTCTCGATCACCCAGAAATTTTTCTGGTACAGATTAGAGCCTTGCTTCGCGCCAGCGAGGGCCTAAATAATCTGCGTATTATGCTGCCTATGATTAGTAATCTGGCAGAGCTAGATAGTGGACTGGCATTAATTAGACGGGCCTATAAGGAGTTAACGGAGGAAGAGGGTTTTCAATTGCAGATGCCTGCACTGGGTGCGATGATCGAAGTTCCTGCTGCGGTTTATCAGGTTAAAGAAATTGGTCGTCGAGTCGACTTTATGTCTGTGGGCACCAATGACTTAACTCAATACCTTCTTGCTGTAGATCGCAATAATCCAAGAGTTGCAGATCTTTACGATGCGCTCCACCCAAGTGTACTCAGGGCGCTAAAAAGTATTTATGATCAGGCTAAAACGGTCAATTGTCAGCTGAGTGTTTGCGGTGAGATGGCGGGTGACCCCATTAGTGCAGTGGTTCTTTTAGGGCTTGGCTATGAGAATTTCTCCATGAGTGCTAGCTCATTATTAAGGGTGAAGTCGCTTATGCTAAAAATTAGTCGTCAAATGGCTGATGATTTAGCCAAACAGGCGCTATGCTTATCAGATGGTGCTGAGGTTGTAGACTATATGTCTAATGCATTGAAGCCCTACAGATACAAAAACAAAAAGTCGCTATCAGGGTAACCCAAGGGCTTTGAAATATTTCAACTTTCTAGCATAGAACCGGCCGGCATAAACCGCTATGATCTGCGCTGAATTTAAATTTAGGTTGTCGACATGATATTGCATCCAGATATAGACCCTGTAGCGTTAAGCCTCGGGCCTCTGAATATTTACTGGTATAGCCTGATGTATATTCTTGCCTTTGCTTGTGCTTGGGTAATAGCTATGCGGGCATGTCGGCGGCCCTGGTCACCCATAAAGCATGATCAGGTTGAAGATTTAATTGTTTATGGTGCTTGGGGAGTTATTCTGGGTGGACGTCTGGGCTATATGTTCTTTTATAGCTTTGATAATTGGGTTGAGGACCCGTCCATGGTGATTAGGTTGTGGGAAGGTGGAATGTCGTTCCATGGCGGCCTTGTTGGTGTGATTATGGCAATCTATTTATATGCACGTAAACACCAAATACCTTTTCTTGCAGTTGGTGATTTTGTTGCGCCAATGGTTCCGACGGGGCTATTTTTTGGGCGTATGGGGAACTTTATTGGGCAAGAACTTTATGGCCGCGCAACAGACGGCCCGTGGGCAATGCTTTTCCCTTCGGACCCACTGCAGCTTGGGCGTCATCCTTCGCAGCTGTATGAAGCCCTTTTGGAGGGTATAGTATTATTTGGCATTATTTACTGGTTTGCCCGAAAGCCGAGGTTATTTGGTCAGGTAGGCGGCCTGTTTTTAATTGGTTACGGGGTGTTTCGCTTTATTATTGAGTTTGTGCGTGAGCCCGATTCACAGTTTGCCGGGCAAACAGCGGTTTTTGAGATATTTAACTGGATGACCCGCGGACAAACCCTGTGTGTGCCAATGATCCTGTTGGGTCTTTGGTTGATGAGAAAGTCACTTCCATTTGTGAAAACAAACGTTAAATAATAGATTTAAGAATTAATTACCCTCTGAGATAAAATAACAATGAAACAATACTTAGATTTAATTAGACATATTAAGGGTCATGGGGTCTTTAAAGGCGATCGAACCGGCACTGGAACGCTCAGTGTATTCGGTTACCAAATGCGCTTTGATTTGCAGCAAGGATTCCCGCTAGTCACGACAAAAAAAGTGCATCTCAAATCTATCCTGCATGAATTGCTGTGGTTTGTGAAAGGCGATACTAATATTCGCTATCTTGTAGAGAATGGCGTGGGTATATGGAATGAGTGGCCCTATCAGAGCTGGTTGCGACAAACCGGTGCGGATAAAAATCATGAAATGCACTCCGCCGAATGGAAAGTTGGGCTTAAGGCATTTGTTGAGCGCATAAAAAGCGACAATGATTTTGCTCAGAAGTATGGCGATTTGGGTCCGGTTTATGGTCGTCAATGGCGCAACTTTGAAGGTGTGGACCAGCTGGCTGGTGTGATAAATGACATTAAGTCGAATTCAGATTCAAGGCGCTTGATTGTGTCTGCATGGAATCCAAAGGATATCCCAGTAATGGCAAAATCTGGGCTTCCTCCCTGTCATAGCTTATTTCAGTTTTATGTGTCCGAAGGAAAACTTTCTTGTCAGCTTTATCAGCGCAGCGCAGATGTCTTTTTGGGGGTGCCATTTAATATTGCATCCTATGCTGCTTTGACAATGATGGTTGCGCAGGTAACCGGTTTGGAGTTAGGTGATTTTGTGCATAGTTTTGGTGATGCCCATTTATATACCAATCATATGCAGCAAATTGAGGAGCAGCTCGGTAGAGAGACGTTGCCTCTGCCGAGATTGAAGATCAACCCAGAAATAACTAATATTTTCGATTTTGTGTATGACGATTTTGAGCTTCAGGGGTACGAATCTCATAGCGCTATTTCAGCGCCTGTGGCAGTTTAGGAGAGTTTAATGAAAGTTGCACTTATCGTAGCGGTCAGTCAAAACAATGTTATTGGTCGCGATAATCAGTTGCCTTGGCACTTGCCAGAAGATTTGCAATATTTTAAGTCCGTAACTATGGGTAAGCCCATTTTAATGGGCAGAAAAACCTATGATTCTATAGGCAGGCCTCTTCCTGGGCGCACCAATATTGTAATTACTCGAGATCCTAGATG
>Ga0213863_10003866_pt1 | contig 10203 bp, 9 predicted proteins | sample PICome_8_FD_160128 | JGI IMG/M metagenome (GOLD analysis project Ga0213863, IMG submission 160128) | Coastal seawater microbial communities near Pivers Island, North Carolina, United States - PICO497 | ecosystem: Environmental > Aquatic > Marine > Coastal | place: USA: North Carolina | collected... | reverse complement strand
TCACTTTTGAAAGACTGCCCACTTTTGACAGATACAGCTGAGAAAATAGTCAAAGCAATAGGAGGACAAGTCCCTGTCACAGGAAAAATAAGAATCGGCTGGGACCAGAAGTCTATCAATGCTCCTCACGTCTGCCATCTACTCGAAGACTGCGGTATTCAGGCAATTGCAATTCACGGTCGCACCCGTTCGCAGGGATATCGTGGCGAGGCTGACTGGGAAATCATAAACGAATGCGCACAATCCTCAGGAGTTCCAATCATTGGAAATGGAGATATCACTTCAGCTGAGATCCTGAAATACCGCAAGGAAACAACAGCTATTTCTGGAGTAATGATCGGAAGAGCTGCGATGCAAAACCCCTGGATTTTTTCTGAAGCTAAGTGTTTTTTAAAGGACGGAAAACTTCCTTCTCGCCCGAGCATTGCTGAGCGCTGGAGCTTCGTGATTCGTCATTGCCGTCTCGCAGTGGAATCCGATCGTTATGGAGAAGAAAAACACACTCTCATGGCAATGCGCTCACGCCTGATGACCTACTGCAAAGGATTTCCAGGAGCCAAACCTCTTCGCCAACAACTTTCACAGGTCTCCTCAATTGCGGATGTGGAAGAGATTGCAGCTCGGAGCGAGAATTTGCGCGAAGAATATAGGTAGCAACTGAGATGTAATTATTTTCGCTCTTCTGAAGATAAAGAGAGTTGAATTAACTTTCCTCTGGGCATAACTTTGAGACGTGTGTGGGCGGCTTATATCTTTGGTTCTCGTTTCGGGGAGCTACATGCTCTCAGCGGAAACCGTTTCCGTCCGTTTGGAGCGCCTCGAATCTGACGTCTCTAAAATTAAGCTCCTTCTACAAAAATTGACGCGTGAGGATCGAGAGAACCTAAGTTTTTCTCCGACCCAGCCAACAAAGACTAACGCTCAATCCTATCGAATCCGTTCTGGCGATTCATATTGGTCAATCGCACAGCACCACAAGACCACGGTTCCAGTTCTTCTAAAGGCCAATCCAGGCATCGATCCACACCGACTCACAATCGGCACAAAAATCACTATTCCGCTGGCTAAAATGCCTCAAAAGCCTTCTAAAACGACTAGAACCTATCGCGTAAAAAGTGGCGATATTTTGGGTCGAATTTCGCTCAACCACGGCATACCACTTCAACAAATTCTTAGCGCAAATCCGGGTCTAAACCCTCAAGTTCTTAAAATTGGAGCTATCTTAAACATCCCAGGAACCAGCCTGAAGCCATCAGGAATTCACGAGAACCAGGCTCAGCAAACTCCACGGAACGATTCAAACCTATCGAAAGCCATTGGGTCTAAGAAAATCAAAAACCAAAAGTTAGGGGGTTCCAAATCAAAGAAGCCTCGGCTCGTGGTCATTAGAGAGAACCTACGTTTTTCCGAAATTGCAGAACGTTACGAGACCACAGTTAACGATTTAAACAGTCTCAACCAACGCAACCTCAGTCCCCAGCAATTGATTAAGAGTGGCTCCCAGCTCTATATTCTAACTCCTTAGCAGACTTGCCTATCCCTACCCTCCCCACTAGTCTCAACACAATGGAGAGTCACGATATTCTTAAGAAGGCCTTTAAAAACTGCAGTCCAAAAGAAATCGCAGGCGAATTGGGGGTCTCACTTTCCCTTGTTTACAAATGGGCCCAAGAACAATCAGAGAGTGGAAGCGGCTCGCGAAATCCGCTTGATCGCCTTCTAGAAATAGTCCGCCTCACTGAAGAAAAACAAATCATTGAATGGCTTTGCGAGCGTTGCAATGGCTACTTTGTGCGCAACCCATCCACTTCTTCCCAGCAGAATTTTGAAGTGCTCCCAGCTACCAATGAAATTGTCTCTCAGTTTTCAAACCTCCTTTCCCGCATCTCACAAGCAGCCGTCGATAATTCAATTAGCCTGGATGAAGCTCGAGAGATTCGAGAACACTGGGATCGCCTAAAGGGTATCGGAGAGGGCTTTGTCCGTTGCTGCGAAGAAGGCGACTTCACAAAGATGGAACAAGAAAAAAACAAGGATCAAGGTCCTCGAAAAACTCTCTACTAAAAGCTGAAATACTTTTTGATCCCGGTTGCCCGTTCACTCGGACCAGTTTATAAATTGGGAGATGTCGACTGAAGTCCGGACCCGCTTTGCCCCCTCACCCACTGGTTACCTCCACGTTGGCGGAGCTCGAACCGCATTGTTTAACTGGCTCTACGCCAAACACCACGGAGGGACCTTCGTCCTACGCGTTGAGGACACCGACGAATCACGAAATACCGAAACTGCAAGATCCGCAATTTTCGAGGGTATGGAATGGCTGGGTCTTGACTGGGAAGGCCCGCGGAACGAGGGCGATTGCGGCCCTTACTTCCAGTCCCAGCGCTCCAAAATCTATCTCGAATGGTTTGAGAAACTAATAAAGGAGGACCGCGTTTACGAGGAAGACGGCGCTTGGCGTTTTCGCTTCGAACGCAAACTAATCACTATGAATGACCTCGTTTGTGGCGAGGTGAAAATTGACTACACGGATGACTCGAACACTCCCGATATGATAATCCGTCGTTCAGACGGATCTTTCGTATTTCACTTCGTTAATGTGGTAGATGACCTCACGATGGGGATCACTCATGCTATTCGCGGTGAGGACCATCTCATGAACACACCGAAGCACCTCCAACTTTTCGAAGCCTTCGGTGCACCACCTCCAGAATATGCTCACATTCCCCTTATTCTAAATGGTGATGGTTCTAAGATGTCAAAACGTGACGAAGGTGCTGCCTTGGGCGACTATCCAAAACAAGGTTTTCTACCCGGTGCAGTTGTCAACTTTTTAGCTTTACTAGGGTGGTCACCCAAGGACGAGAGTGAAATATTCTCAGCTACTGAATTGATTCGAAAGTTCTCGTTAGATGCAGTTAACCGCGCACCTGCTCGCTTTAATTCCGACAAATGTCGATGGGTCAACCAGCAACACATTCTGGGACTATCATCTGAGGAATTCACAGATCAATATGAAGGTCTAGCAAGTCCCGAAATGCTGAATTCAGTGAAAGAAAAAGTTAGCCTGCTCACCGAGGTCCCGGACGCTGTAGCCTTCTATCTTGATCATGATTTCCCCATCAACTCTGATGCTCTCACCAAGGTGAAGGCTAATGAAAATGCGAGATCTTTGCTCCACAGTCTTGCCGGGAATTTTGAGAATCTTAAAAACTGGGATTTAGCTAAAGAAACAATTGTGTTAACAGCCAAGGCGGCCAGCGCAAAACCGGGACAGCTTATGTTTCCTTTAAGAATTGCTCTTTCAGGTAAATCAGGAGGACCTGATTTGGGGGCAATTCTCGGAATCCTTGGTAAAAATGAGTGTGTCCGCCGACTCAAACGATTCACCGATCTTCTCGCATGAAATATTATACGATCGATAAACTTTCGACCCTAAATCAAAACAAGAAGAAACTCGCGCGGTTTGCAGTCATCGGGAACCCAGTGGAACACTCACTATCCCCACAACTTCATCAGCCTGCTCTTGATGATTTAGGAGAAGACGCGCGCTACATCCGTGTCGAAGTAAAGGCAGGCCAAGTTTACGAGGCATTTCAAAAACTTTATAGCGCAGGAATCCATGGGATTAACGTGACGGTTCCACATAAGCTCGAGGCTCTTGAAGCTTGCGACATTGTGGATCCCGCCGCCCAAATCATGGGCGCCGTCAACACCATCGTTTTTGATCAAGACGGAAAGCGCACCGGCTTTAACACTGATGGGCCAGGTTTCGCAAGAGCCATTCGCGAGGAATTCTCGGTCGACCTTGGTGATTTGAAAGTTATCATCGTAGGGGCTGGAGGGGGAGCTGGACGGGCTATCGCTACCCAATGCGCGATCGAAAACTGCCCACAAGTGATCTTAGTAAATCGGACACTTGAGAAGCTTCATCCCATGAAAGAGCAACTCTCAAAACTGATCGATCGTGAAGATTTAAAAGGTCCGCGGGACCGAATCGAAATCATGGCCCTCTCTGATCCTTCCCTTGAGCAGGCCATAGGGTCAAGCGAACTGATCATTAACACAACCTCAGTGGGCCTCAAAACTACTGATCCGTCTCCCTTTCCATCACACTGGGTTGAACCCCACCATCTTGTTTACGAAACCATTTACAACCCTGAACGCACCCGCCTCCTCAGAGATTCCCGGGACCAAGGCGCACGGACCGCAAATGGCCTCTCGTTGCTCATTCACCAAGGGGCCCTATCGCTCGAGTATTGGCTAAACAAAGATGTCCCACTTGAACTAATGAGGGAAGGTGTGAAAAACGCCCTCAGGGAGTAACCCAACCGTCATTCAAATACTCAGCAATTTCGAACTGCCCCTCGGCCCCAATGTCGCTATTGAATCTTAGGCGCAGAGTGACTTTTTGTTCCTGTAAAGGAGGCTCGTCGGATACAAAACTTCCGTAATTTAGGAGAAGGCGAAGATTTTGATCAATAAACTTACCTCCCGCCCTATCCAAATTGACATAGGCAAAAATAAATTCATCGGAGACTTCTCCCGTTAAAACGTATCCAGAATAATCGTCCTGACCAAAACTCTGGTCATACCCAGGCTTCTTTCCTGCTCTACACCGGAGAAAAACTTCATCCTGAGGCAATTCACTAGCCATCTGGCTAACGCTCATTTCCGACCAACCTATGCTCGCATCCCAATCGAGAACCAACTGATTTTCATTTCCTTGGACAAAAAACACTTCGAATGGATTTCCGTTTTCACGCTTTCCAGACAAAGAAACATAACCCCTTTCTTTTAAACCAGTCAACTTTGACGAGTTTACCAGCCTAGCAGACCAAGAAAAATTTGACCAAGCATTAGTCAATAAGGAACTTCCCCAGTTCTCGAATTTGATAGTGGAATCGCTCCGGAAATCAGATTTACGCAATCTTTTTTCAATCTCATCTAGGTCCTTCCCCTGATTAAGCATTCCGATTGTTTTCTTTGCCTCGTCAAGGACCATGACGGAATCTTCAAAAAACCAGGTTAACCCATCATCTTCGAGACGTTCTGGTTTCTCGTCAACCCCCAGAAAAAAATCAGTTTCATCCCCTTCGTTCTCGTCTTGGCTCGTCCACATTGCCAGCCCCACCACAACGGCGATAACAGAAGAAATTACACCAACGAGGATGATCCAGAGCCAACTTGTAGAACGCTTCTTAGTCCCCCAAATGTCATCCAAAGGCCTTTCATCTTCCTTTTTTCTTCTAAGGCGTCTGAGTTGCTCAGCGACGTCGACCGGGCCAAAGTCCTCATCCTCATCATGCATCCCAATAAGCAGCTCCTTAGCTTTGGCGAACAGCTTATTGGCCTCCTCCTTTCCAGAAGAGCGCTCCGGTGATGAAGAACGCCTTTTCCTGACACGCCGCCGCTTTCGAACCATTCCATCTGGAATTGGTTCTTCGGCATTATTTTGATCACCTTCCCTCATTTGCGGACTCAATTTGATTATTAGTTATCCGACGGCTCGGAACCCTCTTCTAACGGTTCTTTGGTATCTCCATCTTTCGCGTTTTGTGCCAATTTTATGATTCGCTCGCCAAACCAGCCTGCTCCAATGATTTCCTTCAATTTTAAAACATTCTCATCACTTTCATTATCTTCCCAGCCAAGACGAACCGTAATTCTCATGACATCTAGCGAATCGGGATTCAAAGCCCTTCCTAAAAAGGACCCCATCGGTCCATTTCCCTCCTTATGATCCTCCCAAAGTCGCATAAACTCCTTTGCCAGTTCACTTCCTGCCAAAAGATCAATTTCTGGTGACTCGGAATTCCTAAATTCGTCATTAACCTCTTTGACATTTGGGGGCCTGTAAAAGCTTAAAGAAATTTTGTTCGAATCATCTGCGGTTCTCCGCTTTCTAACCAAGAGACGAAAGGTCCCTTCTTTTGATGATCCTTCTAGTTGATTGATAAACCTTGGCCAAGACTCAGTCGAATAAGGTGCGAAATTTTCCCAGTCAAGCTTCCAGGAACTGTTGGTCCTATCCAAAATATGGAGCGCTCCCCACTTATAGCCTTCAACGTCTGACCAGATCGATTCGACTCCAAGCTCGCCATCCGGCAGCTTAAGGACATTCACCCCAATCTGGGTCAATTTCCCCGATGCTCGCGGAAAAGGGTTTGCCCGATAATAGTTACTAAAGGCTAAGGAGAGATCGGCCGAGCGATCGATAAACTGGGTTTGCCCACTACCTTCTGGTAACTTCATGAAACCCTGAAACTCTTTTTCAATTTTCGAACGGCTCCGATTTACGATTTGTTGATCCATGAGATCTCGACCAGCAGTTTCTACAGGAGCCTTAGAAGTTTTCGATGCACCGAACTTACCAGTCGCAAAGATCACAAGAACAGCGACCACGACACAAAGCCAGCCCCCTAAAAACAACATGAGCCCTTTATTTTTCTCCGCCTTCTCTCGCTTTTTCCTTCGCCGAACTCTCCTCGAGCCATCAGCCAAAATCATCTCATCATCGCTCGAACCACCTAAGAACTCATTCCTTGCTTGTTCCAGAGTTTTCACTGCCATCTTGGGAGTATCAATCACACCTACGGGCAGAACAGGTGCAGATTTTTTGGCAGTTAAATCCCGAATCACCCCACTAGCTCCCTTTCCCAAATTGCCACCCGGAATCTGAGTCTTAGCCTTCGCTGACGCGCTATTTTTCCCAAATTCGTGCTGACACTCTCCACAGATAATACCTTCATGAAGTGGCTTATCGCTCTTTACGACAGCCTGACATGCAGGACAAATGAAGACGCCTATTTTCCCATTCATAAAACTCTAGGCAGAGTCTGCGGGACCACTCGGCTTCCGTCAATCTTGAGGATTTGAAAAAATAGCCTTTGTCGCCTCTTCAACCAACATAGCAGCAAGAGATTCAGTCACCTCGTCTAACTGCTCTACTGAAACCTTCAGCTCAGATACCTTCCGTTCTTCAATTGCTTTCTCCACTCGCTCTCTAGCCTCCTGAATTCGAGCAATCTCTTTGGGTGTTAACAAAGAACCGGCCTGCTCCAAGGCAACCTCAACAGCTGGAAGAAGCTCCTCAGCTTTTAATCGCGACTCCTCGAAGACTCGTGCGTTCATATCCTCAAAAGCAAACTCAACACTCTCACTCACCATTTGCTCCACCTTAGCTTCCTTTACATCGACCGCCGCGCTTCCGATTTTAATAACAGTATCAATATTACGCGCTACGTCTCTAGCCAAAACCGACAAAATTCCATCAGCATCGATTCGAAACTCTACTCCGACCCGGGCTTGTCCCCGACGATCAGGTTCAAACCTGACCTCGAAAGATCCCAGCTCCCAATTGTCTTTTGCCAACTCTCTTTCTCCCTGTAAAACCTTAACCTTCATTGACTCTTGCCCTTCCGCTGCGTTGGTAAACATTTCGCCAGCTCTGCAAGGAATCGTGGTATTTCTAGGAATTAATACGTTCATCAATCCCCCCATTGTCTCGATCCCCAGACTGAGAGGAGTTACGTCTAGCAAAAGAACTTCACGAATAGTCCCGGCAAGAATACCAGCCTGAATCGCCGCCCCTCTTGCAATCGCCTCATCTGGATGCTGGCTTAAGTCAGGTTCTTGTTCAAATATCGCGGCCACCCGATCCTTCACCATCGGTATTCGGCTGCTCCCTCCAACCATTACGACAGCAGCGAGATCTTTACCCGTCACCTCCGCATCCAACATCGCTCTTCGGCAACACGACTCCATTCGAGCCAAAAAAGGCTTCATTAACCCTTGGAAAGCCTTCCGGGATACCGGCACTTCGCCAGTGAATGGAATTCTATAAGTAGCCTCCTCCGCATCGCTAAGAGCTAACTTAACACGACGACCCTCAGATATCCACTGCACCCTCTCCATGGCCTCAAAGTCACGAAGATCACGACCAAACTTTCTTGCAGCGAACTCAGCGATCACCTCATCAAACTTATCTCCACCTAAATCAGTATCACCAGAAGTCGAAGAAACTTCGAAAACGCCTTCCCTCATTTCCAGAACCGAGACATCAAAAGTTCCACCACCAAGATCGAACACTGCAACTTGCGAACTCTCGTCTAATCGGTCTAGTCCGTAGCAAAGGGCAGCCGCCGTAGGTTCGCTTAGGATACGAACGACCTCTAATCCAGCAAGCCGCCCTGCCTCTTTAGTTGCAGCACGCTGTCCATCATGAAAATAAGCTGGAACAGTTAGAACGGCCTTAGTTACTTCAGTTTCAAGACGGTTCTCGGCAATCTGCTTGAGCACTGCCAAGATCTCCGCTGACACCTCCTCAGGAAGCTTCGGTCCTGCAGCTGTATTGATACGCCCATCCGGAGTCAATCGCCCTTCCGATTCACTCGCTCTTCTCCCAATTAAACTCTTTACACTTGTGTGGACCTCTTCGATCCCAGCAAAACGCAACGCTTCATGCCCGACCTTAATTTCACCCTTTTTTGAATACCAGACTGCACTGGGAACGAGTGACCGACCTTCCAAATCAGCCAGCAAAAGAGGGAAGCCAGAGTCCACCACAGCCACAGCTGACTGGGTCGTTCCTAAATCAATCCCGATAATCACTTCACTCATGATGGGGATTTAAGACCAAGTTACCCTCCGAGCAAGGCCTCAAAAAGCTTTCCATTCGCTTCCCTCAATTGCGCTGCCCATTTCGTCAAGAAGATCAAACCGCGAGCAACCTCGCTCATCTCAACCTCACATTCACTCCACCCTCTTTTATCAAAACTCTTAAAACGCGCGACCATTGCGGATTTCAACTCATTCAGGTTGCTGATCACCTCCTCTAGATCAGCCTTCAAGCCTGGAACACGTGCATCTAAGACCGCTTTACCTAGGCTACTCAGCGCCTTCGATCGCTCGGACACAAAAGAATCAACCTTCTGTAAAACCGAGGCAACATTGGAAAAGTGCTCCATCACTTTATCCGGGATTTCTCCACGTTCATCAAAAGAAAGCCCCTCACATTCAATTGCAGCCCGCACGCGCTTTGCGGGAGACTTTAAAATTTCGCCAGCTAAACGGATTTTTAAAAACAAATCCTGATCGCCCCCGTTATCCGGATGATGAATTTGACTAGCCTCCAAAAGCAAACGTTCAATTTCCGCCTCTTCCAAATCGAGCTTTCTAGGAACCCCAATTAAAGCGAATGGATCCATCATGCTGCAAAACTTTCACCACAGGAACAAGTCACCACCGCATTTGGATTGCTGACCTTAAACCCTCCCTGCTGAAGATCATCGGAGTAATCAAGCTCGCTACCACTTACAAAAAGAGCACTTTTAGGATCAATCACCACGTTCACGCCATTACTTGAAACCATAATATCACGATCCCGAGGCCCATCTACCAGGTCCATTTGATATTGAAGTCCACTACAACCACCACCTACTACGGCAATCCGAAGGGCCCCCACGTCTTTCCCCTGCTTTTTCCAGAGCCCTTGCAAATGTTGCGAGGCTCTCTCCAAAACTTTGACCAACTTCTCGTTTCCTATGGTATAACCCGCCTTCACGATTTTGACGGACCTTAACTAATGATCGGCTCTTCGCAACTCCTGAAACCCATTTGACCTCTAACCTCCTAGAAACTCTTAGTATCAAATCATAATTTTCTGAATTGAAGAAAACCACCAAAGCTAATTTTGAGACGACTTCTCATTGAACTATTTCACCCCAATGACCGCCCAATAAACCTTGGTTAAGCCAGGCTTAGGGGTTATCAAACAAGACTTACTCCGAGAGCTAGTCTGAATCGAAACGTTATTTGTCGCAAACCCAATAGCCTTGCTTAAACCTCAATTCGGATCAACCCACTCGACCCGAAATAAAAAAAGATCGATTTCCATTTGCATCAAGTTCTTTAATCGTCGACCATGTTTGATCAATCATGAGTAATTATCGATTAGTTTTTGCCTCGATCATGATCGGCCAACTAAACGCCGAGACCATTTACACTATTCCACAGGGATATACGAAGGTGACTATTGCCGCTGCCAGCTCTGATATAGAGCCGACTATTACGGGTATTTCGGTCACTTTATTGAACGATCTTGAATTTGCTGCGTCTGCAACCATCAATAATGATTACGGGACTGATCCTAGTAATAGCACACAAACTCTAGCGATCACCGGGCAGAATTGGTCTCTTGAC
>Ga0213863_10003863_pt1 | contig 10205 bp, 7 predicted proteins | sample PICome_8_FD_160128 | JGI IMG/M metagenome (GOLD analysis project Ga0213863, IMG submission 160128) | Coastal seawater microbial communities near Pivers Island, North Carolina, United States - PICO497 | ecosystem: Environmental > Aquatic > Marine > Coastal | place: USA: North Carolina | collected... | reverse complement strand
GATGTAACAAATAAAGGAAAACACGTAGATGCTGAGCAGTTTAATGAGCTTATTGAAGATCCAGATACGATATTGGTTGATATGCGAAATCACTACGAAAGTGAAATAGGCCATTTTAAAAATGCCTTAACTCCAGATGTAGATACTTTTAGAGAATCTCTAGATTTAATCGAAGAAGATTTAAAAGAACACAAGGAAGACAAAAAGCTTGTAATGTATTGTACAGGTGGAATTAGATGTGAAAAGGCCAGTGCCTACTATAAGCACAAGGGATTTAAAAATGTTTACCAGTTAGAAGGAGGTATTATTAATTATGCCAGACAGGTTGAATCTAAAGGTTTAGATAACAAGTTTATTGGTAAAAATTTTGTCTTTGACCAGCGTCGCTCAGAACGAATAAGTAATGACGTAATAGCAAATTGTCATCAGTGTGGTAAACCAGCTGATTTGCATACAAATTGTGCGAACGAGGGATGTCATTTATTATTTATTCAATGTGATGAGTGCAAAGAAAAAATGGACAATTGCTGTTCAACAAACTGTCAAGAGATTATTAAACTGACATATGAAGAGCAAAAACAAATGCGAAGAGGACAAGGCAACAGTAATGATATCTTCAAAAAGGGAAGGGCAGATCATCTGCCTTTTAAAAAGGACTTGAGAAATATTTTTGACACATTAAAACCACAATAAGAAAAGACTCTTGAAAAAGAGCCTTTATCAATAAAAAATATTCCAATTAGTTTTTTGAGTTTAGATTTTGAACCTAAATAATACAACTAAATAAATAATACTATCTTTACTTTTTAATTATGAATCCTTCATCTAGGTATTAAATCTAGACTTAAGATATATTATTTTTTATGGCTTGTAACAGTTGCTCAACTGGTAAAGACGGTCAACCAAAAGGATGCAGAAACAATGGAACTTGCGGTACAGATAGCTGCAATAAACTAACTGTTTTTGATTGGTTGTCTAATATGTCATTGCCCAACGGACAAGAACCTTTTAAAGGTGTAGAAGTTCGTTTTAAAAATGGCAGAAAACAATATTTTAAAAATACTGAAAATCTCACATTAAGTATTGGAGATATTGTGGCTACTCAGGCTAAGTCAGGTCACGATGTTGGTATGGTAACTCTAACGGGTGAATTGGTTAGAGTACAAATGAAGCGTAAAAAAGTAGATATTAATGACGATGAGTCTGTTTTAAAAATCTACCGAAAGGCTACCCAAAAAGACATTGATGTTTGGTCTGCATCTAGAGACAAGGAAGAGCCAATGAAAGTTAAGGCACGTCAGTTTGCTATAGACCTTAACCTTAAAATGAAGATTTCTGATATAGAGTACCAAGGTGATGGAAGCAAAGCAACGTTTTACTATACTGCAGAAGAGCGTGTGGATTTTAGAGAATTAATAAAGGTGTTTGCACGTGAGTTTAGAACGCGTATAGAAATGCGTCAGGTCGGATTTAGACAGGAAGCTGCTAGACTTGGTGGTATAGGTTCTTGTGGGCGTGAATTGTGTTGTTCTACTTGGTTAACAGATTTTAGATCTGTGAGCACTTCAGCCGCAAGGTACCAGCAGTTGTCATTAAACCCATTGAAATTGGCAGGACAATGTGGAAAGCTAAAATGCTGTCTTAACTATGAGCTAGATGCTTATTTAGATGCTTTAAAATCATTTCCTAAAAATGACACAAAGCTTTATACTGAAAAAGGCACAGCCGTTTGCCAAAAAACAGACATTTTCAAAGGATTAATGTGGTATGCTTACGAAGGAGAGTGGATGAATTGGCATGTTATAACTACGGATCAGGCCAATGAAATAATTGAGAAAAATAAGAAAAAGATAAAAGTTGCCAGTCTTGAGGAATATGCGGCAGATCATATCCAAGACACTAAAAATGAGTTTGAAAACGTTGTTGGTCAAGATAGTTTAACGCGTTTCGATAATCCAAAATCAAAAAGGAAACGTAAAAACAATAGGAAGAATCGAAACCGTAACCGAAATAGAAACCAAAATACAAATGCAAAAAAGAATTCGTAATATCTTATTAGTTGTAGTTTGTTTTTTATGCATAGGTTGTGATTCTAATGCGGTTTATGACGTTTATAAGCCAGTTCCAAATCAATGGCACAAGGATTCCTTAGCAAGTTTCATACTGCAAGCCCCAGATACAATAAATAGTTACAACCTATTTGTTAATGTAAGGAATACAAATAATTATAAATTTAGCAATCTGTATTTAATAGTTGAATTAAATTATCCAAACGGAAAAACACTAAAAGACACCTTAGAGTATAAAATGGCAAAACCTAATGGAGAATTATTGGGTACAGGTTTTACTGATATTAAGGAAAATAAACTTTGGTATAAAGGATTTGAAGAGCAGTTCAAATTTATAGAAGAGGGAGAATATGAGGTAAATATTCAGCATGCAATGAGGGCAAATGGCAGTATAAATGGAGTGACAAATCTCGAAGGGATTTCAGATATAGGATTTAGAGTAGAAAATACTTTAAAATAGATTATGGCAAAAAAGAAAGAGACAACTAACAAAGTACGAGCTGTTGACTTTTCAAAATACATTCGCTGGTTTTGGATATTATTTGTGAGTGGTATACTAGTATTTATTTTACTGTTTCTTTTAGCTTCATGGGGAGCGCTTGGTGAAATGCCAGATCATACTAGATTAGAAAACCCAGAAACAAATCTAGCAACAGAAATTATTTCCTCAGATGGTAAAACTCTCGGTAAGTTTTATTTTAATGACAACAGAACACCTGTTGCTTATGAAGATTTACCAGAGCACTTGGTTAATGCTCTAATAGCGACAGAAGATATAAGATACTATAAACATTCTGGCATTGATAGCAGAGGAACTCTTCGTGCTCTTTTAGGAGGAGGAGGAGGGGCAAGTACCATAACTCAACAATTAGCAAAGCAATTATTTACAAAGCAGGTTTCAAAGAATAAATTTGAACGGGCTTTTCAAAAAGTTAAAGAGTGGGTTATAGCAATTCGACTTGAAAGGCAATATACTAAGGAAGAAATAATTACACAGTATTTTAATATTTATGATTTTGGGAATTATGGTGATGGTATTAGGTCCGCTGCGAGAATTTATTTTAATAAAGAGCCACAAGATCTAGACATTAAAGAGTCGGCAATGTTGGTTGGGATGTTTAAGAATTCTTCATTTTATAATCCAAGAGCTCACAGAAATCCTATTGGTACCAGAAATAGGCGTAATGTAGTTTTAGCTCAAATGCACAAATATGGTTTTATTTCGAAAGAAGTAATGGATTCATTACAGAAAACAGAACTAGATTTGAGCTATACACCAGAATCGCATGATAAAGGTATCGCAACATATTTTCGAGAATATCTAAGATCTTTCATGAAGGAATGGGTCAACCAAGAAAAGAATAAGAAACCAGATGGTAGCAAATACAATATTAATAGTGATGGCCTTAAGGTATATACAACTATTGATTCTAGGATGCAGGCCTATGCTGAAAAAGCCGTAGAACAACATATGCCGAGATTACAAGCAGAATTTGATCACCAAAATACACCCAAACGAAATCCAACTGCTCCATTTTTGGAATTAGAACAACCTGAGATTGATAAATTATTAAAGGATGGGATGCGTCGTGGTGAGCGTTGGAGAATTTTAAGAGAACAAGGTAAATCTACTAAAGAGATAGAGGCTTCCTTTTATGAGCCTGTTCCCATGACAATTTTTAAATGGATCGATGGTAAACCTGATGAGGTGGATACGGTAATGAAACCCATCGATTCCATGCGTTATTATAAATCTTTTCTAAGACCAGGTATGATGTCTATGGATCCAAAAACAGGCCATGTCAAAGCATGGGTAGGTGGAATGGATTACAAGCATTTTAAATATGACATGGTTAAGCAAGGAAAACGTCAAGTAGGCTCGACATTTAAGCCTTTTGTTTACGCTACTGCTATAGACCAATTACAGCTCTCTCCTTGTGATTCATTCCCAAGATCACCAATTACGATTGAGGCAGAAAAGTATGGAAACCCTGAACCGTGGACAGTAAAAAATTCTGATGGTAATTATTCCGGCATTCAAACATTAAAGGATGCTTTAGCAAGTTCTACTAACACGGTAACTGCTAGATTAATGAATGAAATTGGGCCACAGCCTGTTGTGGAGATGGCCGAAAAATTGGGGGTAGAACAAGAGATTTTACCGGTTCCTGCGATTGCTTTGGGTACACCAGATTTAAGTGTTTATGAAATGGTTGCGGCCTACTCTACTTTCGCCAACAAGGGTATTTACAACAAACCTGTTATGGTTACAAGAATTGAAGATAAAAACGGAACAGTGCTTTACCAATTTACTCCAGAGAGTAAGGATGTTCTCAGTGAAGAGGTAGCTTATGTTACGGTAAACTTAATGCAAGGTGTTACTGAAGGAGGTTCGGGCACAAGATTAAGACATAACTGGGCAGTAAATCAAATAGAGTATAAGGAAATAATTACTGGATACCCATACGAATTCGATAACCCAATTGCAGGTAAAACAGGTACCACACAAAATCACAGTGATGGTTGGTTTATGGGCATGGTACCTAATTTGGTTACCGGAGTGTGGGTAGGAGCAGAAGATAGAGCCGCACATTTTAAAACAATTAATTATGGACAAGGTGCGTCTATGGCTCTACCAATTTGGGGATTGTATATGAAAGCCTGTTATGAGGATGAAGCTTTAGGAGTTTCAAAGGATGAGTTCGAAGAACCTTCAAACTTATCAATCAATATTGATTGTTCAGTGGTTTCCAACGATGAGGAACCAGAAGATACAAACCTAGATGATGATATAGAAGACTTCTCAGATTTTTAAACCGTTTCTCCTTTGGTTTTTAGTTTCTTTTTTCTGTGAAAATAGACTGTAGTTTTGTAATTTTCATGTGATAAAATTATGTTTCATGATTAACAAAAAAGTACCGGGTGTTATTGAAGCGTTAGAGGGTGTTTCAGACAATATGACCTTGATTTTAGGAGGATTTGGTCTTTCGGGAATACCAGAGAATTCTATTGCTCAATTAGTTAAACTCAATATAAAAGGCTTAACATGTATTTCAAACAATGCAGGTATTGATGATTTTGGCTTAGGACTTCTTCTTCAACAAAAGCAAATCGACAAGATGATATCTTCTTATGTAGGAGAAAATGATGAGTTTGAGCGTCAGATGCTTTCAGGGGAATTAGAGGTTGAACTCATACCGCAAGGAACACTTGCAGAAAGGTGTAGGGCTGCACAAGCTGGATTTCCTGCATTTTATACACCAGCAGGATATGGCACTGAAGTAGCTGAAGGGAAGGAAGTAAGAGAATTTTATGGTAAAATGCATGTATTGGAATATGCCTTTAATGCTGATTTCGGTTTTGTGAAAGCTTGGAAAGGAGATACAGCTGGCAATTTAATTTTTAAGGGAACAGCAAGAAACTTTAATCCTAATATTTGTGGCGCAGCAAAAATTACTGTAGCAGAGGTAGAAGAATTAGTTCCTGCAGGAGAGTTAGACCCAAACCAAATACACATACCTGGAATTTTTGTCCAAAGAATTTTTCAAGGAGTACTGTATGAGAAACGCATTGAACAACGTACTGTAAGACAACGCAATTGATATGTTAGATAAGAATGGAATAGCCAAGCGAATTGCTAAAGAAGTTAAAAATGGGTACTATGTTAATTTAGGTATAGGGATACCTACATTGGTAGCCAATTTTGTTAGAGACGATATTGAAGTTGAATTTCAAAGTGAGAACGGAGTTCTTGGTATGGGACCGTTTCCATTTGAGGGAGAGGAAGACCCTGATATAATAAATGCTGGTAAGCAAACCATTACAACCTTACCAGGTGCTAGTTTCTTTGATTCAGCTATGAGTTTTTCAATGATTAGAGGAAAGCATGTTGACCTTACTATACTTGGAGCAATGGAAGTTGCTGAAAATGGTGACATTGCCAATTGGAAAATTCCTGGTAAAATGGTTAAAGGCATGGGTGGTGCTATGGATTTAGTAGCGAGTGCTGAAAATATTATTGTTGCCATGATGCACACAAATAGGGTAGGCGCCTCAAAACTATTAAAGCGATGTACATTGCCATTGACTGGAGTGGGGTGCGTAAAAAAAATTGTTACAAATTTGGCAGTAATTGAAGTAACGCCAGAAGGCTTTAAGCTTTTAGAAAGAGCGCCTGGTGTTTCAGTTGAACAGATAGAAGACGCAACAGAAGGAAAATTAATAGTTGAAGGTAAAGTACCTGAAATGGTACTATAGAATTTAGGGCTAAAACCGTAGTTCTTAATCAATGCATCTCATCAATAATTTGTAAGAAATGTCTTCAATAACACCTTTAAATGTTAAAATATAGTGTATTTCAACGATTAATAATGTATTTAAACTGATATTATAAAAATTAGTTTCATATTAGCAGTGCCAAGTAATAATAACCAAGTTTACCATAAACTTAATTTATGATTTGCCCCAAATCTATCATGAATTTAACTTATGAAAATAAATAATCTACCAGAACCTACTTTAAATGAAAACTATATGTTTTCCAATTTTAAAAGCACTATGAGGTTAATCTCTAATGTTTTAAAATTAACAAAGAAAATTTTCATGTTATAGCCGAAAGGAATTAGCATGAAAATTTTTATTTAGACCTATTTATTTTATAATTCCCTTAGGAATAGAATTTATTAAATTTTTTGTGTAGTCTTTTTTAGGATTATTAAAAATTGCATCTGCATCACCTCTTTCTTCAATCTCCCCCTCATTCATTACAAGAAGTTGATCTGCCATATATTTTACTACAGCCAAATCATGAGAAATGAAAATATATGTAAATTGAAATTGTTCCTTTAAGATATTTAATAAATTCAACACTTGGGCTTGAACTGATATATCCAGTGCAGAAACAGACTCATCACAAACAATTAATTTTGGTTCCAAAGCAATAGTCCTTGCAATTCCAATGCGTTGGCGTTGGCCACCAGAAAATTCATGAGGGTATTTATAATAACTAGATTCATCAAGACCAACGGCACTTAAAATTTCGAATACCTTTTTTTTTCTTGCTGTATGATCTGCTCCAATGTTATGAACTACCATTGGCTCTATTATAGCATCACCAACCATAATTCTAGGATTCAGGGAAGCAAATGGGTCTTGAAAGATGATCTGTATTTCTCTTCTTAACTCCCTTAATTGTTGTTTGCTTAAATTGGTTATGTCTTTGCCATTATATTTTATAGCACCAGAGGTAGGTTTGTCTAATTGAAGAATTGTGTTACCTAAGGTAGATTTACCGCAGCCAGACTCACCGACTAAGCCTATGGTTTCTCCAGGGAAAACTTTAAAACTTACATCGTTAACAGCTTTAAATATATTCGGTTTATTAAACCATCCAGCTTTTGAATAATATTCCTTTTCCAAGTTTATTACTTCTAGGATAGGAGCCTGACTATAAAGGGTCTTATGCAGTTCTTGACGTTGAGAATTTGTAATCACTTCCTTATCAATATTATTATTTATAAAATCAGTAATAGTTGACAATTTTTTAAACCGCTTTTCGGTAGAAGGTCTTGCGCCAATTAAGGCTTTTGTATAATTATGTTGAGGTGATTTAAAGATTGTTTTTGTATCCTCTATTTCTGCAATTTCACCTTTGTACATTACAATAACCTCATTTGCAAACTCAGAGACCAATGATAAGTCATGAGATATAAATAATATACTCATTTTGGTTTCCTTTTGGATAGTTTTTAGAAGCTCAAGTATATCTTTTTGAACGGTAACATCTAATGCGGTTGTAGGTTCGTCTGCTATTAATAATTTTGGGCTACAGGATATAGCCATAGCAATCATTACGCGTTGTTTTTGACCACCTGAAATTTGATGTGGATAAGCTTTATAAATCCTTTCTGGATTAGGAAGCTTAACTTTTTGAAATAGAGATATGACTTCTTCTTTAATTTCTGACTTACTGAGTTTAGTATGTCGCTGTATAATTTCTCCGACTTGTTTACCACATCGCATAGATGGGTTCAGTGAACTCATAGGTTCTTGAAAAATCATTGCAATTTCATTACCTCTGATATTTTGAATTTCTTTATCATTCAATCCAGTTAGTTCATTACCATTAAATTTTATTGATCCAGAAGTGTTTTTGGAAATTATCTTAGGTAATAAACCCATTATTGAAAGTGAGGTGATTGACTTTCCAGACCCAGATTCACCAACTACTGCAGTAATAGAGTTTGCTTTAACCGCAAAGCTTATGTTATTAAGTATTGAAACCTCTTTTTCCTTGTTAAAAAAGGATACAGACAAGTCAGAAACTTCAATTATTGGTGTGTGTGACATATTTAAAAGTAAATATACAGAAGAGATTTGATGAAATTGAAATGAATATGATCAAAATCGAAGAATTTCATGAAATTTAGAAAGCGATAAAGTACAAAACTTTATGATATACAAGTAAGAGAAATTCTTCTTATAGTATTGGATAAAAATAACTAAATCAATATAATTAATACAGCTACATTTATGACTTTATTTATTTAGTTAAACTACCTGATGAAACAACGGATACATCTAAAAATTAAATATTCAAAATGGTTGCAATACTGTTATTAATTGATTAAGGCTTAAAATTAAATTTAAGTTTTTTATTAAATGAAAGTAAACACTCACAAACTGTTGCAGTTGTTCCGTAATTATGAATTGAATAGCCTTAATTTTAGTTTAATTATAAAGGGTTGAAAAAAAATTCCTAATTTCATAAAAAAATGCTATAATAATTTTATAAACCCTAACCATTATGAAAGTAAAATTACTTTTACTCGTCCTCGTGATGAGTTCTTCCATCTTGTGGTCGCAATCTAAGGTGTTTTGGCAACAACAAAGTTTTAGTTCAAGCACGATCACAAAATCAAGCCATCAATCATTAAAAACGTATCAAACATTTACACTAAATGCTCAAGCCCTTAAGCAAGTACTTGCAAATGCGCCACAAAGGAATTTTTCACAAAATGGTTCTAACCTTGTCTTGTCTTTTCCTAATTCTGAAGGTAAATTAGAACGCTTTGCTATTATGGAAGCCTCCGTTATGCATCCCGATTTACAAGCAAGATATCCTAATATTAGGTCTTATGTGGGTCAAGGAGTTGACGACGCAACATCTAGAATACGATTTAGCCTTACACCACAAGGGTTTAACGGGATGATTTTGTCAGGAAATGGCCCGGGCACTTTTATCGAACCAATTGCGCGTAATTCAAACAACTACATTATTTTTAAAAGACAAAATAGAGTTAATTTTAATGATAATTTTGAATGTCAAGTTACAGCACAATTAAATGCTTCCATAAGTTCGGATGCTGGAATGAGAAATGCTGATGATTCTATATTAAGAACTTACCGATTGGCCGTATCTACAACAGGTGAGTATACACAATATCATGGTGGTTCAGTATCTCAAGCGCTCGCAGCAATAAATACTACTATGACGCGTGTCAATGGGCTTTTTGAAAATGATTTTAATGTAACAATGGTATTAATCCCTAATAATGATGCAATAATTTATACCAATGGTAATACTGACCCTTATTCTAACGGAAGTTATAACAATCAAGTGCAAAACGTCTTAACCAATATTATTGGTGAAGCTAACTACGATGTGGGTCATTTATTTGCAAGAGCTTCAGATAATGGAAATGCTGGCTGTATAGGATGTGTTTGTGTTAATGGACAAAAGGGAAGTGCATTTACTTCGCGTTCTACGCCCGAAGGTGATCCATTTGACGTAGATTATGTAGCTCACGAATTAGGGCATCAATTTGGGGGGAACCATACATTTTCATTCAGAAATGAAGGAACTAATGCGCATTATGAACCCGGCAGTGGCTCTACAATTATGGGTTATGCGGGTATTACAGGATCAACTGATGTACAATCAGTGAGTGACCCTTATTTTCATTGGTATACAATTCAGCAGGTCACTAATTATGTTAAAACAACAAGTTGTCAAATTAATACAAATACCGGAAATTCAATTCCAACAGTAAGTGCGGGCCCTAATTTTACAATTCCGAGAGGAACACCTTTTGTCCTCGAGGGCACAGCAAGTGATAATGACATAGGAGATATTCT
>Ga0213863_10003861_pt1 | contig 10207 bp, 11 predicted proteins | sample PICome_8_FD_160128 | JGI IMG/M metagenome (GOLD analysis project Ga0213863, IMG submission 160128) | Coastal seawater microbial communities near Pivers Island, North Carolina, United States - PICO497 | ecosystem: Environmental > Aquatic > Marine > Coastal | place: USA: North Carolina... | reverse complement strand
CAACAGAACTAATTTCTATGCTGCTTATTGTCGTACCTATTTCAAAACTATAAATTGCTGGTTCATAAGTGATACGACCAATGACACTTAACGGACCACATATTGAATTAATTAAATCTCTTCCATTTGAAATACTAGTTTTTAATTCATAGTTATCAACATAGTCAATATGACCACCAGCTATATCACACGTTATATTTGTTTTAACATTACTATATTTATAACCATTAGTCTTTTGAGGATTATTTGTATTTAACGTCTCAACATTTTGTTTAATTTCATTATAAATTGTTTTATCACGACGCCGTTGAGATAAATCACTCGCTGATAAATTTAAAACAATTGGATTACCATTTTTATCCAATTTATTAAATGCACGAACATTTGCCATTATACTTTTTATTGATATATATATAAATATAAAAATATATATATTACACAAAGACCCTTTTAATATTGCCATTGGTATAATGAAACCATAGAAACAGCATTAATCCAATTAAAACATCCGCCAGCAAAAATAAATAGGCGGATCGAAATCCCTTTATTGCATAAATCGCAAACAATAAATACAATATGCCATGTATTGAACGAAACTTAGACCACCATATAGGCGCGCCTTGTGTTTCTAAACCAAATTGCCGTTCTCCACTCACAAATAAATACAAAAATCCAATTGCTGGTAATAAAGCAATATAGCCAAGTAAGGGTAAATACTTAATAGAAATAATCCATGCTACAAAGACAAAGAACAAACGCATAGGAACACACCCCCCAAGAAACAATAAAAATCTTTTTTGTATAGATGTTAGTTTCATTCTATATTATATATAATAATAGACATAAAATTATATACCTTATTATATATAGATTATTATCAATGGGTGCTGGTATATTGCCTGTATCACTCTATAAAAACAAGTTATATTTTTTATTTGGCCAAGAAGAGCAAGAACATAAATGGAGTGATTTTGGTGGAGGGTCCAACACAGATGAAACTCCATTACAAACCGCACTTCGTGAAGGATATGAAGAATTAAATGGCTATTATGGAACAATGAATGAATTTAAACAATTGGTAAAAAATAATACACTATTAAAAGTTAGTGTAAATGGTTATACGACGATTATTGTAAAAGTGCCATATGATGATAATTTTCCATCCTATTTTAACAACCAACACAAATTTATGAAAACTCATTTTCCGCATTTAATTGATAAAAATGGATTCTTTGAAAAACGTCAAATTAAATGGATGACAATAGCGGAAATGAAAGAAAGCAAAAATCAATTTCGCTCTCACTATAAACCAATTGTAGAAAATACCATTTCTAATGAAAAATATTTAAGAAATAAATTATAAAGATTTAATTCTGCGCGTGTGTGTTATATCCATTATAAAATACATAGAGTGATAAAATTAATAATATAAAAGCAGTTATATATTTTAACATTTTTTCATTTATTATTTTATTAAATTTTGACCCTATATATGCTCCAAACATATATGAAAAAAATAAAGCAATACCAATCAAATAATCTATTTTGTTTTCTTTTGCATATTGAATTAAGGCAAAAATAGATAGAATAGGATCAAATGTAAATATAACAGTACCAATTGCTAATTTATAATTTTGGAATATACCGAAAAACAATAATAATGGAAGTACGATTACTGAACCAGTGATACCTAATAATCCACTTAACCCCCCAGCAATAATTCCGGATAGAATCGCATAAAAAAAACGTAGGTATTGTTCTATCTTCATATTATATATAAATATGTAAATATGTAAATATGTAAATATGGGTTAATGAAAAATATAATCAGCTCGTTATTTTTTTGTATGTATTATAAATAGTAATAATAGGCTATGTCTATTTATAATACAAATTTACCTGATATTAAACAACGGTTTGATGTTAGTAAGGAAGATAAATTGTATTATGGAGAGATTTACAGTCCGTTTTCACTCATTACGGATATGTTAAATTTATTTGAGGACAGTGTATTTGAGGATCCCGAGAAAAAATGGTTAGATGTTGGTGCTGGGTTAGGATATTTTTCAATCATTTTATTTTTTAAATTAGAGAAAGGATTGAGTGCAAAAATACCAAATGAACTAAAACGCAAAACCCATATTATAGAACAGATGATTTATATGGTTGAAATTAAGGATGATAATATAGATGAATTAAAAAAAACATTTGGAGAGAATGCAAATATAATTCACATTGATTTTATTAATGACCTAGACCTAGAAACGAATTATTTAAAACATAACACATTTGATTATATTATTGGAAACCCCCCTTACAATTCAAAAGGTATTAAAAAGGTTCCAACCAATACGGTTTCTAGTAAAAAAAAGGAAGGAAAAACCGTATGGACCAAATTTGTTGTAAAATCTCTCTCCTTATTGAAACCTACCATAGGAAAAATGTGTATGATTATTCCATCTATCTGGTTAAAAAGAGATAAAGAAGGAATACATCAAATATTAACCTATTATAAAATAGAAAAATTACATTGTTTAACCAATACTCAAACAAATATATTGTTTAATGGAAATGCACAAACACCGACTTGTTATTTTATACTTACCAAAAAAGAGAGCGATGGTATAATTGAGCTATTTGATAAGAAACGAAAAGAAATAGTATCTTATCCCCATAAAATAGGACAATCAATACCAGTATTTGGATCACATATTGTAACAAAAATTCAAAAATGGATAACAGGGACCGACGGTGTCGGTTGTTTAAAAGTGATTAAAACAAATATGCCATCCGTTCATAGTAAATTTAGTGAAGAATTATACGATTCATCCAATTATCCTTATGTAAATATTAAAACTTGTTTAATAGAGAGATTGCAGCCGGTTCTTATTATGAATTATAGTAATATACCTCAAGCATTTCATAATGTAAAAAAACTAATACTGGCACATAAAATGTATGGATTCCCTTATTTTGATAGTAAGGGGCAATACGGAATATCCAATAGAGATAATTATGTTATTGTTAATAAAACGGATGAAGAGTTTACACAATTACAGCATTTTCTCTCTAGTAAACTTGCCTTATATTTATTTGAAGCAGCGCGTTATCGGATGAAATATTTGGAGAAATATGCTTTTGAATTTATTCCGGATATAACGCAATTGCATGATTTTCCATCAGGAGAAACAATGAATGAAAAAACAATTGCTGATTATTTCAATTTGGATGAAGAAGATAGAAAACACATTCAAGAGTTACATCGTAAGGAATATAAGATGTTCATTTAAAATACAATATTTTATTATACCATTCTAATTTTATTATACCATTATAGTATAACATATAATGTATATATTTATGAATTTTTGTACACCTGCCAAGTTTTATACACTGGTCACATTTTTAACTCTATTATACCTAGTAATAAAAAAGGCCCAACCATTTTGGTTTATAATAAAAGCAGTTATATTCATTACATGGATATTTATATTGAATAAATTATGTAAAGAAGGTTATAAATTAATTGCTTGGTTATTGGCAATAATACCTCATATAATATTTTTATTAATAACCGTGAAAGCGTATGAACAATAGTTTTATAAAATAAAATAAAATAAAATAAAATTGATATTGAAGAGAGATTTCAATATTAATTCATAGACACTAATCCAAAAAAGATTTATGATCACATTGACCACAACTAGATTTAATACAAAAACGTGGAATGAACGTAAGCGATGGATGGAGCGTAATAATTGGGTTTCGGAATCAGGATGTATTTATGGGACTCCTGTATGTGTAAAAGAAGATGTATTTGGAACAATGATTGTTTTAGAAATGCATAATGATGAAAATAGAATAAAAGCAATTGGATTATTAAAAAATCGGCATAATCTCTCTGATAAAAAAACTCAACTCTATGAAGATCGGAATTATAATCGTTATATTTACAAAGGTGACTATCGCATAGAACTCAATTACAATACAAAAACAAACGCCATTGAAAATGAGTCATTGACTGATTTTGAAAAAAAAATAATTGAGATTTTTAATCGGTTGCTTTTCAAGGGTTCACGTCATTTAAAACGTGCACAAGGTATCACGGCGGTTCCGGATTGGATTATGAATAATAAACGCGTGAACCTTTTGAAACCATTCAAGGATATGTTTAAAAGACACTATACGGTCAAATAAAAAAACTCTGACTCCCTCCTCCATTCTCCCTTCTCCCTCCTCCCTTCCCCAAATAGTTTATTATTGAAAACCCATTCACTTTTTTATTTTCTCCTTATTAAAACTCTTTACTATCGGTCCTCCTTCCCACACTCTGTTTTTAATCGTATCGGTGGTTGCAATCAATTTGGTGGAGTACTCTTTCTCTTTCTGAATGCAGTTCATATACCAAATAATATATGACTTCATATCATCAAGCGCTTTAGAAGCCTCATCCACACCACTTGTCGCCTCTTTCACTTGTTGGTCATTTCCAAAATCAATCAAATGGTCAAGCGTTTCTTTTGCGTCCTGTAATTTTTTTTCACGTGTGTTTAGTCCCAATGTAGATGACTCGCTAATACTGCGCATATCATTTTCCATATCATCAATATTATCTAGTGATTCTTGGATAATTCTTTCACGTTTTTTAATGATTCTCTCATGGATTTTTTCGGAAGAACCAGCTCCTGACGTCAACCATTCGTAATCCACAAGCTTACTTCGCGCGACGGTATGGTCTAGTTCTGGCCTTATTTCTAGCATTTCTTTCAACTCTTTCTGGTTTCGTTTTTGAGTTACCATAAACCATGTGATGGGTTGAATGAATGGTGTGGCGAGATTGTAAGTGTAGCTGAGTTGAGCAAACAGTCCATTACAATGGACACGCAGAGCATCAAGTTCAATCATTTTGTCTATAACGAAAAGGACAAAATCATTGTTCCGTAATTTACTGTTATAAATTTCATTGAACGTATCAATACCAACCGCACTGAGCAATTCATATATATGAAGGACGTGTGTTTTTTGTTCACGCTTTGCTGTTTTTGTGTAAATGAATGCAGACAGTTGTTCTTTGGTCATTTCATTTACTATATATTTACAGCGTTGCATCTCAAAGTTCTGTTCGTGCTGTAACTCCTCGCGAATCCAGCGAATAGAGTTACGCGTAATTTGTGAAAAGGTTTCATATAACTGTTGTAATTGTCTTGTCACAATACAAGCTGATACGTAGTTATACATTTCTTCCTCCGTATAAGAACTAACCATATTCTTGAGCAACTTCGTCAGATAGTGTTCTATTTGAGTTATAATCGTGCGGGTTTCGTTATGTCCAATCATACCACCACAAGGAACATCGCCAGGCGCACGCATCGCTCCTTGTCCGTTACTTTTATTGCGCTGGTAGTCTAACCAATGAGGGTTGTGGAGTTGCTGTGATTTCACGACCCGTCCAGTGTTCCAGTCAAACGCAGTGTGACACCCGGTACACCACATCTGAGAGCATCCTTCAATGCGATAGATGCGATTGGGGCAACCAGGACATTGCTTAGTTTCCTTTTTAATTGCTTTTGCACTGGCTACATTGTTGGGGTCACATGTGTGTTCAGTGGATTTATCCTCGCCGATCATCTCGTGACATTCTGAACAAGCAAACATCTCACAGATGCCACACTTGTATTGCGTAGAAAGCATACCCTTACACTCGTTGGCAGGACAAGGCATTATAAAGACCCGTTTTTCTTTTTTCTCGCCTTCAGCTGTAGCAGAAGCGCCATCTGCGTCAGCTGCGTTAGGATGGTTTAGAGCATGAATACGCTGACGGCATAAAAACAGCTGGTACCCAACCAGGTTCATCTGTTCAGTGGGGATGGGAGTGTAAATACTATGCCATTCGGCAATGCGTTCTTTTTCCAAGACGGCTTTTGATTGTTTCGTCAACAATGGGTTTTGAATATTTGGAGTGTAATGAATATCTAACCACTCATTATATTTTTTTTCTCTCTCTTCCTGTGGCGTATCCTCTTGTTTTTTTTTAAGGACGCTGATTTCTGAACGGAGTTCAATTGCCAAAGCCCGTTCACTCTTCAATGCCTTATAGCGTGCGGCAACTTCCATCGTTTCGGGCAATTTGCTGATTTCAATGTCAACCAAAAGCTGTTTGCGATGTTGGCGGTAGGCGCCGTTAATCCAACTCGCTTTCAGTGACTTTACTTGAAAATCCTTAGACCACGCCTTGTTACAATTCATGCAATGCGCCTCATTGGTGCTAGACTCCAAATACGTGCGGACACACCCAATACAAACCTTATACTTACATTCAGCGTATTCACACTCCACTGGGGCGTGACTACGCTTGTTGTATGGTTCGCAACAAACCACACATTCTTCAACTTCAACTGCGGGGGCAGCGGCAGTAGCGGCAGTAGCGGTAGCAACCTTAGTACTCATTTTAACTGGAGTCGTTGGGTATATTTGTTACAATAGGAACGATACTTCAAATACTTTTCAATTTTTTATGGCAGGTAGGGGTTAGGATAGAATGATATTTTCAAATGCTTTTCAGTTTTTTTGGTATTGACCCCAAAAATAGTAGTTTTTTTCGATTTTCAAAAAAGTTCACACCTTAAAAAAAGAACCGATAAAAAAGAACCATATAACTGTAAAATATAAAATAAATAATAAATCAATAAACTTAAAATAATAACAGATTATTATAATAATATGGCAACATCCAATAATAATACAAAACCAATAAATACTGAATCAATAGATACAAATATAGATAATTATACGGTAATGGACATTTTTGAAATTTTAAATTTACCTGACCCAACTATATTTAATGTTAAGGATAAAGCAAATGATATTATTGCTAGAATGAAGGCAGATGGAAATACAGATTTAGAGGTTTTTTTTGAAGAGGCAAGAGATAAAGTATTAGAAGCATTAGAAGATACAGGAAGTTATATAGAAAATCAAGAACAAGACACAATAGATGATATTTGGCAAATGAATCAGAATGGTGAAAAAAATCCACCACAAAAATCAACAGTTGATTATTATACTAATATATCACAAACTATTATTGAAAGACCATTACAAACAGTTGGTGATATTTCTATCGGACCACCTATTATTTCTAGTCATATTATTAATATTGATAGTCAATACCGGACAACTATATTACCATATATAGACAATCCACAATCAGAATCATTTAATACAAATTTTACATTTAGTTTATCAAATCCAATAACAAAAGCAATTTCTATTCGTCTCTATTCTTATCAATTACCTACCACTTGGTATACTTTTAATTCTAGATCGGGGAATACATTTTTTTTGTATAATGGTGTTATAATTAAGATTCCCGATGGAAATTATACACCGGCAGAAATGGTATCAACTATAAATACGATTGCTTCACAGAATACAGCAACGATTGGTTTAACCGTTTCTTATGATCCATTATCAAGAAAAATAAAATTTACAAATACAGATTTTTTTTCAGAAAAGGTTACTGTTACATTTTTTATTCAAGAAGATTTGATTAGTTATAATAATTGTGGTACTGTTATTTTAAATGAATTTCAAACATTAGGAATAAATCAAACATTAGGGTGGTTTTTAGGATTTCATTATGATAAAAACGAGGTAACTGGAAATGTCAGTATTGATATTATCCCAGGTGCAGAAAATGCGATAGTTGGAAATTCACCAATTGATGTATATGGTTCAAAATATTTTATTTTATCATTAGAAGATTATAGTTCTCGTTTATCCGCTGGATTATACAATATTATATCTACAAAGGGAAGTGCTTCGGTTAGTATTCCTGATTTTTATAATACAATTCATATTGATTGTAATACACGCGAAGGTTCATTGACAAAAGCACAACAATATTCAATAAATGCAGTAAAAGAATCTAGTACTATAAATAATAATGTATCTGGATTTACTAATCAATTGTCTGGACCCACGTCGGGTTCTGCATTTGCAATTATACCTTTAATTGGTATCACTACATTACGACCTGAACCATATATAAAATTCGGAACTGATTTGGCAATATTTAAAAGATCTTATGCTTCCCCTACAATTCTAGATAGATTTACAGTTCGTTTAACAGATGATAAAGGGAACTTGGTTAATTTAAATGATAATGATTGGTCCTTTTCTTTAATTGTAGAAGAAAAATTAAATTAGGTTTACATTTTTTGTTGTTCTGTAACATAAGTAGGTAATATATCTCTCTCGGTTTTTAATAATTCTGGTTTTTCTATGGTCCATTGTAATACAAGTGGCACTGTAGTTGCCAATGGAGATTTACTAGTCCAATTTAATTTATTTAAAACACAGTATAATTTTTTTAAGCGATGAATTAGTCCACCTGTATTTCGCGGAGGCACGTGTTTTACGGCCCATTCAAATTGCATTGATTGTGTTTTTGTTTGGAATCCACTCACCAAGCATACGTGTGTCCATCCCGGTCCTTTACTTGTTGTGTATTTTGCGCCTCCGCTTATCTCTCCATTATGTTTTCTCAATCGTTTTACAGGGTCAGGTGAAACACCTGCATAAGTGCATCCTTTGTTTTGAATGATATAAAATTGCCACGGTTCTTCTATATCATTTCCATTTCCATTTCCATTTCCATCAACAAGAGTCATTTTAATTATATTATATAATAATAAATGAATAAAAACATTAAACGTTAAAAAACAAGATTTTAGATTTGGTATTTGGTTTTCAGAAATGGACATTTATAAATGTCCATTTTACAATATCTGAAAAAAGTTTTGAAAAAACAGTAAAAAAGTGACTTGTGACTGAAATGCTCTCATTTCCATTTTCGGACGAATTATTTTGTGATGCTAATTTTTTGTGTAAAATAGTATATTTGATAAAAAGTATTTAGGCGAATTTTTATGTTACCATATATTATAAATATGTTACATAAAAATTCGCCAAATTCGCCAATAAAAATTGTATGTGATGTATGTGATTATAAATGCTGTAAAAAAAGTGATATGGATAAACATTTTAATTCCAAAAAACATATACGTAACATAAATGGTAACATATGTAACAAAGAATTCGCAACTACGGAATTAAAGTGTAAAATATGTGATAAAGTATATAAATCAAGAGTAGGCTTATGGAGACATAAAAAGACATGCGATGATGAAGAAAAGAAGTTTAATATTAAGGATCAAAAAATAGAATTATTAATTAATGAACATGTGGATTTTAAGAATATTATAATAGATTTGGTGAAAAGCAATACGGAGTTACAAAAGCAAATGCTGGAAGTATGTAAAACCAGTGGGGTAAATAATTCTTATAACAATAATAAAACCTTTAATATGCAGGTATTTTTAAATGAAAAATGTAAAGATGCTATGAATATTATGGATTTTGTGAATTCAATGACACTTGATTTCTCGGATTTGGAAGAACTTGGCGAACTAGGATATGTGGAAGGAATTTCGCGACAAATGATTCGTAAATTAAGTGAGATGGATATATATAAACGCCCAATTCATTGTAGTGATTTAAAGCGAGAAACGATGTACGTCCGTGACGATGATGTATGGGAAAAGGAAACTGAGACGTATGATAATCTCCGAAAGGCCATTAAATATATTACCAAAAAAAACGGCGACTTGATGATCCCCTGGCGAAACGCGCATCCGCAATGCATGAATTTACAACATCCATTAAACGATAAATATCTTGGAATTATGAATCAAGCGATGGGTGGTCCGGGTGAATTTTCTGCAAATGAAAACAAGATAATCAGAAAAATATCAAAAAGTGTTAAAATTGATAAAAGTGATTTTAAATAAAAATAGAATAATAATATTAATCATAACTACATACAAAAGTGAACTAAAAAAAGATATAAAACGAAATCACTGTTATATATAACAACCCAAAAGAAATGAGCGATACTACTACTACTACGACGGATAAAAAACTTGAAAAGGTCATGAATAAATTGGAAAAAGAAGGAATGGCAAATGTCAAAACCCTTCAAAAAAAAGAAGGGATGATTCCAACGGAACAAAGTTTGATAAATTTAATGCAAAAAGGTGCTGATGAATTTGAAAAAGAAATAGGGCGAAAAATGAGTTATGGCGAGATGCGTGAAATGTATGGTTAAATGATGAATTATTAAATATTAATAAAATATATAAAATTT
>Ga0213863_10003848_pt1 | contig 10228 bp, 8 predicted proteins | sample PICome_8_FD_160128 | JGI IMG/M metagenome (GOLD analysis project Ga0213863, IMG submission 160128) | Coastal seawater microbial communities near Pivers Island, North Carolina, United States - PICO497 | ecosystem: Environmental > Aquatic > Marine > Coastal | place: USA: North Carolina | collected... | reverse complement strand
CGTCCTCCGGCTTTAACTGCTCCCAGTAAATTTGGGCCCGAACCTCCCTTGCCTCCACCTCATAAGGATAGGTCTCTAGCAACGCGTTGGCCGCCTGTTCGGCCTCCTTAAGATTGTAAGCGGCCCCGAGACGGTAGAGGTCTACATACCGCCTTTCGCGATCGAGCAAAAAGGGGTCAGTGAGCGCTTTATCAAACTCTATGAGCGCCTCGTCTGTTTCGCTCCTAATCCATTTGATCAGGCCCAAGCGGTAGTGGGCAACGCCAAAGTCTGGGGAGATTTCCAAGGCTTGGAGAAAGGCTTGTTCTGCTTCTGCTACTTGCCAACTTGCCAGATGTCTCATTCCCTCCACATAAAGTTCGTAAGCTTGCAGGTTGTCAATGGCGAAGTCGGCAACGTAAACTTCAATTTGCTCTTCCGTCGGCACACCTAACCCTCGGCGTATCTGGGTGGCAATGGGGCTTGCGGCTTCCAATATCGTTGCCGGCTCAAGGCTCTCGACTTGCTTTGCTGAAAGAACGACACCCCCTGCGGTGTCCGTTAAGCGCGTTGACACATAAATTCCCGCGGGGGTCATGAGCATTTCCCCGGCCATAACAAAGCCAATATCTTGTTCTGCGGCCAGCTTGGCAATGTCGAGTTCGTTAGCGCTCTCTGCGATAATAGCGTTGAGCTTTTGCGGCGAGGCAATACGTAAAAAACGTGACCGTGAGAGGTCGTCGCGCACAAGGTTAACAATACCTTCACCAAACCAATCGAGGCTGGGGTCGCCGGTAAGATTGCGAATGGGCAGTACGGCTACAATGGGTATTTCGTCACCCAAATCGGTTGGCCGCAAGCTTCGCTCTTTCTCCTCGACATAGCCTGTCCACACCCAATAGGTGGACGTGACAACCAGGGCAAGCACAGGGGTTGCGACTGCGGCCTTTACCCATTGGGGCCAGCCAGACTTGTCTGCTTCGGCGCGCACGACTTGCCCGCCACGTATGTCGAATACCCAGCTTAAAATAAGGGCTACCGGAAAACCCATGCCAACGACCGCCACCGCTGCGCGGAATACCCAGTCGGGTGTTTGTAAAATGCCCAGCACGAATTCAGCCGTCTCAAGTAGGCCCCAGCCCACGCCCAGATAGGCTAAAGCAATGCGTGTGACATGGCGTTCCTTGAGATTTGCCCAAAGACGTGCAAGCGGCTTGTTGTTAAGCTCGTCAGTCAATGGTCGAATATCGCAACAAACAATAGATCATACGTAGGAGCAACCTAGTAGTGCTGTCTCTTCACGTTTCATGGCCGGCCCCCAACGCCTGCATCGAAAAATACGGAATATGGTTACCTGAAATTAGCTGATCACAGCGATCGAAAAGAGCTTTAAGGTGTTTGGGCAGTTCGTTCCAAGCCTCTTCAGTGAGCAAGACTTCACCCGACTCTGCTGTATCTTCCCCTAGCTTGGAGGCGAGGTTCATTTGAGCGCCGTATAGACCCTCGTGGCCACTGTCGAGCATGCGACCAAAGCCTATCCCGGTGCAGATACCAAATTTCTCCGTCTCGGTTAATTGCACACTGACTTCATCGAGGGTCTTGTTAGCTTCAAGTGCGGCCGCGAAAGCTTGTTCGACAGATTCATATTCTGCATAAATATTGTCGGCCTCCATACGGGTTCGCAGGCTGCCCTGAGCGTCCAATATAGGGCCTAGTGTTTGTCTGATTTGGGCGAGAAGCTTAAGGTAGTGCACAATGCCGTGAGATTTTGTGATGCGGGTAAAACCCGTTGAGTCAATGACCACTACAGCCCGGTCGCAACCAAATTCCCGCCATATTTCATCTTCAAGGTTAGACGTGCTGACGTCATTGAGCGTGAGGATTTTGTCAAAAAGCTTATTGCTATAAGAACTCATAGTTTAGTCACACTCACATATGAAAAATTGCAGTTCGATTCACGCTTTTTCGTTCAAAGGATCGGCTATTGCCGCCTAAAAACATACCATAGCATGCAGAAATAATATCAATGTACGCCTGAAAGAATTGACATTAGGCCGGGCGCCGCTCTTTGTTTTTAATTGGTATTTAAGATTTGTGTTTTTATATTTAAGAATGGCTGAGTTTTATAATGCCGTGCCGCGAAAGCTTTTGTTAGAGTTTTGGCTCGAGTCTGTCATCGTCTCTTTTTGATTGACTAGACACGGTGGTTTTTAGGGGGCCAGTGCTGAAATTAAACATGACTCACCACAAGCTGCTATTTAGTTGCGAATCTTATTGGGCAGGGGGATTGCAATAACAAGTGCCAGGTCTGAGTCGCATTGCTCAAAGCTAACGACTCAGCCATCTTTGCGTATCCAGAAACCATACTCGGTCATCAGTGCCCTGGGTGATCGGCGTGTAGATCAGGATCGCAAACAGAATTAAAGAAGGTAGATGTTACCAGTGTCTGGGCTTTGGGATACTCCTTGCCGCGAGTTGCGCTCGCCACATCGGCGCCAATAAATACTTCAACTATTCCTGGGTCCAGTACCCCTCGATGGGCATCCTCGCGGAGGATTCGAAAGGCAATATTTTCTGGCATGGCCTGCTTATAAGGGCGATCTGATGCTGTCAGTGCATCAAAAATATCACAGACCGTCATAATGCGAGACTGCATTGGAATATCTGTGGCCTCGAGGTTACCTGGGTAACCCGATCCGTCAAGTTTTTCATGGTGTCGTCCGGCAATATCAGGAATACCCGCGAGGTCTCCGGTCCAGGGAATTAATTTAAGAAAATTGTAGGTGTGCACGACATGGGATTCTATTTCTAATCTTTCTTCTTTAGTTAAGCTGCCGCGCGGAACTGATAAAGCTTCGAGGCTTTGAGATGACAGTAGCGGTGCCATTTCACCGTCATACAGGTCGCATTGATAATGGTTTAGCGCTGAAAGTTGATGAGCTGCAGTTTGATCTAGTATGGAGGGTTCGTTTGACTCGACAATCAACTTGAGAAAATGATCAAGCTGTTGGCTCTCTCTTTTAAAAGCCAGCCGAATTTCATTAACGCTAATATCTTCGCCCATTCCTCGTTCATGGAGTGTAATGATTTTTTCCGCTGCCTCGGCTCGAAGACGCTGCCGGGTGAGCGCCAGTCGATATCTGAGCTCTGTAAGATCTCCGCTAAACAGTTTTTTTGATTTTACTAACACGCTTTCTCGGACACCGACTTTACCGAAGTCATGCAGTAGCGAGGCATAGCGCAATTCACGCAATTTTTCGGCAGACGGATTGAAGCGGGCGAGATCACTCCGTGTTGCTGTATTCAGATTCTGGGCGAGGGCTACACTTAGGTCGGCTACCCGAAAGGAGTGGCCGCTCGTCGTGGGGTCGCGCTGTTCGATAGCCACAACCGAGGCCTGCACAAAATTTTCAAACAGGTTGTTGATGTCATCGAGTAGTTTTCGAGTTTGCAGTGCAATTGCCGAAAGGCTGGCCAATGCTTGCAGCGATTTTTTTATGGGCTCGTCAAAGTCTCGAACCACGGTATCTATTGTTTCTGGCGTAACGCGTTGCTGCCGATTTTCTTTTCGATTAATAAATTGCAGTACGCCCACGACTTGCCCCTTGTTGTCGCTCATAGGGACGCAGTACAGCGAGCGAGTTCGGTAGCCAGTTTGTCTGTCGAATTGCGGGTTGAATCGAAATGGCTGTTCCGGACCCATCAGATACACATCCTCGCAATGAATATCCTCTCCTGTTTCAGCGACATATCCTGAAATCGAGCGGGTATCAACTGCGAAGCGTTGTGCCCCAAAAGGTACATCGATAGAGTCGTTTAGGGTGAGCTTAAAAACTAACTCAGCTGCCTCACTCTCGCTATTTATAAGGAACAGAGAGGCGCCGTCGCAGCAGGCGATATCCTGTGCGGCCTCAAGAATGCGTTTAAGCAGTGTATTCAGATCACGCTCGGCCGAGAGTGCGACGCCGACTTCAGCCAGTTGGGTCAAATGTACTTCTGCGGTGTTTGCGACGGCCTGAAATTCTGCCGCAGCAGTGCGCGCCAGGTGCAGCTCGCAAGCTACTTTGACCAGTTTAAGAGCGGGCGCCGCCGCGAGTGGTTCTGGAAGCGGAAACTCAGCATCAGGCGAAACACTCGCGGTTGCCAACAGTGGTACTCCAGGCAATGCGTCTCGAATGTCGGCAACACTCATATCGCTCAGGAGCACGGCATCTAAGACCACAGCAGTTGGAGCAAGGGAAACCAGCTCTTCGATTGAATTACAGGGACAAACAGGAAACGGAAGGTCACTTAACAGCGCTGCGATGTGTTGGCCGTAGTCCTCTGGTCCCACCGCTATGCGAACATCTGCCCCGCTTATACTGGTCATCTCGCTACCCTTGTACACCCTTTGTCACTAGCATAGGCGATGCCTGATCGAGTTGAAACTGGTAATTGATGCGCTATTTTGCTTTTTCTCAAGCGAGTTACGGTACCCTCGATTTGACGAGCAAGGCTAAGGGGGCCATTGGAGTGACCCTAGGTTGCGGGAAACATTGCTTTGAGCTGGTGCCCTTCTTGATAATTCCTTTGGCTTACTGCCGAGTTACTTTGTTGGAGATGACGCCAATCTTTTCGATTTCGAGCTCGACTACGTCGCCATCGCTTAAAAAGCGCAGGTGCTCTAACCCACAGCCAAGACCCACGGTGCCTGAGCCGATGACCTCACCGGGGTGGAGGGTTTCACTTTTGCTGATATGGGCAATCATGTCTGAGAACTTCCAGTGAATGGTGCTGCTATTGTTATCGCACCACGTTTCGCCATTAACTCGAGCTTGCATGCGTAAGTTATAAGGGTCATCGAGCTCGTCCTTGGTGACGATAACGGGTCCAAGAATAATTGAGTCGTCGAAATCTTTACTTTTGGCGGGCCCTAATGGCCCCCCAGACTCTTGCATCTGTGTGTCTCTTGCCGAGAAGTCGTTGTAAATGGTGTATCCAAATATATGGTCTTCCGCGTTAGCTTTACTGATGTCTTTGCCTTTTGTACCAATAATGCAGGCCAGCTCGAGTTCAAAATCCATAACGTCTGAATAGGCTGGCCACACGACGTCCTTGCCGCTTTGTGCGACTGAAAACCGGTTGGCCTTGTAGTAAAGGGGCTGCTGGTACCAGACTTCAGGCACAGTAAATCGACCACTGGCTTGCAGTTCCTGCTCAGCTTTAGCCGGATCATCTGCTGCCATAGCACTGAGTTTGATGGCGCTTTTATACGAATTTTTCAAATGCTCCTCAAAACCTAAGCAGTCTCGAATTTGCGCGGGTAACGGCAGTGGTGCGAGCCATTCCACCTGATCCGAGGGTATGGATGCTGAGCTCGAGGCAAGCATTGCATAGGCGCGGTCAAGGGCGGTTTGGCCGGCCTCTATTAAGTGTTGCATGGAAGAAAAAGCGATGTCCTCGGGGGCGGCAACGGTTAGATTGAAGACTCCCGTGTTAGTTACAGCGCCCAGGTATTCAACCCCATCCAGAGCGAAGGTGAGTAATTTCATGGCTATATCTCAATGGTGTTTGGCAGCGCTCGGTAACTCGAGGGGCCTTGCATGTGTCTTATTTTAAATGATTTGATCTTAAATGACCGTGGGTCATTATATAAATGACTAGAGGTCATCGCAATGTTGGATGAGTAACGCAGCGCAAGCTCCGAAGGCCGTCCATGGTTTGTTTTCTCGCTTTAAGTTACCGCTCAACCCGACATAATTTGGAGTTAAATACGATGTCCGTTTACATAATTGCTAGATTCAAAATTCATGATCGCAGTGAATACGATACTTATTCAGCGGGTTTCGCAGAGGTTTTTAAAAAGTTCGATGGCAAGATGCTCAGTGTTGATGAAGACCCAATGATCCTCGCGGGCGACTGGAACGATACAAGGTCGGTGATTATTGAGTTCCCATCAAAGGAATCGGCTTTAGCTTGGATGACCTCGGATGACTACCAAGCCATAGCGAAGCACCGAGATGCGGGCAGTACCGCAAACTCCATTTTAGTAAAGGGGTTAGAGGCCTAAAGCTACCGAGAGCCGACTTCAGGTGACAAATCTTTGTATAGGCTCTCTGCTAACACAGGCACCTGCGGGTCAGTCCTATAGCCTATTGGCCATGTTCCTGTGAGCTTTAGGGCGGGTAACGAACGCTGGTTATTCGTGCTTGCCCGCAACCCAGCCCTGTGCGGCTAGTTGGTCTGCGGCAAAACTTTTGGGTGCATCTTCCAAGGTGGTTGCCATGGTGTCGTTCCAGCGATTGAGAAAACCAAACAGTGAAATAACGGCGACAACCTCTACCGCCTGTTTGTCACTAAAGTGTTTCGATAATTCAGCCATGTGCTGGGCCTCTACGGCATTGGGCACCATGCCGGCATGCACGGCAACTCGCAGTGCGGCCTTCTCTTGATCAGAAAATGAGTCGCTGCTCTCAAATTCGAAGATCGCCTGTATTTTTTCTGCGCTGACCGCATTTTTTTGTGCTGACTTGGCCGTGTGGGCTTGGCAATAACGACATCCCGCTGCGTTACTCACCGCAAAGGCAATCATTTGCTTAAGCCCAGGGTCTAATTCGCCCGTGTTCAAAATCGTCGCGCCAAGGCCCCCGAAAGCTTGAGTAAGGTCTGGCCAATGCGCCATGGTCATCATGGACGTTGGCAGAAAGCCCATGGACGCCTCTACCATCTGTAGCATTGGTGCTAGGTCGGGCACGTCTTCGCGTTGCTTGGGTGTGATGTGTGTCATAACAAGTCTCGTGATTATCGCCGTTAGTCAATTTTGAGTAGCTGTTTACCGAGGTTTTGCCCAGTGTACAGGCGCTGCAAGGTGGTCGGGATATTGTCAAAGCCTTCCTGCAGATCGACTTGATAAACCAAGTCGCCTGAAGCGACCCATGCCATTAAATCTTGAATAGCCTCCATAGCTCGTGGCATGTAATCCAAAATAACGAATCCTTCCATGCGCGCCCGGTTAATCGTGAGGTTCGACAAGTTTGAGGGACCCGGTATCGGTGCTGTAGCGTTGTAGCCTGAGATGCTCCCGCATAGAACAATCCGGGAGCGCAGATTAATGTGATCGATTGCCGCTTCAAGAATAGGGCCACCGACGTTATCGAAGAATACGTCCCACTTGTCAGGGCAATGATGGGCAATTTGGGCGTTAACATCTTCATTTTTATAGTCGATGACGGCGTCAAAGCCGGCGGTTTCTTGCAACCACCGACATTTATCGCGGCCGCCCGCAATACCGACAACGCGGCAACCTTTGATCTTTGCTATTTGACCCACAAAAGAGCCTGTAGAACCTGCAGCACCTGAAACCAAAACGGTTTCGCCGGCCTTGGGCTGACCAATCTCCAACAACCCAAAATAGGCGGTGAGCCCGGTGATGCCCAGCACAGACAACATCATCTCAGGCGATACCCCTGGGGGCAATTTAATCAAACCCATGGGCCCTTCACCGGGAGCGGCAACCACATAATCTTGCCAATACCCCGTCGTTTGCACCAGGTCGCCCACTTCATAGTCGGCATGTCGCGAATCGACGACCTGGCCAACAGACGCTGCCCGCATGGGTGCGCCAATGGCCACTGGCGGCAGATAAGCCTTACGATCAACCATCCAGTTTCGTTGCGCCGGATCGAATGATAGGAACAAATTTTTGACCAGCACCTCATCGCTTTTGGGTTCGGGGATTGGGGTTTCGGCGTACTCAAAATTATGCGGGCCAACCATGCCTGAAGGTCGTTCCGCGAGTAGCCACTGGCGATTAATAGTCATGATAACGCTCCCGATGATCTGTTCATGTTTGTTTGTCCTATTTGTAATTGCCGATGATTAATAGTCAGCTACTTTGCTGATCGACCCTGATGGCTCAAGGCAATGGCTCAATGTCATGACCTCTAATAAGCGCTGCCTGAACTGCGCCGCACGTATTAAATGCTTCGGCCTTTGATTTAGATTGCGCCAAGAATTTTGCGGATGTTGTTGCGGAATTTTTCGCCAAAGGGCGGGCGGGCACCAATAATGGGTAAGACATCGATCATGGTTTGACTGTAAATCGCCCGGGGGTGGCTTAGGGTTTTAAAGCCTTCGGGGCCGTGATACGCCCCCATACCTGAGGCGCCGACACCCCCAAATGGCAGATCCTCTTGCACGTAGTGCAGCGTAATATCATTAATGCAAACACCACCGCTGGGCACGTGACTCAGCAAGTACTCTTGCTCACTTTTATCTTTGCCAAAATAGTACATAGCGAGGGGGTTGCGGCGGGGTTCTACCTGATCTGGAACCTCTGCGATGTCAGCGTAGGTCATCACTGGGAGAATGGGTCCAAAAATCTCCTCGTGCATGACCAGCATGTCTTCATTAACGTTTTGTAAAATGTGGAGGGGCATACGACGGTTGTTTTCAGACGCCCGGGTCTGGTCAGCACCCACAATGGTGAGTTTGGCCCCCTTGGCGACGGCATCATCAATGTAGTTCTGTAATCTGGCGAAGTGTCGTTCGTTGATCACACCGGCGTAATCTTCATTCTCGGTAACGTTTGGATACATTGACTGCGCCTCATGCATTACCCGCGCAACGAGTTGTTCCTCCAGTTCCCGCGGCACAATGACGTAGTCGGGGGACAGACATAACTGACCACCATTTAAAAACTTACTGAATGTCAGGCGTGTTCCTGCGAGTTCAAGATTTGCGCTGCGCCCAATAATGACCGGTGACTTGCCGCCAAGCTCTAGCGTAACTGGCACCAGATTTTTTGACGCGGCTTGCATGACTTGTGCGCCAACTCGTGTGGATCCGGTAAAAAGAAGGTGGTCGAAGGGCAGCTCCGCAAATTTCTGACTAATTTCTGCGCCCCCAGTGACAACTGCGACTTCATCTCTTGAGAAATATTTGGGAACAACCTCGGCAAATAAGGCCGCTGTCTCAGGAACAAATTCCGAGGGTTTCAGTAATGCTCGGTTACCAGCCGCTAGCGCACTGGTCAAAGGGGCTACGGTTAAGCCGAAGGGGAGGTTCCAGGGAGAAATGATGCCAACAACACCCTTCGGAAAATGCCGGACCTGACCTTTCCCCCCCAAAAAATTCATGGGTTTGTTGGTTTTTCGCTTTTCAGGCTTCATCCAAGCCTTCAAATGCTTAATGGAATAGTCGATGGCTTCTACCTTTGACCCGAACTCTGAGAACAAGCTGAATTCATAAGATCTTGCACCGTTAAACTCACGTTTTGTCGTGTTGGCGAACTCCACTTTGTTTTCCAAGATCAGCGCTTTGAGTCGCTTTAGGCGGTCAATTCGTGTGGCATAGGTGACCTCACCTTCAGCACGGAACTTGCTTCGTTGCAGTTCGATTAATGCGTCTAAATCTTGTGTGTCCAATCCGGTGACGTTGTGGTGTTCTGCTGCGCCCATGGTTTTCTCCGAGGTTGATCTGTTTGTTTTCTATTGAGTGATTCGTTTTGATTTACCTGCGACTTTGATTCGATCAGACGCCGGAAATGCCCTCTGCACGTATGCCTTCAATGATGCGCGCTGCGTTTTTTGTGAAGAGCGGTTCTGACGAAAAACTGGTAATTAGGTGCTGAACATCCGTAGGCAGTTCTTCGTTATCGAGTGCCGGGCTTTGATCGGTTTGTGTCGCTCCGATTAGAAGCACGCCCATCGTTTTGACGACCTCTAATGCTTGCTCTGTGTTCAATCTGAGTGCCGAGGACGTGACTTCTGCAATGGCCTCTACCTGATTTATGAATACGCGCTTCGATTCAATGAGCCGGGGGATGGCAACGTTGTGCTCAATGACATGTTCAAGTCTGATGAGTAACGGTAAAAACACACCATCGGCTTGAGTCGTTTTGTAGAGCGACTGGGCATACGCCTTACTGGTCATCGTGTTGGACAGAGTCTCGATAAAAGTTTGACTCCATCTAATTAAGCTTTGCTCATAAAGGGTGAGAAAAAGTTCTTCTCGGGTTTTGAAATAAAGGTACAGCGTGCCTTTGGCAAGGCCTGCCTTCTTGGCGAGTTGTGCCATAGAGAAGGTCTCATAGCCCACCTCTTTAAAATACATTTCGGCCGTTTCCAGTACGGCGTGACGCCGAAGGGCCTTTTGTTCGCTGCTTCGCGCTCTGTGATTTATAGCAACGACTGAATTCATGAGTGTCTCTACCCTGCGGCTTCTGGGGTTGCGGTGCCCACCTCGATACGAGCTTCAAAATATTAAATGA
>Ga0213863_10003845_pt1 | contig 10232 bp, 7 predicted proteins | sample PICome_8_FD_160128 | JGI IMG/M metagenome (GOLD analysis project Ga0213863, IMG submission 160128) | Coastal seawater microbial communities near Pivers Island, North Carolina, United States - PICO497 | ecosystem: Environmental > Aquatic > Marine > Coastal | place: USA: North Carolina | collected... | reverse complement strand
GGAGGGGCGCCGCGCCGAGCTCATGGCTGCACACGACGCCAATGTCGCTGCCGCGCAAAAGCGTGCAGAGAAGGTCAACGGCGCTGAGCTGCGTATGGAAGTGAACTCTAGCGATGAAGGCCGTCTATTTGGCTCCATCGGCACACGCGAGATTGCCGATGCGGTTAACGCACAGGTTGGCAGCGAGCTGACTAAAGCCGAAGTGCTTCTGCCGAACGGCGCTATCCGCGACCTCGGTCACTACGAAGTGGCTTTGGACCTAGGCTTCGAAGTGGGCGCATCAATCAAGCTGGCCGTTGTTGCCATCGGCGCGACTGACGACGTAAGCGCAGACGGCAGCCTCATCGACGAGATCGATGCTGAAGCTGCTGCAGCCGACGCCGAAGACGAAGCGCCTGCTGAGTAAGACGCAGCCCCAAAGGCCGCGCTATGCCTAGTGATAGGCGACGAAACACCGGTTGCCTCTGGCGCCGGTGTTTTTTTATGTTTGGAGCAGACTCAGCGCTTGGTATCCAATTCGCAAACTGTCCCAATCGAGTGCAGCGATTAGAGCGAGAACTCTGCTGCGGCTTCGCGTAAGATCAAGGTTCAGTATAGCGACAGCAGAAGCTGCCTGTTTCAGCTCAACTCTCTCGCTAGTTGCCCAACGAAGACAGAGTTCAACGCAAAGAAAGAGATCCGCAAGGCATGAACGATTCCTACGAGAGCGATGCGCAGAGCGCCGCCGACTACGCCAGCTCAAGCGAGGCGAATGACTACAGTGACTATGCAGGCTACGGATCTGAATCCGACACTTCGCAGCGCCAGGTCTCGGCACTAAAAGTCCCCCCGCACTCTATAGAAGCCGAGCAGGCGGTGCTGGGCGGTCTGATGCTCGACAATACCGAGTGGGATAATCTGGCAGATGTTCTTATGCCGGAGGACTTCTACCGCGCCGAGCATCAGCTGATATTCGCGGTGATGTCGACTCAGAGCGAGGCGAATAAACCGATCGACGTGGTGACGCTGCTCGAAGCGCTGAGCTCTTTGGAGCAGCTCGAGGCGGCTGGCGGTTTAGAGTATTTAAGCGAGCTGTCTGGTAACGCTCGCGGCACCGCAAACATTGTGCATTACGCAGACATCATTCGCGATCGAGCGATTCTTCGCCGCATTATCTCCACGGCTAATTCTATTGCCGACACCGGCTACAGCACCGGTGGCAAGCGGGTAGAGGACATTCTCGACGAGGCCGAACAGCGCATATTTAATATCGCCGATGAGCGTCCGAAAGACGCAGGCCCCGTGGCGGTTAATCCCTTGCTCGCGAGCGCGGTGGATCGCATAGACGAGCTGTCTGCGATGGACGGTGGCCTCACGGGCTTATCAACCGGCTATACCGACCTCGATGAGATGACCTCGGGCTGGCAAAAATCAGATCTTGTGATTGTTGCGGGTCGACCCTCGATGGGTAAGACCGCCTTTGCTATGAATTTGGTCGAGCACGCTGTGCTAAATAACCCGAAACCCATTCTGGTTTTCAGCCTAGAGATGCCGGCTGAAAGTCTGATTTTTCGTATGCTGTCGTCTATCGGCCGTGTCGACCAAACACGCATGCGAAGTGGGCAGCTGGGTGAAGAAGATTGGCCGGGCTTCAATAATGCCGTTGGCCGCCTGAAAGACACGCCGCTGTTTATTGACGACAGTGCAGGGCTGAGTCCCACCGAGATGCGCGCGCGAGCGAGACGCGTCGTGCGCGAGCACGGTCAGCTGGGCATGGTGGTGATCGACTATCTTCAGCTCATGCAAATCAAAGGCAGCAGCGAGAACCGAGTGGGAGAGATCTCCGAGATTTCGCGCTCACTAAAGATGCTGGCACGTGAGTTTGAATGCCCAGTGATCGCGCTTTCGCAGCTCAACCGCAGCCTAGAGCAGCGACCCAATAAGCGCCCTGTTATGTCTGACCTGCGTGAATCCGGCGCGATAGAACAAGACGCCGACGTGATTGCGTTTATCTACCGCGACGAGGTTTACAACGAAGACTCGCCGGACAAGGGCGTTGCTGAGGTAATTATTGGCAAGCAAAGAAATGGACCTATCGGTACAGTCAGGCTTAGCTTCGTAGGCCAATTCACTCGCTTCGAGAACTACGCAGGACCGCGCTACGATGACTACATGCACGAGTAGCCGTGCGCTGGCAGAGATCGATGTCGCGGCATTCATTTCGAATCTAAAGCTTGCAGCGTCGCTGCACAGTGGCGACTGGCTTCTTCCCGTTATTAAGGCTAACGGCTACGGCCATGGCCTTGAGACGCTTGCCCGCGCGCTACGCGGCTGTGTCGATGTGCCGCTTACAGGCGTCGCCGTTGCGTGTCTTGCCGAGGCCCGGCAGCTAAGAGAGAACGACTGGACACTGCCCATTGTGCTACTGCCGGGCTACGTGACGGCGCAGGAGTGCGAGCAAGGCGCTGAACTGCTACTAGACCCCGTCGTACATTCTCTTTATCAGCTTGATTTAATTTTTGCGGCCTCTGAAAAAAAGACAGTCCAGCAGCCTAAGCGCGTATGGCTTAAAGCCAACACGGGAATGAACCGCTTGGGTCTCATCGTAGAAGACTGGCACAGCGCCTATGAGCAGCTGCTGCGTGCAGATATCGATGTAGTCGCGATGTCTCACCTTGCCTGCGCTGACGAGTTAGAGTCGTCGATGTCTCTGCAGCAGCAGGCCAGCTTAGAAGCGCTGCTTGTGGATACCACGCCTAAAACAGCACGAAGTCTCGCCGCTTCCGGCGGCGTGCTCGCGTGGCCTACTACCCACTACGATATCGCACGCCCCGGCATCATGCTCTACGGCAGCTCGCCCTTTGCTGAGCGAAGCGCGCACAGCCTCGGTCTGAAACCGGTGATGACGCTACGCTCGCGATTGCTGGCTATCAATTCTATAAACAAAGGCGACACGGTGGGCTACGGCGCAACCTTTACCGCCGATAAAGCCATGCGCCTTGGTGTCGTTTCAATCGGCTATGGCGACGGTTATCCCCGCAAGGCGCCAACCGGCACGCCGGTGTTAGTCCACACACAAGACGGCCCCGTGCGCTCGCAGCTGGTGGGGCGCGTGTCTATGGACATGATCACGATAGACCTAACAGACATTTCCGCAGCAATAGATGACACCGTAGTTCTCTGGGGAGAAGGACTGCCCGCAGATGAAATCGCCGAGCTCTGCGGTACTATCGCCTACGAACTTTTTTGCCAGGTTACGCCCCGCGTGCCGCGCATCGTGAAAGGAGCCGAGTGTGGCTAAAGCTAAGTCCAAAGTTGTCTATGTTTGCACTGACTGCGGTAGCGAGCACGGGCAGTGGCAGGGTCAGTGCATGAGCTGCAAAGCGTGGAACACGCTGTCGCAAATTAATCTGGGTGCAAGCAGCTCACCCGCTGTGAAAGCGGATTTTCGCAAGCAGGGCGGCTACGCGGGCGACGTTAGCGACGTTCTTAATCTAAGCGACATCGATCTCGAGTCCTTGCCCAGATTTACTACGACCATCGGTGAGCTCGATCGCGTGCTAGGCGGCGGCTTGGTACCCGGCTCGGTGGTGTTGATTGGCGGTAATCCCGGTGCAGGCAAGAGTACCCTGCTGCTGCAGGTGATGTGCGCGCTAGCCCATTCGGGTAAGCCTGCGCTGTATGTAACCGGCGAAGAATCCTTGCAGCAGGTTGGCATGCGGGCAAAGCGTTTGCAGCTTCCAGAGGACAATCTCAAACTGCTCGCCGAGACTAACGTCGAGACCATTACCAAAGCAGCTCAGTCGCATCAGCCGGCGCTGCTCGTGGTCGATTCTATTCAGGTGATGCATTCCGCAGATGTTGCCTCCGCGCCAGGCAGTGTCTCGCAGGTGCGTGAGTCGGCGGCCTATCTGATTCAGTATGCCAAGCAGACCAACACCGTCTTATTTCTGGTGGGGCATGTCACCAAAGACGGCAATCTCGCCGGCCCGAAAGTGCTCGAACATATGATCGACTGTTTCATCATGCTCGAAGGGGGCAGCGAGTCAAAATACCGCGTGCTGCGCGGGCAAAAAAATCGTTTTGGTGCAGTTAACGAGCTTGGTGTCTTTGGCATGACCGAGCTTGGGCTTAAAGAGGTTAAAAACCCCTCAGCCATATTCCTAGCCCGCACCGAAGAAGAATCGCCGGGTTCTCTGGTGATGGTGCTGTGGGAAGGCACGCGTCCACTTTTGGTTGAGATACAAGCGCTGGTCGATGCGACGCAGCTCGGTAACCCTCGGCGCGTTACCGTGGGATTGGATCAGAATCGCCTTGCCATGCTGCTCGCCGTGCTTCACCGCCACGGCGGCCTGTACATGGCTGACCAAGACGTCTTCGTGAACGTGGTGGGTGGCGTTAAGGTCACTGAAACCAGCGCAGATCTCGCGCTACTTCTGGCGGTGGTTTCGAGCTTCCGCGATCAGCCCTTGCCACGCGAGCTCGTGGTGTTTGGCGAGGTCGGCCTTGCGGGTGAGATTCGACCTGTACCGGGTGGGCAAGAGCGCTTAAGGGAAGCGGCAAAGCACGGCTTTAAGCGTGCCATAGTTCCAAAAGCCAATAAGCCAAAGACACCTATCGAAGGCATGGAAATTATCGGCATCAATAAAATTTCCGAGGCTTTGGACGCGCTCTAGGCGCCGCGTCCGAAGGCCTGTTAAGGCGCGGACTCTTTCCTTTTTCTCCTGCGCTTCCTTTTTATTATCGGCGCGGATCGCTCGCCTTACAGCCGTACCTAAGACTATTTCCCTTATTTACTTGATAGCCCTCCTTTAGTTTCTATACTGAAGAAAGGGGTCGGGTCTTTTGTTGTCTTGCTAACCCATAGCGAAGGGCGCGAAGCATTAGATGCGACAGAGATAAGCGTTGAATAGAGTGAGAAACTAGGATTGAGAAAGGTTAGCCCTAAGAGTGTCGGGGTGAGTGTAAGAGATGAAAGGTGAGAGGTGATAGGTGATAGGCGAGGGATGAGGGATGAGAGATGAGCATAGTGAGAAAGCAAATGAATGCTAACAAAGAAGAGTCGTGAAGAAGATTAGCAAGATAAGGAATAACAAGGATAAGGGGAAAAGGTAAGAAGCCAATGAACGATCTTGAATACGTGCTGACTAACACGTCATTTAACGACCAGCTGGTCTTATCTCTCAGCGGGCGCCCCACGCTCTCAGTAGATGGAGCCGAAGCTCCAGTGCCTCAAAGTTCACCGGTTTTGGTCAAGGCGGGCAGGAATTACACAGTGTGCCGATTACAAAATCTGAATGAACAAGGTGCTAGGCCGGCATTACAGCTAACGAAGAGACCTCGACAGCTTAACGTCTGGCAGAGGATGCCACCCGAAGCTAATTACGTGTGTAAGCGAGGCCAACGTCAGCGAGCACTGAGCTTCGCTGAGGTATTGGGGAAGTTGGACTTAAGGCCATGGTAGCTGGGGAGTGTCTCTTAGGAAAAGCGTCGTGAGCGCGCTACAAACCTTGGCTTAGGCGGCCAATTAGTACAACACTCAGCTGCGCGCGTTCCACTAGCGAGCTAATGCGTCCCTGTTCGCGCTTGGAGTGAGCGCCGGTGCCGTCACTACCTAAGGAATCTAGTGTCGGCAGCCCCATAGCTTGGGTTAGCGATCCGTCGGTGCCGCCGCCTGCATCGGCCACGGTGAGTTCTTGACCAAGCAGTTTACCAATCGATAGAGTCTTGTTGAGCAGCGCATCGGATTCTTGGGTTGGAATTTTTGGCGGACGATGCAGGCTGATCCAGCTGTTGGTGCTGATTTCGCCGGAGTCCACCGGATAGCTGTAGACGCTGCCAAAAATTTCTTCCCAGCGCTTTGCTGCGTCAAGCCCCTGCTGTGGCAGCGGGTAGCGAAGATCCACAAGCGCTTCGGCGCAGGGAGCGATGGTGTTGCGAGCTTCGCCACCGTTCACGACGCCTACGTTCACCGTAACGCCGCTTTCGTAGTCGGTCATGTTTTCGATCTCGACAATCTTATAGGCGAGCTCTTTAATGGCCGAGCGCCCCTGTTGATGCGCTCCGCCGGCGTGAGACGCGCGGCCGTTCACTACGAATCGAGCCTGGCCTAAACCCTTGCGGGCGCGGGTTAGGCGATTATTACCAGAGGACTCATAGACAAGGCCATAGTCGTGTAGCGGGGCCTGCTCTTCAATGTACTTACGCGAGCTTAGCGAGCCGATCTCTTCGTCGCTGTTGAGCATCAGACTTATTGCTTTGTCCTCTAGCTGGCCGAACTCATTAAGCGCCTTGAGTGCGTAGAGCATGACAACTAGGCCGCCCTTCATGTCCGAAACCCCGGGGCCGAATGCCGTGTCGCCCTCGCGACTGAAGCGCTGGAATGGGCTGTCTAAGGGGAATACGGTATCTACATGGCCAATCATTAGCAGGCGCTTGCCGCTTCCCTGTTTGCTCGCGAGCAGATGGTCAGCGACGTCGATCTGATACTCACTTCCAGGACAGCTAGGCATCTCGATGATATCGCCTGGCAGCGCGCGCGAGGTGAATCCCAATTCGCGTAGCTCCGCGCTAAGCAAGGTGATGACCTCGGCAACGCCCGCTTTGTTAAGCGTGCCGGTGTTGATGTTCGTCAGCCGCTCTAGAAGGGCGACCATCTCGTCCTCTTTATCGCTAAGCCAATCGATAACCTCCTGCTCCTGCGCGCTAAGAGGGGCTTCGACAGCCGCTTGCTGCGCGAAACTCGGCGCGGCGAATAGGCTCAGACCCGTGGCGAAAGCCACACCTGCGAGCTTGTGCACTGCTGAGCGCAGCGTGGACTTAGAAGTGAAGTGGCGAGCTGGCTGGCGAGCCGCTGCTGAGGTTGATCTGCTCATAGAGGGGTATCCGTAATGAAGGCTTTGGCGCTAAACGGGATCACCGCTTAGCGCCCTGAATCGCGTATGATGAGCGAAAGCTATCATGTCAGGGGTTTTGCGTCACGGCGCAGCGCCACCGCGGCCACCATTTGGGAAGTTTCTATGCTCATCGATACGCCCGCTACGGGTTCTACCATCCTCAGTATTCAGGAGCTCAGCAAGCGCTACGCTGGCGGTTTCGAGGCACTGAAGAGCGTTAGCTTGGACATCAAAGCCGGAGAGATCATAGCGCTGTTGGGTCCTAACGGGGCAGGCAAGACGACGCTGATTTCTACAATCTGCGGGCTCGTGCAGCCGAGTGCTGGGCGCGTGCTCGTCGCCGGACACGACATAACGAAAGACTATAGGATAACGCGCTCGCTCATCGGCCTCGTGCCACAGGAGCTGACCACAGACTCTTTCGAGACCGTGTGGAATACCGTGTCGTTTTCCCGCGGCCTGTTCGGCAAAGCGCCCGATCCCGCGCATATCGAGAAAGTGCTGCGCTCCCTTTCTCTGTGGGATAAAAAGGACAATATGCTGCGCACGCTTTCTGGTGGTATGAAGCGGCGCGTGCTCATTGCCAAGGCGCTCTCTCACGAGCCTCGGGTTCTGTTTTTGGACGAGCCAACAGCGGGTGTTGATGTCGCGCTGCGCAAAGACATGTGGGCGATTGTGAACGAGCTGCGGGCTAGCGGTGTGACCATTATTCTGACCACTCACTACATTGAAGAGGCCGAGGAAATCGCTGATCGCATCGGCGTTATCAACCACGGCGAGCTCATCTTAGTTGAAGAGAAGCGCACGCTCATGGCTAAACTCGGCGAGAAGCTGCTCGAGCTCGAGCTCTTCGAAACACTTAAGCAGGTGCCAGATTCCCTCGCAGGCTTTGACTTGGAGCTCGCGAACGAAGGCCTAACCCTGCGCTATACCTTCAAGGTTTCGCAGTCGGGCGACAATGCCATCGCTACTCTGCTAGACGCGCTGCGAGCCGAGGGTATCGCATTTAGGGACCTGCATACTTCGCAAAGCTCGCTAGAGGAGATATTCGTGAGCTTGTTGGATCAGACCGCTGTAGAGTCGGCCTCGGAGAGTGCCTCATGAGTAAAGAGCCAAGCCATGCGCCACAGCACACGCCCGCTCAATCAGCAGAACACACCACAGGAATCAGTCGGATGAATATTTACGCGGTGCTGGCGATTTACAAGTTCGAGATGGCGCGCATGCGGCGCACACTGCTGCAAAGCATCGTCACGCCGGTGCTCACAACGTCGCTGTACTTCATCGTGTTCGGAGCGGCGATCGGCTCGCGCATTCAAGAGGTGGGGGGCGTAGCCTATGGCGCGTTTATCGTCCCGGGGCTGATTATGCTGAGCCTGCTGACCAACAGCATTAGCAACGCTTCTTTCGGAATCTACTTTCCGAAATTTTCCGGCACGATCTACGAAGTGCTGTCGGCGCCTGTTTCCACGCTAGAGGTAGTGCTCGGCTATGTTGGCGCGGCGGCGAGCAAGGCGATCATTCTGGGTCTAATCATTCTCGTCACTGCGGCATTTTTCATCGAGCTGCGAATTGCGCATCCAATTATTATGCTGCTGTTCATCGTGCTTACCGCGCTGTCCTTCAGTCTCTTCGGCTTTATTCTGGGGATATGGGCGGACAACTTCGAAAAGCTTTCCATCGTGCCTGCGCTGGTCATTACGCCGCTCGTATTTCTTGGCGGCAGTTTCTATTCCACCGACATGCTGCCGCCACTTTGGCAGTCTATCTCGCTTATGAATCCGGTGCTGTATCTGGTTAGCGGTCTACGCTGGAGCTTCTATGAGATCTCGGAGGTCAATGTCTGGGTAAGCCTGGCGGGTGTCAGCGTGTTCCTGGTCCTGTGTTTAGCGGCGGTGTACGGCATGTTTCGCACGGGCTACCGGCTGCGTCCTTAGACAGACTAGGAATGCGCGCATCCCCGCGGCGCGCTAGCCCTTCGCTGCGAACCAGAATTCGATCTCGGCGGTCGCTGTAGGAAACTCGGCCGCGTGCTCGGCATTCGCAGGCACGTGGTACCACTCGCCCGGACCAATGCGCTGGGTCTCACCATTCATCGTGAGCAGAAGCTCGCCGTGGGTAATGATTCCCACGTTCTCCGTGTCGTGCCTGTGGGCCTCGATGTGCGTCCCCGCAGGATAGTTCGCAAACAGCACCTCGCAGTTCTCTGCCTTTAAGCGTCGGGCATCGAATCGGCCTTCGTACTCGGGCAGGGCGTTGATTAGGTCTGGGTACACAGTGTTATCCGAGGACATGAATTTCTCCGTGGATGCGAGCTAGTGACAGTCTAAGCATAGATCAAAGCGGTCTAGTGCGGCGAGCCTCGCACCGCCCGTCTGCGGCTGTCACTCCCTAGGCCCAAAGGCTATACTCGGGGGTCGAATTCAGGCCAAAACGATAAAAGGGCGCGACGACGCCACCCGGGAGATCCCTATGCCAATTCTCGCTCTACTCAATCTCGTGCTCTTTGCAGGGCTATTGAGCATGCTCTACCAGCTAGGCAAACGTGAGCAGTGGACGCTCTCGCGCCGCGTCCTGCTCGGGCTTGTCTTGGGCACCGGCTTCGGCTTCCTGCTCACCGCGATCTATGGCGGTAATCAGCCGATTTTAGATTCGACCCTCGAGTGGACAAATATCGTGGGCTCCTCCTATGTCTCGCTGCTGCGGATGATCATCATGCCGCTCATCCTGATTACGATGATCGCCGCGGTGCTCAAGGTCGATGAAATCAAGACCCTGGGTAAGATCGGTGGCACCGTGGTTTCGGTGCTAATCGTGACCACTGTAATAGCCGCGCTGATTGGTATCGGCATGGCGCTGCTCTTCAACTTAGATGCGAGCGATCTCACAGGCGGCGCGCGAGAACTCGCGCGCGCAGAGGTCCTAGAGGCCCGCCGTGCTGCGGGGGCAGACTACAGCGTGATTGGCACGCTTAGCAGCCTAGTCCCGCAAAACATCTTCTCTGACCTTGCAGGTCAGCGCCCCCTAGCCATTATTGGAGTCGTTGTGTTCGGCCTGCTATTCGGTATCGCGTCGGCGCTGGTGGCCGAGGAAAACCCAGAGCGAGGCGCGGCGATTCGCAGCTTTGTCGAAACCACCCAGGCGGTCATTATGCGTCTGGTGAAGCTCGTGATTTCTCTCACGCCCTACGGCGTGCTGGCGCTCATGACGCGAGTGATAGTGACAACCGACGGCGGCGCTATCATCAATCTTATTAGTTTCGTTGTGGCGTCCTACATCGCCATTGGTATCATGTTCTTGGTACACGGCGCGATGATCGGTGCGCTAGGCGGCAACGTGAAGCGCTACTTCGAAAAG
>Ga0213863_10003844_pt1 | contig 10232 bp, 6 predicted proteins | sample PICome_8_FD_160128 | JGI IMG/M metagenome (GOLD analysis project Ga0213863, IMG submission 160128) | Coastal seawater microbial communities near Pivers Island, North Carolina, United States - PICO497 | ecosystem: Environmental > Aquatic > Marine > Coastal | place: USA: North Carolina | collected... | reverse complement strand
TGAAAATGCAATTGGTGGACTTGATCTTGAAATGCCTGGTCCAGCTAAGTCGTGGGGGAAAAATTTATTAACTGCAGTTAATGATAAGGCAGTTCCAGAGGATTTAATTAATGACAAAGTAAAGAGAATTCTAAATGTCGCAAGTTTCTGCAAAAGATTTGAAAACCCAATTCGAAAACCAGAAAGAGATAATGACTCAAAACTTAAAAGAAAACTTTTAAAAGACGCAGCTCAAGAAGGTATGGTGCTCCTAAAAAATGATGGCATATTACCATTGAAAAAAGATATAAAATCAATTGGAATAATTGGTCCCAATGCAGAAAAAGCACAAATTATTGGAGGAGGAAGCGCAACTCTTGTTCCTTATTATGAATCTCATCCTGTAAGCTCATTTCAAAATAATTTTAGTGAAAAAACTATTATTAAATCTGCTAAAGGTTGTCATACATATCGCTATTTACCAGAAATAAATAAATCACTGACAAAAGAAAATGGGTTTTTAGTCGAATATTTTAATGTTACTGACAATAAAAATGATTTCATCTCTAGCAAAGTTTTAAGAGGGAGTAAATTTTGGATATTTGAGGGATTTGCAAAGGATATTATAGGTATAGAAGATAGGCCTGATATTTTTGTAAAATTTTCATGTACATATGTCCCAGATATTTCTGGGGAACATGCTTTTGAAATCTTTGCCATTGGCAAAAGTAAACTAATAATAAACAATGAAGAAATAATTGATAACTGGACAGATCCTTTGCCTGGAGATGCTTTCTTTGCTCATGGCTCATCATCAAAACGAGGCGCTTCACATTTAGAAAAAGATAAATCGTATCAAATAGAAATACAATATAAATTTGAAGGTAATTTTCCTGCTATCTACATTGGTTGTCAGCCACCAGATAAAATTGATTTACTAGATGAAGCTTTAAAGATTGCCAAAGAAGTAGATGAAGTTATTCTCTTGGTGGGCACTAATTCAGATTGGGAAACAGAAGGAAATGATAGAGTTGATTTCAACTTACCAGGAAAACAAAATACACTTATTGAAAAAGTCTTAGAAATCAATCCTAATGCAATTATTGTTCTAAATACGGGCTCTCCAGTTAATATGCCCTGGGTTAATAAAGCTAAGTCAATTTTACAATCTTGGTATGCAGGCCAAGAATATGGCGATGCTCTTTTTGAAATATTAACAGGCTTGGTAAATCCCTCAGGTAAATTACCAACAACTTTTCCTAAGCGTATCAAAGATACTCCAGCTTATTCCTGTTACCCAGGAGAAAATTTACAAATGAGCTATGATGAAAAGCTTTTAATTGGTTATAAATGGTATGACAGAAAAAAATTAGAGCCTTTGTTCCACTTTGGACATGGCCTTTCTTATACTAATTTTGAATATTCAAATCTTAGAATTAGTAATAGTGATAAAAATAATTTTACATGTTCATTTGATATCGAAAATGTTGGAGATGTATCAGGTTTTGAAATATCCCAATGCTATATCTCCTTCATGGATTGCGATGAAGATGAGCCAATAAAAAAACTGCAAGGCTTTGATAAAACTTATATTAATTCAGGTGAAATAAAAAAAATTGAAATATGTTTAGATTCAAAAAGTTTTTCAACATGGGATATTAAAAATCATCAATGGGAAATTAAAAAAGGTGTATTTAATATTTTGATTGGATCTTCTTCAAATGACATAAAACTTAAAGATAGTATCAATCTATAGACAATCTCCTCAAATCTTCCTCTGAGAGATCTATCTGTGAGCCAAAAATAGAGCTATTTAGTTCATTTATTGTCCTAGGACCAATGAGTGGAAATACTAATGATGAGGTATGGACTATATAAGCAATAGCTATCTCAATAGGCTCCACATTTTTTTTATCTGCGATCTCAAAACAAATTTCTCTTCTTTTAAGATTCTTTTTGCTATGCCAAACTCTTTTCTCTTCCTCTAATGACGGATTAGAAAAATGCTCTTTAGTTGTGATTTCCTTCTTTCTGATAAAAAAACCTCTTGCTGTGCTTGACCAAGGAAATAATTTAATTTCATTGCTTTTAATATAATCTAAAAACTGATTATTAATCCCAATGCACCCGGGCCATACCGGCTCAAGCATTTCTGCAAGACTAAAATTATTGCTTAAAACAGTAAAAGGTTCTTTATTATTTTTCAAAGCATAATCCCTTGCAGTTGAAAAACGATCTAGGTTCCAATTAGACGCACCAATATTATTAATCAACCCTTCTGCTTTAATCTCATCAAGTGCATCAACAAATTCAGATACAGGAATTTCATTATTATCCCTATGGAGGCAATATATATCTATTTTTGAAATTTTTAATCGCTCTAAAGATTCTTCTATTTGAGGTTTAATAAGCTCAGGTTTGCAATCTGGAGTATGAGCACCCTTTCCGAGAACAACCACATCATTTTGAAGGTTTCTTGAGTTTATCCAATCACCTAAGTACTTATCCCCAAGCCCATTATTGTAAATATAAGCGGTATCAAAAATTCTCCCACCCGCTCCATAGAAATAATCAAACATAGCATAAGCATGAATGTCTGATGTTTGGTTATCGCAACCAAGAACAAGCCTTGAAAATTGCTTATCTGTGTTGTTTGCTGAAATACTATCTAATTTTCTTTTTTGTATTGAATAAAAATTAGATTTGACCATAGGTGAGACATCTTTTGATTCAAATGGACAAACCACCCCGGTCTCTTGTCTCCACCTATCTAGCCACAACATAATACTTTGTGAATCATTGTGTGAAATTAATTCTGATTCTAGGCTGCCCTGTAATATAGATTGAGAAGCATGGTCAATTTCCCTAGTAAAAAGACCAACATCATCTTTATATGCAATCTCTTCAACAAGGCTTTCTTTGTTATAAATTTTTATAGAAGAAAGACCTTCTTGGAACTGACCGCAATGCCATGGCTGACTTGCCTCTAATTTAAAGTTGCCGCTTACGACCTCTAAATTATTCTCATACTCTTCATTTATAGCACATGAAATATTGGCTTTAATATTATCTGTAAAAACAATATGCGCTTTAGAGTTTAAATCTACTCCTGTTGTATCAAGCTCTCCTGATACTTCAATGCTTTCTGGGTCAGCATATGGTTTACTGAGGATTTGACCTGCTAAAAGTTTAACCATGGATAGTGGATAACACCCCACATCCAAGATGGCTCCTCCACCCATCATTAAATTTCTTAACCTATGGTCCTCAGGTATATCTGCATTAAAACCAAATGAGCAATTAATAGATATCTCTTCTTTTGTGTCTCTTAAAATTTTTAAACTATTAAGAATATTTATAGTTTGAGGATGAGTTCTATACATGTATGCTTCCATCAAAAAAATTTCAGCATCTTTAGCAAGGCCAAACAAAACCATACTTTCAATATGATTAATTGTAATAGGCTTTTCACAAAGTACGTGTTTCTTATTTTTTATGGATTGAAAAGCATACTCAAAATGAGAATTATGAGGAGTAGCAATATAAACAGCGTCAATATCTTTTGAGGATAACAGTGAATTAATATCAGAGTGTGCTTGAATATTAAACTTCTTAGAGAATCGTCTTAAGGTAGCTTCATTTCTACCATAAACAGAAATTAAGTTCGAATGATCGCAGTATTTAATTGAGTGAGCAAAAGCATTAGCTATAGAACCAGTACCTATGATTCCCCATTTAATTTTAGACATTTTGAATCTTTCTATTTTCTATGTCTTCTATTAGTTTTTTATGGAAGTTTCTATCTATTGGATAAAAATATACTAATATCAAGCTGATCGAAACTCCTATAAGTGGTATCAAAGACATTAAAGCCTTTAAAGAAGATAAAGTTTCTTGTGTTTGGTCCTGATTTGGTTCAAATCCTATATTGGTTAAAATCATTCCTAATATAACTGCAGCAATTGCTATAGCACCCTTTTGAGCAAAAGTCATAAAACCATATAATGATGATTCTGTTCTAATCCCTGTTTTCCATTCACCATATTCAATGGTATCGGGCAGCATGGACCAAAATAAAACTCCAGTAGCACCATTACCAAAACCAATAAAACTTAAGATATAAAGTAATTCCTTAAGATCAGAAATTGGATAGATATAAAATATAAAAAATCCAATAAATAAAAATGTCATAGATAACATCCAGGTATTTTTTTTCCCTAATCTAATTGCTAAATATGCCCATAAAGGAATTGCTAATAATGTACTGCCGCTCATGACGCCTAAAATTAATCCCTGATACTCATGAAAACCTAATGCGTATTTAGAGAAATAAATTAAATTATTGTTGAACATCAAATACGTGGATATCAGAATTAAGATTGCAGAGAAAACAATCCAGAATGGATAATTATTTGATACAGATTTTAAAACTTTTGAAAAACTTGGAAGCTCTTCTTTAGAAAATTTAAATGGTCTTTCTTGAACATAATGAACGGTGATTCCAAGAATTACGACTGCTGCTAATCCAGCTATCATCCCAAGGTAAATAAAACCAAGGGACTCTTCGCCACCGCCAAAAAATAAAACAATCGGAAATGCTAGTGCTGAAATAGAAAATGTTCCAAAAGATGCTGCAAGCATTCTTGCTGTAGTTAGTTTTGTTCTCTCATCGCTATCATCTGTTATTCTCGCAGTTAATGAAGAATATGGAACGCTAACAATGGTAAAACAAGTTCTGTGAAATAAATTAACTACTAGTAGAAATATGAATAAAAAAGTCCCTTCAAATGGCGGCATCCATAACAGTAAAATAAATGATAACGCTAGTGGTATTGATCCATAATAAATATATGGTCTGTAGCTTCCCATTTTAGTCCTAGTTCTTTCGGCTACATAGCCCATAAAAGGATCTGTTACTGCATCCCAAGCTATGCCTAGAGCATAAATCCAGCCCGCCATCAATGGTGAAATGCCAACAACATCAGTATAAAAATAAAGGAGATATAAGCTAACGCCGCTCCAATAAAGACAAATAGCATAATCACCTATGCCATATGCAACTCTAATTTTATTAGCTCGAAAAAGATTTATAACGTATTGCATGAGGATAATGAAAATTTTTTAATTATTTAAGTTTCTAATGTATATGAAAAAGCAGTGTATTGCATGTCTGAAATATGTAAGACTAAGCTTATGAATTTTATAGAGGGGTATGCAGAAAATAATAGAGTTAAAATCTTTTATAGAGATTATGGTCCGGCTGATGCAACCCCCATTCTTTTAGTTCACGGATTAGGTGCTCAATTAGTTCATTGGCCTGAGCATCTTATAGATTTTCTTATTGAAAATGGCCTAAGGCCTATAACCTTTGATAATAGGGATGCAGGATTATCTTCAAGATTTAATAATAAACCTTCTATTGTTCTTGGGTATTTAAGATATTTCTTTCGGCTGCCAATTAAGCCGGAATATAGTCTCAATGATATGGCTCGAGATGGAATAAATCTCCTTAATCATCTAAATATTGATAAAGCTCATATTCTTGGAACATCTATGGGGGGTATGATTAGTCAAATACTATGCGCAAAGTATCCTAATAGAGTCAAAACATATACATTAATTGCTTCCACTGCATCGGTTCCAGGCCCTTTTAATGGCACATCAAAAGAAGTTCGAGAGATGATGGTAAGTAGGTCTAAAAGCATCAATCCAACAATGGATGAAGTCTATCAGAGAGAGTTGAAATGGGTTGGGTTGATAGGAATGAAAGGCAAAAAAATTGATACGCCTAAATTTAGGGAAGATACTATCAATAACTATAAAAGAATTAAAGATATAAAAGATGGTTTTGGTTATGCTAGACAGTTAATAGCAATACTTTCATCAAAGAATAGAATTAAAAAAGTAAAAAGCATTAAAGCAAAAACTTTAATTATTCATGGCAGGCAAGATCCTGTTTTACAAGCTGAAAATTCGATATTTATACATAAGCTAATATCAAATAGTGAGCTAATTATTATTGATAATATGCGGCATCTTATTGAAGAGGAGATACTTGATCAATTCAAAGATAAGTTAAAGGATCATCTTTTGAATTAATCATATGTTTAACATATTCCCCTATAGCTAGACTGCTTGTAACACCCGGACTTTCTACACCCTGGATATTGATTAAACCCTCAACTCCATGAACTTTGGAATCAGTAATAGAAAAATCTTTCATTTTTTCATCCATATTTTGTAATTTTGGTCTTATGCCAACGTAATCTGGCTGAAGTTTCTTTGAGTCGATATCAGGCCAATATTTTTTTATTGAGCTTATAAAATGATCTTTCAGACTATCATCAAAAGAATAGTCTATATTATCGACCCAGGTGACGTCTGGACCAAATCTAATCTGACCCGACAAATCAAAACCAACATGAAGGCCTGAAGAGAATTCGCTTGCAAGCGGATAAACTAAAGTTGTAAAAGGGTGAGAGCCGTTATATTTAAAATAATGCCCTTTGGCATACTTTATTGGTGTGAAATATTGGCTATCTAAAGTATCAATTCGTTGTGAAATAGAATCTGAATATAGGCCAGCTGCATTGATTAAATATTTAGTATTTATTAAAAACTTATTTCCATCGTCACATGAAATTGAAAAACCACTATTAGTTTTTTGAGCAGAAATAAATTTTGTATTAAAAGATACCAGCCCATTCTTGTGCTGAATATCTCCCTCAAGCGCGCTTATAAATTCAGGAACATCAATAATTCCAGTATTTGGTGAATATATTCCTGCTTCTATACTTAAATCAGGATAAATTGTTTTCATTTTATCTTTAGCAAGAAACTCTAAAGTTACAGAATTCAAAATACCTTTTTTATAAATTCCATCTAATTTTTTAAGTTCATCCTTTGAGGAAGCAATTATGTATTTACCTATTTTTTTATGATTAATATTTTTAGCCTCTGCATAATCATACAAAAGCTTATTTCCAGTAAGGCAAAATTTAGTTTTTAATGACTCATTTGGATAATAGATTCCGGCATGAATAACTCCTGAGTTTCTAGAAGAAATGCCTTCACCTGCTCTTGAATGTTTTTCAAGAACTACAACAGTCATTCCAAGCTCAGTGCAAGATCTTGCAATTGATAAACCAACAACGCCAGCTCCTACAATAGTTAGATCAAAGAACATTACCTTCTAGATATTTAGATAAAAGGAACTAACGGAATATTACAAGAAGATAAAAAGAATAAACTTAGGATTGGTATTAATATTTTCATAAAATCATTCTGCCATATCAGAATGTTAAAACGAAATATATTGTTAAATTTAATATAAAGAATTGAGTCCATAGGGACTCAATTCTTTAAATGTTAGTATTAGTCAGCGAAATCTAAGCCTTTTGCTGCTTGAACTTCTCTTTTATTAGGATTAACTGATTCTCTGAAAGGAACATCTACAATCTCAGCATTAACAGCTACGCCTGGAGATTCGGCATACTCATCAGGAAGTTTAACCATATATTTAGTTCCAACCTCAGAAGCCTCCCATGGGACCCAGGCAAGAGCAATATTTGTTTCTAATTCAGGTGACCACCAAGGAGATGTTACATAACCCACTTCATCTTCATCGGTATTAGTTACTATCCAAAAATCAGGTGCATAATCTGTGATCTCCTTTCCTCCAAGAGTTAAGCCAACCATTTTCATTTTGAATGGCGCTTTTCCGTCATCCATCATTGCTCTTTGTTTTTCAAGCTCTTCTTTGCCAATGTAATCAGCTGCTTTATTTCTTGGTACCTGATAACTTAAATTAACCTGAAAAGGAGAAGTCTCATGATCCAAATCTTGTCCCCAAGATAAAATTCCAGCTGCAATTCGACGATGATGTGCAGGAGCAATAACCATTAAACCAAATTCTTCGCCAGCCTCAAGAACTGCATTCCACATTTTTTCTGCATTTTCATGTGCATCACGAACATAAATTTCATAACCCTTTTCGCCAGTAAAGCCAGTTTGACTAATAACACAATCAGCCCCACCAACCTTAGTTTCTAAAATTCCATAATAAGGAACTTCTCTTAACTCTTCACCAGCTAACTTTGCCATAAGGTCTTCAGATAAAGGACCTTGAATTTGAACAGGACAAACATCAATTTCATCAATTTCAACATCATATTTTTTTGAAACATTTACACCTTGAAGCCAAAGTAAAAGGTCGCTATCTGAAATAGAAAACCAAAACTCATCTTCTGTTAATCTTAATAAAACAGGATCATTTAAAACCCCTCCTTTTTCATTACACAAGATTGCATATTTACCATTTCCTGGTTCAATTTTTGTTGCATCACGAGTTATTACATAATCTGTGAATGCCTCTGCATCTGGGCCTTTAACCCTTATTTGCCTTTCAACTGCAACGTTCCACATGGTTACTCTGTTTACTAGAGCATCATATTCAACCATAGCACCCCCATCTTCCGGCCTTACATAACCCCTAGGATGATAAATACGGTTATACACGGTTGCTCTCCAGCAACCAGCCTCATGAGATAAATGCCAGAAAGGCGATTTTCTTACTCGAGTTGAAATCAATAACTCAGTAGGTGTTCTACCACTTTGCCTAAGATTTACTGGAACTACGCGATCACTTTGATCAACGCTAGGATGATTTGGATTTGTCATATTTACCCCCCCGTATTTTATAACTTATATCCGCTTTTTATACTTAATAATAAGAAGCATTTGTAATAAATTTACGCCTTTTTTTTCAGTTTGTAAATCAAAATTTAACCCCCTCAAATAAGCTATTAAAAATGGTAATTTGTTAAAATAAAAATAATTGTTTAAGGATAAATAATGGAAGTGAATTGAAAGAATACTTATACTAATAACTTAATATATGAATAAAAAAAATTTCCTTATAATAATTTGCTCACTAACATTCTCAGTATCTTCTTCTGGGGTGATAAATGAAAATTTTAGTTCTGAAAGTACTTTGGTTGTTCATAAAACTCCAACTTGTGGTTGTTGCAAGAAATGGATGAAGCATCTTAAAGAAAATGGTTTTAATACCGATCCACAAGATCATCAAAACCTAAATGGCATTAAGGATATGCATAATATCAAACCTGAATATCGATCATGCCATACTGCAGTTTCTTCGGATGGTTTTATTTTTGAAGGCCACATTCCAAGCAAATACATAAAACAGTTTCTTTCAGAAAATCATGATGATGCTATCGGTTTATCAGTACCAGGTATGCCATTGGGATCACCTGGTATGGAATTTGATAATCGTTTTATGCCCTATGACGTCCTTATTCTCTATAAAGATGGATCTAGCAAAGTTTATGCCGAGGTAAGAAAATAATAATTAGGACTTCATCCTTTTAAATATTTCCTCTTTTAATAGCCACATTCTATCTTGACCCCATACATAAAAAGGGTTCTCGTCATTTGTATCGGTTATTTTAAAACTTGGTACGCCCCAACAATTACCTGAGTACATATCTTTTAAATTATCATCTAAAACTTTTTTCCAATCATTGGTTCCTAGTTTTTTAGAGATAATATTCCAATCAAGACCAAGCTTTTCAACTATAGCTTGTAAATAGTCATCATCTCCAATATTTATACCTTCATAAAATGAGGCTTGCAGCAATTCATTGATGTATTCAAAACCTTTTCCAGCCTCATTAATAATTGGAAATATAGAATAAGCTTTTCTGGCTGGCTTACCTATTGGAGAATATACATTACCAATTGGATTGTTTTTCTTTACTCCCTCTCTTGCTGCATCAGAAAGAATATATTTTACTTTATGACTAGGAATGGTCATTTTGCGCATAAGCATCGGAAGAACTGGTTTTGTTATGAGATTAGTTGGATAGTTATCATTAAGATCTTTTACACCTTTTGCGCTCACAAAAGTGTAAGGGCTATTCAAAGATGGATAGTAATAAAAATTAACCCTCTCCTCACATTCAAATTTTTCGGGTGCTTTTAGATTTGGGGTGCAGATAGAATCATTTGGTGAACCTTTTCTTAAACCTAGCTCATTTAATCTTGCCTCTAGGTAATGAATGCGATCAACCCCCCAATAAAGTTCTTTACCGTAATAAAAAGCTGATCCAAAGTAGTAACCTTTTTCGTTTCTGATTGTGTTTCCTTGATTTAATTTTTTTATGACCAAGTCATGATCTGCTGTAAATTTAATTGAAAGCTCTTCAAGAGCTTTTTTTTCATTATTCCATAAC
>Ga0213863_10003842_pt1 | contig 10235 bp, 7 predicted proteins | sample PICome_8_FD_160128 | JGI IMG/M metagenome (GOLD analysis project Ga0213863, IMG submission 160128) | Coastal seawater microbial communities near Pivers Island, North Carolina, United States - PICO497 | ecosystem: Environmental > Aquatic > Marine > Coastal | place: USA: North Carolina | collected... | reverse complement strand
CAGACTGGTCCGCCGAGACCCCCTCTGAGTAGTCGAGATCAACACGTGAAGATTGGCGTCGTCAAGGAGATCAAGAACCACGAGTACCGCGTGGCCCTTCGCCCCTCGGGAGCCGAGCAGCTCATCGCGGACGGCCACGAGGTCATGGTGGAGACCCTGGCAGGGAAGGGCACCAGCCTCGGCGACGACCTGTACGAGGGCGTCGGATGCAGCATTGGCGCCTCGGCGGCCGAGGTCTGGGCGAGCTGCGACATGATCATGAAGGTCAAGGAGCCCCTCGCCTCCGAGTGGCCGCACATGCGGGCGGGACAGACCGTCTTCACCTACTTTCACCTGGCTGCGGATCGGGAGCTCACGGATGGCATCCTCGCCACCGGCGCCCACTGCTTCGCCTACGAGACCCTCGAGGTCGGGGGCAAGCTGCCCCTGCTCGAGCCCATGAGCGAGGTGGCCGGAAGGCTGTCGATTCAGGCCGGGGCCAAGTACCTGGAGAAGCCGGCCGGTGGAGTGGGACAGCTCCTGGGCGGCGTCCCAGGCGTGGCGCCTGCGGAGGTCGTGGTCATCGGCGGCGGCGTCGTCGGGACGAATGCAGCGCGCATGGCGGCCGGCCTGGGGGCCAACGTGACCGTGCTGGACGTCAACCACGAGCGGATGCGATACCTGGACGAGATCCTCCCGGCAAACTGCATGACGATCTACTCGAACCCCATGAGCGTTCGGGAGAAGCTCGAGGCCGCGGACCTCGTGGTCGGGGCGGTCCTGGTGCCCGGCGCAGCGGCCCCCAAGCTCATCAAGCGCGAGCACCTGGCGTTCATGAAGGAGGGCAGCGTCATCGCGGACGTCGCGGTGGACCAGGGAGGTTGCTGTGAGACGACGCGCCCCACCACCCACGAGGAGCCCACCTTCGTCGTGGACGGGGTCGTTCATTACTGCGTGGCGAACATGCCGGGCGCCGTGCCCCGTACGAGCACCTTTGCCCTCACCAACTCGACCCTCTCGTGGGCCCGCCGCCTCGCGCGGCTCGGTCCGAAGCAGGCGATCATCGGTGACGCCGGGCTCGCGTCGGCCGCCAACACCGTCGGCGGCAAGCTGACCTGTGAGCCGGTGGCCCAGGCCTTCGGCATGGAGTTCATCGCTCCCGTGACGGCCGCGAACAGCCTCTGATCGGGCCCCCCCCCGTGCTCCCCATTTTCTACGCGACCATGCCCGAGGCGGCCGCCGCGGGGCGCGCTGCAGGGCAGGCGGTGCAGGAGGCTGCGGGCCTGTCGGAGGGCGACGTCTGGAGCGTCTTCTTCCTCGCGATCATTCAGGGGCTGACGGAGTTCCTGCCGGTGAGCAGCTCGGGTCACCTGGTCCTCGGGAAATCGGTGATCGGCCTCGAGACCGGTGGGATCGCGCTCGACGTCGCCCTCCACGTGGGCACCCTGGGCGCGATCGTCTGGGCCTTCCGGAAGGACGTCCTCGCCCTGTTGCGAGACCCGTTTGAGGGGCGCTACATGAGCTGGGTCTGGCTCGTGGTGGCGACGTTGCCGGTGGCGATCATCGGGCTCGTCTTCAAGGACTCCATCACCGCCGCCGCCGGGACGGCTGTGGCGGCGGGCTGCGGGCTGCTGGTCACCTCCGTGGCGCTGCTGGTGGGCGAGTTCAGCCGGCGCCGTTTCGATGCGCCCGCCTCGCCCCCTGACGAGCCGCCGGTCTTTCGTATGCGTGACGCCGTAGTGATGGGATTCGCCCAGGCGGCGGCCATCTGGCCCGGCGTCTCGCGGTCGGGGTCCACCATCTCGGCGGGCCTCGTGCGAGGGCTCTCGGCGGAGGACGCGGCGCGGCTCTCCTTCCTCATGAGCATCCCCGCCATCTCCGGCGCCGCCATTGTCGAGCTGCCTGGCGCCCTCGAGGAGGGCTTCGGCAGCCTCAACGGCGTCGTGGTGCTTGGAGCCGCCGTGCTGGCTGGGCTGGTGGGGTGGAGCGCGCTCCGGACGCTGCTCCTCGTACTCCGCAAGGGCTCCTTCCCCTACTTCGCGGCCTACTGCGCGCTCCTCGGCACCACAGCGCTGATCCTCTCCTGGTGACGGGGTAGTCTGGCGCCATGCGCCAACCCACGCCCCGCCACCTCGCCCCCTCGCTCGTCGCCGCCCTCTCGCTCTCCGCGTCCCTGGGGGCCGCCCCCCAGGAAGAGGAGGCCCCGGCAGCGGACGCCACCGCCGTCGCCGCGGCGGGATCCCTGATCGGGCTCGAGTGGACCGAGGCGGAGGTCGAGCAGATGCTCGGCACGATCCGCGAGCGGCAGGCTGAGTACGAGCGCCTGCGAGGCCGATCGATGGCGAACAGCGTCTTTCCCGCGCCCATGGGGACTCCGTTCGTCCCGGGGGTGGAGCCCGCCCAGGCTCAGCTCGCGGGCCGCCCCCCTGCACAGCCCGAGGTCACGCGGCCGGATGACCTGGAGGAGGTCTGCTTCTGGAGCATCCCTGAGCTGGCGGCGCTGCTCCGCCAGGGGGGCGTCACCTCGGTGGAGCTCACCCGGATGTACCTGGATCGGCTGAGCCGACTCGACGGACACCTGCACTGCGTGATCTCGCTGCTGCCCGAGCGAGCGCTGGCCCAGGCCGCCGCACGGGACGCGGAGCTCAAGGAGGGCATCGACCGGGGGCTCCTCCACGGGCTGCCCTGGGGGGTGAAGGACCTCATGGCCGTGGAGGGGACCCGCACCACATGGGGGGCCCAGCCGTACAGGGATCAGGTGTTGGAGGGGACCGCGACGGTGGTCCGCCGGCTCGACGACGCGGGCGCCGTCCTCATCGCCAAGCTGACCCTGGGGGCCCTCGCCATGGGGGACGTCTGGTACGGGGAGCGGACGCGCAGCCCGTGGGACCTGGACCGTGGCTCCAGCGGATCCTCGGCGGGCTCGGCTTCGGCCACGGCCGCGGGGGGCGTCGCGTTCTCCATCGGGACCGAGACCCTCGGGTCCATCGTCTCGCCTTCGGTGGCCTGCGCCACCAGCAGCCTGCGGCCCACCGTGGGGCGCGTGCCCCGGACGGGGGCCATGGCGCTCTCCTGGACCATGGACAAGGTGGGCCCGATCACGCGCACCGTGGGGGACGCCGACCTGGTCTTCCGCGCGATCGCGGGGCGAGATCCCGCCGATCCCTACTCCAGAGACGGGCGCGTGCCCGTTCATGGGGTGCAGGAGGAGGGGCTGAGGATCGGCGTGCCCGAGGGCGCCTTCGCCCGAGCGGCCGGCGTCGAGGAGATCTTGGAGGAGCTCGAGGCCGCGGGCCATGAGCTGGTGCCGGTCAAGCTCCCCGCCTATCCCGTCCGCGCCATGCTCGTCATCCTTCACGCCGAGTCGGCGGCCGCCTTCGACGAGCTCACCCGGGGCGGGGGCGACGACCTCCTCCGCCGACAGGGGGCCTCGGCCTGGCCCAACTCCTTCCGCGCGGCCCAGATGATCCCGGCGGTGGCCTACGTCCAGGCCCAGCGGCTGCGGTCGCTGCTGATGGCGGACATGGCGGAGGCCATGGCGGACGTCGACCTGATGGTGCACGCGCCCTACGCCAGCGGGGTCCTGACGATCACGAACCTGACCGGGCACCCGACCGTGTCGGCCCCCTTCGTGCCCGCCGCCGGACCCCGCGGGGACGGGGCGCCCCGGACGGTGTGCTTCACGGGGCGCCCCGATCAGGACGAGGCGCTGCTGGCGGCGGTGTCGGCCTGGCAGCGAGCCCACCCCGAGCACGTGCTCCAGCCGCCCCTGCCGTGGCTTGACGGAGCCGGCCCCGGCACAGCGAAAGATCGGGAATCGAAGGATGGCGGGGGCGCGGGCCGTTGACTCCCCGGAGGGGCGCCGCAGACTGGTCAGCATGAGCCAGATTCCTGCCAGCGGCCGCTTCGGCGAGGCGCCCATCATGACCGTCGAGGAGTTCGCCGCGATCCGCCCCGAACTCGAGGGCAAGATCGTCGCTACCTCCGGCGGCTTCGACCCGATCCACCCCGGCCACGCGAGCGTCCTGCTCGCCTCCAAGTCCCACGTCGAGTCCGAGACCGGTGAGCGGCCGGACCTCCTCGTGGTCATCGTCAACGGTGACGGGTTCCTTCGGAACAAGAAGGGGGCTGAGTTTCAGGACCTCTCCACCCGCGCGCGGGTCGTGGCTTGCCTGCGCGAGGTTGACGTGGTCGTGACCTACGAGACTGACAAGGAGATGTCGGTGGAGGGCGCCCTGGCGGGCATCCGTCCGCACTTCTTCACCAAGGGCGGGGACCGCACCGGCGCGGACAACATCGCCGAGTGGGGCCTGTGCCAGGAGATCGGCTGCCAGATCGTCACCGGCTGCGGCGTCGACAAGGAGTGGTCCTCCTCGGATCTGCTCGGGCGTTGGGCTCAGCTTGTGAGGGACGGCGCGGTCAGCTGACCGAGCTCTAATCTTGCGCGCCCGACCCACAGGGCCGGCTCGATCGGGAGGGTCCCTCGCGCCGCTTCTGGACTATCGGCCCGCGTTGGTCGGGGGGCAGGGCGTCGGCCGATACGTTCGGGAGCTTGCGCGGGCGCTCGCGGCCGAGGAGGGCATCGAGCCCCGGCTGTTCGCGCCCACCCGCCAGGGCGTCTCGCGGAGCGCCCCGGACGGCGCGCGGCTGTTCGCTCCACGGCTTCCCTCCAAGCCAATCACCGCGCTGCTGGGCGCCACGGGGCTTGGAGTTGAGCGGCTGGTCGGTGGGGCAGACCTGGTGCATCACACCCAGTACCGCAGGCTCCCCACCGGGGCCCCCGAGGTCGCGATGATCCACGACCTCGTGTTCCTCGACTCGGACCGCTACGTGAGTTCCCGCGTCTCGACGCGCATGAGCGCCTTCGTGCGCGACGCAGCGAGGCGCTGCTCGATCCTCCTGACCCCGTCCGAAGCCGTGGCTGATGAGGTGGCGGGACGCCTGGGGGTCGAGCGGAGCCGGGTCGTCGCGACCCCGCTCGGGGTCGATCACGCGCTGCGCACAGTCGCCGACCAGGGGGTGGCCGCGGAGCTCGCGGCCGAGGTCCGGGGCGCGGGCCCGTTTCTCTTCACGGCGGCGCGCATTGAGACGCGCAAGAACCTCGGGATCATCCTTCGCGCGCTGGAGAGGCTCGGGCCAGAGGCGCCGAGGTGGAAGATCGCCGGCATCGCCGGCGAGGGAGCCGGGGCCTTCGAGGCTGACGTCGCGGCGTCGACGGTCTCGGGGCGCGTGGAGCAGCTCGGACACCTCACGGAGGGGGCGCTTCGGGCCCACCTCGACGCCTGCCTGGCGTTCGTGCTGGTGCCCCATGACGAGGGGTTCGGTCTGGCTCCGCTCGAGGCCATGGCGATTGGGTGTCGCGCGATCTCGAGCGATGTGCCCGTGGTACGCGAGGTGTGCGGCGGTGCGGCCGAGCTGGTGGACCCCGAGGATGAGTCGGCTCTGGCGGCAGCCATCGGGCGGCTCCTTGAGGAGCCGCAGTCCGAAGGGGCAGCGAGCTCAGCGGCGGCGCGCGCCGCGCGCTTCACGTGGGCCAGGACCGCGGCGCGGACCGTCGAGGCCTACCGGCTCGCCTTGCGCGATGGAGCCTGAAGCTCGCCGTCGCGGTAGATGCCGGTTCGTGCGGTGTCCACGGACTGACCGTCGGGCAGGAAGTAGGTGGTCGGACCGTTGAGCTCCCCGTCCACAAACGTCGCCTTGCGGAGCAGCGTCCCGTCGCTCCGTCGCGAGGTCCATTGGCCAGAGCGCCGGCCATCGGTGTACGTGCCCGAATCCTGAGGAGCCCCGTCCGCGAAGAAGGTGTCCCAGCGCCCCGAGCGCTTGCCCGCCACGAAGCTGCCCTTCCCCCGGGCGCCGTCCGCGTAGGTCTGGATCCATGGTCCATCCTCGAGCCCCATCTTGTAGGACCCCTCCGAGATGACCTCACCTCGCTCGTTCCTGAAGGTGAAGGGGCCGTGCTTGCGCCACTCCCCGTCCACGAATTCCTCCACGCCCTCGGCCGTCAGCACGTTGTTCTTTCCGCGCTGACTCAGGGGGCGCTGCGTGCCCTCCTCGACGCTGGAGCCGAAGCAGCCAGGGAGCCCCGCGCAGGCGAGGACGGCGACGAGGGCGGCGGCGCTCCTCGCCGCGAGCTTGCACCAGACGCCGAGCCAGCACCGCGGCGCCGGAGGAGCAGGGCGTGTGGGAGTTAGCCGCGGGTGAACCATGGCATCAGGTGACGGCCAGGACAGGCCGTCTCTTTCCAGGCCCTGTGGGGCCGGACATTGAGCCGCGGGATCCCGAGCTTCTGCTGGAGCTCGAGCACGAGGCGGTCGAGGCTCGCGATCGAGGCCCGGGAGGGCTGGTCCTCATCGAAGTTGCCCAGCAAGCAGATCCCGACGTTCCCGATGTTGTTCTGTCCGCCGGCGTGGGCGCCTTGCCAGGTGAGCTCGCGGCCCTCGATGACTCGCCCTGCAGGGTCGATCAAGAAGTGATAGCCGATGTCGCCCCAGCCCTTGCTGTCCATGTGGTCGCGTTGGATGCCGCGGACGGTGTCGAATGACGCGGCGGCGGAGGTGTCCTCGGTGCGCACGACCGAGTGGTGCACGGTGATCCAGCGCCAGGGGGCGCTGGCCCGGCTGAGGTCCGCGCGGTTCGCGCGCCGCGCCCTCCAGGAAGGCCGGCGGATCAAACCGCCGACGTTGGCCACGGCGGCGGGGCCGCCGCCCGTGGGTTCGGTCCCGACCCGCTGGGCGCCGCTTCGCGCCCGTGTCCGCTGATCGGCGGTCGCGGTCGAGTCGCTGAGCACCCGCTCGAAGCCCGCGAGCGCCTCCCGTCGACGCAGGGCGAGGTAGGACGCTGGCGTATTCGGGTCACGGAGCTCTCCGGCGTAGGCCAGCCGGCCCTCGGCGATCTGAAGCTCCGCTTCCACGGCCCAGTATCCCCGACGGTTGGGGCGGTCCGCGATCCAGCGCTCGATCTCGGTGAGCTTGCCCCAGGAGGTCGGGAGCATGGACCAGGTCGGGGCGGGCCCGGCCGAGGCCGGGATCTGTTGGCTCCTCGCGCTCACGTCCGGGCTCTTCACGGGCGTGGAGCGACGGGTGACCCCGCCGCAGCCCGCGAGCATGAGCAGCGCAACCGCCAGGGCGCCCATGCGGCCCCCCGGTCCTCCCACTGCACGCCCACCAGGTGCGTTCACCGGGGCCTCGACCCCTGTGACGATTCCGCGCATTCGTCCCACCATGCCCCCTGGATAGCGGAGAGCGGGGGGCCAATTCAACGGATGGGGGCGGAACCTCGCGGACAAATGAAAGACGTTTGGCAGACGGGGCGGATCCGGCGGTCCCCGGGTTGGACGGCGCCCGGGAGCATGCGATCCTCTTTTCATGCTCCGAAGCTCTCTCTTCTTCACGCGCTCACTGTGCCTCACGGCGCTTGTCGCAGCGTCCGCGCCCGCTTCGGCCGCCTCGGTTCGGTCCGCTCCCTGGATGCCCGCGGCTCCCCGGATGGCCGCGGCGTTGGCTGGATCGCCGGCCACTCCGCCGGCCACTCCGCCGGCCACACTGCCGGCGACGGCCCAAGAGGATGACGAAGACCTCGAGGCCCTCATCGCGGCCGAGCGGGCTGAGGCGGACTTGCTCCGCCGGCGTGGCCGGCTTACCGAGGCCCTCAAGGTCACCGACGAGCTGCTCGACGAGGACGAGGAGGACTCGCTGACCCTGGCGGTGCGCGGGCGCATTCGCCTCGACCGGGGGGAGATCGGGCGCGCAGAGCGGACGGCCTCGGAGGCCCTGGAGCTGGCCGAGACGAACGAGGAGCGTGCCGCGGCGGGCCACGTGCTGGCGGAGGTCCTCCTCAGGACAGGACGGGCCTCTCAGGTGCTCTCGACCCTCGAGGAGGTCGCCGGGAACTCGTCCTTCCTGGCGCCGGGCGAGCGAGCGCAGGACGCCTGGCTGCTGGCCTCCCTGCGCGACGGGCTCGGGGATCGCGCGGGGGCCGAGCGCATGGCGCGCAGCGGGGCGGCCACCGACCCTGAGGCCTCGGATTGGCATGGGCTGCTGGCTCGCGCGAGGTGCCAGCGACGGGCGGGGATGCTGGAGGCAGCGTCCCGCACCCTGGTGGCGGCGGACCGCGCCTCGCGCATGGGCCCTGGCGAGGAGCCCGACGTGCTCGTCGAGCTCGCGGACCTGTACTTCGAGAGCGAGCGGGAGGTCGAGGCGCCCGGCAAGCGCTCCGCCGGCCGGCTGTATCGCGACGCCCTTGAGATTCACCCGACCCACGAGCGGGCGCTGCTGGGGCAGTTTGCGCTGCACCGCTTCAATCGCCGGCGCATGAGCAAGTCACCGGAGTCGATCCTGGGAACGCTGCTGACGGCGATCCCGGACTCCATCGACGGACTTGTGGCGCGGGCCGCTTCCGACCTCGAGGACGGCAAGCTCGTGGAGGTGCGGGCATCCCTCGCCCGGCTCGACGAGCTCGCGCCGGGACGCCGCGATGTGCAGACCCTGCACGCCGCCTTGTCCTGGGTCGAGCATGACCGCGTGCGGACGGCGGAGATCCTCGAGGGCCTCCTGCGGGACGCGCCCCTCGACGGCCGCCCAGAACGCGAGATCGGGGGCCACCTCAGCGAGCTCTACCGCTTCGCCGAGGCGGTCGACTTCCTCCGCGCGGCGGTGGAGCGGGACCCGGGGGACTACGAGGCCTGGACCCTGCTCGGAGAGTGCCTCGCGAACTCCGGTGATGAGCAGGGCGGGCTCGAAGCCCTGACTCGGGCCACGGAGGCCGCGCGGGGGCGTCGCGATGCGTACCGCCGAAATCTGACCCTCGTGCTGGAGCGCATGCAGCGGGCGTACGTCACCGAGTCGTACGGCTCCCTGAGCTTCTCCTGGCGACCCGACGCGGCCGAGGTGCTGCGCACGTATCTCGTGCCGTACTACCAGCAGGCTCGGGAGGAGCTGAGCAAGCGCTACGGCTTCACGCCTGGCGCGACGACGATCTCCGTCTTCCGGCGGCACCGGGACTTCTCCGTGCGATCGGTGGGCTTCGAGGGCTTCCCCGCGCTCGGGGTCTGCTTCGGCCCGGTGGTGACCGCGGTCTCTCCGCTCTCTCGCCTGCGGGGCAGCTTCTCCTGGGCGCGGACCGGCTTCCACGAGTTCAGCCACGTGGTCCACCTCGGGCTCTCCAACAACCGTTGCCCGCGCTGGATCACCGAGGGGCTCGCCACGTGGGAGGAGATCGAGAAGAACCCGACCTGGTCCCGCAACATGCGGCGCGACCTCCTGGACGCGAAGGCGAACGGGGATCTGATTCCCCTGCGCGAGCTCAACCGCGCCTTCAGGGGCCCCCGGATTCTCTTCGGCTACTACCAGGGTGGGCTCCTTTGCGAGATGCTCATCGACGAGCACGGCTTCCCGCCCATGGTGGCGCTGCTGCGCGCGTTTGACCTCGGCGCGGACCTGGACCAGGCGTTCCGCTCGGTCTTTGACGTCACCCCCGAGGAGGTGGACGCGTCCTTCCTGCGCTTTGTCGACGGGAAGCTCGCTGGACTCCAGATCGAGCCTCGCTGGGCGGATCGAACCCTGCGCCGCCTCCAGCTTCGGATGGCCACCGTCCCGCCTGACGGGGCCCGCGAGCGCGCCCAATGGGCAGAGGACTGGACCACGGTCGCCTGGGGATCCCTCCAGCAGGGTCGGGCCATCGACGCGGAGCGTGCGCTCGAGGTGCTTGAGGAGGCTGGCGAAGACGGGCCGCGCATCCTGTTCCTGCTCGGGCAAATGGCCGTGACTCGGGGCAGCATGGCCCGGGCGCGCCGGGTCTGGGAGCGCGCGGTCGAAGAGGGGGGCCGGGAGTACCGCTCGCTCCTCGCCCTCTCCCAGCTTCAGCTCGGCGGCGTCGGCGGTCCCCGGGACGCGGACGCGGCGGAGACGAGCCTGCGGCTCGCCATCGAGGCCTTCCCTGGCTTCGGCGAGGGCTCGGGCTCGGGGGAGAAGATGCTCGCGGAGCTGCTCCGTGTGAACGGTGACCCCGACGGCGCCATGGAGCTCATGGAGGAGTGGGCCCGCTGGAACGCGGGCGACTACGACGTCCGCATGGAGGTCGCCGCGTGGCACCTGGAGAACGACCGAGACGAGGCCGCCGTACGCCTCTTCGAGGAGGCCAACGAGGTGGACATGTTCCGCCGCGACCTGCACCTGTCCTGGGCCCAGGCCCTTGAGCGCCTCGGGCGCATGGATGAGGCCGCTCGGGAATACAGCGTGACCCTCGCCGTCCCCCCGCGT
>Ga0213863_10003841_pt1 | contig 10236 bp, 11 predicted proteins | sample PICome_8_FD_160128 | JGI IMG/M metagenome (GOLD analysis project Ga0213863, IMG submission 160128) | Coastal seawater microbial communities near Pivers Island, North Carolina, United States - PICO497 | ecosystem: Environmental > Aquatic > Marine > Coastal | place: USA: North Carolina... | reverse complement strand
GATCGAATGATGTCCTCGAGCTACTCGGGCGTGTTTTTCTCGGTCCTGGATTAAATGCCGTTGTCTCGGAACATGCGTTTGTCGTGTACGGCTTAGTGACGCGGGCACTCGGCGCGACGTTGAGAGAAGTGCCATGCCAGAACTTTTATCAGGATCTGGATGCAACGCTTAAAGCCATTGATGCGCAGACTCGGCTCGTATTCATTGCGAACCCCAATAACCCCACCGGCACGTGGGTTGGCAAGACGGCCCTCGAAGCTTTTTTGAGCGCCGTACCTGATTCTGTCATCGTGGTTTTGGATGAGGCCTACGTTGAATATGTTGAAGACGCTGATTACCCCAATGGGCTTGAGCTCATGGACCGTTATCCGAATTTGGTCGTGACGAGAACGTTCTCTAAGGCTTTTGGGCTTGCTGCGTTACGGTTAGGTTATTCTGTCAGTCATCCCGATATCGCAGATTTGATGAATCGAATTCGTCAACCATTCAACGTTAATAGCGTCGCGCTGGCAGCCGGGTTATTGGCGCTTGATGATCCAGAGCATGTTGCAGAGGGGGTTCGGATTAACCGAGAGGGATTAGCGGTGCTCAACGCTGCTTTCGAATCACTGTCACTGCCAGCGATTCCTTCTGCGGGTAATTTTGTTTGCTTCGATGTCCAGAGTGATGCCCTACCGGTTTACCAAGGATTGCTTGAGCGAGGCGTCATTGTGAGGCCGGTCGGCGTGTATGGATTGCCCAACCATTTGCGAGTGTCCGTTGGCACGCCTTCAGAAAACCAAGTATTCACCACCGCGCTCAAAAGCGTCTTAGGTTAAATTTGTGAATTCGATACGAACCGTTGGCGTGGTGGGCCTTGGCCTGATTGGAGGCTCGATTGCGAAAGGTCTCAAAGCGCGATTACCGGGGATCCGCATCATTGCATACGATAATGCACGAGAATCTCTTGAAGTTGGACTGGCCTCAGAGCTCATCGATGAAGCCGCCGATTCGCTTGACGTTTTGACCGATGGCTGCGATCTGATCTGTGTGTGTGTGCCCGTCCAGCAGATGGAAAAGTGTATGCCGGCTTTAGAGGGATTTAAAGGCTGGGTAACCGATGTGGGGAGCGTCAAAGCACCAATTGTTAAAACCGCTGAGCGTCTTTGGGGCGAGCTACCGGCGAATTGGGTGCCAGGTCATCCCATTGCAGGCTCTGAGCAGCATTCGGTTCATGCTGCTGACGCGGATCTCTTTGTAAACCATAAGGTTATTTTGACACCGTTGGAGATAACCGCTCCGACCGCTGTTAAAATGGTTCGTGAGTTTTGGAACTTGCTCGAAGCGGAGGTGATCGTGATGGGCGTTGCGCATCATGATGACATCCTTGCTCAAACCAGCCATTTACCGCACTTGCTGGCCTACACTTTGGTCGACGTCTTGGCCGGGTTTGGGGACGAACGAGAGGTATTTGACTATGCTGCAGGAGGGTTCAGAGACTTTTCGCGCATCGCAGCGAGTGATCCTCAGATGTGGCACGACATTTTTATAACGAACCGGGGTGCCCTGTTAAAACTGCTCCAGACCTTTATGGGAGCCCTGCAAGAGACAGCTGATTTGATCGAGGAAGGAGATTCCGAGGCCTTGCTATCGCGGCTAGAGCGCGCCAAGCAGGCGCGTGACTATTTCAGCGAACTGCAATCCAAACTGTAATTTGGAAAGAGTAATTGCGACCTGTTGCGCAATGATTGCTGCCTGCGAGACCTGATGCGAGACCTGACGTGAGAGCGGCCTGCGTCGAGGCGTTGTTGGTGGTTAAGGACCTCTTTTTGAGCATGGATTCTTCGAGGCGCAAAGAAAATGTAGGCTTGTCAGTAGCGTGAGCGGCGAGCAAAGAAGCCAGTGATGGCTAGGCCGAAGTTTCCGAGGGGTACGACCAAAGGCCACCAAAAGATTCAAAACACAAGTCAGGCGTGTTGGCGGTAGTGGTAGCAGGGCTGTTGCGATCACCACAATTGATGGTGAAGCGACTGTTTCATTGCCTGTTGAAACGGATGGCTTGTTGCAACGGATGGTTTGATGGATCAACGCTGGCACGCCGTTCACAGACCAAGCTGAAGAAGACTGTGTCTATTGATTGAATGATGTTGTAGAACTGGAGCGTTGGAAGGTTAAAACCTGAAAGTTAAAACAGCGAAAGTGTAAAAGGCTGAAAGTTCACGGGGCGAAGAGTCCTCATGGCGCCGATTTTAAAAGCATCAAAGTCAAAAAGTACCTGTGAGCGAGCGGGCGCTGCAAGGAGTTCATGTGTCAGAGATCAAGGTGATTACGATCGATGGTCCCAGTGGGGCTGGCAAGGGTGCCGTTACCCAAGCGTTGGCTGCACGAACCGGATTTCATGTGCTCGATAGCGGCGCGCTTTATCGATTGGTTGGGTTGGCTGCGCGTCGATCCGGGCTCGACCTCACGTCTGAGAAGGCGGTTGCCAAGCTGGCCAGGGAGCTTGATATCGCTTTCAAGCCTGCATATGAGGGACCAGAGCCTCTGGCGGTTTGGCTGGGAGATAGCGAAGTGACCCACCGAATTCGAACTGATGAAGCTGGGGTCGACGCTTCAACGGTTGCCGCTTTGCCTAAGGTTCGTGAAGCCCTAGAAGATTTGCAATTGAGCTTTAGAAAACCTCCGGGACTGATTGCAGATGGTAGAGACATGGGCACCGTTGTTTTTAAGGACGCGGGTGTGAAGATTTTTCTAACAGCGAGTGCCTCGGTGAGGGCGGATCGCCGTTATAACCAGTTGAAAAATAAGGGTATGGATGTTAGCCTTGCCGACCTTCTGGAGAGTATCGAGGCGCGGGATAGGCGGGATTCGAACCGTTCGACTTCGCCTTTAGTACCAGCAGAAGATGCAATTATCATCGATAGCTCTGATCTGAGTCTTGCAGAAGTGATCGCGAGGGTTTGGAGCGTCATCGAAAACAGTGACTTAATGGGTGCCAACACAAACGCCGATTAAGTTGAAACAATAGACGGGCCTTAGTTGGAGGGCGCGGTGAGGGTAACCTCAAGGATGAATGAATGAGCGAGAGTTTTGCAGAGTTATTTGAAGAAAGTTTAAAAACCGTTGAGCTGAAGTCAGGGTCCATCATTACCGGTGTTGTGGTCGATATCGACTCCGAATGGGTCACGGTCCATGCAGGTTTGAAGTCGGAAGGGGTGATTCCGCGCGGTCAATTTTTGAACGAGAAAGGCGAGCTGGAAATCGAAATAGGCGACACGGTCAAGGTCGCAATGGATGCAGTAGATGACGGCTTCGGTGAAACGAAACTCTCGCGCGAGAAAGCTAAGCGAAACGAATCGTGGGAAGTGTTAGAAAAAGTTTATCAGGATTCCGAAGTGATCCAGGGCTACATCAGTGGACGGGTTAAAGGCGGATTCACGGTAGAGATTAGGGACATACGAGCCTTTTTACCCGGTTCTTTGGTCGACGTACGACCACTGAGGGACAATGAGCAACTCGAGGGCCAAACCCTCGATTTTAAGGTCATCAAACTCGATCAAAAGCGCAACAATGTGGTTGTTTCGCGTCGGTCTGTGCTTGAGGCCGAAAACAGCGTCGAGCGCGAGGAACTCCTCAAAAATCTGCAAGAGGGCCACGAGCTCAAGGGGATCGTCAAGAATCTTACCGACTACGGCGCATTCGTCGACTTGGGTGGTATTGACGGCTTGTTACACATCACGGATATGTCTTGGAAGCGAATCAAGCATCCAAGCGAGATCGTAGCCGTGGGTGATGAGATTGACGTCAAGGTTCTCAAGTTTGATCGAGAACGAAATCGTGTTTCTCTGGGGCTCAAACAACTGGGAGAAGACCCGTGGGTTGCTATTACGCGTCGTTACCCAGAAGGGGCTCGCACAGTCGCCAAAGTAACGAACCTAACAGACTATGGCTGCTTTGCAGAACTTGAGGAAGGCGTGGAAGGTTTGGTGCACGTATCTGAAATGGATTGGACCAACCGCAACATTCACCCATCGAAAGTCGTTCAAGTTGGTGATGAAGTAGAAGTCATGGTGCTCGATATCGACGAAGAGCGGCGACGAATTTCACTCGGTATCAAACAATGTAAGGGTAATCCATGGGAAGACTTCTCAGCACTGCATGCCAAGGGTGATCGTATCAAGGGTTACATCAAGTCAATCACTGACTTTGGTATCTTTATTGGCCTGGAGGGCGAGATAGACGGTTTGGTCCATCTCTCGGATATCTCTTGGAACGAGCCCGGTGAGCAAGCGGTTCGCCGGTTCACTAAGGGTGATGAGATTGAGACGGTGATTCTAGCGATCGATCCAGAGCGAGAGCGGATTTCACTTGGCCTCAAGCAGATGGAGCAGGATCCTTTTTCAGATTATGTTGCCATCAACGATAAAGGCAGCATTGTCACAGGAACCGTTAAAGAGGTTGATGCCAAGCAGGCAACCATACAATTGGCAGATGAAGTAGAGGGAATACTGAAGGCGAGCGATCTTTCAATAGATCACGTGTCTGACGCTAGAACTGCATTGACAGTTGGTGATACCATCGAAGTGAAGATCGTGAACGTTGATCGAAAGAATCGAGGTCTCGGGGTTTCTGTGAAAGCCAAGGATTTGGCGGATGAGCAGACCGCTGTGAAAGAACACCGCGAGCGTGAGGTCGCGGCAGTGACGCCGGCAACCTTGGGTGATTTGATCAAGCAAGAGCAAGATAAAGCAGCCACTGAATCGGAATAAACGGCTTATGACAAAGTCAGAGCTTATTGAGAAGTTGACGGTATCTCAGAGTCAGCTCACCGCTAAGGATATGGAACTCGCGGTGAAGATGATCCTGGATCAGATGGCCGATTCGCTCGCACGTGGTGAGCGGATCGAGATCCGGGGCTTTGGTAGCTTTTCTTTGCATTATCGTGCGCCTCGCATGGGGCGCAATCCGAAAACTGGTGATCCGGTCTCTCTGCCTGGCAAGTACGTTCCTCACTTTAAGCCGGGCAAAGAATTGAGAGAGCGTGTTAATCAGAGCTTGACGAACAACTGATTTCGCCCAAAAAAGATCTCGTTTGTCTCGAACCTGTTTGAGAGGTTAAAAGTCGTTGTGGCCCGTAGAACCTGAAGAAGAGCTCCATGGCGTGGATCAAAACCCAACTCTTTCGATTGCTATTGCTGATCCTCTTTGGGGTGCTGTTTTTGCTGGCCACGGAAAATAGTACCAGTGTGTCGCTTCAATTTTTATCGCTTCGTTCCCCGGAGCTGCCGTTATCTTGGTGGCTGGTGGGTGTGTTTATTCTCGGATTAAGTCTTGGTGGCTTCTCCGCCAAGGTTAAGCAGTGGATCCATGGCTCGCGATCATCATGAGTGTTGGGTTCGCTAATCGCTCAGGGCACCATTGGCGCCTTTCTTATCAAAAAAGATTCAACGCTTATGATCAATTCTGCTTAATAGCGAGGCGGAAATGAGCGACTGGTTGGTGCTACCGCTGATTTTATTAGCGATCGCAATCGGTTGGGCATTGGGCCGACGCGAACGTAAGAGAAGTCGTTATTACGAAATGGGCTTACGTCATTTGCTCAATGATGAACCGGACGAAGCGGTCGCAACGCTTGTGACCGAGCTCGATGTTGAGACTGATAGTATCGACACGCATCTGGCGCTTGGGGGGCTGCTGAGAAGACGCGGTGAGCTCGAAAAAGCGGTTTTTGTCCACGAGAATGTCCTAAGTCGAGCTCGGCTCGATCGAGCGACCCGTCATGAGGTTCAAATTGAGTTGGCCCGGGATTATTTGCAGGCAGGTTTGTTAGATCGAGCTGAGACCATGTCGGTGGCACTGGCTGAAGAGAATCCAGAATATCGAAGCGATAGCCTTAAGGTGACGCTTCAAGTGTATGAGCAAGAACGCGACTGGCATCGCGCAATTGAGACTGCTAAACAAATCACTGGCGATGATGGCGGTACCAGCATCGAGCCCTCGATCTCTCATTATTGGTGCGAATTAGCGGAACTAAGCCTAGCAAATCATGATTTTGTTGCAGCGTCGTCGCACTTAACGCAGGCCATCGGGCACGATGCTCGGAATCCCCGAGTGAGTTTACTGCAGGGCGCTGTCGCGCTTAAATCAGGAGATGCTGAGGCGGCAATTCATTTTCTAGAGCGTGTCCTGGATCAGGATCCAGGCTATGTCAGTGAATCTCTGCTGTCACTTGAGCAAGCGCATGAACAGCTAGGAAGTGGGGAACGGTATCGAACTTATCTTGAGCGGTGCCTTGATCGAGATCCATCTATCTCGGTTGTGTTGGCTCTGGGGCGAGTCATACAATCTTCTGAGGGCGACACTGCTCTGGCGCGTTTCATTGCCAATCAGATGCAAAAGAATCCGACGCTTCGTGGATTTATTGAGCTGATTGATCTGAACTTAATCGCAGCCGAAGGCGCGCTCAAACAAAATTTAGAGCTGTTAAAACAGTTTGCTGAACGTCTCATCGTCGACAAATCGACATATCGCTGTGGTAGTTGTGGTTTTGAAGGCAAGCGCATGCGCTGGCACTGCCCGAGCTGTCGGAATTGGGCCTCGATTCGTCCCATTATAGGAATCGAGGGGGATTAACTTTCGGCGCAATGAGATGCCGCGTACATCGTTTCAAGCGCCGGTCTGACTTGATCCCGCAAGGCTCCGCGTAACATTGAGGCCACCAAATAATTGGATGGTTTTCTCAATTCACACGAGGAGTTTCAATGATCAAAAAAAGGTTACAACGGTTTTCGGCAGGGATGCTCGCATTGGTTTTATTGTCGAGTGGGGCTTTCGCTGCGCCGCCGCAAGCTCAAGTTGCTTCGGATAAGTCAAAAGAGACAGTTGATATCAACACCGCGACCGCTGAGCAGCTAGCGGATACTTTGCAAGGTATTGGTTTAAAGCGTGCTGAGGCGATCATCGCTTACCGCGACCGGTTCGGGAAATTTTACTCTGCGGAGGAGCTGACAGCGGTAAAGGGTATTGGAGCCAATACCATAAAACGTAACCGCTCACGTATTAAAATTAAGATGGTGGAGTAGCCCGTCTTGCATTGGGCGCCATGACCGAAGGTGCGACTTCCCTCGGTCATGGTCGTGTCGAGGTCGCAAAGAGGTTTTAGGGAGAGGATGGGCTTACGCTTAGGGAGAGCGACCTGCACCCCCGCTAGAGTTCTAAGATAGACGTGGCCCACTGAACCCGCCTGGTTTAATCTCAAAATTTTTCCTTGATACAGCGCTTTACCGAGGTATTTCAGGGTGATGCTTGGCTGGGTGTCATAATTCGGGGAAAAAGCCCATGTTTTTACCAGCTAAAACCACCGGTCAATTTTGGAGCGTGTTGCAAGCTTTGTATCGCTTTAAGGGCCATCCCATTTTGTCGCGCAAAATATAGAAAAATTAAGCTGTTTTGGTTTGATATTTAGGCTAAGTTGGTCCAGTCAATCGGGAAACAGGGTCAATTTTTGAGTTTATAAGGCAATTTTTGAGTTTGTAAAAAGGCAACGGTTTTGTGATCTTCGGGGGGGGATGACATGCACGCCAGTAGACGGATGGAAAATTCGCTGGGATGGTATCCGGGTCCGTTTTTAATCGGTCTAACAAGCATCGCTTCAGATGTCGGATATGATGCAGAGTGGTTTGAGCGGATTATGTCTGAAGGTCCTCGCGCTGACCGTAAGGAACGGCAGATTCCGATGGACGTTGTTGAATCCCTATGCTGGCAGATTGGTAAATTATCCGCTCCAACTCCCCTTTCCGAAATTATGCGGCGCCAGATGGGCTTCCAGATGACTTCTTTGGTGTCGTTATCTTTGGGCGAGCCAACGCTAAAAGCTGTTTTAATCAGAGCAGCTGATACTTCTTTGTTGAACGCCAATTTATTTACATATCGCTTCGAGAATCTACCATCTCGTAAAGCGTATGCCCTGACTTTTCTTCCGATCGTACCAATCCCAAGATGGTTGCATGTATGTTTTGCGTACCAGTTTGCTGAAGGTCTGGCCAGGACAACTTCCAACGAGGATATAGAGGTTGAAGAGGTCGTGCTGTGCGGCGCAAGGCTTGCGTGCGACTTGGACGTGCTGACAGATGGAAGTAAGGGCACTATAACTTCCTCTGACAGCGCGCCCTCTCGAATTATCTATAAAGCAAAGTCCTTAGATCAGCTCAATGAGTTTGCCAATAGATCTTGGCGAAACTTGACCAATTCATTGGTAAACCCGCTCCTATCTTCAAGACTCAAGGCAACGCCTTGGACTTATCGTTGCTATGTGATGATCCTAAGGCATTTTGAAGCCGGGGCATCGCTATCGATGGAGGCCATCAGCAACAGCTTGGGAGCTGATGTGTCGACGTTACGCCGACATTTGCAAAGGGAGTCGACCGGCTTCAAGCCTCTCATTACCTTTTTCCGGGCTCAGCAGGCGCAGTTAATGATGATAGATGGCGTCTCGGCTGAGCAGATTGCTCAGCGGCTAGATTTCAAAAACGCACTGTCAGTTAAACGCTTGGTTCGGCGCAGCCTTTTTTGCCCCGAAACTACCACGGCTTTCATGTAGTGCTCCTAGCCTATGGCCTCGTTTTTGTTCGCGCAAAATAGGGGCTAACCCCCTGAAATAGTATCTTTCATTCGTTTAACTTAGTCGCGTCGACGGATGAGGAGGGCATACTGTGGACGTCATCGAACTTTTAAAGCGCCGGTCCTTTGCGTTAAGCAGTCAAGAATACTTTGAATATTTCCTGACAGAGATTTCGCGGCCCAGTTTTAGAAACTTAGCTCAAGAAGACTCGCAGCTATTGCGCCAACAGCAACAGCAAGTTACGCCGCAAGCGTTTATTTTGCAGTTTACAGCAAGAACTTTTTGCAGTTGTTTAAAGTCGATCTACAAAATGAGGCTCATTTTTGAGAAATTAGAATCCCGCCGTTGGCCCTCGCCGTGTGAGAGTGTCAGTGGATAAGGGGGCTGCGGATATACTCAGTCGCGAGGAGCGGCGGTTTTTAAATCGTCGGAGTGATGATCTGAGAATATTAAAAGGCGAAGCCCGAGCGCAAATTACGCTAAAAATCCAAAAAATCTTTTATGTTGCGCTTTGCCTGTATTTCATCAGAGCTTGTCTAATCTTTTACATCATCAATGATGTCGTTGCTTCGGGTCATGCCCAAGAATATATGGTTGATGGCGCCATGATGCTGTTTAGATTGGCTGTGCTTTTTATCTTCATAGCTGCCTACCAGCACTGGTTAGACGATGCTCGGTTGATTAAAACAATTTCCATATCCGCGATTGCCGTTTCTTGTAGTCTGATTTGGCAGGATTCGGAATGGCTTTATTTGACGCTATCCACGGAAAGCTCTTTGTTATTTTTTTCTGCGCTGATGCTCAGGCTGGTTAGTCTGAGCTGTTTGATCTGGTCCCATAAGCTTCTGGTAACTAGGGACGGTTAATCAACCTTGAGCCGCGGGGTTTGGTTTTGAAGGTTCAACGTGGGTTTTATCGATGTTTTGATTGATGTGAGTCTGTATTGCGGAGTCAACGATTGATGGCCTTTTTAAACTGAGATGAATCAGTTGCTTGGTGGATCGATCAAGACAATAAGGCAACGCTCGATAAGCGATGGTGTTAAACAGTAATAGGCACCGAAGTACCCTCTGCGGGTCTCGGTTGGTGTTGAGCACGAGAATAAGCAGGTGGTGCTTAGGGCTGCGAGCCTGACGGATTAAAAAAGACTCGAGCAATTTGTTGCACGCTTGAGGTTAACAACATAAACCTTTTCACTGCTGGTCCCAGCGTAGGGTCTTGAGCATCAAGAAAACGTTGACTGGCGTACCAGGAAGGGGCAAAGGCCCGAAGGCAACCAGTACGTCGAGGGTTTAGATCGAAAAGCGGTGCTAGGCTGCAACGCTCTAAAAAATGGCTCCCCGACCTGGGCTCGAACCAGGGACCCAATGATTAACAGTCATTTGCTCTACCAACTGAGCTATCGGGGAACATTGGAACGGAGCGATTCTACGAGGATGTTTCCGGATCGTCAATCATCTCGGTCTAATCTCAGGCATAATACGCGCTTTAGAATGGATAAAGACTGTGTTGAAGAGCAATCCGTTTCAGGTGGTGTCAAATTTCTCGCCGGCGGGAGATCAGCCAGCCGCGATAGAACGATTGATCGAAGGCGTTGAATCGGGCCTGGCATCTCAAATGTTGCTTGGAGTTACCGG
>Ga0213863_10003840_pt1 | contig 10239 bp, 9 predicted proteins | sample PICome_8_FD_160128 | JGI IMG/M metagenome (GOLD analysis project Ga0213863, IMG submission 160128) | Coastal seawater microbial communities near Pivers Island, North Carolina, United States - PICO497 | ecosystem: Environmental > Aquatic > Marine > Coastal | place: USA: North Carolina | collected... | reverse complement strand
CCAACAGTGCCTTAGAATGCACGAGGATCGCTCCAGCGACCGTTGTGGATCACATTCGTCCCCTTAGTATGGGGGGAACGCATGATTGGGACAATCTGCAGTCGCTATGCAACTCATGCCACACCAAGAAGACACAGCGATGGGGATAGAAATCCCTGACCGACGATCAGAAGGCAAACGAGGCCAGCCCGCTTGGTTTCCTTTTCTAAGTTCGGAAAATTTAGAAAAGGAAACCAAGGATCTAGAAAAGAGAAATCAGCCAACGAATGCCTAATACCCTGATAATCAGGCATTTCTGTTTTCTATCTTCATCTCTAGCGACGTTGGGGGTAGAAATCCCAACTTGCAAGGGGTTGAGCATAGTGTAAGGTGACGCGCTGGTGCAAATGCAACAAAACTTCACGGCTTCGGAGAAATTCGTGGCGATTGTCGGAAACGCTTCCGCCTGGATTCTAGCGTCCCTTCCCCAGGATTTCATGTGGATTGCCGGTGGAATAGCTAGCATTAGCACCGCTGCATTTATGATCACTCGCATGGTCCTACTTATAAGAGGCAAAATTAAGTGATTGGCTAGCAATTGCCTAAGTTGTTGGTAGTCTGCTAGTTACTTTAGTATTTACGCTAGTTGCGTCTGTGTCTATGTAAGGGGGCACCTAACAATCTCCCAGAAAGGCTACTAAAAGAGCGCTAAGGAACTATATTTTTATGGAGACTATATTCCTAGCTACCGTATGAGTCGGCTCAGTTTGCCAGGAACACTCCTAGCTACCCTCTACCCTCCTTCTAGGTTACCTCATGGACGAATCCTTACCCGCCACCCTTGATCGAGCATCAAAAGCAGCACAAGCGGTCTACCTCCGAACCCGCCCACGTCTCCTAGACCTAGGGGTGCGCTGGAACCTCGAAGAAACTATCCGCCAATATTGCAACGCGGTTGCTCTTGCAGAGGCAGCAATTGACGAACTTGATGGAAACGACGTGGTCATTGTCTCAGAGAAGACAGGCGGAAAATATACTAACCCCGCTGTTAATATCCTAGCAAGTGCAAATAAAGAGGTTCGGGCAGCAGGTCAAGCGTTAGGGCTTGTCCCCAAGACGACAGACGCATCCCCAGCCAAGGCACCACCTAAAGTCCTTGAAGGACCGTCCAGCTTCAGGAAGAAAGTCTAGCAATGCCACACCCCGCCACGGATTACGCGTCACAAGTAGTGTCTGGCGAGATCGTTTCTTGCCATTGGGTTAGGCTCGCGTGTGAAAGACACCTCCGAGACCTTGAGCGTGACGACATCTATTTCGACGAGGAAGCAGCGGACCACGCAATCAACTTCGTTCAATCGATGCGCCACTATAAAGGGCAATGGGCGGGCGAACCTCTAACACTTCTACCCTGGCAGAAATTCATCGTTGGATGTATCTTTGGATGGAAACGGGAAACAGGTCTTCGAAGATTCTCCCACGCTTACATTGCAGTCCCACGCAAGAACGGCAAGAGCACCCTCGCCGCAGCTATTGGAAACTACATGCTCTTCGCGGATGGAGAGGCAGCCGCTGAAGTCTACAGTGCTGCGACCACTATCAATCAAGCTAAGATCGTTTGGAACGATGCTAGCCAGATGATTAAGAAATCTGGCGACCCAGCATTCACGGAATTATTCACTCACCGGAAACAACCCAGTGCCATTGAATATGACGAGACGTCATGTTTCAAGCCGCTGAGTAGAGAGGCAGACAATCTCGATGGGTTAAATCCTTCGTGTGCAATACTCGATGAGTTTCATGCGATGAAGAGCCCAGATTTGCACAATGTTATTAACTCCGCGTTTGGTGCAAGACAACAACCGCTATTCTTACAGATCACTACAGCGGGGGCTAACACTGACGGAATATGTAGAGACCTTGAGAATCACGTGAAATCTGTGTTAGAGCAGGCGGCAAACGACGACTCGTACTTTGGCATTGTCTACACTATCGACAAGGGTGATGAGATAGATGATCCGGTAGCATGGAAGAAGGCAAACCCTAACTTTGGTGAAAGTGTTTACGAAGAGTCCTTCGCTCAAGCGTATGATCGGGCCAAGTCCTCACCTCGCCTTCTAGCAGACTTCAAAACCAAGAGACTAAACGTATGGGTGTCTGTCAGTGAAGGGTGGTTAGACATGCTAAAATGGCAGGAATGCCTAGAGCCTGAAGTAACCGAAGAGGACCTGTTAGGCTGCTACTGCTACGCGGGGCTCGATTTGGCTCAAGTGTCAGATCTAAGCGCATTTGCGTTGCTATTCCCACCACAAGACGAGTTCGAGAAGTGGCAACTGTTAGTGAGGTTCTTTGCTCCAGAGGCAACGATTAACGAAAGTGAACGGAAGACACAAGTCCCCTACAAGCCGTGGAAAGACGAAGGGCTTATTATTGAGACTCCTGGTGATGTGACAGACTATCGTTTTGTTAATAAACAGATCTTGAAGGAGTTCAAAGACTACGACATCAGAACCTTGGCTTTTGATAGGACCTTCTCCCACGCGATGATCCAAGAACTTCAGGATGAGGGAATAGATGTGGCTGCGTTTGGGCAAGGCTTCGTCTCGATGTCTACGCCTACGAAAGACTTTGAAAGAATGGTGCTTGGAGGCGAGCTGAACCATTTCGGGAATAAGGTGCTTACGTGGATGGCAGGAAACTCGATAGTTAAGACGGATCCGGCGGGCAACATTAAGCCAGACAAAAGCCACGACACCTCCAAGAAGATCGACGGCATTGTGGCAGCGATCATGGCTCTAGGAGTGGCATTAGCAGACGGCGAACTTAACGACTCCCCAGAATCACCTATTGATTTCTGGGGCTGAGTCCTATGAGTTTGTCTTAAAAGACACTGCGTAGTTGGTCAATATGTCCTAAGCTAGCAATTGCCACCCTATGAGCCGCTATTATTTCGACCAGGAATCCGCTCAGATGGTGGATGTCCAGAGTGCCAACCGTTCTATCACAACATCCGACATCTTCGGACCTGAAGCTGATCTTGATAACATAGGAGACTCAACCGCCAGCTCAGCAATGAGGATGAGCGCCGTCTGGGCATGCGTTAAGGTGATCTCGGAAAGCATCAGTGCATTGCCCCTGCACGTTTACAAGCGTGACGAAGGAGCGATTACCAGGGAACCAGGTCACTATTTAGACGGGTTCCTTCGTGATATACCCAACGAAGAGATGTCATGGGCGAGCGTTAGAACTGCGATTACTTCGCAACTAGTGCTCAGGGGCAACTCATACGTTATCAACGGTTGGGATAGGGGTAGAGTGGACCGAGTCGAGCCTCTCCTGACAGACTACGTATTCCCTGACAGAAAGCCGAATGGGCGGATGGTCTACGAATATTCGACTGACTACCGCAACGGGACGACAATCGCAATGAAGCCTGACGTTAGTCACTTTCTCGGCCTAACCTTTGACGGCGTCATTGGGTGCTCACCTATTGCCAGCTATGCTCTAGCATCCGCCAAAGCGCAGCAGAAGCACGGGGTAGCGACGTTCGAGGGAGGTGCGAGGCTTTCGGGGATCTTGTCGGTCGGCATGCGAGCCTATCGAAACGAGGACATCAGAAAACAAATGCGTGACGAGTGGGCGCAGCAAATGCAACAAGCTCGAGGTGGGACAGGAACCGCCATCCTGTTAGAAGGGACCGAATATAGCCCGATTTCGATGAGCCTAGCGGATGCTCAGTTTATCGAGGCGCAGAAGTTTAGCGTAGAGGAGATTGCCAGGATCTTTCGGGTTCCTATGCACAAGATCGGGGCACTTGATAGGGCGACGTTTAATAATATTGAACAGATGAGTAGGGAGTTCTACACAGATACCCTGCTCCCCTGGGTAAATTTCATTGAATCCGTCTTAAATACCACTTGGCTAACATCCGCAGAACGAAAGGCAGGCTACTGCATCCGCCATGATGCTAGGGAGATTCTCAAAGGAGACACGGAGCAAAGGTCGAAGGCATCTGAGAAGTTTGTGTTAGGTGGAATCATGACACCTAACGAGGCGAGACTAGGCGAGGGACTTTCTCCGATTGAGGGGGGCGACGAGCTCATCCTCCCAATGAATCATTCAACGATTTCTGAGCGGGAAGCGACCAAAGAAGCCAATCAGGCTGAGGAACCCACGCAACCGGCTCCAGAGGCTAGCAGATCGGCTCTATTAGCGCTCGAGCCGATCCTTGGAGATGCACTAAGAGCGCTAGCAGAGCGCGAAAAGAAAGCACTTGCTAGAGCACATGGCAAAGAAGACGAGGGAGACCGAGTAGAAAAGTTCCTAGCAGACCATCTACGAGCGGCAACTTTGCGGCTCCAGCCAGTTGCACAAGCGGTCCAAGGGCTTGGGGGCAGTCTAGACGCTGGTGAGTTGGCTGAATCTCTAGTTAAAAACGCTAGCATGCGTGCCACTGGGCGCAATATTGAACAAGAAGACGCTACGGACATCCTATCAAGAGCATGAGCACAAACACCCACGATTTAAGAAGCCTGTCAGGTGCATTTGACGCCTTCTCTGACGATGACCTACGCGCAATCGACGAAGGAGCTGGCAGCGTCTCGGTTAGGGGCTACGCTGCCAGATTCAACGAACTCTCCGATGATCTCGGGGGATACCGCGAGGTTATCTCACCAGGAGCATTTGACGACGTGCTAGCAGACCCTAACACAGACGTTAGGGCGTTGATAAACCATGAAGGAGTGCCCCTAGCACGATACAAAGGCGGGCGCGATGAGAACACCTTAGAGCTCTCCATAGACGACGAGGGGCTCAGATACTCATTTGACTTGAACCTATCACATCCAGAATCTAGATCACTAGCAGCGGCGATGAGTCGGGGCGATATTGACCAGAGCTCCTTTAGGTTCCAGGCTCGAGATGGCTCTAAATTTTCAGAGCAAGAAAGCGGCCTTGTTAGGGACGTATTTCGTTTGTCGTCTCTGCGGGACGTGTCAGTAGTGACCTTCCCAGCATACCCTACCACTAGCGCAGAGGTTAAGCGCTCGTTAGAAGAAGCCCAGGAAACATTGGAAACGGAAGAGCCGGCGAAGCTTGAAGAAGCCAAGCGAGCAGCGGCAGCGGCAGAAGCAGAAGCAGAAGCAGACAAACTGAACGCAACCCCGAGGATCAGTTTTGACTAGTGGACGCAGAGACATTGAGGCCGAAATCCTGCGTCAGGGGGATGATGTCGACTCATACGGCCAGCCATCTAGTGAGTGGACATCGCTCGCATCTATCTGGGTTGCCGAGGACGTAAGCGCAGGAAGTTCCCGTGTATCTGATAGAGACCAACCAAGCTTTTCCACGGACTTTACCGCTCTAGAGATCGACTGTCGCCATCTACGAGCTAAGGACATGCTTAGAGTCTACTACGCTGATTATCAGATTGACGCTATCGTCAGAGTCCAAGGGTCTTATGGAATGGTCAAGCTCGTATGCTCTGCCACGCAACCAACTCAAGCGGTGCCCGGCGAAGGGAGTCCTGACGGGGACACCGCGCTCTTAGCCGCAAATCACTCATGAAAAAGATTATTACACTAACGATGTTCGCTATGCTTGCGGTATCCTTTGCTCAAACCAAAGGCAAGAAAACCAGTGAACTAGCCCAGAAAGCAATCGAAGCTGGGGACGAGATTATAGTGCTAGGCGCAGATGGAAAAAATTTCCGTGCGGGCCTTGGCAACGAGTTGGGGGGCATCAAAACATCAATTGACGCGATCCCCGCAGACCTAGACGCTCGTGACGCCGCGAATCGTGCCCGCGCCAATCACACAGGGACCCAAGCAATAAGCACGGTTGATCAGTTAGTGGAGACTATAGCCGCGATGAATCAATTGATTCTGGAAAGGGAGGTGTCAGCAGACCTAGACGCTCGTGACGCCGCGAATCGTGCCCGTGCTAGTCACACAGGGACACAAGCAATCAGCACGGTTGACGGCCTGCAATTATCCCTAGACGGCAAAGCCGACACCGTGAACTTGGACCAAGCTTTTGCAGACTACTTGGCGACGAGTCCCGCCAACTTGCAGGCTTTAGACGACCTAGCCGCAGCTTTGGTAGCGGATCCAAACTTACAGAACTACCTAGTGCAGTATGTACCTAACAAGAACCTGGTAAATCCTGCATATATTCAAGCGGGGAAATACTACTCACCTGGATCGGGAGCTGTCATCGCCTCCGGAAGCTATAGGTCGGTTGGGTGGATACCGGTCTCAGAGGGTGTGGCCTACACGGTTAGTGGGACAGCGCCAGGGATGATCTTTATAGCATCCACGGGGCCTAATGACACTGGGGAGACTTACACGAGCGTAGGTAGCGTAGGTTCCCCCACTTTTACAATCCCCGCAGGTCACACCCACTTGTGGGTTAATCTAACAAATGCAGGGTCAAGCGATGCTACGTACGATGGAACCGTGCAAGTTGAGGAGGGGGCCGCTGCCACGGCATATGAGTCGTTTCAATTAGGGATAGCTCTTTCTAGCATTAACGCAGATCTCCAACCAGCTATCGACCTAGCAGCAGAAGAAGCGACCATTCCGAGGATGGCGATTGAGGTGGGTAAGAACTTGCTAGACACCTCAGAGGTAGACTTTGTGAATCGGTATAGCACTGGGAGCTTTTTAGGCATACCCGACACCCTAGGAATTGCCGCAATCGTTATCGATGTGTTAGAAGGAGAGACTTACTCAGTATCTGGTGCAGGAGTTTATGGTATCGATTCGACACCCCAAGGAGGCTACTACGGAAGCGAATCCTTTGTCGGGGTCACCTCGATCTCGAACATTTCTTGGAATAGTGTCGTAGGTGGTCAGACGTTTACGGTCCCTACTGGGCAGTCAATATCCCACGCGGTCATCTCTCTATGGAAAGAGGGCCAACTTCCTAGTGGGACAGTTTTGGATGGGCCTGCGCAGATCGAACTAGCAGCGCTACCTACGTCCTACGAAGACTACTCCGAGAGACTAGTAGTTGCTGAAGCGAATATTCCAGCCGCGGCGCTACAAGCCGGAGGGAGCTCGGGAACCCCTACCAATGCCGTAATCAATGACGAGACTTGGTATAAATACGTAGAAGGGGAGCCTAGCCCTAGCAACCGGGACAAGTGGCCGCTATTCCGGACGAAGTTCCTCAAGAAACAGGAGGACGTTGTAGTTGTGTCGACGGGGACCAGCCTCACATCTCGGTCAACGGAGCACCACAGCGGACACCCAGACGCCAGCACAAGGCCGCCTCTGATGCATAGCTACAACTTGGCGAGCCACATATGGGACCGGCTGAAATGGGATGGTCAACACTACGCGAGGTACGACGAGCCCGGTGCAGGAACTGAACTGGCTGGTTCCTGGGTTACTGATCACGACGCCGCCGAATGGGACGATGGCCTTTATCGCGAGGGACTCACCCGTATTAGCGACAGCGTTGGTGCGTCGTTCACGTTGGAAGTGCCCGCAGGTGCCTATGCTTGGCGATTGATATATCGGACAGACGTTACCGCCTCAGAAGACGTCCTAGTTTCAATCAGCGGGGGTAGTGGGCGCATGCAAGTCTATGACGAGGCGACAGAAACTTGGGTTGAAGCTAATGGATTCAGCTTCAGTCAAAGAGAGGCCGCCCCAGTCGCACGCGATGTCCCGGTGCCGAAGCCCGATCTCGGCACCATAGTTGTCCGAAATATTGCTACCAAAGGAAACACGACCTATCAAAAGCGCCTAAAATTCCGCACTAAATTTACTGGCGCTGACACACGAGCCATAGCGAAAACCGTCACCTTTACCGCCAATGGAGCTGGCAGGCTGCTTTATTGGGGACATGAGTGGAGCCGTCGTCCTGCAATGATTACTTACATCAATGCAGCGCGCGGAAGCCACAACACCCAAGCTGAGACTTCAAATGGCCTTCCAAGATTTGCAGACAACGAGGTCCACGGTTTTGAGCCGGATCTGATCTACATGGAGATCCCTATCCACAACGATGGAGCCTCTGGTGCGACGGCCTACCCAACTCACGATCGCTGGGAGCGTTTGGTAAACGACTATGTGTTCCGCCAGGATTACGAGCTGAGTTTAAATCGTCGTGCTGCTGATCTGGGTTACACGGTCCCGGAAATTGGGATGTGGACCCCTAGCATTGCAGTCAACTTCAATGGGTTAGACCCTGACGGTGAGTTCGTTTTTGCGGACAATTCCGATGGAGTCGTAAACAACGCGCTAGACCGCTTTGATTGGGCTCAAGCGTGGGTCATGGACAACCACCCGGAAGCCGTGTTTGTGAATTCCGTTAGGAGGTGGGTTGATGCGGGACGAGCTATCTACGGCGACATTACCACCGCAACTACCGCAAGCTCGAAGACAGGCCCAACCATGACTAACGATGGCAGTCATCCTAACGACATCGGCAGTGCAATCCTTGCGAAAGTAGTGCTAGGTCCCTTCTGCTATTGGCAGTAATTGGAATAATTTAACTGAGCCGAAGCTCAACAACGCAGGAACTAACGTAACATCTAAAACAATTACAAATGGATAAGAACGACATGATCCGCTCTCGTAACGAGGCGGCGAACAGAGTGGCAGAAGTATCGAAGGTGAAGGCCGACGTGCTCCAACTCGCAGTGACCGAGAAACGCAGTAACACTGCTGACGAAGAAACGAAGCTCGAGAAGATTCAGACAGATTTGGATTATCTCCGCTCAGTCCTCAGAGCCGAAGATGCGAAGATTGCAGCATTCGAAGCAACCGAAGACGCCACTAAAGGCGCACCTAGCCTAACAGAAGACGTTCGCAGTGCAGACGTTCCTGAGATTAGGGACGACTCAACAGAGCAGCAAAGGGCAAGTGTTTACTTTGCTAGTGATGACTATGCGAAAGTGTTTAGCGACTACCTGCGCTCCAAGTCTTCTTCGGAAGCAGAGGAAGTAAAGCGCAGCATTCCCGATGAATTCCGTGCTTGGGGATACTCAGACGCTAACACAGGCGCACCAGTGGTGCACCGCGACTTCATGAACAAAGTCGTGGAGCTCCTATATTCTACGAATGGGCTCATCAGTGAGATCGGTCGACAGACGTTAGGCGGACAACGCAAATACGTTGTTGAAGCTACCATCGGCACCGCTGGTTACCGAGATCCAGGCGATGCCTACGCAGAAAGCGATGGCACCATTGCTAACGCTAATATCGACATCTTCAACCTTGGCAAACTGGTCAAAGTCCACGAAGAGCTTCTTGATGATAGTGAGATCAATCTCCCGAACTACCTAGCCACTAAGCTTGGTCAAGCGTTTGCTAACGCTGCTGAAATTGCTGCGGTGTTAGGGACAGACGCTAAAGGGCCTACAAGCCTCCTGGCGGGTATCACAAACACGGTTAACACCGCTGTAACATTAGCGGTGTCCTTCGAAGACTTGGCTGATCTACGTGCGCTTGTTCCTGCGAGTGGGCGTGCAGGCGGCAAGTTCTTGATGAACCCATCAACGGAAACCTTGGTCATGAAGCTCAAGGATTCCGATGGTCGATTCCTCTGGTCTCCCTCTGTTAGAGAAGGGGCTCCTGGGACGATTTGGGGCCATGAGATCATCCTCTCAGATCAAGTAGAGGACAATCTAACAGTTGCTAATGAGGTCGCAGCCTTCGGCGATTGGAACAAGTACTGCACCAACTACGTCCGGCGTGATCTGTCGGTGCGTCAGTTGCGTGAGCTCTACGCTGCTAACGGCTTCGTTGGCTATCGTGGACAGATGCGCCATGACCTTGTCAACGAGCTCCCAAGCGCGTTTGGCAAGCTGATCATCGCAGCTTAACAAGATCACAAGGGACCGCTGGCATAGTGTCAGCGGTCCCACATTCCCCCAGAGACCATGGAAGACGAACTAGAAAGAAACGACGCTTTGTTAGAGGAAACCCTTGATGAGGAACCTCCGAAGAAGAAGAAGCGAGCGAAGCGCAAAGCCAAGAATGCGGGCACTTTGCCTTATGTCTCATCTCCTGGGAGATGTTTTGACCTTGTCGATGGGGTAAAAATGGTAGACGGTGGGACGGTTAAGGTAGAGATGAAATGGTCTTTAGGCTTTGCTGGGGTTGCCTTAAATAGTGGGGACTTGGCGGTTCTACCTGCTAACGTTGCGGCAATTTACATCCGAAAGAACTTAGCCAAAGAAATTAGCTAACCATGGCCTTTGTAACTCTAGCACTTCTCAAGAAGCACCTCCGCGTATCGAGCAACGCTGAG
>Ga0213863_10003837_pt1 | contig 10242 bp, 5 predicted proteins | sample PICome_8_FD_160128 | JGI IMG/M metagenome (GOLD analysis project Ga0213863, IMG submission 160128) | Coastal seawater microbial communities near Pivers Island, North Carolina, United States - PICO497 | ecosystem: Environmental > Aquatic > Marine > Coastal | place: USA: North Carolina | collected... | reverse complement strand
TACAAGTTAGAGACAAAATCACTATGTTAAAATCGCACTTTTCAGCCATATGGGAATCGGTCGCCGATGCGGTACCTGATCAGATTGCACTGATTCAGGGAGGGCGTCGCGTGTCGTGGCGTGACTATGAGGATCGAGCGGCACGAATTGCACAAGGCCTTATTGAAGCGGGTCTGGGTAAAGATGCCAAGGTAGGGATGTACCTATACAACTCGCCGGAGTATGCCGAAACCAATTTTGCCGCCTTGAAAATTGGTGGCGTACCGATCAATGTCAACTACCGTTATCTCGATGAAGAGCTCTACTACCTCCTTGAAAATGCCGACGTTGAAGCCCTAGTGTTTCATAGCTCCTTGGGCGACCGGGTGGCGAGAATCTGCGATCGATTACCCCAGCTAAAGATCATAATTTCCGTGGACGATGGCCCTCCAGAAGATGGCTCAGACGGGCCCTCGGCCGCCATACCTTACGATACGGTACTGGCTGCGAACTCAGGTGCTGCGCGCATCAACCCTACAGGGGATGAGATTTACATGTTCTACACCGGTGGCACCACGGGTATGCCCAAAGGCGTCATGTATGCCGTAAAGGATTTCACCGAATTTTTCATGCGCGGGTTTCCGCCAATGATCGGTCTGAGCCCTTTTGAGACTGCCGATCAAATGGCAGTAACGGCGAAGCAACTGTTTGATTCTAAAACTCCCGTTGTCTCGATGTCGGGGCCGCCACTGATGCATGGCACCGGCTCATGGCTAGGGTTGATGTTTCCCCACATGTTAGGGGGCACGTCAGTCATGCTCGAGAGTCGAGGGTTCAAGCCCGAGGAGGTTTGGGACGCGGTTGACCGCAATAACATTGCTCAACTGGTGATTGTGGGTGATGCCTTTGCTAAACCCCTGCTCCGAGCTTTGGAGGCAGAACCAGACCGCTGGAATACCTCCAGTTTACGAATGATGATCTCATCAGGCGCCATGTTCACGACTCAAGTAAAACGTGGCCTAATCGAGCACATCCCTGACCTTGCCATTGCCGACGTACTGGGTTCGACTGAATGAGGCATGGGCCAGTCGATTATGACCAAAGATACACCCGCCAGTGAGACCGCGAAGTTCATGCTGCTACCAACCTCGAAGGTGCTTTTACCCGATGGCAGCCGCGAAGTGACCCCAGGATCTGGTGAAGTAGGTCTGGTTGCCCAAAGCGGCATGGTACCCATGGGCTATTACAAAGATCCCAAAAAGTCTGCGGGCACCTTTAAGGAGATCGACGGCAAGCGCTATGCCTTCCCCGGTGATATGGCCACGGTTGCAGCCGATGGCAGCATAAACTTATTAGGCCGAGGGTCTAACTGTATCAATACGGGTGGCGAAAAAGTCTTCCCCGAAGAGGTAGAAGAAGCCCTGAAGCTCCACGATGCGGTCGAGGATGCACTGGTCTTTGGGCTGGACGACGAACGGTTTGGTAGCCGCGTTGCCGGGATTGTCTCCCTCGAAAAAGCAGGCACTGCCAGCTCTGAGGATATCCTAACAGCCACACGTCGCTTACTGGCCAGTTACAAGCTGCCCAAAGAAATGATTATCGTAGCAAAGGTTCCCAGAGCACCAAATGGCAAGGCAGATTACAAAGCGGCGAAGCAGTTGCTAGACAACAGCAGGTAAATTAGACCGCAAAACCACCAGGGGTTAACACTAGGCGCAGTCAAGACCGAACGAGGCCACAAGGCCCTAACCAGGGGGCGTCGGTGATCGTCGCGCTGGCCCGTTAGGGGCGATTACCGTCGCGGTTTAACGCGCTCCTATGATTTGTAAGTTCAAGGACATCGACGTCAGCGGCAAACTGCAAAGGGACCCTGCCGGATTGAGAAAACAATCGTGTTGAAGCCCTAGCAAACTGCTCGCATTCGAGCCAACAGCTCTTTGGGTGAAAAGGGTTTAGGTAAGTAATCGTCGGCACCCAGCGCCAAGCCATGGGCAATATTATCTTCCTGAGCTTTCGCGGTGAGCATAATGACAGGTAAAGATTGGGTCGCCTCTTCCCGCTTCAGTTTAGCGAGTAACTCGACGCCGTTACCACCAGGCATCATCCAATCAAGCAGTACCATATCCGGAAGCTGATCGGATATCACCCCATAAGCGTTGGTAATATCGGCTGCCTCCAGACACTCTAACCCTTCGGTTTCTAGGGCAAATCTCAACATGCTTCTGATGCTGGACTCGTCATCTACCACCAAAACCCGCTTTAAAGACATAAGACTCTCTCAATCATATTTTTATGGGTCGTTACAGCCGCTTCTGGTTGGCTCAAACTCCCTTCACTTGTGAGCCACTCCAATCACCGTTGGTGTGGCTCACAAGTCCTGTAAAGACAACAAAATACTCTAAGTCACAATGAGCCGGGAACCACCCAACCAGCCCACCACGGATCAGATCCATTAGGGTTCACTGCACCAATGTAATCCGTTGCATCTAGGTAGCTGGTATCGGCATTCGACTCCGGATAAGCACCGTTAATGACACTCCAATCCAGTGGAGCCAAACCAGAGGCTTCCGGTGCTTGTGAACTGAGAAAGGCATCAAGTGCTGCATTCGTCTCAATCACGGTAGTCGTATCGAAACTCACGTTAGAACTGGAAAGCTGACCATGTAATCCTTCGCCCTGGGCGCAGTCCTGAATCCAGTTGTTAATCACCAGTGCGGTACCCGCTAAAGCCACAGAGCCAGAGCCATCCACGTTAATGCACATATCAACAGCGGTCTCAGAGGATGCTGCTACGGTCACCACCGTGTTGTGAAAAAAACCACCTGAGCGTTTCTTAAAGTTCAAACTGTAAGTCGCCCGGTCTGCAACCTTGTCATTAATGATCGTGACATTAGCCAGCGTAGGTTTGGACAGGAAGCCCGAGGACGAACCTTCAGTATCCATCTCGAAGGCCTCGCCTTTCGAGGCACTTTGCTTAACGATGATGTATTGCATATTGCCCTGATAGCCTTCATCCCAATCGACTGAATCGTCGTTGTTGCTGGTAAAGACCCCGTGCTTAACGTTGACGTTACCTCCATAAAACTCGATCCCGTCATCAGAGTTACCGTGCACCTGAATGTAGTCCATCTCGGTGCCCCGCCCCACCGCTACCAGTGAAATGCCATTAATCTCATTGCCGGTCGAAAACTCATAGCCACCCTCGGCGACCACTACGTAGCGCAGCACGCCGCTGTTATCGTCGGGGTCATAACCACCCGCGAACCCTGACTCTCCCTCCGAATCAATGTCGCAATAACTGCCGCCCTCACCACACTCGTTATGAGGTGCGTACCCATGCATGATCAGCCCTCCCCATTCACCCGATCCATCAAGACCGGCATCGTCGGAGGAAAATACGATGGGAGCAGACTTGGTGCCCATGGCCATGAGCTTGCTACCACGGGTGATTACCAAATTAGCGAAGGTTCCAGTCTTACCCATGACCTGAACGCCAGGCTCAATAGTTAACGTGATATTTCTAACAGAAGAGCCGTCGGCCAAGGTACCGTCACCGTTTGTCTCGAGCTGACCATTACCATTGCCAACGGTAACCCGACCCTCCATCAGATAATCCACGCCTGCAGTCAGCGTCAGATCAGATGAGACGGTCGGTGGGAGCAAACACAGACCCACGTCCAACTCGTCTGTCCCAACGGGGCAAGACGCCTGGGGTAACGTTGGGTTGCCCACCGACCCTTCGATCGTCCAATTGGCCCACCAAACATCACTGCCATCAGGATTAACAGCGCCAATGAAGTCCGTGGCCTCGAGGTAGTCGGCATCAGCTACCGACTCTGGGTAGGCGCTATTAATCGCGCTCCAGTCAACGCTTTCCGATAAGACGGCCGCTGAAGCCTGAGAGGCGAAGTTACCATCTAGCTGCGCAGCAACCGCATAAATAGTGCCGTTATCTAGTCCGGGCACGTTAGCTAGCGTGCCACGATCACCCGCCCCTGACGCACAATCCTGAATCCAGTTGTTCAGCACCAGCGCCTCACCCACCAGTGCCTGCGAGCCAGCGCCGTCGACATTAACGCAAGTGGTAAGGGCAGTTTCCGAATCAGGCGACACGGTGACCAGAGTATTATGAAAAAATCCTGCCGAGCGCTTTTTAAAGTTAAGGCTGTAATCAGCTCGATCAGCGATTTTTTCAGCAACTACCGTCACGTTGGCTAGGGTTGGCTTGGATAGAAAGCCCTCAGAGGAGCCCTCGGTATCCATTTCGAAGGCCTCACCCTTGGAGCTTCCCTGCTTGACGATAACGTATTGCAGATTGCCTTGATAACCCTCATCCCAGTCAACGGAATCATCATTGTTGTTGGTAAAAACACCGTGCTTCAGATTAACCGTACCACCGTAAAACTCGATGCCATCGTCTGAGTTACCGTGTACCTGAATGTAGTCCATTTCTGTGCCCCGACCGACACCCACCAACGAAATACCGTTGATCTCATTGCCCGTCGAAAACTCATAACCGCCCTCTGCAACAACCACATAGCGCAGCAGACCACTACTATCTTCAGGGTCGTAGCCCCCTGCAAATCCCGATTCACCCTCAGAGTCGATATCGCAGTAGGTACCCCCTTCGGCGCATTCGTTGTGCGGCGCATAACCATGAATGATGAGCCCACCCCACTCTCCGGAGCCGTCATAACCCTCATCGTCCGAGGAAAAAATAATCGGGGCGTCGGCGGTACCGGCGGCCAGAATTTTACTGCCCCGCGTAATCAACAGGTTCGCAAATGTTCCCGACTTCCCGAGAACCTCAACCCCTGCCTCGATGGTTAGGGTTACCGATTGGACGTCAGATCCGTCAGCCAAGCTGCCATCGGCATAAGTCTCTAACTGTCCATTACCGTTACCCACCGTGACCCGATCAGACATCAAATATCTGACACCGGAGGACAGCGTCATGTCCGCCGAGATAGTCGCAGGGAGTTCACACAACCCTTCACTCACTTCAGATGTGCCCTCGGGACAGGACGCCGGCGTTTCACCACTTGAGTCACCTCCGCCCGAGTTACCCTCACTAGACCCATCACCGCCATTATTTGATGGTGGATTAATGTTGATGGTCGTGCTGTCGCCGTCCGAACAAGCCAGCAGAAAAGTCGTTAGAAGAGCAATTAGAGCCAGACCAATAGTCGATCGAACATTACGTGTCATCGTGTAAGTCTCTTTTAAAGTGGATAAAATAAATTCAGAACTGCCAATCAAAACCCAACTGGACGGAGGACCCCCGACGGTAGACCTGGAAGACCTGTCCGCCCTGGGAATACAGCACCTCTTCATCAAGCAGGTTTTCGAGTTTTGCCTTCAACGTGAGGGCATCGGAAATGTTGAATCTGTAGACCAGATTCATATCTAACCGAGGTTCAAGAAATACATCAGGCTGACCTGACACGCCTACATCTGCGATGGACCTGCCGTTTTGATTTAAAAGAACGGTCAGCTGATGTCCGGCGCTTAAGTTGTCATAGCCAAAAATCAAATTGGCCGTGTATTCAGGCTGGCCCTGAAGCGCTCGATTTGGCTGATTTTGAGTAGTGACTTCGGATTCAATAAAAGCCGCATTGACTGCTAAGAAAAACGTTTGGTCGTAGCCGCCCCCAAGCAAGAACTCGAATCGACCATCTAACTCTACGCCGTAAATCTCAGCAGCGTCAGAATTTTGAAAGGTCCGAGAATTGCCTGCTGAACCTGATGCAGCCTGAACTACGCGTTCAATCGGTTGGTCCATATCTTTGTAAAATAAAGCAACCGACAGGCTATCCATTTCTGAGGGGTACCACTCCCAACGCAAGTCCGCATTGATAATGTCCGATACTTCTAGAAATGGATTACCGCGCACACGGAAATTGAAATCGTTATCATAAAATGTTGCGTTGGCGGCCTCTTTGAAATCTGGCCGGGCTACGGTTTGGGACAGCGCAAACCGAACTTGCTGAGTATCATTGATAAACCAATTCACCCCCAGACTCGGTAAGAAGCTATCTTCATCGATGACTGACTGTACCGCCCCACCACTTCCTTGCAGCGAAAAGGTATCGGTAGTCTGTTTGTAGGTTTCGTACCGACCACCCAATAGAACTTGCCACGCAGAGCTGAAGGTGTGGTCATACATCACGAAGGCACTGTTATATTCTAGTTCTGCGTCATAACTGTCTGAGGCCAGTGTTTTATCAACAAATACAAGGCCCGAATTAGGGTCGTTAGAAATGCCACCCTGTGCGCCTGTTTCACAACCGCTACCGCCGGACGTGCCGTCACAACTGTAAATCACATCTGAAACCAGCAGATTACTTGTGCGGAGTAAATCATCGCGTACCTGGTTAACATTAAAACCGTAGGTCGCGCTTTCAGATGTGCGCTCCCGAAAAATCAGCTGAAGACCCGCCGTAAGACTTGCAAAGCTATCGCCTGCATCGAACACGTCCCACCCAAGCTGACCCGAGAGATCAAGATTGTCATCAACCAGTTCGTCATAACGGCGAATGATCGTACCGGGCTCTAGAATAAAACCGTTAAACAGCGCCGCCTGCTCGTCGTTAGGCTTCTGAAAGTCATATTGCGCCTTCAGTCCTGCTGGATCGGTAGCGCTAGAGGTTGCGGAAAAATCATATTCACGCCGGTCCGGTGCATAGCGATCTGCTTGACTTAGGGTTGCCTGCCACTCCAGCGAAAGCGAGCCCATATCATCTAGAAAGTGCGATCCAGCCAATTGCGTCGACAGGTATTGCCGCTCCTCCCATTGAATTGTTTGTCGCAGTAGCGCCTGAAACTCATCCCCTTCCTGACCTACTGATCGCTCTAACTGGCTCTCAGTGACCCGTGAAACTACGGTATTCCACTCAAAGGTGTGGTCACCAACATTCAAACCAACAGACAAAAATCCATTCAGCTGGACGGTATTGGCGTACTGACGATATAAGAAATTATCAGCAACCTCTCCCTGTGATTCGTAGGTATAGCGTTCGCCATCGTCCCGCTTGCTCCACTCATTAGAGTAGTTCATCGCGGCGTAGACACCGATTTCTGAGTTATCAAAAAGGTAAAGATCACCAAAGTTTAGGCCTAACTTTCCATCAGGCGCAGCTGACTTAAAACTAGGATCAAAACCATCCTGCATTATTAGCGCACCAGCACGTCGAAGCTCACCCGCCGTGTAGTCATCAAGGGGAAAGGCTAACCCTGTAGTGCTATCAATCGCTTCATTTGAGCTCAACATGTCAGAGATGGCTGCCAGCGCCGGGTCTTGGCTCCTCGCTCCGTCATCCCACCCAAAGCTATCGAAGTCACCTTGCAACGCATCCACAAAAATCGTCTCACCGGTTAGTCCGCCGGTATAACCACCTTGAATACTCATGCCGCGGATACGCTCGTCAGGAAAGGTTTTTGTGTTGATTGCGAGATTGCCACCCGTAGACTCGCCCGGCATATGGGTTAAAAACGTCTTTTTAACATCGAGTTGGTTAACGAAATTTGATGGGAATAAGTCTAGGGGTACCGTGCGCTTTGAGGGATTGGTAGACGGCATGGTCGCGTTGTTTAACGTGGCAGAGACATAGCGGCCGCCCAAACCACGAATGAAAACGTACTTATCGTCCTGAACAGAGATTCCAGGCACTCTCACAACCGAAGAAGCGACATCGGAATCTGAGAATCGCGCCAACATTTCCACGCCTATCGTATCGACGATATTTGCGGTGTCTCGCTCACTAAGTTCGAGGCCTGCGGGATCAAAACTTCCCACGACAATGACTTCCTCAAGCGTCGGCGCCGCAACCTGCACCATCATGTCAGGTCCGTTAATGCGGACGATTACTGAGCGAGTAAGGCCTCCTACAACACGGAGATTCCTAATTTCCTCAGCCACTTGAGCTCGATAACGACCTCTGGGTAGGGTAATGGCCGCTTCTCCGGCTGCGTTAGTTTTTACCGACGTGCTCAGGCCCGCAATATAAATCGACTCGCCCGAAGCGACTGCATCACCCTGGAGCACCCGGATATTCAGCGTGCCCTCGGCTGCAGATTTTCGCTCTACTACGCTCTCAGTCTGAGCGTAGATATCGAGGTATGCCTCGCTGCGCTCAACCTGTACCACAGCATCAACCAGCTGACCCGTGCCTGAAGTGAAGCGTGTCGTAATATCACCCTCATCAGCCTTAACGGTGAGAATGTGCATGCCTTGCCCGGAGACATTGGCAAGCAGAGATCCGTCCTGTCCGGTCTTGCCGATCACGACCTGATCAAGCTCAACTTCAAGACCTGCGGCCGGCTCTTCATCGGCAAAGACGTAAAGCAGCAGTTCATTGTCTGCCAGTGTGGGGCCGGCTGCCGCGAAGCAGAAGAGTAATGCTGCTGTCAGCAAAAACCGTCTTGCTAGAAGAGAAATCATGTAAGCCCCCGCAATCTTTGCGTGTTGACAACAATTCAATGCTGGAAACTTTAAGGGCGAGAGGTGAAATTTATGTGACGCTATCGTTACGGATTGTTTAATTATTTATTGCACTTTTATGACATGGCGTCTCCGAACCCTTAGTTATTCATCGAAAACCGGTTGCGCCGTATGGGTTACCAATGCATTTGAGGGTATCTGTCGATCAGATTGAGCGAACCTTGATCAAAGAAAGGAATTTAATGGACACGGGTAGGGACGCCACCCAAAATCGATGAAATTACTTGGGAAAACCGCACTTACCTTGGACAGGTAAGTTCCAAGATGCGATTAGTTCAATAGGGCGGCGACTAAGAAAAGGATTGCAGCAGCTACCGCTCCGATCAGAGCATAGGGCAACTGTGATATCGCGTGATCATAGGTTTTGCAGCCTGCGCCCTGAGCACTCAAAATCGTGGAATCTGAGTAGAAGCAGGCATGGCTGCCAAAACAACTCGCCGACAACAGCGCTCCCACCATTAGCGGCGTGTTGACATCAAAAGCTTCTGCCAGAGGAAATACGACGGGCATAGCGATTGCAATAACACCCCAGTTCGACCCTGTGGTGTAGGCCACAGCCGATATAGAAATAAAGATAAGTACGGGGAGTAAGGTCGCTGTCATGTAGGGCTTAATGCCGGAAATCACATAATCCGTCAGACCAATAGCATTGTTAGCCTCCACAAAAACAAACAGCGCCAAGAGCATCGTCAATACCGGAATCATCGATTTCAGTCCTTCAACGCAGGTATCAAAAAGCGCCGTTAAGGGCATGATTCGAAGTACACCGTATTGTATGAGGGTCACCATAATGCCAAGAATGACACCCCGGAGCAGATCTACGGAGGGCACCACGGTAAAAAACAGTAAGGCCGCTATCGGTAGGAAAAACACACTCATCCTCGGATTTTCTGAGGCCTCAACCGCCAAGGTCGTATCTTCGACAACACCCAGGTCACCGGTTTCTTCTGCTCTAGCCTCGGCGACCCGCATAGAACCCACCAAGGGTATCACTCCCATAACGACCAAAGGCACGATGACCACTGCCAACAACGGGTAAAACATGTAAGGAATAGATTCAACAAACAGCGCTATACCTTGACCGGTATCTGCCACGCCATTTTTTTCCAACAGACTCGCAAAATAGACGCCCCAGCTTGAGATCGGAATCAGTAGGCACATGGGCGCCGCCGTGGAGTCCACCACATAGGCCAGCATCTCTCGGGAGGTCTTAAATCGATCGGTCACCGACTTCATCGTGGCACCCACCGTTAAGGAGTTTAGGTAGTCGTCTAAAAAAATAACGAGACCCAATAGCCAAGTGGCCAGCAGGCTACTTCGCTTACTTTGTAATTTTGGCGTTAACCATTCACCAAAGGCGTAAGCACCGCCACCCTTAACCAATAACGCAATGAAACTACCGTACAGACCGCAAACCAACAGCACCCACGCCGTCGACTCGTCGGCAAGGACCTCGGTCGTTACCGTCGCCAAGCGGTCAGCAAACTGCCAGCCGTCCATAATCAGAAACGCCACGATGGCCCCGAATATCACCGACTCGAGGGTACGGTGACTCCAAATGGCCAACACCAGCACCAGGGCTGTAGGTATTAGACTGACCGCTCCGTAATCCATCTATACTCCTTGGCAGCTGCACCCCGGGTTTCCGCAAGAGCCATTCACCCCATGGGTGCAGCAGCGCAGTGGCCTAACCCGAGAAGTCCGGGCACTGATTTCAAAATAACTCTTAAAGCGCCGTAAAGGGGGTAAGTCGAGCAGGCACT
>Ga0213863_10003835_pt1 | contig 10242 bp, 9 predicted proteins | sample PICome_8_FD_160128 | JGI IMG/M metagenome (GOLD analysis project Ga0213863, IMG submission 160128) | Coastal seawater microbial communities near Pivers Island, North Carolina, United States - PICO497 | ecosystem: Environmental > Aquatic > Marine > Coastal | place: USA: North Carolina | collected... | reverse complement strand
TGCCTCTCTCTTGTCCTCCTGATAATAAGAAATGTCAACGGAATTTAGATGCACAAACATTATCACTCATCGGTCAAGAAGCTGCAGCACTACAACTTATGTGCATGGACGCTGATCTTACAGATGTGCTTGGCGACAAGTGTACAAAGTAACGATGTAACTGGTGATTTCAGTAACAACTACCAAGACTCAACTGTAGACAGTAATAACAGTTCTACAAGTGAGACTAATAATTACAATGCAACGGGAGCTGGTGAAAAAGCTCCTGTAATGTCTAGTATAGCACCTACAGTTATGGGTGGCGGTGGAAACGATTCTTGTTTAATGCCTACAACGTTGGGCTTTCAGGTAAGTTTGTTTGGTTTATCTCAGGGTGCAATGGTTCAAGATGAATACTGTAACAGGCGTAAGAATGCTAGACTTTTAGGGACTCCACAACAGATAGGGGGTCTTGGTTTACAAGTTTCTGGGATATCCACAATCTGTGGTGATCCTAATGTTTTTAAGGCTATGATATTAGCCAGTACACCCTGTCCTATCATTGATGTATTAACTGGTAAGTTATTGATGGGTAAGGATGCAGTAGATAAATACAGAGAAAATCCTCAAGCGTTTATAGTGGGGTATGAAGAAGATAAAGAGTTTTGGGATAGCTTATTAAGAATTGGAGAGGATTTAACAGATGAAATCAATGAAGCAAACATTACTAACAACAGCAGGGACACTCGCTCTATTAGTGAGCGGTTCAGGACTACTCGCAGAGTCACTGCCACCACCCGACTACAGCCAGACGGGGGATCAGAAGATACAGTCACTGATTAATTCTATTAACGTTATAGACAATCGGTTACAACTATCTCTGAACTTAGGTATTGGTGCAATAGGATATGCTGAAGTTGGTGGCGTTATTGTTGATGGAGCATTAGACGGTGCTAAAGTAACTACAGCAATGCTTGTAGCTTACGAAGATGCTAGAAGTAAAGTTATGAACCATGACTATGCCACAGCAGAGAATGCGAATCAGTTGTTTATCCAAGAACATACTGCGGCTATGAATAATTTAACTCTAGCTGTTGACGTACTTGGTGATGCTACTTCTGTATTAATGACTGCTACATCTGTTGCTGACACTGCTGCAGAAGCAGATACAAAGCCAGAACAGGTTGCATTACAAGAGATGATTGCTACAGATGAATATAGTCTTGACGCTTCAGAAGTTGACGACTATAATAACGCACTTGATGCAGTAGCAGAGTATGCTCAACAAGCAGGTGCATTTATGGCTGCAGCTAATAACACGGAGTTGACAAGTAGTATAGATAGTTACACTGCAAGTAATAACATAATGGTTGGAACATATACAGCTATTACGTATACACAAGCAGTAGACGAGTTTGTGATATCTTGGGATGATTCAGGATACGGAACTGGTTGGAATGGCTATCTTACTGACGACATGAAAGATGCAGACGATGTGTACGGCGCAGGAGCTTACATCATGCAACATGGATCAGCTTCCTCTAATATGTAGGAACTATTATGATAGAAGACGCAGAAGTTAAAGTTGGCGGGTTTACTTTTAAAGGGTGGTACATAGCTGCTGCCCTGCCAATACTAGGATCTCTTAGTGGCGGTATATATTATGGATATGACACACTACAAAGGTTCTACGCTGTAGAATCAGGCATTGAGACAGTAGTTGAAGCTTCAGGTAAGTTTAACTCTAAGTCTAACGAACTAAGTACTCGTATTCAGACAGTTGAATCTAGTCTAAATGTAGATATACAGAGTGTTCATGCAGACTTAACAGTTAAATCACAGGATATGGAAGCTAATCTTAGCTCTCGTATTCAAGCAATAGAACAGGCGGTAGCAGATAATGACGTTAGAGGTCTTAACACAAGGTTGTCAACGATTAGTACGCAAATGCAAACAATCTTGGAACAACAGAAAGAGTTGCTTGACTTACGTAGTCAAGTTGAGAGATCTACTGGGATCACAGATAGTTTGGGTGATAAACTTGACGAATACCAAACTGAAATAGATGACATATGGAAAGCATATGATTCTCTTGTAGATAAACCCTTATAAGGAAAGCCAATGGCACGTAACTTAACCCCAAACCAACAAAAGTTTCTAGAGGTCTTGTTTGACGAGGCAGGTGGAGACGTGGTTTCAGCAAAAAAGATAGCAGGATACAGTGAAAATACACCTACGAGACTTATTGTCGAATCTCTTAAAGATGAGATTTCCGAAGCTACCAGAACGTACTTCAGTAGAACTGCGCCAAAAGCTGCGATGGCTATGGTCAATGCTTTGTCTGATCCTACGGAGCTTGGTATCAAAGATAAAATGGCTGCTGCAAAAGATCTACTTGATCGTGCAGGGCTTGGTAAAGTGGAAAAAGTAGATGTGTCGTCTTCTGGTGGGGGTATCTTTTACCTTCCACCTAAAGAGGGTAAGAACGAGTAGCCTTGTCTGAATATGATTATGACAGGGACTTTGGTTTCTGGGAGTTACCTAAACCTAAGAAGAGCGATAAGGTTTGGCATCCTGTAGTTAGAGTAGCGGCTCGTGTAGTACCTTTTGGTTATAAGATTGATCCAGACAACGAAAAGCTGTTTCAACCTATACCACACGAACTAGAAGCATTACTGCTTGCAAAGAAGCACTTAAGGCAGTATAGTTACAGGGAAGTAGCAAACTGGTTGACAACACAAACAGGTCGCTCCATTTCCCATGTAGGTCTAAAGAAGAGAATAGCCATTGAGCGAAGACGTAAAAAAGCAGCTAACATTAAACGCAAGCTTGCCAAAAGGCTCGAAGAAACCCTTGCGGAAATCGAAAAGCTCGAAAAAGGTGTCACAGGATACTACACCACCAGAGAAGATACAGACTAGCCCAGCGCAGGTTAAAGCTGAACCCTACAACATAGAAGAAGCCCAAGAAGTTGTATTCAAGCCTAACCCTGGACCACAGTCAGAGTTTCTATCTGCGTCAGAACGTGAAGTACTATATGGCGGCTCGGCTGGTGGAGGTAAATCATATGCCATGCTTGCAGACCCTCTTCATGGGTTAAATGACCCTAACTTTAGTGGTCTACTTGTACGTCATACTACAGAAGAGTTAAGAGAGTTAATACAAAAGTCGCAGGAGTTATACCCTCGTGCTATACCAGGGATCAAGTGGTCAGAACGTAAGTCTCAATGGACTTCTCCGCAGGGTGGTAGGCTATGGATGTCTTATCTGGATAAAGATACCGATGTCACACGTTACCAAGGTCAGGCTTTTAACTGGATTGGATTCGATGAACTTACACAGTGGTCTAGTCCTTACGCTTGGGACTATATGAGATCACGTTTGAGATCTGCACACTCTGATAAGCTTGGTTTGTATATGCGTGGAACGACTAACCCTGGTGGTAGTGGACACTCTTGGGTTAAGAAGATGTTTATTGATCCTGCTCCTGCTAACAAGTCTTACTGGGCTACTAATGTAGAAACAGGAGAAACGATAAGATACCCTGCAGGACACAGTAAAGCAGGTCAACCCTTATTTAAGAGACGTTTTATTCCAGCTAGTTTGTTTGACAATCCATACTTAGCTGAGAGTGGTGACTACGAAGCAATGCTTTTGTCACTACCAGAACACCAAAGAAAGCAGTTACTAGAAGGTAATTGGGACGTAAATGAAGGTGCTGCCTTCCCTGAATTTAATAGAGCTATACACGTTGTTGACGATTTCCCAATCCCTGCTAGTTGGACACGGTTTCGAGCTTGTGACTACGGTTACGGTAGCTACACAGGAGTTATTTGGTTCGCTGTTGCCCCTGATGAGCAACTCATTGTATACAGGGAACTCTATTGCTCTAAAGTTACAGCTTCTGATCTAGCTGATATGGTACTTGATGCTGAGTCTGGAGATGGTACAATACGTTATGGAGTCTTAGACTCTTCCCTCTGGCACAACAGAGGTGATACAGGTCCTTCACTAGCAGAGCAGATGAACCAGAAGGGTTGCAGATGGCGACCCTCAGACAGGTCAAGAGGTTCTCGTGTTTCAGGTAAGAACGAAATACACAGAAGACTACAGGTAGATGAATTTACAGAAAAGCCTAGAATTGTATTTATGGCTTCATGTACTAACACTATAACACAACTACCTGCACTACCTCTGGATAAGCGTAATCCAGAAGATGTAGATACACACGCAGAAGACCACCTATACGATGCATTACGTTATGGAATTATGACACGGCCTCGTAGCTCTATATGGGACTTTGACCCAGCAAAACAACGAAGTGGCTTTCAAGCTGCAGATAACAAGTTTGGATACTAAATATGGATGAATTATCTTACGAAACAGATGAAGTAACAGCAGCTGAGGATGGCAAAGAGAGTATCTTTGATTCTAAGCCTGATGTAGTAGCTTTCGTAGAGGAACGGTTTAGTCGTTCTGAAGATGCAAGACAGGGTGATGAAGAGCGTTGGTTAAGAGCCTATCGTAACTACAGAGGACTATACAGCCCTGATGTACAATTCACAGACACAGAAAAGTCTCGTGTATTTGTTAAGGTTACAAAGACTAAAACTCTAGCGGCATACGGTCAGATAGTTGACGTACTGTTTGGCAACAACAAGTTTCCACTTACAGTAGATCCATCTGTTTTACCTGATGGTGTAGCAGAGTCTGTACATATAGATATGAATCCTAATGCTAATCAAGTAGGAGATGCTTTAAGATCTATTACTCAGGAAAAGCCTTCTACGCCTTACTTAATAGATGGAGACACTAAATTAAAACCTGGAGAAACACTTAGTGATTTACGAAGCAGGTTAGGACCACTAAAAGATAAACTAGAAAGCGTATCTGATAAGATTGTAGAAGGTGATGGCACTACACCTAGCACTGTTACTTTTCATCCTGCATTAGTAGCAGCTAAGAAGATGGAAAAGAAAATACATGATCAACTTGTAGAGTCAGGTGCATCTATACATTTAAGATCTATGGCGTTTGAACAATCATTACTTGGTACGGGCGTAATGAAAGGCCCATTTGCTGTAGATAAAGAGTATCCTAACTGGAATGAGCAAGGTGAGTATGACCCTCTTGTTAAAACTGTTCCTGAGTGTAATCATGTAAGTGTTTGGAACTTTTATCCAGACCCTGAAGCATCTAGCATGGAAGATGCTGAATATGTTGTGGAAAGACATAAAATGTCTCGCACACAACTACGTCAACTTAAGACACGTCCTTACTTTATGAAGGATGCTATTCAAGAAGCTATACGTAAAGGTGCAGACTATGTGCAAAAGCACTGGGAAATGGCAATGCAGGACGATGAAACCCAAGCTGATACAGAGCGTTGGGAAGTTCTAGAGTTCTGGGGTTTTGTAGATGTAGAACACCTAGAAGAGAATGGTGTAAATATACCTAGTGAATACAAGGACTTAGACGAACTAAACTGTAATATCTGGGTTTGTAATGGTGAAGTTATACGTTTTGTACTTAATCCATTCAAGCCAACAAACATTCCATACTATGCTGTACCCTTCGAACATAACCCATACAGCTTCTTTGGTATAGGTATTGCTGAGAATATGGATGATACACAGACACTGATGAATGGCTTTATGCGTATGGCTATTGACAATGCTGCACTATCTGGTAATCTTATCATTGAGATAGACGAAACTAACTTAGTTCCTGGTCAAGACATGTCTGTGTACCCTGGAAAAACGTTTAGAAGACAGGGCGGCGCACCAGGACAGGCCATCTTCGGCACAAAGTTCCCTAACGTAGCACAAGAAAACATGCAACTATTTGATAAAGCTAGAGTTTTAGCAGATGAAAGTACTGGTTTCCCAAGTTTTGCACATGGTCAAACAGGAGTATCAGGCGTTGGGCGTACTGCAAGTGGTATATCTATGCTTATGTCTGCTGCTAATGGCTCTATACGTACAGTAGTTAAAAACGTAGATGATTATCTTATAAGACCTTTAGGTAAAGCATTCTTTGCTTTTAATATGCAGTTTGACTTTGATGAGTCAATTCGTGGCGACTTAGAAGTAAGAGCATCAGGTACTGAGAGCTTAATGGCTAACGAAGTAAGATCCCAGCGCTTAATGCAGTTCTTACAGGTAGCGCAAAACCCAACACTAGCACCTTTTGCTAAGATGGATTATGTAATACGTGAAATTGCTAAGTCTATGGATCTTGATCCTGATAAGGTTACTAACTCAATGGCAGATGCAGCAATACAAGCTGAGATACTAAAAGGCTTCCAAGCTCCAACGCCACCTTCTGAAGCCCCTCAAGGTGTTTCTGCACCACAAGGTGCTGAACAGTCTCCACAAGCTCCACAGAAGCCTATGGGAGGCGTACAGGATACATCAGGATCTGGAGGAGGTCAAATAGGTACAGGCACTGCTCCTTTACCAGGTGAACAAGGATTTACAGGTAATGTCGCTTAAGACACTAATAAATGATAAACCTACATGGGATGCGTTCTTAGAAGAGATGGATGTACTCATAGCTAAAGAACATAAAAGTATGGAAAGCATATCTGATACTGCAGAGATCTACAGACATCAGGGTGCTATACGTACACTTAGACAACTAAAATACATGAGGGATCGTATTAATGGATGAATCATTAAGTATAGAACCTTTTGACCCAAAGAAGCACAAACCTATAGATACTGTAGGTGGAATGAAAGCTACAGAATATTTAGCATCTGAAACTTCTCCTGAAGGCACTGCTTGGAACATACCTACTATATGGTTTGATAAAGATACAAAAGAACCTGTTTTTCTAGGAGATAAGGATACCGTAGATAGAGCTTGGAATGCTGCATATAGGTATGAAGAAGAAACAGGTGTTAAATTTCCAAGATATAAAGATATAAAAGAGGCTGAGATAGCAGCAGGTAATCGTAGTAACAAAGGTGGAGCTACCAAACAAAAATTAGGAATGGCAAAAGGTGGAATATCAATGGCACTAAATGATGAAACAGAAGCAGTATTTAAATCTGTACGAGGTCAAGAAGTAGATCCTGTATCAGGTAATGAAGTACCTCTCGGTTCAGAACCAGAAGAGGTTAGAGATGATATAGACGCTAAACTAAGTGAAGGAGAATATGTTGTACCTGCAGATGTTGTTAAGTATTATGGTGTTAAATTTTTTGAGGACTTACGTATACAGGCAAAGATGGGCTTTAGTCAAATGGAAGCTAATGGTCGTATAGGTGGAGAACCTGTAGCAGAAGATATACCTTTTGATGTTTCAGAACTACAGATGCAAGATGATGAAGAGCCTACTATGAACAAAGGTGGGTACATGACAGGTTATGCAGAAGGAGGTTCTGTAAATTCAGGCTTTGAAATAAGAGAATATGAAGATGAAAACGGTAATATTATCTATATACAGTTTATGAATGGACAACAGCTTACCCAAGTGCCTGATGGCTACTCACCTAAAGGAGAAACTACAGATACCACTACTACTGATGCATCTGCGTCTGTTGCACCAGCAACTAGATCTAATCGTAAAAATAAAGCTCCAATAGCTGTTGCTCAAGACATAGATTGGATGGAAGCCCCTGTAGAAGACTTTGAAAAAGTTGTAGATACACTTAAAGACCCTATAGGTAATACATTTACTTCAGCTTTTGATATACTTACATCAGGTACGCCTGTAGGTTTTGTTAAGGGTTTAGGCATGAAATCTCAAAACAAGAGAATGCTTAAGGGCATAGATGCTCAATTAAACAATCCATTTATATCTGAAGATCAAAGGGATAGACTAGAAGCAGTTCAGTCTGAACTATGGGATGGTAAGTTGCAATCTGGATTATTTGGACGCTTAGGGCTTAAGTCTGATAAACAAGGTGTAGGATCAAATTTCGGTTTGGGAGCAAGTATATATGAACGTATGGGTGTTATAGACCCTACTACAGGTAAACCTTACGAAAATACAAGTAGAACACCCGAAGAACAAAAAGGTTTTTTAACTAGGTTCTTTAATCCTAAGAATATAGGAGGTAGGCAAAGCGGTAAACTTGTAGATACTTCTGATTCTGGTGCTGGCAATATAAAGTTTACAGCGAATGAGTTAGCTGCATGGGAAAAGGTTTCTAACACATTAGCAGAAAGAGATCCTAGAGATAATACTAGAGTTAATTTCCAAGGTTATGGTGGAAGAATATATAATAAGAATCAAAAAGAGGATGATGCACAAAGAGGTGAAAAGTACAAAATAGAAGGTACTAATGCCTATGCTTATAGAACCACTAAAAACAAACCTAAAATTAGGCAAGTAAACAATACTTCTAATAATAATATAGATGATAACAATAAAGAAAAAATCAAATCAACTATAGTAAATGATAGTAACAAACCTGATTATAGCCCTGGTGCAATAAAAACATCATCTATACCTAGAACTAAAAAAGGTAAAGAAACTTTTGGGTCTAAAATTAGACGAGGCGGTGGCTTCTCTAAGGGTGGCTTAGCAAGTAAACCTAAAAAGAAATAAACAATAACGACAATACCATATAACTATAAGGATACTCGGCATTCGTGCTGACCCCAACATAAGGAACTAAATATGTCACAACTAACTGAAGAGACAATGCACTCGTATACACACAAACGTAACGAGGCTAAAATAAAAGAAGCAGAAGCGGAGCTAGAAGCACTACTAAAAGGCGATGTAGCTGAAGAGGCTAGTGATGAAACCCCTGAAGAAGAACCCAATGGCGAAGGATCTGAGACAACCGAAGTATCGGATGCAGGTGATACCAAACAAGAAGAAGCCAAAGAGAAAACCAAAGCATCGGAAGATGATGCAGAGTTAAGTGCTGAAGAGAAGAGCTTTAAGAAACGCTATGGTGATATACAAAGACACATGGCTGAGACAGAAAAGAAGCAAGCAGCACAGATAAAACGCTTAGAAGATCAACTAGAAAAAGCCGCAAAGAACGAGCTTGTACTTCCTAAGTCTAAAGAAGAGATAGATGCATGGACAAGTAAGTACCCAGATGTAGCAGGTATAGTTGAAGCCATAGCTGAAAAGAAGGCTAACGAAAGAGCTTCTGATCTTGATGAGAGACTACAAGAGATAGAAGAATTACGCTCTACAGCTAAGAGAGAAAAAGCGGAAGCACAACTTGTAGCAATACATCCTGACTTTGAAGCTATAAGAGCAGACGATGCTTTTCATGCTTGGGTAGAGAATCAACCTAAAGTTTATCAGGATGCTCTGTATGAAAACTCTGAAGACGTTAAGTCTGTAGCCCGTGTTATAGATATGTATAAACTAGACAAGGGTATCAAAACTAAGAAGCCCAGCGCAGACAAAGGCGCAGCCTCTTCAGTTAAAACTCGTGGACGCACTGTAGTAGACGCAGAAGAGTCTAGCAAGACGCTCAGCGAGTCAATGGTTAAAAAGATGTCCCTCAAAGAATATGAGGAACGTCAAGACGAAATCATGAGTGCAATGCGCTCTGGTAAGTTTATCTACGATATGTCTTAATAAACACTTGACACTAAGGCATTAATAGATAAAACTATAGTATGTGCAGCGCTAGGTATCAACTACCTGCACATGCTTTAACTTTAAGCACTAACCACTAATAGAACTACCCGATAAAGTATAGACCCTTTAATGCTTGACCGCAAATCTAGCAATAGAGATACTCTAGAAAAGTATTGGCCTCTTGTGTGGATATGATGTTTTACTTCCCCCAACTGTCATATCTATAGGAGAAATTATTATGGCATTTACAAAGGCATCAGGTTATACCAACCTGAACAACGGAAACTTCTCATCTGAGATCTTTTCGAAACAAGCACAGTTAGCATTTAGAAAATCTGCTGTTATATCTGCAATCACAAACTCTGACTATTTTGGTGAGATTTCTGGACAAGGCGACTCAGTGCGCATTCTTAAAGAGCCAGATATCACTGTTAATTCTTTAGCTCGTGGTACTGCAGTGTCAACACAAGATTTAGTTGATGCAGACTTTAAACTAACTATCGACAAAGCAAACTACTTTGCATTTAAATTGGACGATATTGAAGAAGCACATTCACACGTAGACTTCATGCGTCTCTCAACAGACCGTGCAGCATACAAAATGGCTGACTCAATGGACAATGATGTTCTTAAGTACTTAGCTGGTTTCACAACTGCAAACGCTGTAAACACAACAGTAAACGGTACTAAAGCAGATACTGCTG
>Ga0213863_10003833_pt1 | contig 10244 bp, 7 predicted proteins | sample PICome_8_FD_160128 | JGI IMG/M metagenome (GOLD analysis project Ga0213863, IMG submission 160128) | Coastal seawater microbial communities near Pivers Island, North Carolina, United States - PICO497 | ecosystem: Environmental > Aquatic > Marine > Coastal | place: USA: North Carolina | collected... | reverse complement strand
CTGCGGCATCGGGGCCGGGCGTCGACCTGATTTCTGGGGCCGAGGGGCCCCCTGCGTCCCCGGTCCCAGGGAAGAGTCCCCCCGCGGGGGAGGTCTCGAACAGGGTAGCGAGCCCTCGAGCCCGGCCAGGCCCCTCCTGAACCGCCTGCAGATCCGTCCCTCCGAGCCCGCTCACCAGGCCCCCGTAGGCCTCCACGCGCTCGGCCTCGGGCCGGGGCATGTCCTCGAAGAGACGGGCCTGGGTGGGCCCCTCACCGGGCGCATCCGCCGCGGCAAAGCGCTCCGCCGCGGGCCGCCGGAACGCCCCCGAGACCTCCACCTGGAGCTCTGCCATCCGCCCCAGCCGCGCCCCCGCGTCCCGCAGGACCCCCAGCACCTGCGCGCCCTGATCCGCCTTGGCGGCCCCGTCCCCGAGGATCCGCAGCGCCTCGTGGAGCCCGACCGGCACCAGCAGATGGACGGCTCTCGAAGCGATGAGCTCCCCGTGACGCTGCCGGGCCTCCCCCTGAAAGCGCGCCAGGGCACCGCTCGCCTCGACCGCTGTGGCCACCCGCTCGAGCAGCAGCTGGAGGAACCGCTCCTCGCGCCACGGGCCCGCCAGCCGGGCGAGGCGCGGCAGGTTGATCGCGACCGCGGAGGCCACGGCCAGGGGCCCTCGCTCCCGCCGGCGGCGGTGGCAGCCCGGCCCCACCCAGCGGACCCCCTCTGGCGCCCAGACCGGCACCAGATGTCCAGACCCAAGGAGCGCCTCGGCCGCGGCCAGGGTCTCGACTCGAACCTCGCCCGGGGGCGCCGCCGCGATGGCGTCCTCGACCTCCGCGAACGTGGCGTGGAGCTGGACCGCCGCCCCGCCGTCTGTCGCCGCCCGGCCAAGGCACCGGATGAGGCGCCCCGCGGCGACCCCTCGCTTCCCCCCGAACCGGGCCACCCCGAGCGAGCGGCCCGACGCCTCCGCTGCGGCGCCAAGGCTGCAAAGGAGATCAACCGCCGGGGCCTCGCGCCGCTCAAAGGAGGCACCGCCCGGCTCCATGACGGTGGCCAGCGCCCCCGCGAGGTCCTCGATGAAGAGACCGCGCCCCGCGTCGCGGAGCGCAACACCGACCCGCCGGACCAGGCGAAAGGCGCCGCCGCGCGCCACCGGCTCACCGCCCCCGAGCAGGGCAGCCGAGAGCGACAGGGAGAGGACTCGATGGGGCGCGCTCGCGCCCATCACGTGAAGATCGCCCCGCCGGTGCGCCTCGGCGCTCTCGGACGAGAGCACGTCCTGAAGCGCCCAGCGCTCGATGAGCGCCTCCCCCGAGACCTCGTCGAAGGCCCTGCGCTCCGCCCGATCGCTCCAGGCGCAGGGGCCGGGGACCCGGTCCAGCCGATCCGGCCGGCTCCCATGGAGCGCAGCCGTGAGCTCCCGGCGGGGCAGCCCGACCGCCTCGTGCTGACGGAGGGCGCCCTCGAGGCCGGCCTCAAGGAGCGCATGGTTCACGAGCTCGCGCACCAACCCGCCGGTCACGCGTCGGAGGGTGGTGCCGCTCAGGAAGGTCTCCACCCGGGCGGCCACCGCCGTGGCCTGCTCGGCGCCCAGCCCCGCCTCCTCCACGAGCCCGGAGGCCACCCGCCCGGGGTCAAACGGCCGGGATCCGTCTCGGCCCTCGACCACCGGCAGCCGCGCGGCGCCGATCGAGGGCGCGCTGCTCCGACTCTCCCTCAGGACCTCGCGTGCCCGGGCACGCCGGTCCCTCGCAAGAATGAACTCCCGGGCCACATCCGTCTGCCCAAGCTCCACCAGCGCACGCTCCACCATCCCCCCGACCTCGGCGGGATCCACGTGGGCAGGGCGCCGCTCCCCATCGCTGGGGAGCGAGAACCTGACGATGTCCACCACCTCATCCACGAGGGCAGAATCAGCCGTCCCGGCCGCCACGCGCGCGCGCTCGACGCTCTCACGGAGGCGAGCCTCTTCGAAGGGCTCCACCGATCCAGGGAGCCGAGCGGCGGGCTCACCGAATGCAGCCGACGAACCGCGCCAAACCGGCGACGGTCCCATGGCGACCGGGGGCGTCGCGTCCACGCCCTCGGAGCCAAACAGCCCCTCTTCCACGGACATCCGATGCTCCGGTCAGGACCCGTCGCGAGTCTCGGTCTGCGGCTCGGAATCCGGGGGACTGGCGGCCTGCCCATCCCCTGAACGGTCGCCCGGCTGCCCATCGAAAACCGGATCGTCCACGCCCTCGACGTCTTCGTCGAGGATGGTCTCCAGCTCGGACATGAACTGCCCCACGTCCTTGAACTCGCGGTACACGCTGGCGAAGCGAACGTAGGCCACCTGGTCGAGCTGGCGCAGCTCGTCCATCACCAGGGAACCGATGACCGAGCTCGGGACCTCTCGGTCGTACTCGCCCTGACACCGCCCCTCGACGCGCATGACCGCCTCCTCGATGTCCGCCATGGACACGGGCAGCTTCTCGCACGCCCGAAGCATCCCGTGGAGGATGCGGTCGCGGTCAAAGCGGACGCGCTCCCCGTTCTTCTTGATCACCCTGAGCGGGCTCTCCTCGATGCGCTCGTACGTGGTGAAGCGCATGAAGCACTCGAGGCACTCGCGGCGCCGCCGGATCACCACGCCATCCGCGGACGTCCGTGAGTCGACCACGCGGTCGTCGTCGGAGGAGCAGCGGGGGCACTTCAAGGGGGAGATCGGGCCGATGGCCCGGGGAACGAGTGGAGCAAGCCCAAAGGGGCGTGTCAACGAGGACCGGCCACCCTCACTTCCCGAGGCAAAACTGGGCGAAGATCCGGTCCAGGAGGTCCTCTGGCGTCGTACGCCCCACGACGCCGTCCAGGGCGTCCGTGGCGCAGCGGAGGTCCTCCGCGACCTGATCCAGGGGGGCTCCGCCCCCCGACTCCCCTCCAAGCAGCCCCTGCCGCGCCATCTGGAGGCCAGCGCGAGCCTCCTCCAGCGACTGCAGGTGCCGCGCCCCAAGGCCCAGCGCCCCCGGATTCCCGGCGGCGTCCTCGTTGGACTCCAGGAGGGCCAGCGCCGCCCGGTCGAGCGCCTCAAGCCCGTCGCCGCTCGCGGCGCTGATCGCGACCCAGGCGTCCGCGCGCTCACGCAGCCCCCACGGAGGCTCCGGCGCCGCCCCCTTGAGGTCCGTCTTGTTCCAGACCAGCAGGACGGGCGCGCCCTCGGCTTCGAGGCTCGGCAGCGCCGCCCCCGCAGCGTCAACCACCGTGACCAGAAGGTCGGCGCTGCTCACCAGCCGGGCGGCGTTGGACTCGGCGATCCGGTCAGGGTCGTCCGCGTCCCGCTCATCGGTCTTCCTCTCCGCTGTAGCTCTCTCCGCTGTATCTCTCTCCGCTGTATCTCTTCCCGCTGTATCTCTTCCCGCTGTATCTCTTCCCGCTGGGCCCAGCTCATTCGCCGCACCACCTTCGCCGCGCCGCCCCAGCGCAGCAACATCGGAGGCCCCCACGCCGCGAGCTCCGTCGCGATCCACCACGCCGGCGGTATCGACCAGCTCCAGGATGCGATCCGGGCTGAGACGCCACTCCGCATGCTTGGCGTCGCGGGTCGTCCCCGCGAGGTCACTCACGAGCGCTCCGCCGCTCGCCTCTGCCGTCCTGCCAGAAGCAAGGCGGTTGAACAGCGTGCTCTTGCCCGCGTTGGGCGCCCCGGCGAGCACCGCCCTGCCCGCGCGTCCCGTCGCCATCCGGGCGCGCTCCCACCCGAGCGCCGCGTCGAGCCCGGCCGCCACGTCGCTCGCCATGCGCTCGAGCTGCTGGGTTGGGACGTGGCCCGTATCCGCCTCGTCGAAGTCCAGGCTGGCCTCCGTCAGCGAGCGAAGCGCCTCGAGCCCCGCGCGGAGCTCCCCGAGCCGACGCTCGAGCCCGCCCGCCAACAGAGCCGAAGCCGCGCGCCGCTCGCTTCGGGTTCGCGCCTGAACGAGCGCCAGCACACCCTCCGCGCGGGTCAGATCGATTCGACCGTTCTCGAAGGCTCGGCGGGTGAACTCCCCCGGCTCGGCGAGCGTCGCTCCAGCCGAGAGGACACGCTCGAGCGCTCCCTGGGCCAACGCGGGGTGCCCCGGGAGATGGAGCTCGAGGACGTCCTCAGCCGTGAACGAGCGGGGTCCGGGCATCCAGACCGCGAGGCACGGCAGCGCGCCAACCCCGTCGTCGAACAGGCCCTCGTGGGCCCCGCGCCGATCGAGCTTCAGGGGTCGACCGCTCGCGTCGGTGCAGCACTCCGCACCCAAGCGTGCAGCCCGGGGGCCAGAGACACGCAGCACCGCCCGCCGGCCCGCACCGGCTGACGAGGCGATCGCCGCGATGGTCGAGCTCACCGCTTCTTACGGCCCCCGCCTCCACGGGCCTGCCCACCCTTGCGCTGCGCCTCCTGCTGCGCCACGGCCTGCTTCTGCAGGTTCTCCAGCTTCTCCATCCAGCGCGACTTCTTCTTCGGCTGCTCCGATTCGTCGAGGGGCCAGATCCTGCGGATGACCGTGTACTCCATGATCCCGAACGCGCTGGTCGTGATCATGTAGAGGGAGAGCCCCGCGGCGTAGTTGTAGAGGAAGACGCCGAAGAGGATCGGCATCCACATCATCATCTTCTGCATCTGCCGCGCCTGCTCGTTGTCCGTCGCCGGCTTGGGCACGACCTTCTGCTGCCCGATCCACAGCACGACCATCAAGATCGGCAGGAGGTTGAAGTACTCGATCGGCCCGATGATGGGGACCGGCAGATCGATGCGCATCAGCTGGTCCGGCTGAGACAGGTCCTTGATCCAGCCGAGGAAGGGCTCCTGTCGCAGGTCGAAGGAGACGCGCAAGGCGCTGAAGAGCCCGAAGAAGATCGGGATCTGGAAGAAGACCGGGAGACAGCCCCCGATGGGCGGCATGGCGCCCTCCTCCTGGAAGATCCGCGCCTGCTCCTGACGGAGCCGCTTGGGGTCGTCCTCGTACTTCTTCTTGATCGCGTCGATCTTCGGCTGGACGCGCTTCATCTTCGTCGCGTGCCGCGCCATCGACGTCTGCATGCGCCGGTTCAGGGGGAAGAGGAGGCTCCGCACGCAGAGGGTGAGGATGATGATCGCCACGCCCCAGTTGCCCACGACCCCGTGGAGGAAGTTGAGGAAGCCGAGGATCACGCTCGCGACCCCGTCGAAGAAGCCGAGATCCTCGCGCTGCACCTGCTCGACGATCGGCGCGAAGGGATCCTCGGCGCCGAGCCAGCGCGCTGACTTCGGTCCGTAGTAAGCGCTGAATTCGACGGCCGACGAGGCCCCCTGGCTCGCCGTGGTGAGCTCGAGCACGCCCTCGACCATGACGTCCTGGAAGCCCTCATCCATGGCACCGCCGTCCATGACCCAGTCCGGGTCCCAGAGCGCCCCCCAGTTGGCCTCCGCGAGCACCGCTCGCGCTAGGTCGTTGGAGGGACGGGCGAGCATCATGAAGTACTTGTTGTGGGTCCCGAGGAACCCGATCTCCGAGCGACCGCCGGAAACGAGCGCGCCGGTCCGTGGTTGACCTTCGGGATCGAGCAGATGAACGGAGAGCTCGCCCCCGCTCGCCGCGGCCACCGCGTTGGGCTCCTGATAGAAGCTGTCCTGCCCCTCTGCTCTCATCCCGACCGACGTGAGGAACCCGAGCGTCGCCCGCTTCCCGGCCACCGCCGCCGTCGTGCTCTCGACCGCCAAGGCGACCTCGAGCTGGAAGGCCTCGGAGGAGTGGCGAATGGTCTTCACCAGGGTCAGCCCGCCCGCGTCACGGTGAGTGAACTCCACCCCATCATCCAGCAGACGGTGCTCCCAGTGGACGGTGGTGAGATCGGAGACCAGCAGCTCTTGGGCCGAGATCTGCGGCCGGACCATGAACGTCTGGAGGGTCTGCTCATGCGTCACCGCGGGCTGCACCACGGCGACCTGATTCTCCCGCTCCTGGCGCTGCTCGTCGCTCAACCCCTCCGCGATGAAGAAGTCCGCCAGGCGGATCTCCGCCACGCTTCCGCCGAGGCTGTCAAACCTCACGAAGGCGCGCTCGGTCGACCCGGGCGCGCCCAGCTCGATCCAGTCGGACCAGGGCTCCACCGCCGCCGCTTCCTGGAGCTCCGACTCGCCCTCCATCGGGGCGACCTCCTCGGCCCCAGCAACAGAACCAGCAGCAGAACCAGCAGTGGACCCATCGGCCTCCCCTACGCTCGCCGCCTCCTCCAGGTCCTGCCCTGAGGACGCCGCCTCCGCTGGAGCCGCGGCACCAGGGACGACATCCGCCGCCCCGCTCGCCTCTCCGGTTGCGACCTCGGCAGCCGTACCCTCGGCGCCCACGTCGGTCGGCGACGGGGGACCTTGGATGGCTTCCCATCCGAAGAGGATGAGGAAGCACAGAACGAGAGCCAGCGGGAGACGCTTCTCCATACCCATGGTGGGAGTGACGTTGGGGTGATCCCCCGAGGGGGACGAAAGGATGGATTGGCCGATCAGCGCCCGTTGGCAAGCCGTTCAGCCAGGAATTCGGGCAGCGCCTCGACGGCGAGGATGGCCGCCGCCGCGCGCTCGTGGTCGTACCTCGCACGCACGAAGGTCACGTTACGTCCGTCGAAGAGGACGTAGGAAAGCCGCGGGTCGCCGTCTCGCGGCTGCCCGACGGAGCCGACGTTGACGATCGCTCGGTTGCTATCGAGATCGCCGAGGTCGTAGGGACCGCACGCGTCCCCCTCGCTCTTGGGCACGAAGTAGGCCCCGTCTTCGAAGAGCACCACCGGCACGTGGCTGTGCCCGATGAAGCAGATGGATCGGCTCATGGCACCGAAGAGAGCCCTCATCTTCTCCCGATCCTTGATGTCCCGAGGGACCACGTACTCCCGCACCGGGTCCCGCGGCGAGCCATGGGCGAACATCGCGATCGAGTCCGTTCCGCTGGCCTCGAGGTCGCCGATGAAGTCCCAGTAGGCGTCAGCGCGACCTGGATCCCGGCTGACCTCCTCCCGCGTCCACTCGATGGCCGCGCGTGCCTTCGGGTTGAAGTCATCGGCGCTGAAGAGCAGGGCCTCCTCGTGATTGCCCTTCAGGCAAAGGCCGGGCTCGAGACCCTCACCTTCGCCGGAGGGCGAGGGGACACAGCGCTGCATCACAGCGTCCAGACACGCGCGAGGCTCGGCGCCGTACCCCACCATGTCCCCCAGGCACACGAACCGCTGCACACCTCTCTGCTGAGCGTCAGCCAGGCAGGCCTCGAGCGCCTGCCGGTTGCCGTGCAGGTCGCTGATGATCGCCGTGAGGGGGTACGTCATGGGGGCTCCAGACCAGCGCGCCGCTGAACTGAGGCAGAAGTATCGGGACCCGTCGCCCCCACGGCAACCTCGCGTCCAAGGACCTTCGGCCCTACGCCTCGAAAGACTCTGCCCCCTGGCTCGGCCCGGAGTCAGGCTCCGGCGACCTCCCCAAGGGCGAATCTGATCGCGATCCCGTCCGTGACCCCCTCAGCGATCCCGTGAGGGGGTGGGAGTGCCGGCCCTCCGGCCCGGGCTCCGCCGCGACCCGCTCGTCAGCAGCCTTGCGCCCCACCTGGTCCTCCGCGGGCAAGGTCGCCTGCGGTACCTCTTCGCCATCCGGCGAGATGATGGAGGCGGTTGGGGCCAGATCCTGAGCGGGGTGGGCAGGGGCGGAGCCGTCAGCCCGCCTCCGGACAACCGTCCAGCGGGGAGTGCTCGGGGCCGCCTGTCCCTCGGCGCTCCACTCGTCCTCCCACTGGGCCCCCTCCTCGGCGGCTCGCGAGCCCGCGGCAGCCTGAATCAGGCCATCGCCGGACCGATCGGGGCCGGCGCGGTACACGGGCGGGCCCCCTTCGACGGGCTGAGCGGCCGACGGCCCCGTGAAGCCCCGGGTCAACCTGACGGCGAGGGCGTAGAGCGCCGCACTCACGGCGAAGCCAGCCCAGGGAGGCCATGCTTCACCGAAGACGGATTGAACGGCGAGCGGGGGCGCCACCAACAGCACGACCACCAACGCGGAATCGATCGGGCTCAACCCGATCGCCACCAGGCGGTTGCCAAGGTGAGTCCGGTCCCCCTCCCAGAAAGGCGCCCCGCGCGACAGGCGACCGATGACCACACGACCCGCGTCAAGGAGCGGAACAAGGAGCAGCCAGGCCGCCCCGGGCGTCACCGCGAGCGCCACGCCGAGCAGGTGGGTCCCCGAGTCGCCGAGCATGGTCATCGGCACCGACTCTCTGAACGTCTTGCGCCGCCGAAACAGGGTGTTGAACGGCAGGTAGCCGCCCACCGCGGCCGCCAGCGCGGGCGCCCCCGGTCCGAGCGCGACGCAGCAGGCCGTGCCCGCCATCGCGTCCGCATGATCGAACAGGTTGACCGCGTTCATGGCGACGAGCGCCACCGCTGCGATCGTGAGGAGCTCAACGGCGCTGTGATCCTGGAAGCCTGGACCCGGGGCCATGACCAGGAGCGTCGCCACGGTGATCTGGCCGGCGAGCTTGACGGCGGGACTCAGACCACCCCGCCTCACGTCGTCCACCAGCCCGAGGAGGAACGCCGCTGCCAGCGCGGGCCAGGGCAGGAACAGCGTGGGGTCCAGCCGGTCCGCGACGATCATGGCGCCCAGGATCGCGGCGCCTCCGACCACGGGGATGTCCGCCACGCCGGGCTTGCGGTGCTCCAGACCCTCCCTGCCATCGAACCAGCCGAGCGCCGGCGCAGCCAGCACCAGCCCGGCCGTCAACAGGACCGCAACCGTGAAGGCGATGAACGCGATCACGGCCGCGCCTCCGTGGAGATGGCCCCATAGAGGCCCTCGCGCTGGATCACCTCCAACACGCCCTCGGGCAACTCCGCGCCCGAGAGGCGCCCTGCCGCGATCTTGCCGCGGAGCTCGGTGGCGCTCCCAGGGAACGGGGGCAGCCGCATGAAGCCAAGGCTCAGCCGCTCCACGAGGTGCGCCGGGAGCCTCCCCTCGAGGGCTGCCAGGTGCCCATCAGGCGTCCCTTCACGCCATGCCACGATGGGCTGCGCGATCGACAGGACCTCCTCGGCCTCCCGCCACCCGGGGAGGCCCGGCAGGTTGTCGCTGCCCAGAATCATGAAGAGCTCGGCGCCCCCGCCGGCGCTCTCCTGGCGAGCCATGTCGCGCAGGGTGTCGACCGTGAATGAGGTCCCCGCGCGTCGGAGCTCTGCGTCGGAGACCTCCCATCGCGCATCCCCCGCCGTCGCGCACCTGAGCATCGCAAGTCGGGCACCCCCGGGCGCGAGCGCCTTGCCCAGCTTGTGCGGGGGGGTCGCCGCGGGCATGAAGATCACCCGATCCAGCCCGAAGTGCGCGCATGCCCTGCGGGCCACCTCCAGGTGGCCCTTGTGAACAGGGTCAAAGGACCCTCCAAAGAGGGCGATCCGCGGACTGACGGGCACAGATGAGGGCTGTTGAGTGAGGGCAGGGAGGAGGCGCTGTAACTGGCGTGCCCCTCGACGATAAGGCAAGTAGCGCCCGACGGGGGACGCGGGATGTAGGGCGAGCCCCCATCTTCCCAGTTCGACGCCGTCGCGCGCGGTTTCTGCCCCATGCCTTGGGCCCGATTCTCTGGACTTCCTGGATCACTCCCCCCAAACTGTCGAACCTGGGAAGGCGTGCGTGTCCGCACTGGACGCTGGCCCCGCATTCCTTGCCCTGACTCTCCCGCCCCGGCGCCCGCCAACGGACACCTCGGCGAATCACCCCTGAATTTGCTGCCGCCTCCCGAGGCGGCGCCATTCCAAACGTCCGAACCGGACCCCATGACGATGACGCGCCCCAACGCTCTCGCCTCTGCGAACAACCTCCGCCGCGCTGGCCTCGCCCTCGCCGCTGGTCTCCTCGCCACGTCCTGCGCCTCCAACACGGGCGACAAGATCAACGACCACTGGCGTATCGCGTCGATTCAGCCGCGCGTGGTGCGCGCCGCCACCGGGTACGACCCCTCAGAGGTCGCCACGTACGGCGAGTATCGGAGCAGCCAGTGGAGCGGCTTCGGACTCACGTTCCAGCGGCACATCATGGCCTACAACCCCACCAATCCCTTCCAGGCCGGCCCGACCAAGCCGGATGATCGCGAGTGGACGATTCCGGCCAACCCCTACGCCGACGGCGGCGACGACGTCCAGGGCGAGGACGAGGCCATGACCGAGGTTGAAGAGGCTGCACTCTCCTCCCTCGGCTACGCCAACTGAGGCCGAGTCGAGCGAACCCGAACGGCTCGCTCTAGCTG
>Ga0213863_10003831_pt1 | contig 10248 bp, 4 predicted proteins | sample PICome_8_FD_160128 | JGI IMG/M metagenome (GOLD analysis project Ga0213863, IMG submission 160128) | Coastal seawater microbial communities near Pivers Island, North Carolina, United States - PICO497 | ecosystem: Environmental > Aquatic > Marine > Coastal | place: USA: North Carolina | collected... | reverse complement strand
TTTCAAGGCAGTAGTATTACAAGTTGTAGTATTGTAGCTAACATTACTTCTATTGGAACTTCAGTCTTTCAGGGCTGTACTAGTTTGGGTTCTATCACAATTCCGACTAGTGTCACTTCTATTGGAACTGACGCCTTTCGGGAATGTACTAGTTTGGGTTCTATCACAATTCCGAATAGTGTCACTTCTATTGGAAATCTTGCATTTTATAAGTGTACTAGTTTGGTTTCTATCACAATTCCGGCTAGTGTCACTTCTATTGGAACTGGCGTCTTTCAGGAGTGTAGTAGTTTGACTTCTATCACAATTCCTGCTGGTGTCACTTCTATTGGAACTACCGCCTTTGAGGGATGTGGTTTGACTTCTATCACAATTCCTGCTGGTGTCACTTCTATTGGAAATTACACCTTTAAGAACTGTACTGGTTTGGGTACGGTATCGTTTTTAGGAAATCTTCCGACGACGATTGGTACAGATGCGTTTTCAGGAATCGCAGGATCTGCTACATTGTATTACCTTCAAGATAAGACCGGGTTCACATCTGCTACTATTGGAGGTAACACATTTATACTTTTTGCGATCAGTGAAGATACACAAACCGTTGAACTAATAACTGGAGCAACTAGTGGAAATGTTACAATTCCAGATTCAGTACTTATTAACGATATCAGTTATAACGTGGATAGTATTGGAAATAATGCGTTTCAAGGCAGTAGTATTACAAGTTGTACTATTGGAGCTAACATTACTTCTATTGGAACTTCAGTCTTTCAGGACTGTAGTAGTTTGACTTCTATCATAATTCCGGATAGTGTCACTTCTATTGGAAGTAATGCCTTTTATGGATGTACTAGTTTGGATACGGTGGTTTTAGGAACTAATCTCACTTCTATTGGAAATGAGGCCTTTTGGGGATGTACTATTTTGGGTTCTATCACAATTCCGGATAGTGTCACTTCTATTGGAAGTAATGCCTTTCGGGAATGTACTAGTTTGCGTACGGTGGTTTTAGGAACTAATCTCACTTCTATTGGATATCTTGCATTTTATGGATGTACTAGTTTGGGTTCTATCACAATTCCGAATAGTGTCACTTCTATTGGAAATACCGCCTTTGCTGGATGTACTGGTTTGACTTCTATCACAATTCCGGATAGTGTCACTTCTATTGAATCTGAAGTCTTTTGGGGATGTACTAGTTTGGATTCTGTCATAATTCCGGCTAGTGTCACTTCTATTGAAAGTTTCGCCTTTGCGGGATGTACTGGTTTGACTTCTATCACAATTCCTGCTGGTGTCACTTCTATTGGAGATTCCGCCTTTGCTGGATGTACTGGTTTGGCTACGGTATTGTTTTTAGGAAATCTTCCGACGACGATTGGTACAGGTGCGTTTTCAGGAATCGCAGGATCTGCTACATTGTCTTACCTTCAAGATAAGACCGGGTTCACATCTAATATTGGAGGTAACACATTTATACTTTTTGAGATCATTGATACACAAACCGTTAAACTAATAACTGGAGCAACTAGTGGAAATGTTACAATTCCAGCTTCAGTACTTATTAACGATATCAGTTATAACGTGGTTAGTATTGGAAATAATGCGTTTCAAGGCAGTAGTATTACAAGTTGTAGTATTGTAGCTAACATTACTTCTATTGGAACTTCAGTCTTTCAGGGCTGTACTAGTTTGGGTTCTATCACAATTCCGACTAGTGTCACTTCTATTGGAAGTAATGCCTTTACTGGATGTACTAGTTTGGGTACGGTCACAATTCCTGCTGGTGTCACTTCTATTGGAGATAATGCTTTTTATCTGTGTACTGATTTGGCTTCTATCACAATTCCGGCTAGTGTCACTTCTATTGGAATTTCCGCCTTTTCTCAATGTACTAGTTCGACTTCTGTCACGTTTAAAGGAACTGGTGTCACTTTTATTGAAAGTTACGCCTTTTATGGATGTACTAGTTTGGATTCTGTCATAATTCCGACTAGTGTCACTTCTATTGAAAGTTACGCCTTTGCTGGATGTACTAGTTTGGGTACGGTCACAATTCCTGCTGGTGTCACTTCTATTGTAGATAATGCTTTTTATCTGTGTGCTAGTTTGGATTCTATCACAATTCCGGCTAGTGTCACTTCTATTGGAATTTCCGCCTTTTCTGGATGTACTAGTACGACTTCTGTCACGTTTCAAGGAACTAGTGTCACTTCTATTGGAGATAATGCTTTTTATCTGTGTACTGATTTGGCTTCTATCACAATTCCGGCTAGTGTCACTTCTATTGGAGATTCCGCCTTTGAGGGATGTACTGGTTTGGCTACAGTGTCGTTTTTAGGAAATCTTCCGACGACGATTGGTACAATTACGTTTTCAGGAATCGCAGGATCTGCTACATTGTATTACCTTCAAGATAAGACCGGGTTCACATCTAATAGTATTGGAGGTAACACATTTATACTTATTGAAATTGTGGATGGTGTACCTACTTTCACAGCAACAACACCTACATTGTTTTCCGTTGCAACAGGTTCGGCACAGTCTTTACAAAGTTCACAATCATATATTGACGTACCTAGAAATAAGGTAACCGACTCCAGTACCCTTGCCTTCTTGCCGAATTCATATACTGATATTAAAGTATACAATGCATCATCTATTACAGTCGACGCTCAAACACTCCCAACAAATACTGCTATATACGATCAACTAGCTGAAAATGATGACACATTAACTATTACAATTGACCCAACTCATGTTGCTGTTATTACAAAAACGTCGTCTTCTGGGTTCACTTTCAAGAAGAATAACGAACAGCCTGTCCTCTATGAAGCTGGAAATTCAGTGAATTGGTTCGGGTTAAATGTTGAATTTGGAAGTGCATTGGTATATTTCGACCAAGCACATTACACTGCAAATATTTGCTTTCCCGCAGGAACGCGTGTAACTACAGACCAAGGAAAAATACCTATTGAAACAATAGATGTTTCGAAACACACGATTCGCAAGAAACCAATCGTTGCCATTACACAGGTGAAAAACACCGATAAGACTCTTGTTAAAATCAGTGCAAACGCATTCGCTAACAACATACCTTGTGTGGATACACGTATTACCCGCAACCACAGATTACTCTACAAAGGAAGAATGGTTCAAGCAAAAACCTTGCTCGGGAAATGTAAGGGAGTTACGTCAGTCCCTTATAATAATGAGGTACTCTACAATGTATTACAAGAAACACATGAATCCATGCTTGTAGAAAACCTCGTGGTGGAAACGCTTGAACCAACCAATCATATTGCACAACTCTATATGGTAATGAACGAATTGAATGACGAAGACAAGCTTCGTTTAATCAAGGAATACAATACCCATGTCGAGAAATACAGTACATATACCAAAAAGGAAAAGACAACTTTCATTTTCAAACATTCTCGTTAGAGTTGTCGTGTTTGAATGTAACAATATCACACTAGTAGAGACATCCGTTTCATTCGCGTTTCATTATGTATAATAAAATATCACTACATAACGAAATATGATAGTTAGTATTGACGTTGGGTTAAAGAATCTTGGTCTCTGCATTCTAGAAGAAGCACCTAATCTCAATAACACACAAGAAGGAACTGGAATCTCTATTGTATACTGGAACGTGTTTAATCTGGCACAAACAAACTCGATTCAATGCTGTCACGAAAATTGCAATCACCCAGCAGTGTTTTCTTACAATACCAATGTGTACTGTAGAACTCATGCAAAACAACAATGTGTTCCAAAACACACAAAGAAGGAAAACAACAAGGAGAAAGAAAACAACAAGGAGAAAGAAAACAACAAGGAGAAAGAAAACAACAAGGAGAAAGAAAACAATAAAGAAGATATTCAATACAAAAAAATACCACCATCCAAATACAAGCCATCGTCTTGGAGTAAATTGACAAAGCCAAAGTTATTGGATTTATTTGATTCAATGAAAACAACTATAACATCATCAAAATCCATTATTACAGTAGATTTGACTACAACGCCGGAAGATTCGACAACAACAATGAAACCTCTTCACAAACATACAAAACCAGAATTGTTGGGTTTGTTACATTCCCTCTACAGAACAACATATATAGATTGGGTAGAACAACCCAGTGCAAATAATGTCGATCTCGTCTCCGTAGGACGTAATATGTGTAGCCAATTCGATAAAGAACTTGGGCCGTGGCTTTCGCAAATCAACACAGTTATTATCGAAAATCAAATTAGCCCCATTGCAAACCGCATGAAAACCATACAAGGTCTTATTACACAATATTTTATCATGCGAACCGAGTCCAAAATTTCATATGTATCTTCCGCAAATAAACTGAAAGATGTTTCACAAGACCAAAAATCAACATACAAAGAACGTAAAAAAACGGGGCTCACCGTATGCGAAACACACTTACATTCACAACCAACCGGTGAAAGATGGGTTTCGTTCTTTAAGACACATAAAAAGAAGGACGACCTTGCAGATGCATTCTTACAGGGCATTTGGTTCATTTCGTCGCAAGTACAAAAGCGCCAATAAATAAACATGTGTTCGCGTAGGACTTAAAATTAAATCATGTAATTGATGTATATGGAGCCTGAAATAATAGAAATCGGGAATGATTCAACAACAGCCCCTATGAAATTAAATTTGGGGTCTATGGGCGGAAGTTCGTCTAGTTCATCTTCTATACCAGGGATCGAACTTCTTATGAATGATAAAAAGGGTTCTATGAAATCATCGTCGTCGGGTGATGATGGAATCCACGTAGATGATTTAGCAAATCTGGAAAGTGAATTGAACGACCTAACAACAAGCCTCCCGGGTGGAAACGATATAACTCCCAGGGTAAATTTTGCCACATCTGATGAGTCCGGAAAAACTGAAATTAAATTGGACGAAATCCCCACCATAAACACGCCATCTGTAGGAGAATACACAAGTGATGCAATGGAGAAGGACAAAACATGGGACGGGTTTGGAACATTTCAAAATATTCCAATTGACCCCGACCAGAACGTCACTCCCACACCGCAACTAAGCAAGGAAGAAATGCTACGCGAAAAATTCAAGTTCCTACGTAAACTTGACCTCCTAGAGAAAAAAGGTGTCGAGCTTACCAAGAAATACACAATGGAATCGTCCTTGTCGGAAATGATGGGTGAATACGAAATGATTGTGGCCGAGAAGGAAAAGGAGAACTCTGTCAAGTTTCAAGGCAATATGCTGGCCGCTTTTATTAACGGAGTTGAGTTCTTGAATGGACGATTTGACCCGTTTGATGTTAAGTTAGACGGGTGGGGGGAACAATTTAACGAAAACATTACCGACTATGACGAAATCTTTGGGGAGCTCCATGAAAAATACAAATCCAAAGCAAAGATGGCACCTGAAATCAAGCTCATTTTCCAGCTTGCCGCAAGTGGAATGATGGTCCATATGACAAATACGATGTTTAAGAGTGCAATGCCAAATATGGACGATATCATGAGACAGAACCCGGACTTGATGCAACAGTTCGGTCAGGCAGCGGCAAGTACTATGGGGAAAACAAACCCCGGGTTCTCTGGATTTATGGGAAATATGATGAGCCCAAACGAGCCACCTAAAAGCGTACATATGGGTCCTCCGCCGGCGGCGATTCAAACGAAAACACAAAAGATGGAATCCATGCCACCACCGCGGGCACCGTCTTTCCAGGAGCCACCCGGCGCTAACATGTTTTCGAATTCGCAAAATAACAACGACGGAATCAACGTGGACCAAAATTACGCAAGTGTCGGGCAACAAGAACGTTCTTTAAGACGACCCGAAATGAAGGGCCCAAGTGATATTTCAAATATCCTATCTGGACTTAAGCCAAAAACACCGGCACCACAGCCAGTCACACGAACCATATCTACTAGCGAAGGAAAAGTGAACCCGTTTAGCGAAACACCAGTAGACCTACAAGTACAGAAAGCTTCTATGGACCAAAACGAACTGAAAGACGCCAAAGAAGAAATCGGGAGCACCATTAGCATTTCCGAACTGAAAGAACTACAAAATGAAAATATGCCAAAGCGAAGCAAAAGACGCCAAAAGTCCGATAAAAATACAGTGAGTCTTGATATCTAACGAAACTAACTAGTTTGGCATAATACTATAACACATATTCAGAATACAACAGAATACAACAGAATACAACATAATACAACATAATACAACATAATACAATACAACATAATAATCAAATTCATTATGTTGTGTAAATTACGAGACTTACGAGAATACTAGTGTCATTGACGGAGTTTTACAGCATTTTGTCAATGAACGCGTTTTGATAGCATCTTGTATTTCTTTCTTGCCTCGTCCATCATTTCCTGTATACACGTATGGGCGTTCGTATGCATATTTCTGATTCCCGATTTTAGTGTTTACCCAAGTAGTCGAATGATATGGCATGTATTCAAGTGCGATAAAATATTCACAACACGTGCAATATATTCATTTAGTCCCTTTTCATCAGCTCGTTTTTATCGAGCGTCACTTCTTTTGCAACATTTCGGATAATACGTGACATGTTACGCGTTTCTTCCTCTTCTTGGGGCGCACCCATCGTATTTTGAATTATATTCATGTATTCCTTATTTTTTAATCGACTGCTATCCAAACATTCGGGATTCTCGTCTACCCACGCCGGAATCTGCTTCAAATTACTTCGACGGATATATTTAATCGCCTTTTTCATCAACTCGTTGTCTTCGTTTTCCTTTGCCCATTCGTCATTATCCTTTACATATAGAACTTCGCGCTTTAAATCACTACAGTGTATGGGGCGTTTATGCAATTCGAGATCTTCTAATCCACGCAGTATTATTTTTGTCATGTTATCAACATAACCTAATTTACCACCAGCCTCCAAATCCTGTAATTGCAGTTGTAACGATTTCACAAAATCCATTATATTGATTGCATCTTTACATTCCGTATTTAGAAATACATTCAAGTTAAATCGGTTTGTTGTATTGTTTGTTGTATTCCCAATCTTCGGGATGATTTCCCCGATCTGGCGCTGCTGCTCGCTCAACATTTTACGCAATTCATTATTTTCTTCCATGATTACCTTCAACACATCTTGTGTCGTCTTTGATACTGCATCTGTTACATCTTGCGATGTCACCATCTCTTCTAGAACACTTCCGTGATGTTCCGAATTCGATGAGTTATTTACCTGATACAAGAATTTACACGATTTTTGATGCTTGCATAATCCAGAACGGAATTTATATTCGCGCCCACACGAACATATGTGCTTACCATCTATGGTGTCATTTTGTTTTGGAACTAAAAAGTTCCGTTTTATGGTGCTAAGGTGTTTTACGGTTTGGAGGTGTCTTTCCCATTGACTCTTTCGTGACGTAACATAGTCACAATTTTTACAGTAAAAATTTGGTGTTTTTTTTGGAACTTTTTTGTTATCCATTTTGTTACTCTATATGGATAACAAAAAGTTCCGAAATCCTTTTTCGCAATTTTTATCAAAAAAACTTATGGTAATAAATCATTTTTAAAAAAACGGGTTTATGACGCTTAACGTAATAAATGAAAAAACGCGTTTTTTTCGATCTGAAAAGTTTTTTGAAATTGGGAATTGGACATTTTAAAATGTCCAAAATCGATTTTCTGAAAAAAGTTTTGTAAAAAGGTGAAAAAAGTTACTGCACACTCCGATGCCCTTTTTGCCATGTTTGGTGCCTATTTATATATTGGTGTTTCGGGATATTACCATATATGGGCTTGTATTTATGAATGGTTTGTGATATTCTGTAATTATCGAGTATAGTTACGGAATTGATGCATTTCCTTTATGCATTTGTAATATTTCATTGTATGTGTTTTCGTTCTTTCTTTACACGGATTCGTTCAGTTAGAATTTTATGTGTCACTATAATATGGGAAGAATCAGAAATTACTATTTTAAAATGTGGTCTCGTAAAAAGGTGACTGACCAGCGAACGTCGAAGACGTTACATAATAAAGATTTTACAAGTGGTACATATCGTATTACCAAGCCGGGGTTGTATGTGGTACAAGAAGATATTGTGTTTGCACCCAATATTGATAATTTTTGTAAACCGAAAGTATCGCAGATACTGAAGTATCCAACGGACGGACCATACCGAATGGGATTCTTCGCAGTGATTACTGTAGAAGTAGATAATGTAACGATCGATTTAAACGGGTATGAAATTCGCATGGGACCCGAATTCGTGTTTCGCCAGCGTTTTGCATCTATTATTGAGTTAGGGAAATCACCGTTTCGTACGGGTCAAGGACCTGCAGATTTTGGATGCTTACCTGAACCGGGACCAAAACGTATTCATGTGAAAAATGGGAGATTAGGGCGTTCAGTCCATCATTCCATACGAGGTAACATGAACAACAGTGTTAAAGTAACAAATGTTACCATGTATGATTTTGAAGTTGCCGCATTATCGTTACATGGTTGTAGTGATGTACGTGTTACACAATGTCATGTAAAGGGAGTCGCTAGAGATATATTGATGTCTGGAAAGTTGTCACAATCCCAATTTATACTTCCGTTTCTAGCCCAAATTAAAACAACTTGTCCTGATTTTATGTTGGGAAGTAAGGATATCCAAACTATTATCACAAATCTTGAAGACGAAATAGAGTGTTTTTATGAATACTATAACTGTAAAATCAACGGTGCGGGAAATAAATCATACACGGGTATTTTTCTGAATCAAGCTGGGACACCTGATGCCAATGCATATGGCATGTTATTCAGCCCAATTGGTGTTGCAGTAGGTCCAATGGTAGAATCACGAACCGAAACCACTATTGGAAACAAAAATATAATTATACGTAATTGTAAAATAGAAAACATAATTTCACAATCACTTGAGACAATTGGTGTAGCTAAGCATTCAAACGATACAACTACGACTCCAGTATATGGATCCTCCAAAATGATATCGGACCCTGCGGGAGGCGTGTTTTCGATTACATGTACTCGCGGTACTGATGGAACGTATTATGGAAATCCATTGAGCGACGCTCAGCTTATGTGGATTGCATGTAAACAACAAAATTCATCGAGTCCAGACCAAAATGTTACCAAGTTGTTGGATTGGGCCAAGGGCAAAATTCAAATAAAAGCGTTGGAACCGTACTTTGTATATGGAAATGATTTAATGGCACATGTAATGAAAGGAACACATGGTATTTTTATTAACGGGGGACAAGATTTCGTTCTCCATACCATTTTCATAAATAATGTTAAAAATAACGCACCTACATTTCAGAGTGATAACACGAAAATAGAATGTAGTATAGCCATAAGTGGCTCGACTGTTGTACGTATAAAGCGAATATTTACGGACGGTAACATATGTGCGTTTCATAACAATGCAAATATTACGTCGACAACTCAAGTGATTAACAATTCACTATTAGAAGAAGAAGGAGAAGGAGAAGATGAAGACGAAGGAGAAGAAGAAGAAGATGATGATGATGGTGGTGGTGGTGGTGGTGGTGATGAATCAATAGACAATCTAGAAGACCAACTAAAAGACCAACTAAAAGACCAACTAAAAGACCAACTAAAAGACGATCTAGAAGACGATCTAGAACATGAGCTATCACTAGCAGACGAACAAGAAGAAAGCGAAGGATTGGATGGAAAAGACCAACTAGAAGGAGCAATAGAGGATCTAGAATTGGATATAGAACACCAACTAGAAGGAGCAATAGAGGTTCTAGAAGGAGCAATAGAGGATCTAGAAGACCACTAGAAACACTATAGGCCATTCGTACAAAATATCTAAATATATGAATTTTTACAGTTTACACCTTCAAAGGTGTATAGACGGCAACCTGTTCCTTCGTTCTATTAGTCTAATTTCGTTTTCGCGTTTTTTTATTCTGCGGTTTTTGTTTGGATGCTTGATTTTTTCGCGTCATCATGTTTTTCATTTTATCATATGATGAATCGACCGTATCTGTTAACCAGCTTCGTAATTGATCGCAACGAAAACTACGCGCTTCTTTTGGTTGAAGCTTCGCACCCTTTTGAAAAAACAGTTTCACTTTAATATAATATGCATTCTCCTTCTCGCGGTTATATAATCTTAAATCCCATGTATAATCGAAAATACTGTATATTTCCTTGTTTTTGTATAAACGCGATCCATTTCGGAATAATATATTCAATA
>Ga0213863_10003829_pt1 | contig 10251 bp, 6 predicted proteins | sample PICome_8_FD_160128 | JGI IMG/M metagenome (GOLD analysis project Ga0213863, IMG submission 160128) | Coastal seawater microbial communities near Pivers Island, North Carolina, United States - PICO497 | ecosystem: Environmental > Aquatic > Marine > Coastal | place: USA: North Carolina | collected... | reverse complement strand
TGCCCGAGCCTTGGCTGATTTGCGCGCCTGTCGCTGGAGTTCTTCCTGCATGCGTAAGCGTTTCTGTCCTTTTTTTCTGGCAATGCGGCGGGATGATCCGTTTTCAAGAATCTCAAAACCGTTGCAATTATCTTTGAAGGCGGCATCAAGAATGCCAAGCAAGCGCTTGCGAGAAGCCTTGTCTTCGATGGGGATCATCAACTCAACGCGTTTGTCGAGGTTGCGTGTCATCCAGTCTGCCGAAGCAATGAATAACAAGGGGTCACCACCATGGTGGAAGGAGAAGATGCGTGCGTGTTCAAGGTATCGATCAATGACGGATACAACCTTGATGTTTTGAGCTTCTTTGCGTCTTCTGCCGCCCGTCGCGGTTTTCAGGCAGCAGATGCCGCGTATGTTGAGCTTTATTTCCACGCCATCTTTGGAAGCTTGATACAATGCTTTGATGATCTCCTCGTCTTGGAGTGAGTTTACCTTGGCAGTGATTGCTGCCGGCTCCCCGCTTTTTGCCCGTTTACCCTCTGCTGCGATGAGCTCCAGTAAACGAGGTTTCATGTGGGTAGGAGCAGGGATGAGCTTGCGAAAACGGGTCAGCTTGGAGCGGCCGGTAACAGCGTTAAAAAAGAGTGAGGCGTCAGCTCCGTAGGCAGGCCGTGAGGTAAGGTAAGAAATGTCCGTGTATAAGCGTGCTGTGGATTCGTTATAGTTCCCTGTGCCCAAATGAGTGTAGCGCTTGAGTTGACCGTCCTCATTGCGAATTACCAGGCAGATTTTAGCATGGGTCTTTAGCCCTTTGACTCCGTAGACGATTTGCACACCCGCCCGCTGGAGCTCGTCCGCCCGCATCAAATTACGGGCTTCGTCAAAGCGGGCCTTGAGCTCGATGAGGACAGTTACTTGCTTGCCGTTGTTGGCAGCCTTGATCAGAGCATCAATGATCCTTGAATCTGAGGCTGTGCGGTAGAGAACCTGCTTAATGGCGATGGTGGCCGGGTCACTGGCGGCTTCCTCAAGAAAACGTAGCACCGGCTCAAAGCTCTGGTAGGGGTGATTGAGTAATACATCATGGTCAGCCAAGGTTTCGAAGATGGATTCTCCAGGTTCGATATCAGGAGAGGGCTGAGGTTGCCATGCTTCATCGCGCAAATGATCATAGCCCGGGCTAAAGGCGAGATTCATGAAGTCAGTGAGTGCCAGGGGTCCATCAGCACTGTATACCTCTGTACTACTCGCAGAGGTGATTTCTCTGACGACGCGTTTTAACGCAGCAGGCGCTTTTGTGGGTAGCTCGAGTCTGACGGTATTACTGGTTTTACGAGCAGCGAGCACTTCTTCCATTTCACCTGCCAGATCAATCGCATCTTCCTCCTGCACGGCAATGTCACCGTTGCGGGTGATGCGGAAGGGCATCGTAGTGGTGATTTTTTCATCCGGGAAGAGCTCAGAAGCAAAGAGGGCGATGAGTTCCTCAATGAGGATGAAGTGTTGGCCGGTAGTGGCAGAGGATTTTTCCACTGAGGGGATGCGCATGAAGCGTGAGATGCCCTCCGGGATGGGGATGAAAACATTACGCTTGCTCTGATCTGCGGTGTTTTCGAGCTCACAGGCGAGGATGATCTGCATGGCGGGCAGTTGGAGACCGTCGGCCTCAGGGTCATGTGCCAGGGGGGTTAGCAGGGCATACACGAAGTCTTCGAAGCGGTTCATCAATGCCTCATGTTGTGCTGGAGAGATTTCACTTCCCGAGACTAAATGAATGCCCTCACTGGCGAGAGCGGGAAGAATTTGATCGTTGAAGAGGCTATATTGATCAGCGACCATGGTCATTGCCCTTTTACGAATCGCTGTGAGTTGTTGGGCCGGAGTCATGCCGGTAATGCCTGGCTTGCGGGATCCGGATAGACGCATCAGATGCAAGCCACCAACTCGAACCTGAAAAAACTCATCCATATTGGAAGCAGTGATCGCGAGGAACTTGAGGCGTTCCAGCAAGGGGAGTGAATCACGCAAAGCCTCGTCAAGGACTCGTTGATTGAACTCTAGCCAGGAAAGTTCGCGGTTTATGAATGACATGGTATTGAAGTTTTTGTTTTCAGTTAGGAAAGCGCCTTTCGGTCAGCTTATGGTAAAAGTGATATTAATTTTCCTGTAGGGCAACACCCAGGCCATAGATGTCTTTAAATAAATTAGCTTTGGAACGCATAGCCATGCGTTCTGCCGACGCATCAGTGATGCCGTGTAATATGATATTGAGTTTCTGTTGACCAATACTGACATCGATCTCCCCAATGCGTGCGGAGTGGCTATGATCCAAGGCGTCTGCAATGCGTAAAATCGCGGCGAGCTTGGAGACACGCATGCGATCATCCGCAGGCAAATCACGATAGCCCGAGTGGCTTGGCTTGGGGCCTGAACGCCTGTGATAACGTGCGATCAGGGCGACAATGGCTAGGTCTCTGAGGCCCACGCCGAAAATCTCGCTGTTGAGAATGATATAGTGAGAGTGCTTATGGTGGGCCCGGGCACTGATGAAATTTCCGCATTCATGAACGATAGCGGCACACTGCAACAGAAGCGAATCGTGCTCATCGAGCTGGTGAAGCTCAGCGGTGCATTCAAACAAACGTTGGCTAAGACGGGCAACTTGAGAGGCGTGAGAGCGGTGGCACCGGTATTTGCGTGCAAGACTCTCAGCGGAGCGAAGCACTTCGAGCTGAAAGCCCTCAGTCAGGGAGAAGGAAGTTGGTATGTCATGCAGGAGTCCGCGCTCGTAATCACTGCCCGGTAATCTAATGGTTTCAACCTCCAAGGTTTCGGAAATAGCGAGGTTGATTTCAAGAGCGGTGACGATTGATTGTGCGGTGCTGTAGTCAAACTGGTATTTTTTGACCCGCATTTCCTCTGACATGGCTGCGATGCGTGACGAGATATCAGCCAGGGCGCGGTAGGTGATCTTTGTTTTTCCGGGTTTAGCCAGTGAGTGGGAAAGGTGCTGGATTTCATAGCCTATCAATACCAGTTCCTCGACTCCCGCTTCCCTGTAATCGTGATTGATCAGGTTGATCTGGCTTCGGATGTGCTCACGGGTCAGTTTGCTGAGGCTGGCAGCGTTGTCTTGGTTGTCATTATCCTGCTTGATAGCCTCGCCAGTTCGGTAAACACCCAGTCGATAGTTGCTGTAGTCCGATATCCTGCCGTTTTTAAAGAGCAGTGCTCGCGTATTGCCAGGGCCGACGTGCACCACCAGGGTGGTGTATTTTTTCATCGACGGGGTGTCACGCAAGCGGCGTCTTGTTTTTAAATAGATGAGGCGGGTCATCTCACCCTCATCTAGAGGCTGGACCCGGAAACCGCAGCCAATCTGAATGCGGTTGAGGAACGCGTCCTGATTGTCGGCCTCAGCGATAACATTGGTGACTACCGCGCGTATGGGGGTCTCCTCGGTAGCACCCAGCTCACGAAGCGTTTCACGGTATCCTCTGAGGATTTTCACGCAGCGCTCAATGGTGGAGCGCCTGATAGATCCTCGCTGATATATGTCGTGAGCCAAGGGGATGGACTGCTCGAGGAAATCACCTAGCCCGTCTTCGGATTTTTCCTGAGTCTCGACGACCAGTAGTGAAATAGAGCTAGCTCCTATGTGAATAGAGGCTTGCAATGATGGATCAGGAGCAGGGGTCATTGAGTTTTATGCTAGGGTAGTTGTGTTTGTAGCAGCTATTCGCTTTGATGCGGCTATGTTGATTCATTAGAGCTCAATTGTCTTGTGAAAAATGGTTACAATGATGGAAGAATCTGATGGGAGGGCTATTTTTTATGGCGGAGCTATCTCTCATGCCTGTGTCAAATAGACCCAATTTATCAAAATAAAGCATAATAAGCTTGAATTATCGGGGAATAAATGATTTTGACTCTGTCCCGCAGTCCGGCTTATTTTCTGTTCTCAGTCTGGCATTTCACTTCTCTCCTATTATTCAATTACCTGCAACCAGCCATGAACGATTCGAACATCATTCCGTTTGATGAAAAAAAGGCAGGTTCTGTGCACTCCTCAAAATCTATGAAAAGCAACCTCGTTGTCAAAGCATCCGAAATCATTGAAGACCCTCAGATTCTCGTGAACGTAGTCTCCAAGCGCGTAGCCCAACTCAACCAAGGCCGTGCTCCACTTATTGACACCGTGCCCAGCATGGGTGCTGCAGACATTGCCTTGACTGAGATTATCGAAGGTAAGGTGGTGCTTTCCCAAGCTGAGGAAAATTAATTTCCTCCCAAGCGAGGCCCGTTGAGGGTGAGGCTCAACGTTGCTTGCAACTACTACGATGAGCGCCGATATAGCCACCAATCGCAAGGCGCGCCGCGACTACCATATCTCAGATACTTATGAGTGCGGTGTTGAGCTGAAAGGCACGGAAGTCAAATCAATCCGTGCGGGTAAGGTAAATATCGCGGATGGTTATGCCCGCATTGAGAACGGGCAGGTATTTCTTTATGGTTGCCATATCCAGCCATGGCAAACTGCAGGTGAGTGGTTTCAGCATGGTGTGACCCGGCCCAGGCGGCTTCTGCTTCACAAAAAGGAAATTATCAAGCTCGCAGAAGTGACGTCCCAGAAAGGTTGCACCTTGCCTTGTCTGAGGATGTATTGGAAAAGCGGGAAAGTGAAAGTGGAGATTGGCATTGGTAAGGGCAAGAGCCATTCCGATCAGCGGCAGGATTTGAAAAAGCGAACCGAGATGCGTGAGGTAGAGCGTGAAATCTCACGTTTTAATCGTCGATAGACACCAGGGAATGTTTGATTTGCGTCAGTTTGCGGCCTTGGCGCCTGATTGGTATTTACGCTTGGCGTATCATCAGGACCTGGTGTCAACGAATGATGAGGCTAGGAAACTGGCTCTGGAAGGTGCTGAGCACGGCACGGTTGTATTGTCAGAATATCAGACAGCCGGTAGGGGGAGAAGAGGGGCAGAGTGGATCTGTGAAGCTGGCGACGGTCTTCTGTTTTCCATGATCGTCAGGCCCACTTTTCCGAAGGAGCATTGGAGCCGCATCGCCCTGGCCTCAGGACTCGGTATTGCTGAAGCACTTCATGAAATATGCGGGGTTCATGCGAAGGTGAAGTGGCCCAATGATGTTTACATTCAAAACAAAAAATGTGCGGGCATTCTTGCGGAAGCTCGGGAGGACTTTGTGGTCGTGGGGGTAGGAATCAATGTGGTATCGGCTCCGGTTTCTACTAGTCCCGGAATAGGGGCGATTTCTGTGGCGGAGGCAGCCAGCAACCCGGTGTCGAGAGAGGTGGTTTTTTCAGCCTTGCTCAATGGCATTTTCTCCGAGGTGGAATCTTGCGGGAATCAATTTGACGAACAGTTGCCACGTTTGCAAAAGAAGTGTTATTTAACGGGTAGCTTTATTCGTTTTATGGCCCACGAAAAGCAACTCGAGGGAACCGTGCATGGTATTGGCAGTGACGGGTCACTCAAGGTGGAAGTCGATGGCGAGCACCGCCGATTTTCTCAAGCAGCAGACATTGTGGTGCTTTGATGCTAATCGATGTCCCGAGCCTGCAGATTGATGTCCTCGAGTGGTTGGCCCAATGCTTTTTTAAGTGCAGGCCCCAAGGGGGATGCCGCTAGCCTTTGCCAGTCTTTGAGTGTTTCTGTCTCGCTGAGCTGGGGGAGTCTTTCAATCGTAATACCTGCGCGTTGAGCGGCCAGCTCCAGAGACCTGAGTTCGCTGTCATTTGTTGAAGGGATGTTCGCAAATAATTCCGTTGCCCCGAATCGCTGCGCCAGAAGGTAGTAGCTGTCCTTGTCGGTAGGGCCAACAAGAGCATCCCGGCTAGATTCTGCACGCAATCTCGCGAAAGCAGCGTTGATCCATCGAGCTCCGCATTCAATACACGTGGGTTTGACCAGAGCGATTTCCTGATAGCCCTCGGCAAAGCCGTCGGTGAATGCCTGCTTGATGATCTCAATTCGCTCTCCAGTGCCTTGGGGGCGAAAATCTATCTCTTGTTCGATTGAGGGAGAAGAGGGTGCCAAGTAGAGATCCTCTGCCGGGCCGGGGCGAGCATTCATAGTAGACAAGATCCAGAACCTGATTGCCTCGTCAGCATCAGCGGGTGCGTAGCAAAAACGGATGCGGCATTTTTCCAAGCCCTGCAACTGTCTCAGCATCACCTCAATCAGGGCTTTGTAATATTCATGCGCGTCATTGTCGCCGATATCTCGTGCTAATTCAGGCAATACTCTGCCCGGGACGGGTTCATCGAGTAATACGAGTAACAAGCGCATGTCGTGGTCTAAATACGGCAGAGGAAAAGCCAATCAGCAAAAAACAAAAAGTGACGAGATTCAATCAGATAGTTAACTGATATTGATTATTAAAATCATGGGAATTAATCTTGCCAGCAAGACTTGAGTGAGAGATGCTTGAACACTCAAAGATTTCCCTGTATCTCCTCCTCTAGCTTTTAGCATGGCAGCCCCTCGCAACAAATTAAGAAACCAGAAAGACGAACGCAAACCATGGCCCAATGAGGTGCTGGGGATACTACTTTGCGGGTCCGGTCTTTTGCTGCTTTTGTCATTGGTGTCATTCTCAGCCTATGACCCTTCGATCTTTCAGTTTATGGGGGGCGCGGATGAAGGGTCTGATTCGACCTCAGAAGCCAAAAACTGGATTGGCCCTGTGGGTGCGAATTTTGCCTATATCACTTTTGCTTTATTCGGTGCCGCTGCCTACTTGCTGGCACTTGTTTTGATTTGGATGGGGCTTGCCAAGCTCGTAATGAATGCCAGAGCCCCATGGTATACATGGACTGGCTGCGGCGTGTTCATCCTCAGTGCCGCTGGTTTGCTGTCAGTTCAGACGCTTTTCCTGGCAGGCTGGGCAAGCAGTAACGGTATTGAAGGCGGTGTTGGTGGATGGATCGGTTACTGGACAGGCACGAGGTTGTTCGAAGCTCTTTTCAACAAGCCGGGCGCTATTTTGGTCTTGGGTTGTGTTTATCTGGTCAGTCTCATTCTACTGACAGGGCTTCACCCGATCACTTTCACCAGCGCGGTAGTCAGCTCGACGGTCAAATGGTTTGCAAGCCTCAAGCAAAAGAGATCAGAGGCTTCAGCTACCTCTGGTAAATCGTCCGCCATCGACAAGCTCCGTAAGAGTGAGGATTTTCAGGGTCTCGAAGGCAAGTCAGGTGGAGGTGCTAGCAAGCCAAAAGGCGCTGCAGCCAAGCAAAATGCCCGCAGTAAAAAGGCTCAGGCTGGTGATCTTTCCGCAACGGAGCTCAGCGAAGATCCGCAGCCGGAATTACCTCTCAAGGAAACGCCAGCTCCGCAAATTATTGATGCATCGCAACGCCGCAAGCCCGCGGCAGATTTGGCGGCGAAACCTTTCGCCAAAAAGCAGCCGGAGTATTCGGGACTCAGTACGGATGAATTCACCGACTATGAGCTTCCCGGTTTTGATTTGCTGGATATCCCTGATCATGTGGAGCCTGAGGTCGAGGCTGACAAAGATCAGCTGGTTGCTATTCAGCAGACCATTATTGATACATTGGGAGCCTTCGGGGTGGAGGTTACTGCAGGCAACATAACCAGAGGGCCGACGATTACGCGCTATGAGGTCTATCCAAGCGCTGGCCTGCGTGTAAACCGAATCACCCAGCTTGAGGCTGATATTGCCCGGGCAACCAAGGCAGAGCGCATTAACATTCTGGCACCAGTTCCCGGTTCTGACACGGTAGGTATCGAGATAGCAAATACCGACAAAGTCGCCGTTCCTCTGCATGAGTTGCTACAAGACCCTGAATTCACTAGTGCGAAAAAAAGGATACCGCTTGCCCTGGGTAAGGATGTCTATGGCAATACCGTTGTTGGTGATCTGGCGGCCATGCCGCACCTCCTGGTTGCCGGAGCTACGGGTGCGGGTAAATCTGTTTGTATTAACTCCATCATTACCAGTATTCTATTTAAATTCAGCCCTAATGAGCTCCGTTTCATCATGGTGGACCCCAAAGTGGTGGAGATGCAGATGTATAACTCCCTGCCACACCTCGCTGTGCCTGTAGTCACCGATCCGAATAAAGTCGTGGCTGCACTTCGCTGGGTCGTAAACGAAATGGAGCGCAGGTATCGCATGTTTGCGGAAGTTGGTGTGCGCAATTTCGATAGTTTTAATAAGCGTGAGATTGCTGCCAAGGATGAGCCTGAGGAGCTTGAGCTCGAACTTGATCAAGAGGAAGAGGAGTTCGATGAGGAGCATATCGACTCCATTGCTCAAGCGCTGACTGACGGCGACCTGGGCCCCGCAGCCTTGGATGGTTCTGATGAAGACGAAGAGGAAGAAATCCCTGATCGTGTTCCCTATATTGTGATCATTATTGATGAGCTTGCTGATCTCATGCAGACGGCTCCGGCAGATGTGGAGATGAATATCGCCCGTATTGCCCAGAAAGCCCGTGCTGCCGGCATACATCTCATTATTGCCACCCAGACACCGCGGGCGGATGTCGTTACCGGTATCATTAAAGCAAATATACCGAGCAGGATTGCCTTCCAGGTATCGTCCAAGCTAGATAGCCGGGTGATTCTTGACGTGTCCGGTGCTGACAAATTAGTTGGTAAAGGCGACATGCTCTATCTTCCTCCGGGCTCGGCAAAGCTTGAGCGCGCGCAGGGTGCATTCATCGATGATGACGAGGTGGCAAAATTGGTCGATTACTGCTCGAACCAAGTGGAGCAAAAGTTTGAGACATCGGTTCAACAGCATATTGAAAATGCCGATTCAGATGGTGATGATGAAGAGGTTTCTGATGCTGATGAGGAAATCGTGCAGAAATGTTTGGAGGTCATCCGGCAAGAGAAAAAGGCGAGCACGTCGCTGCTGCAGCGGCGTCTGCGCTTGGGTTACACGCGTGCGGCCCGCATGATGGATATCCTCGAGCAGCGCGGCATTATTGGTCCCGGAGAGGGGGCCAAGCCACGTGAGATCCTCATTAATGTAGGGCAGGACGAGGCGTAATCTCGTGCGCTGGGAGAAGTCAGCCTGGCTTATTTTTTCCAGGAGTCTTTGAGGGCGACAGTGCGGTTGAATACCACTTTTTCTCCAGGGATGTGGTCTGAGCTGTCAGCACAGAAATAACCAACCCGCTCGAACTGGTATTGTTCGCTCTTATCTGCCTGGAGAAGGCATGCCTCAAGTTTGGCGTCATTGACAAAGGCCAGTGAGTCCGGATTAAGGCAGCTCAGGAAGCCGCCCTCTGCAGCATCAGGATTTTCCTCGGAAAACAACCTGTCATAGAGCCTGATCTCGGCGTTGACAGCAGTCGCGGCATCGACCCAATGAATGGCTGCGCGGCACTTGATGCCCTCAGGGGCGTCCTTGCCAATGGTGTCCGGAATAAATTCAGCGTGTATTTCAGTAATCTCCCCGGCCTCGTTCTTCTCAAAGCCAGTGCAGGTGATGATGTAGCCGCCACGCAAACGTGCAGATCTGCCAGGGCCAAGGCGGAAAAACTTCTTGGGAGGGTCTTCCATGAAGTCCTCCTGTTCAATCCAGATCTCCTTGCCCAGGGAAACCTGGCGCGTTCCCGAATCTTTGTCAGCAGGATTATTGGGAACCTCTACCACCTCGATGTGATCATCACCAGGCCAGTTTGTAATAATGACCTTGAGGGGCTCAAGGACAGCCATGCGGCGCTGAGCGGTGCGGTTGAGCTCATCGCGAACCTCGGATTCAAGAATTGCCATGTCGGTAACGCTATTGACCTTGGTCACGCCACCTCGATAGCAAAAACTGCGAATGGCGGCTGGCGGATAACCGCGGCGCCGCATTCCGGAAATAGTGAGCAGTCGCGGGTCATCCCAACCACTGACATGGCCTTCCTCCACAAGCTGGAGTAGCTTGCGCTTACTCATCACCGTGTAGCTTAGATTGAGCCGTGAAAACTCAATCTGGCGAGGCACTGCAGGCACCGGGCAGTGCTCAACAAACCAGTCGTAGAGAGGGCGGTGGTTCTCGAATTCAAGGCTGCAGAGTGAGTGTGTAATATGCTCGTGAGCGTCTTCCAAGGGATGAGCGAAGTCATACATCGGGTAAATGCACCATTGCTCACCAGTATTGTGGTGGCTGGCGTGCATGATGCGGTAGATGACCGGATCACGCATGTTCATATTGGAAGATGATAAGTCGATCTTGGCGCGCAAAACCATAGAGCCGTCAGGGTGCTGACCGGCTTTCATT
>Ga0213863_10003825_pt1 | contig 10261 bp, 6 predicted proteins | sample PICome_8_FD_160128 | JGI IMG/M metagenome (GOLD analysis project Ga0213863, IMG submission 160128) | Coastal seawater microbial communities near Pivers Island, North Carolina, United States - PICO497 | ecosystem: Environmental > Aquatic > Marine > Coastal | place: USA: North Carolina | collected... | reverse complement strand
TCAACCCGCTCGCAGCGAGCCGCCACGCGGAGCGCGCCGCGGTCCCGCTGGAGTGGCTCCTCGGCGGAGGTCCGCTGGAAGGCGCGGGGGAGCGGTGGCAGCGGCTGGGTGAGGCGGCCGAGGGGCCCCAGGTGCACACGTCCGGGCTCCGTTCGGTCTCGCTGAGCTCGGAGGAGGAGGTCGATCGCGACGCCGCGCTGATGTGGCTGGAGTTCCTCTCACGGCGCCGGGGCCAGGAGCTCATGCGGGCCAAGGGGGTCCTGCGAGTCTCCGCCGGGGCGCTGCTCATCCAGGGCGTGTATCAATGGCTCGAGGCGACCGATGAGCCTGGCCACGGGCCGCAGGTGTCACAGCTCGTCCTGATCGGGCGGGGGCTCGACCCTGAGGAGCTGTTGCGCGGGTGGAGGGCCATCGGGGGCGCGAGCGCTTCGGTAAGCTAGGCCGGGTCACTCCCCTCTATCCCGAACACCCCATGCAGTCCAACGCCCGCCCGTCCACTCCTCGCCTCACCCGCCGCGACGTCCTCCAGGCGGCCTCTGCCGCTTCCGCAGCGGCGGCTGTAGCAGGTACTGGCCTGGCCCTAGATCCCATGGAACTCCAAGCCCCCTGGTTTCGTATCTCCCTCGCCGAGTGGTCCCTGCACCGCGCGCTCCGAAGCTCCGGCGCCGAGCGCATCACCAACCTGGAGTTCCCGGGCGTCGCCAAGGGGCTCGGGATCGACGGCGTCGAGTACGTCAACGCCTTCTTCAAGTCGGCGGGCCGGGGTGGTGAGGAGGTCTGGCGGGGGACCGACTTCGGCTACCTCAACGACCTCCGCGGCGCCTGCTCGGAGGCCGGCGTCGAGAGCCTCTTGATCATGGTGGACGGCGAGGGGCAGCTCGCGGACGAGGATGACGGCCGGCGCCGCGACGCGGTCGAGAACCACTTCAAGTGGGTGGCCGCGGCGGCCTATCTCGGGTGCCACTCCATCCGGGTCAACGCCGGAGGTGGGGGGACCCCGGAGCAGCAGTCGGAGCGTGCCGCCGACTCCCTCGTCAGGATCGCGCGCGTGAGTGACGCCTACGACATCAACGTCATCGTCGAGAACCACGGCGGGCTGTCCTCGGACGGGGCCTGGCTGGCGGGGGTGATGCGCCGCTGCGACCACCCGCGGGTGGGGACCCTCCCCGACTTCGGGAACTTCTACGAATACGACCGCTATCAGGGCGTCGCGGATCTGATGCCCTTCGCCAAGGCCGTGAGCGCCAAGTCCTACGCCTTCGACGGCGACGGCAACGAGACCAAGATCGACTACGCCCGGATGATGAAGATCGTGAAGGACGCGGGGTACCGCGGCTGGGTTGGCGTGGAGTACGAGGGGGGGGACGCGGACGAGCGCGCCGGGATCACCCGCACCCGCGAGCTCTTGGAGCGGCTCCGCACGGAGCTCGGCTGAGGGTCCACCCCGGTCGCTCGATAGAGCCATCGGGCTCGCGCCGCCCCCTTGGGGCGCCCAAGCAGGGCCTCCCACGCGGGGCCTCATACCAGGGCGCTCGGATAAGCCTCTGGAAGGGGTTCAGGGGCTGGGCCATCGGGCCGCGCCTCCCGGCGGGGGCTCCTCGGCCTGCTCGTCGGGGTCGACGCCCCCGCGGCAGAGCCTCCGCGGCAGAGCCTCCACGGCAGAGCCTCCACGGCAGAGCCCCCGCGGCCGAGCTTCCTTGGCCCAGCTGCAGGAGCCAGCCGCAGGGGTCCAAGCCGCCCGGCCCTCTCTCCTGGCCCGCTCCAATGGGTCGGGCCCTGGGGCGCCCGAGGGGCCCCAGGGCCCGGGTCGAGAGGCCGGAATCTCTCGATCCGGCCAAGCAGAGCGTCCGCCGGATTGCCACCGGAGCGCTGGGACCGTATCTTCTTGCCCCCGAACCGCCCTCCGAGAGGACCCGGCCCGGGCCCGCAGGCGCACCTCGCCTGCCCCTCACCGATCTCCCGACCGAACCGGCAACCGTCGCCGCGGTCGGAACCGAACCACCCCCGATCTCACACCTACCGACCGCACCGCCATGGCCAAGGTCTCCTCAGTTCAGAAGAACGATCGCCGCCGGAAGCTCGCCGACAAGTACGCCGAGCGTCGCGCGGACTGCAAGAGCATCATCCGCTCCACCAAGACCACGGAGGAGGCCAAGGACGAGGCACGCGCCACGCTGGCCAAGATCCCGCGCAACGCGAACCCCAACCGGATCCGCAACCGCTGCTCGTTCACCGGTCGCCCGCGCGCGGTCTACCGTCGCTTCGGCATCTGCCGGGTGACCCTGCGCGAGCTCGCCCACGAGGGCAAGATCCCGGGCATGCGCAAGTCGAGCTGGTGATCCCCAGAGGCGCCGGGCTCACGACTGGCCCGCTGCTGGCGCACCGCAGGCGCAAATAAGAAGAAGGAGGCCGGAGCACTGAGTGCTCCGGCCTCCTTCTCTTTTGCTCATCCCCAGTGTCCCGGGGGATGAGGCCGCTCGCGAGCTGGATCGAGGCGCGCCCCGACCCAGCGTTTCGCTGACTTACTGCACGAGGGCCGGGTCGGTGACGGTGACGGTTGCGCCGTCGGTGGCGTGGAACTCGGTCAGCGCCTCCTGCATTTCGACCCAGGCCGCGGAGTTGCTGGCTTCGGGGCTCTGCCCGTCGATCACCGGGACCAGCACCGAGCTGTGCGACCCCTCGATGTACCGCACCGCGGCGCGCTGGCCGGCGGGGACCGTGGTGGTCACGCTGACGGAGGCGAGCCCAGCTTCGCTGATGAACGGCTCCGTGCCCCCAAGCGGGTTCCCCGCGGCGAGGTTGGGGACCACGAGATCGGTGAGCCCGCCGAGCGGTCCGCCGCCGATGACCTCCATCGCGAACAGCGGCCCGGTGGCGCCGAAGCCCGTGAAGTTGATCGCGTCCGTGGTGTCGATGACCGTCTGTGCCGTCTGGAGGAACTGGTAGTACTGGGGCGATCCCGGCGGAACGCCAGCCGCCGTGAGGCCGCCCTGGATCGTCGGTCCAAAGGCGATGGACGACTCCAGAAGATAGGGAATCGCGCCGCCGCCCATGGCCAGGGTGCTGGCGGTCAGGTTGGCGTCGTCGAGCGTGATGTACGGCATGCCGACGATGGCCCCCAGGGAGTGTCCCACGAAGTGCACCTTGGTCTCATCGAAGACGTCGCCTCCGGCGTTCGCCACGGACAGCCCCCCGAGGGCAGCGCGGAGACTTGCGAAGTCCGCCACGGTCTGCTGGAGGTTGTCGCGGGTGACCGCGAGGTTGGCCAGGTTCACGTAGTGGATACCCGATGTATCAGCGGTGCCATCCGGGCCAGGAGCGCCCGTCGTGTTGTTCAGGAGGTCTATCCCGAAGGTCCGCTCACGCGGCCCGCCGCTTTGATCGTTGAATCCCACGAAGATGTTCGCTCCGTTGGCGAGGAGCCCCCCGTTGGTGTTGGTCGGACCAAAGGCGGCAGCGTTCACTCCGTGGAGCGGGAGGTCGATGCAGATGACCGCGAAGCCCTTGTCGGCGAAGGCGTCCGCCAGGGGGAGCATGTTGAGGCGGCTTTGATAGATACCGTGGGCGAACATGACGATCGGCCAGCCACCCGCAGGCGGCGCTCCAAGCGCAGCTCCGGGGACCGAGAGCAGCACGGGCATGATCTCGGCATCGGTGGCGACGGGGAGCGGGTTGAAGCGCGTGACGTTGTTGTCGCGTTCGGCAGCTGGCAGGGCGGCCTCCAGGGGAGCGGGGTAGCGCGTGGCCCAGGGGGCCGTCAGCGGTGCCGAGTCGAACGTCACCTGGTCGAAGGTCGCGTTGGCCGCAGCGGTCAGGTAGTAGGGCGCCTGGAAGCTGCCCACGTAGATGTCGGCGTTCGAGCTCGTGAGGATGGAGCCGGTCAGGTCCGCGACCGTACCGATCACCGGAGCGATGGGAGCGACGTTGACGAGCGGCGTCGAGAACGGACTGGGGGCCGTGTCGCCGCCGCACGTCCCCAACGCCGCGCAGAGGCCCGTGATCAGGGCTGCCTCGCCTCCGTTCGCGATGGTGATCACGGAGCCAAGACCGGAGCCGATGGACTCGGTCGTGAAGGTGAAGGAGCAGATGACCTCCTCGCGGGCGACGGCGGTCGTCGAGCTGAAGGCGACGAGCTGCGCGTTGACGAGGGCCTGGAGGCCGACGAGTGAGAGCTCGGTCGTGGCCGGGTCGAAGGGAGTCGCCTGTGCTGCGAGGTTGTAGGTGACGTCTCGCGTCACGCCCACACCGTCGGCGTCGAGGATGGCGTCGGTGAGGACGACCATGTAGACGCTGCTTCCGCCGGCGGTGCTCGGCGTGAGCGGCGCGAGGGGTTGGATCTGGATCGCCGTGTTCCCGAACTCAGAGACCACCGAGACGGAGAAATCCGCGGCGCTGAGCTCGTTGGTGATGGCGGTGACCGCGCCTCCGACGGGACCAGAGGCCGTCTCGGCGGTCACCTGGAACATCCGGACGCTGGAGCCCTCGACCAGCGACGCGTCGTCGATGGCCCGCGAGAAGTTCATCAGGATGGGGGCCGCCGTCGAGGCGCCGTCCACCGTGTTGAGGCTCAGGAGGGGTTCGGGGATCGGCAGCGGGTTCCCGCTCCCGTCCAGTGCAGGCGGGATGTTGACGGTCCCGTCGAGGGTGCCGCTGAAGAGCAGGTCGTTCGGGATCGGGAAGGTGCCAGCCGAGGGGTTGTAGACGGCGACGGTCTGGGATCGGGGATCGTCCACGTCCACGCACCCGGTGATGAGCGTCGTGAGCCCAAGGAGCAGAACTGTGGATCGCCGCAGCCTGGAGGGGGCGCTTCGGGTCGGGTGTGTCATGTTCGAGAGGAGGAGATGAGGGGGCGCTGCCGTGGGCGGCCAGATCGAGTCCGAGGGCTCGGGAGGCCCGAGCGGTGGCGCCAGAGTCTAGCAAGAGGGGGCCCTTCCTCGCGACGCGAGGAAGGGACTTGGCACTTGGGGCAACCCAGGGGGGGGCGCTGCGCTGGCGGACGTTATCCTCGGAGGTACATGCACGCTGTCAGCACCCGAATCGTCCTCGCGAGCGCCCTCGCCGCCCTGATCTCAGCCTGCGCAGGGTGCGGGTCCGAGCCCGCAACCACCCCCGGAGCCGGGGGGAGCCAGGCCGAGAGCACCGCCCCTCCCAAGGTCCGGACACCGGTCTTTGGCTACGAGATCGTCGAGCGCTATCCCCATGATCGGCGGGCCTACACCCAGGGCTTGCTCATCGTGGACGGAAAGATGTACGAGAGCACCGGGCGCAACGGGGAGTCCTCCGTACGGCTCGTGGACGTCGAGACCGGGGAGGTGCTCAAGCGCCGTGCCATCGACGCGAGCCTGTTTGGAGAGGGCCTCGCGTCGGTCGGCGGGCTGCTCTACCAGCTGACGTGGAAGAGCGGCCGCGCCCTGCTCTTCGACCGGGCCTCGCTCCGGCCGATGAGCTACGGATACGGCTATCCGGGCGAGGGCTGGGGGCTGACGACGACGCCCGAGGGGCAGCTAGTCATGAGCGACGGGACCGCGGTCCTCCGCTTCCTCGATCCCAAGGGCATGACGGAGCAGCGGCGGATCACGGTCACGGACCTTGGGCGGCCCGTCCGCAACCTGAACGAGCTGGAGTGGATCGACGGAGAGGTGTGGGCCAACGTCTGGAAGCGGAATCGCATCGCGCGTATCGACCCGGTGACTGGCCAGGTCACAGCATGGATTGACCTCCGGGGTCTCCTGGGTTCGACCCGCGTCGACTCGCCCCTCGAGGACGTCCTCAACGGGATCGCGCATGATCCGGCGACGGGCGCGATCTACGTGACGGGGAAGCGCTGGCCTTACCTGTTCAAGATCAAGCTCACCGGGCCGGAGTGAATCCGATCGGTCGTGACGCCGAGTGACGAGGGTTCTGGATTGCGAAGATCCGGTGCTGAAGGGGATCCTGCGCCAGCGGGATCCCGGTGGTCGTTCCCGCGTCAGGGGCCTCCCGAGATCGGTCCAAAGGCGGATCAGAGTGACGCTGCGGGCGGGGGCTACGCAGGTTCTACCTGGGGTGTACGCAGGGCCTACCCGCGAGGCCGTTCAGTACCGCGCAGCAGCGCTCGAGGCGGGATCCGCCGGGGTTGAAACGCGGCGGGCCATTGCCCAGGAGTTGAGTCCGCGCCGCGTCCTCTCGCGAAAACCCCTTAGAGTCATCATCCCATGAGCCTCCTCCTCAACCGACCGACCGCTCCCTCCCGCGACGCCTCCACGAGCTCCGCTTCAAGGGCGGGGTCCGTGCGGACGGGTCTTGGGGTCGCGGGTGCGATCCTCGGGCTGGCGCTCGCAGGCTCCGCTCACCTCGAGTCGGACGCGGACGTGGCTCAGGGCGTGTCCCAGGCGTTCGAGACCGTCAGCGAGCGCATCGCGCCCTCGGTCGTGCGCATCGAGTCCGGGCGACGGGCAGAGGGCGGGACTCGGCCGCTCGGAGTGGGGTCGGGCTTCGTGCTCGACGCCAAAGGGCTCATTGTCACCAATGCCCACGTGGTGGACAGCGCGGACGCGATTCGTATCCAGCTGCTCGACGGCCGCGCCCTGGACGCGGAGCTGGTGGGGATGGACACGGAGAGCGATCTCGCGCTCCTGCGGGTCGAGGCTGACGGGCTCGTCGCTGCGCCGCTTCGCGCCGAGGAGCCTGCGCGCGTTGGGGAGTGGGTCATCGCGGTGGGCAACCCGCTGGGGCTTGGGCACAGCGTGAGCGCCGGGATCGTGAGCGGGCGAGGCCGCACGGCGAATATCACGACCTACGAGGACTTCATTCAGACAGACGCAGCGATCAACCCCGGGAACAGCGGTGGTCCGCTCGTGGATCTTCAGGGCCGGATCGTGGGTGTGAATACGGCCGTCGCTGATATCCGCACTGGGGGCCAGGGCATCGGCTTCGCCATCCCCGCGGACATGGTCGCCCAGGTCACCGAGCAGCTCGCCCGTTGGGGCGAGGTGCGGCGGGGATACGTCGGCGTCAACCTGCGCGAGGTCCGCGAGTCCGAGCTCGCTCGACTGGACTACTCGGGGGCGAGCCGGGTCGCGGTGCGGAGCGTGGTCAAGGGCGGGCCGGCCGAGCAGGCCGGGCTCGAGTCCGGGGACGTGGTGGTCCGGGTCAATGACCGCCCCGTCACCACCGTGCAGAGCCTGATGGCGGTCGTCGCCAGCTTCGCTCCCGGAACCAAGGTGGAGCTCGAGGTCCGAAGGGACCAGCTGGCGAGGAAGGTCTCCGTCCTGCTCGGCGAGCGCCCGCGGCCGGAGTGACCTCGCGGCCGGAGTGACCTCGTGGCCGGAGTGAGCGACGGAGCCTCGCGGCTCAGGCCACGTCGGTGTCGGGCCCCGGCGTGGCGGAGGTTTCGTTGCGGACTCCGGCTTCCGCCCGCGCGTCGGCCTCCGCTTGAGCGACGGCGAGGCGCACGTCCAGAGCGGTGTCGGGGGTGACGGAGATCGAGCTGATGCCGCACTGGACCAGGAACGCGGGGATCTCGTCCGGGTGGTCGCTCGGGGCCTGGCCGCAGATGCCGATCTCCAGCCCCCTTTGGCGGTAGGCCGTGATCGCGTCGGCGATCATGCGCTGGACCGCGGGGGAGCGGGCGTCCACGGCGTGGCGGTACCCCTCGAGGTCGTCACGGCTGACGGCGTAGACCGTCTGAACCAGGTCGTTCGAGCCGATCGAGCCGCCCGTGAGGTCCATGGCGTCGATGAACCGATCCGCCTCGATGACGTTGCTGGGCAGCTCGATCATCAGGAACAGGCGCACGTCGGCCTCGGGGCCCAGCCCGCGGTCGGCGAGGAGCTCGCTGACCTCGGCGCCCTCCTCTGGTGAGCGGCAGAAGGGGACCATGAGCTCGAGGTTCTCAAGGCCAAGTCGCCGCTTGACGAGCCGGAGCGCGTCGCACTCCATCTCGAAGGCGGGGGTGAAGTCGGGGTCCACGTACCGGCTCGCGCCTCGCCAGGCGATCATCGGGTTCTCCTCGACAGGCTCGAAGAGTCGCCCGCCGAGCAGCTCGCGGTACTCGTTGGACTTCAGGTCCGCGAGCCGCACGAGGACCGGGCGAGGGTGGAAGGCGGCGCAGATGAGGCCGACGCCTTCCATGACCCGGTCCACGAAGAACTGGCGCTTGTCCGCGTAGGCCGCGGTGCGCCGGTCGATGGCCCCGAGCATGCCACGCAGCTCCTCCGAGCCCTCTGCCTCGAGGCGCTCTTGGAAGCGTGTCAGGACGGGGGCGACCTTGCCGGTCTCCAGGAAGTCCTGCAGCTCCTGGCGGTAGAGGAGGGCGAGCGGGTGGACGCCGACCTCGCTGGTCAGGATGAACTCGAGGCGAGCGAGTCCGACGCCGTCCACGGGGAGGCGGCTGTCGGTGAGCGCCTTGGAGGGGAACCCGACGTTGAGCTTGATCTTGGTCTCGAGCTCGATCGACGTGTCGACCTCGGTCCGCTCGATCTCGAAGGGGTGGATGCCATCGAAGACCAGGGCGATGTCGCCCTCGGCGCAGGTGCCCGTGACCTCTTGAAGGGGGGCGAGGCGCTTGGTGGCGTCCTCGCAGCCGACGATGGCCGGGATGCCGAACTCCCGCGCGATGATCGCGGCGTGGGAGGTGCGCCCGCCCTTCTCGGTGATGATCAGGGAGGCGTCCTTCATGAGCGGCTCCCAGTCGGGGGTCGTCATCTCGGTGACGAGGACGTCGCCTGAGTCGAAGACGCGCTCCTCCGCGGGAATGCCGTCGAGGCGTTCTCCGGCGGCGATCCGCTCCCGAAGAGCCCGCTTGCGCAGGATGACCTCCTCGTAGTTCTTGTAGAGCCGCACACGGCCGCTGCCGATACGCGTCCCCACGGCCTGCCCCTCGGCGAGGACCTTCCCATCCACCGCGAGCTGAGCGGCGAGGCCCGACGGCATCGCGTAGCGGACGATCTCGGTGGGCCGAGCCTTGGAGTGAACGGTCTCTGGGCGAGCCTGGACGATGAAGAGGTCCTGGCTTCGCCCGTCCTTCGCCCACTCGATGTCCATGGGCTGGCCGTAGTGCTCTTCGATCGCGAGCGCCATGCGGCCGAGCTCGCTGATCTCCTCCCTTGAGAGTGACCACTGCCGCCGCCTGGCGCTGGAGGTGTCGTTGCTCTCGGTCCGCGTACCCCCCTGGGTGGAGTACACCATGGCCTGGTCCTTGGCGCCGAGGTGCCGGTGCACGATGGCGGAGTATCCGCGGCGCAGGCCCTCCTTCCAGATGGTGAACTGATCGGGGGACACAGAGCCCTGCACCACGAGCTCACCGAGCCCGTAGCTCGAGCTGACGTGGATGACGCCCGGATGTCCGGAGTCGGGGTCCAGGGTGAACATCACCCCGGAGGTCGCCAGGTCACTTCGGACCATCTTCATGACCACGACAGCGAGGGACGCGGCGAGCGGGTCCATCTCCTTGGCGAGCTGATACGAGACGGCGCGCTCGGTGAAGAGGCTCGCGCAGCACTCCTTCCAGCGCAGCAGCACCTCCTCGAACCCGTGGACGTTGAGGTAGCTCTCGCACTGGCCTGCGAAGCTCGCGTCCGCCGAGTCCTCGACCGTGGCCGAGGACCGGACCGCCACGTCGACCTCCGCGCCGTACTCGTCGCAGAGTTCGCGGTAGGCTTCCCGAAGGGAGTCCATCACGTCCTGGGGGACGGGGGTCTCCTCCACCAGCTGCCGGGCGAGGGCGGTTCGACCGTACATCTCCAGCTGATCGCTGGCGTCTGCGCCCTCGAAGGACGCGCGGAGCGCCTCGTCCAGGCTGTCGCAACGGACGGCGGTCGCGCGGACCTTGGCCAGCCCTTCGGGCTCCTCCACCTCGAGCCAGGCGTCCCGGTCCACGGGTGCCTCAAGGAACCGCCGGTACGCCGTCGCCGTGGTCGTGAAGCCGTTGGGGACACGGACGCCGCGCGGGACCAGCTCGCGGTAGAGCTCGCCAAGGGAGGCTCCCTTGCCGCCGACGAGATCGGCGTCGTCTCTGCCGACCTCGGAGAACCAGAGGAGGAGGGATTGGTCGCGGTGAGTCATGGGTACCTGGCGGATGGGGAGCGAACCGGGCCAATTCCCTCTTCGAGAGCGAAGCTGCCGCACATAAATGAGGGTAAACCCTAATTCGGCATGCCGCGCCCTGACGCGGTAGGGGCATATTCCCCAGGGTCATCCGGAGGCGCCCGAGGTTTTCACACAACCCTCTCGTCCGCGCGGTAGCCCCGCGGCGAAGAACACCGGGTAATACAAACCAGCG
>Ga0213863_10003824_pt1 | contig 10268 bp, 8 predicted proteins | sample PICome_8_FD_160128 | JGI IMG/M metagenome (GOLD analysis project Ga0213863, IMG submission 160128) | Coastal seawater microbial communities near Pivers Island, North Carolina, United States - PICO497 | ecosystem: Environmental > Aquatic > Marine > Coastal | place: USA: North Carolina | collected... | reverse complement strand
TCCCAGCGGGCACCAAAGTCGATATCAAACCCTGCGGTTTTGAAACCCGCAAACGCACCGAGCGTCGTCTCACTCGACTTAACCGGCTCCATAAAGGCTTCTTCGCCGATGACAGCAACTTTCTCTGTGACTTGGTTCAGGACGATGCGCCGCGGGTGCTCTGCGTCACCCAAGTTAAAAACCATTTGCACTTCGGTCGAGTCGTTGGTGAATAAAGTGGGTTCTTCGGAGTGACCTTCGTGCTCATCCTCATGTTCGTCTTCATGTTCGCCCTCTTCATGCGCCTCTTCCGCATGCTGTTCAAAGAGCGTGTAGTTTGTATCTCGGACGCTAAACTGGATGCTGTTAAGAAGGGTACCGTTCAGATTGAGCTGACCTTCGAGGCTAATAACCTCTGAGTCTGTTTTAGAGACAATGCGCTCACCCTCGTGCTCGTCATGACCTTCCTCACCTTCGTGGTCTTCGCCCTCATGATCTTCACCTTCGTGCTCCTCATCCTCATGGCCCTCTTCATGACCACCGCCGTGGAAAGGAATACCGTAGGTGTAACTAAGGTCTTGATAAGAGGCGCCAACATAACCCCAGTCGCCCGTCTTTGAGAGTCCAAATCGATGGGCCTTGGTTTCGAAGTCTGAGTTCGCAAGCGTGCCCATATCCTCGTCGTGCTCGTCGTGCTCGTCGTGCTCGTCCTCATCATCATGTTCGTCGTGCTCTTCATCGTGAAGCACTGCGCCGCTGGGTATCTCGTAATCTTGTGCGTCAAACCCACTAAAGCTGTAGCTGAGGTTAAAGCCGGCAATATTCTGTTTTAGGCTCGCGGTAAACCCTTCGCCTTTATTACCGGTTTGCTGTTCGGCAGACAGGGTGACTAAAGGTTCCTCAATATCGGTCCGCGCGATTGCGTTATCGACGATATTGATGATTCCGCCACTGGCACCGTTACTGTGTAGCAGCGCTGCAGCACCGCGTACGATCTCGATTTGCTCAATGTTGCTCAGGTCCAGGTCGACGGGGTGATCCGGTCCAACACCTGAAACGTCCCTGACGACCATGTTGTTTTGCAAGACCTTAACCCGGTTGCCAGACATACCGCGTATGACAGGTTGTCCCACTGCAGGACCAAAATTATTCGATGAAACACCGAGTGTGGTGCTTAAGTGTTCGCCCAGAGATTGGCTGAGATTTTGAGTGATGTTATCACCTGAAATGACCTCAACCGAGCTCTCATTTTGTCCTTGAACTTGGTGTGTGAAGGATGATGTAACGACGATTTCTTCTAACGTCGTCTCTTGTGAAAACGCGAGTGGTGCGAATATAAGCGCCATCGCTGAATAGGCAAAACGTGCCATAAACTAGCTCCTAGTCAATAAATGAATCAAAGAAAACAGATTTGATTCAGAGACGTGGCGGAGCTCTACTCGAATAGTTGTTAAACGCTGGCGCGACGGGACAGACAGGTCTATCGCCAATTGTTACCCGTGCGGTGTGCTTTGGGACTGTTGTGTTCGATGACGCATCTGCCGCGGAAACGACATTACAGCCGTAACATTCCACGAGCTCATGTGCGCTATCCGGAGCTAGTTCATGGGTTGAGGCGTGCGCAAACGACCCGACCACCAATAAGGCGGCCAGCAATGTCGAAATAAGCAGTCTCAGTTTCAATGAGGTGTCCCTTGCTCTGTTGGCTTGGCTTCGGCGCCAAGATATGACGAAAATGCGACGCCATTATATCCTGTCCAACGTACCAATAAGTTAGTGTAAACGAATATTTAGTCAATACACGACGATTTATCCCGTAATTGTGTAGGCTAGCGGCCTTTGATCAGTGAGAAGTCGATGCAACGAGTAGTGGTAGGAATTAGCGGCGCCTCCGGCGTTATCTATGGGGTGAGGGCGCTGGAGATGCTCTCGGAGCTGGGTGTTGAAAGTCACTTGGTACTCTCAAAGTCAGCAGAGCTGACCATTCACTACGAGCTTGATCGCTCGGTGGCTGAGGTCAAGGCGTTGGCATCAGAGGTCCACTCTGTCCGTAATGTCGGCGCGTCGATTGCCAGTGGCTCCTTTAAAAGTTTGGGGATGCTCATCGCGCCCTGCTCTATTCGCACTCTTGGCGAAATTACGTCTGGTGTCACCAGTTCCTTGCTCACTCGATCGGCCGATGTCGCGTTAAAGGAGCGGCGCAGACTGATTTTGATGGTGCGCGAAACCCCCTTTCACCTTGGGCACCTGCAGAATATGGTCACCGCGACACAAATGGGCGCGGTGATTGCGCCGCCCCTGCCCGCTTTTTACGCGAATCCGAAGACGATCGACGATATTGTAGATCACAGTGTGGGTCGAGCACTGGACCTGTTTGACTTAGACGCACCGAATACGCATCGCTGGACTGAGAGTTAATGATCGAGCCCCAGCCTAAACGGCACAGTCCGCTTATTTGGCTGGTCTTTCTTGTCATTGTCATTGATTTAATAGGCTTTGGTCTGGTGATTCCTTTGCTGCCTTTCATGGCACCGGCCTTGGGTGGGGACTCTTCAGACATCGCCTTTATCATGATCACCTATGCAATTGGTGCGGCACTGATCGCACCTTTGTGGGGAAGATTTTCCGATCGAGCGGGTCGTCGTCAGGCGCTCGTCTTAGCGCTGGTGTGCAGTTGCGCGGCCTACGTGGTCACGGCGCTCGCCGACACGCTTTGGCAGGTGTACTTAGGGCGTGCACTATCGGGTTTAGCCGCGGGCAGCTTGCCTGTTGCAACGGCATTGATGGCAGATCTCAGTCCACCCGAGCGGCGGGCAAAAGCCATGGGATTAGTGGGAACAGCCTTTGGTCTGGGACTGATCGCGGGTCCCGTGTTGGGGGGGCTGCTGACTGGCGATTCGCAAAGCTTTGCTCTTCCTTTCTATACGGCGGCGGTGATGTCATTGGTGGCGGCGGCCTTTGCACAGACGCTGCTGCCGCCGCAGATGGTGAAGTCGGTCGGCCCTCGGCCTGAGTCGGCAGTTACCCAATCGTCTGTTTCGGTCCTTGGCCCTCGGCGCAATAAGCTGCTGCTGATGCAGTACGTTACGCACACGTGTTCGGTGAGTGCCATTATTTATCTTTTTCCGTTGTGGGTGGCCTACGCGTTTGAGTGGGGACCTAAGGAAGTGGGTTACTTTTTCGGCGTGGTGGGTGTAGCCATGATCATGCTGCAAGGTGGCCTTCTCGCCTTACTGACGAAGCTCTTTGGCCATCTTAATGTTTTGCGGGTGGGTTCGGTGATCTTTGCTTTATCACTGTTTGTTGTCGCGGTTTCGGAAACCACACGCTGGATGCCGTTAATGATCTTGCTCGCGTTTTCCGGTTCGACCGTTTGTCTGCCTTTGTTGAATGCGATTTCCTCCGAAATTGTTGAAGCAAATTACCGAGGGCGGATGATGGGGATGACGGCCTCTGCCTCATCGATAGGCCGGATCGTTGGCCCCTTGTTTGCCGCGGGTCTGCTCAGTTCTCAAGGGTTCAGTATTGCGTGGTTGGGCAGCGCCTTGATGGTACTGCTTTTGGTGTTCTGGTCGTTTACGGCTGCCCGTCAGTTCAAGCAGTTGGAGTTAAGCTAAGATGAAGTTGGTTGTGACGTTTCCGGTTCCCCAAGCGGCGAAAGAATTGCTGTCTCAACATGCGGAACTGCAGTGTTGGGATGTTGAGGACGCTATTCCGGCGGAATTACTGACCGAGTGGTTGAGCAATGCCGATGGGGTGCTGACGACGCTCACCTGCCCTTTGGATGCCGGTGTTTTGGCGAATGCGGCGCAGCTCAAGGTTATTTCGACGGTGTCGGTTGGCGTCGACCACATCGATCTTGATGCGGCTGCAAGACACGACATTTTAGTTGGCCATACCCCCAACGTCCTGACTGACAGCACTGCCGATTTGGCTTTGGGTTTGATGTTGGCGGTTGGACGGCGCATTGCGGAAGGTGATGCCCTTATTCGAGCGGGCGCGTGGAGCGAGGGCTGGAAGCCCAATCTTCTACTGGGCACTGATCTGAGTGGCGCAACGGTAGGACTGGTCGGAATGGGTCCCATCGGTCAGGCCGTGGCGAAGCGATTGCATGGTTTTGGCTGTCGTATCTTGGCCTGGAATAGGAGTCAACGTACGGTTGAAGGCGTCGAATTTGTTGACCTCGATGCACTGCTCGCCGCCTCTGATATTGTTTCTTTGCACACGGCCCTGACCGCTGAAACACAAGGTATGGTGGGTCGTTCTCAGCTCTCGCAAATGAAGGATGGCGCTATTCTGATCAATACCGCGCGCGGCGCGCTGGTTGATGAGGCGGCCTTGAGTGACGAGTTACGGACAGGACGGCTGCGCGCAGGGCTCGACGTTTACACCGAAGAACCCTTGCCCAATACCAGCGCGTTAAGAGGACTCCCGGGCTGTGTTGTGTTGCCGCACGTTGGAAGTGCGACTCAGCGGACACGCCAGGCTATGTTCCAGCTTGCGCTGGCGAACCTCGTGGCAGGTGTTACCGACTCCGAGCTGCCTGCAGCTGTTAGGCTCTGATTGCATCATCTAGGGGAAAAAGAGCAGTTTTATAATCATACCGATAATGGCGAGCGTCAGTACTTTCCGAATCAGCGTCTCTCCATGAGACAAGGTCAGCTTTGCGCCCACGATACCGCCTGCAATGTTTCCAATCCCTGCGATGGCACCGACGAGCCAGAGCACTTCACTGGTCGCGGCGAATACGAACACAGCGAGCAGCGTATAGGTAAAAATAATGAAGACTTTGAGGATGTTGGTGTTCACCAAGCTCAGGCCAATGACGCGATGCATAATGGGCAGCACCACAAACCCCATACCTATTTGAATAAACCCCCCCCAAAACCCCGCAGCAGCCATTAATACATGCCCCAGAGCAAGGTTTTGAGGCTGATCTTCATGGCTGCCCACTTTTTTCGCTTGAGGCGCCTGCATCAGAATTAAGACGGCAACCATTACGATCGCCAATAGTCCTTCGAATTGCTCGTTATTGAGCTTGGTACTGAGCCAGGCCCCTAAAATCGCTGGAGGAATAGCGACTAACGTTAACGTGAGACACAGTTTAGCGTGTGGAATGCCGTGTTTTAGGTAGGTCACCATGGCCGACGCGTTATGTGCAACGATCGTAATGCGGTTAGTGCCATTGGCGACCGGGCCCGGCATGCCTAAAAACATCATGATAGGTACGGTCAGAATAGACCCGCCACCCGCCATGACATTGACAAGCCCTGCGCCGAAACCCGCAACGACAAGGATGGCGATTTCCCACCAGACTAAATCCATCATGCGTCGGGCGTTCTCATGGTCACAAACTCTTCTGCTGCGGTTGGATGAATACCAATGGTGCTGTCAAAGTGTGCTTTGGTAGCGCCCGCTTTCATCGCAACCGCCATCCCTTGGCAGATCTCGCCTGCATCGGGTCCAACCATGTGTAGACCAATGACGCGGTCTGACGCGGTATCAACAATAAGCTTCATTAACGTGCGCTCGTCACGGCCACTGAGCGTGTGCTTCATGGGCCTGAACTCGGACCGAAACACACTCACGCTTAGACCTTGTTCTGCCGCAGCCTCCTCGGTGAGTCCTACGGTGCCGATATTGGGTTGGCAGAACACGGCAGTCGGTATGACGTCATAGTCCATAACACGAGGCTCGTTACCAAACTGTGTGTGAGCAAAGACCATCGCTTGCTCAATCGCAACCGGTGTCAGCTGCGGACCGCCGGTCATATCGCCCAAGGCAAAGATGCTGGGTTCGTCAGTTTGGAAGTCACGATTAACCTGCACATAACCGCGAGTGTTTAGTGCAACCTGTGTTGACTCGAGCCCCAAGCCGTCAATATTGGGATGACGCCCAGTCGCACACAGCACAGTATCGGCGGTGAGCATGGTGCCGTCAGTGAGTGTCGCTTCAATGCCGTCTGATACTCGCTGTAGCGACGCCACGTTTAGGTTAAAGCGAAGATCAACGCCTGTTTTTTGAATTTCCTGAGCGGCGAAGCGACGCACATCGCCGTCAAAGCCACGCATGAACAGCTCGCCCCGGTAAAGCTGTGTGACCTGCGACCCTAAGCCATTAAAGATGCCCGCAAACTCGGTAGCGATGTAGCCACCACCAATCACCAGGAGCCGACTGGGGAAGGTTTCAAGATCAAAGATTTCGTTCGACGTAATGGCCAGCTCGCTGCCCGAAAAGTCGGGCTTGGTTGGCCACGATCCCGTGGCGAGTAAAATGCGCTCTGCCCGGTACTCAACGCCGTCGACATCGACAGTGTTAGGCCCCACCACTCTTGCCCGGCCGTCGAGCACCGTTGCTCCTGACCCATCGAGTAAGCGCTCGTAAATGCTGTTAAGACGGCTAATTTCTCGCGATTTGTTGTCTCGCAGCGTCGGCCAATCAAACGTGGCGTCAGTCACGCGCCACCCAAACCCCGAGGCGTCTTGGAACGCTTTGCCAAATTCACTGCCGTAAACGTAGAGCTTCTTAGGGACACAGCCCACGTTGACGCAGGTTCCACCGAGGTAGAGGTCCTCTGCCACAAAGACTTTTGCGCCTAAACTCGCAGCGACTCGGGAAGCTCGGACGCCACCCGAACCGGCACCGATGACAAATAGATCGCAACTGGTATCCTTACGACTTTCCGGCATGTTGAGTCCTCCACGTTGATGGTCAGCGTCTTGCGTGTCTCGGCTTATCGATGAATCCAATGCAGACTCATTTCATGACTATTGTACCGCGATACCTCGATCAATCTGCTGATTGGTCGCTATCAGTGAAATTCTCTTTTTGTTTCCTAGTGACGCTCTTGTTTTCTGTCGAGGCGAGTGCGATCACCAATGCGCGTGTGATTCTGCACGACGGTTCGGTGATTTTTGCAAATATCGTCGATTACCGAGTTGATCAACTGACGCTCGATACGAGTTTTAGCAGTGAGCTGAAGATCGACGCGACGCTTGTCAGAGATATTGAAGCATCGCCAGATGATCGATCTTTGTCATCACTGCTTCTGAAAGACGGTCGCCGTGTTGAGGCCGCTCCGCTCATTGTGACTGGTGGAATTTTGGCATTGTCCGATGGCGAGGTGATTAAGCTTACAGACATCGACAAGTTGAACCCGGAGCCTTGGGAAATGGGTCAGGGCTACGCCTGGGAGGGCCTGGCCTCAGCGGCATTCACTGTGGCCCGCGGTAATACCGACTCTGATCAATTGGACGTGGCCATTAACACGCAGTTCGACAGTACTCGCGACCGTTTCACGTTGCGGGCAAGCATCGAGCAGGACCAAGCGAGCGTGGTCCTATCAAGCGACGCCGAAGCGTCTGACAATGTAACGCGGTCTCGTGAGACGTCCGCGGACAATTGGCAGGTGGTCACCAAGTACGACTATTACCTTGAAGACTGGTCAAACCATTACCTCGGAGTCAATGCCTCGGTTGAGGCGGATAAATTCACTGATATTCGCTTACGCAGTTACCTGGGGCCTTATTACGGACGCAAGCTGTTTGATGGTGCGTGGGGAAAGCTCGATAGTGAACTCGGTTTTGTCTGGGTCGACACGGACTTTTTTGATGCCGACGACACGGAGTACCTCGCTGCAAACTGGAACATCACCGGGGAAAGTGAAATTTTAGGCGGTGATTCAAAAATCTATTTGACCCACGTGGGTATTTTAAACGTTAGCGACGATAACAGCCTTATTCTGGACACTACAGTTGGCTTCGGTTTCCCGTTTTTCTTCGGCTTGGAAGCCGCTGCAGAATTTAGACTGGATTACGATGGTGCCGCTGCGGCGGGTAAAGACTCGGTTGATCAGTCTTATAATCTTCGCGTGGGCTACCGATGGTAGCGTCTTACAACTGTGGGTCGGACCGTTGAGCAGTCAGAGTAATGCCGTGTCGTTCTTACCGTTGGGGGGGTGCGGTGAGATTGGGATGAATTTGAATCTATTTTCATCCAATAACCGTTGGCTCATGGTGGACTGTGGTATCACCTTTGAACAGGCAATGGGCGATCATAGAGGCCGTCCTAGTATCCAGATGCCTGATCCAAGTTTTATCGCGAACCAACGTGACAAACTCGATGGGTTGATCATCACCCACGCGCATGAAGATCACTTCGGCGCTGTACCTTACCTTTGGCAAGCATTGCGCTGCCCGGTGTATGCCACGCCGTTTGCGGCGGCAGTGCTTCGTAAAAAATCGGCGTGGCGAGGTTCGCCATCGCCGGAGCCACTCATAGAGGTGCTTCCAGGCGAAACGCATACGATCGGGGAATTTGATGTCACCTGGCTACCCATCACGCACTCAACACCCGAGACGTGTGCATTACTACTGGAGACAAGAGGCTGCCGAGTGCTCCATACGGCAGACTGGAAAATCGATACGCGTCCGGTGATAGGAAGTCCATGGTCTCCAAGCGCCTGGTCTTCTATTGCCGAGCGTGGTGTAGATGCCGTTATTTGTGACTCCACCAACGCCACAAAGCCTGGACGCTCACCGACGGAAGGCGAAGTAGGTGACGCGCTTGTAAAATTAGTCTCGACGCTCAAGGGTCGTGTAGTAATCGCCTGCTTTGCCAGTAATGTGGCTCGCGTTCAGAGCTGTTTTCGCGCAGCTTTTGTATCGGACCGGCGTGTAGGTTTGCTCGGAAGATCACTGGATATTATGGTTCGCTCGGCAAAGAATACGGGCGTATTTGAGCCCAAAGTGCCGATTATAGACGCCGAACACCTGGGTTATCTGCCCGAAAATGAGGTGCTGGCGGTCGCGACCGGAACCCAAGGTGAGGTCGGCGCGGCGCTTCATCGATTAATGATGGACACCCATCCGCACCTGTCGCTGGGTGAGGGCGACACGGTTATCTTTTCTTCCAAGACTATTCCTGGAAATGAAGAAAACGTGCAGCGCTTGATTGAGGGACTCAAAGACCGCGGTGTGGCTGTCGTTCATGCTGACGAGGTGGCCTCCACGCTTCATGCGTCAGGTCACCCGTGCGAGGATGAGTTGGCAGACTTATACCGAGCGTTAAAGCCTAAGCTCAGTATCCCCGTTCACGGGGAGCAGCACCATATGCAAGCCAATGCCGCAATCGCTCGAGCCAATGGCGTACCGCTGACACTGACAGGCCTAAACGGGGACCTATTTTACCTGTCGCCATCGCCCGGTATTCGCAGGCGCTGGGCGACCACAGGACGCCTCGAAGTGAACGAAAGAGATCGCAAACTCGAGCCGGTACCGGCGGTGTAGCCGATGCGTTACTCCTCAGCGGCGGGGCTAATGCGAATAACGGTGCCGCCTTCTTCATTAATCACGGCTACGGAACCGTCGCGCAGGGCTCTCACGTCGCGAACGCGAACCTTAATATCAGGGAAGGGTTCACTCAGTACTGGGGTGGCGCTGGATACGTCAACAGCAACAATACTTTTGGACTTCAATCCACCGACCAATAACTTTCCGGTCAAGCTTGGTATGGCGTCGCTGGTATAAAGTGCCAACCCGGATGTCGCAATGCTGGGTACCCAGTAAGTGACCGGCTGTTCCATACCGGGAGCCTCAGTAAACGGCGAAATAATGGCTCCAGAGTAATCGACACCGTAGGTGATTGCGGGCCAGCCGTAGTTTTTTCCTGGTTCGACACGATTGAGCTCGTCGCCGCCCTTGGGGCCATGTTCCGTCATCCAAATGGTTTCGCTTGCCCCATCAACAATAAGCCCTTGAGGGTTCCGATGTCCGTAGCTGTAGACGAAAGGTGCGTCTTTGAACGGATTGTCTGACGGCGCTTCTCCATATTCGGTCATGCGGAGTAACTTACCCAGTTGACTCGTCGTTTTCTGTGCGTCCTCGCGCAAGGTGTAGCCCTCGCCGACACTCAATAAAAGCGTACCATCTGACAAGAACGCCATGCGTCCGCCAAAGTGCCCGCCACCACGCTTATTGGGCGTGACCTCAAAAATCACTGACAGGTCTTTGAGCGAGCCGCCTGCGATCACAGCGCGCGCAATGGTTGTGCGATTGCTTTCTTCAGAGCCTGCTGCATAGGCGAGAAAAATAGTTTGGTTGTCTAAAAAGTTTGGGTGCAGCACGACGTCGAAGAGACCCCCTTGGCGTTCGGCATAAACGCTGGGCACGCCATCGACATCCGTCATTTCGCCAGTGGCTGAGAGGTGCTTAAGCCCGCCTGGACGTTCGGTAATGAGAAAGCCCTGATCGTCGGGCAATTCAGCGATTGACCAAGGGGTATCGAGGCCT
>Ga0213863_10003823_pt1 | contig 10269 bp, 10 predicted proteins | sample PICome_8_FD_160128 | JGI IMG/M metagenome (GOLD analysis project Ga0213863, IMG submission 160128) | Coastal seawater microbial communities near Pivers Island, North Carolina, United States - PICO497 | ecosystem: Environmental > Aquatic > Marine > Coastal | place: USA: North Carolina... | reverse complement strand
GAGCTGGGTTCAGAACGTCGTGAGACAGTTCGGTCCATATCCGGTGTAGGCGTTAGAATATTGAGAGGAGCCTTCTTTAGTACGAGAGGACCGAGAAGGATATACCGCTGGTGTACCAGTTATCGTGCCAACGGTAAACGCTGGGTAGCTATGTATAGAGTGGATAACCGCTGAAAGCATCTAAGTGGGAAGCCCACCTCAAGATGAGTATTCTCATCACGTTAGTGAGTAAGGTCACGGTAAGACTAACCGTTTGATAGGCATTAAGTGTAAATGCAGTAATGTATGTGCTAAGATGTCCTAACAGACCGAGGACTTGAATTTTTGAAAGAGCTATTCTATAAAATGAATAGCTCTTATATAGAAAAACACTATTCTATAGAAAAATAGTGTACAAACTAGTATACAAAGATAGATTTTGAAACTTTCCAGATTCTGGGAGTGTTCGTTAATAATATTTTTGGCTTTGGTGTTTTTAGTGTAATAAGCGGAACCACGCTGATCCATCTCGAACTCAGCGGTGAAACGTTATAAATCGATGACAATACTGAGTGGGAGACTGCTTGGGAAGATAGTTCAATGCCAAAGTTCTTACTTTTATTACTTGACTTTTCAAAAATATAGCTTTAAACTTTTGTTAATATTCTAATTAACTTTTAATTTTAATTTTTATGCGAACATTAATGATAATCGGATTAGGTCTAGCCTTTGGCTGTTCTCCTCTGCCAGCCACGCAGTCTTATACCCGCCATTTTCTTGTCGTACATTGCTTTTTACAGGAATACGCGTTATAAATCTTAATATAAAATCTCTATAGCCATTAAAATTTAGCTCGAGAACACTCCTTCTATCCAATTAGTGCTCTGTTTATTGTCTTAAATTTTATAGCCTTTAAACATCCAAATAAAACTTTTAAACACTGAGTTATCTTTTGTCTGTTAAATACTCGATAAAAAAGAAACAGTTAGAAACCTCCTTAAGTAACTAGAGGTTTATGCACTAATAAAACAAATCATCTGAAGATTTTATATCTAACATTCGACGTTTTCGTTCTTCTTCACTTAGATTTTGAACATACCTTGAAGTTGTGTCAACTTTAGCATGTCCAATTGCTTGTCGAACAAATTCAATATCCTGAGTATCTTTCCATAACTCAGTAATAAATCCAATCCGGAAACTGTGACTTCTTATATTAGGTTTGTCATTTAATTTTTCAGCAGATTTCCTGATAAATTGATTGACTATACGATTAAAAGCTTCGCGGGATAAAGGGTTTTCAGAATTCTCAGGTGTAAAGATAAAAAGATAAAAGAGTCATCTTGTTTATAAAATAAAATAATTTCAAAATCTCTTCTTCGTTGGCTAAAAATTTTTTTACCTTTATAAGTTAAGAAAGCCTTATGATTTGAAGGTCCTCGTTTTGAGCGATCGATAGCTATCCATGACTCAGTAAAAAGAGTTTTTAGTTGAGAAACTTTTATGGTTAAAAGCTCGCCAATTCGAACACCTGTAACTGCTAAAATAGCTAAAGCTAATCTTAATCGAGCTCCTACGTAGGTCTCACGATATGTTAAATTAGCTTCATTAATTAAATAGTTATATATTTCTTCAGTTAAAGGTTCTTTGGGTGGTAGACGTTTTCGATTCTTTCGTTTATTTTTTCTTTCTAAAATTAACGCTTCTTGTTCGAGTATTTCTTTAAGTTTGTTTGTAAGTTTTTCAACTTCATCTGTATATTTTTCGAGTTCGGCTTTTAGTTCTTTGTTATCTTCTAATAATTCAGAATTTTGTACTGATAAACGGATAAATCCTTGTCTCAATAATTTATCCGTTTGATCTTGTCTTTGAAAAACTAAAGATACGATTTCTGCAATTTTTTTCTCGCTATCCTCATTTGAATTGAGAATATCATATATTTTTAATTGAACCTCCCTAATAGCTGCTACATTTTCCTCTTTTATCTTTTGAGCAAGAATATGATCGGATCTTCCTAACTGAGTATTGTCAATAGTTTTACCTTGAATGAATGAGTGGTAGTACTGAGCTTCTTGCCTAGTCATTCCACTAATAAAACTTCCTTTATTATATTTAAGAATAGCCTCCCTAATAACATCTTGTCGTTTGTTTCTAAAAAATTTACTTCTAAATAAGAGATTCCGATATTCTCTGTTCTGGCATTTTTTATTTTTTTCTCTTATAGATCTTAGTTTCTCAGGAAGAGACTTTTGAAAAGCTCTTAATCCTGACACGTTAGGGTTTTCTAAAAGTATTTCTGTAACTAAATACTTAATCCTACCATTTATTGCCTCAGAGACTTGATTCTGATTTTTAAAACCTTCGGTGTTAGAAGTAAAAATACCTTTACTAATTAAAAATTCACGAACCGCTTTTGAGCGATAAGCTTCCTCCATATCTGAATGAATAAAACAAGGTACTGACGAGAATTCGTATTCTTCTAATATTTGTTTCTATAACTCGATTATTAAATCTTCATTTTTACAACTTTGACTTTGTATATACCCAAGTATGGCTCTAGTTTTTAAACTTATTACAAGAAATACTGCACTCTCTTCATTAAAAATAGTCTCATCAACAGTCCAAATATTTCCATCAGTCACGTATCTATTTTCTAATAAATTTACATTAATATAAAAGTTTTCTGGATCAAACGCTACTGTTTTTTACCGCCTTTTTCAAAAAAAATTAATGGACTGGAAAATCTTTTCTTCAGGGGTTCTTAGTCGATTTGATCTCTATTACTCTCGAGACAACAAAGTCACAGATAAAATTTCTGTCAGAGATTTTTTGGAGAATTGTCAAAGACAACTAAAACAAACTAATAAAAATGTTAGTTTTGAGAAAAATTCGAAAGGTCTTATTTTAAAGCTTGGGAGTCGAAGAAGCAATAACTATTCTCGTCTATATGAAACAAAAAAATTCTTTCAAATTTGACCATGCGACGCTATTCCTTCACAACCGGAAGATACCAAGTACAGCCCGATACATACCCTGTCACCCCGTTGAATGTCTTTCCAAGTTTTGAAGGCGGTTGTTCCAATAAAATAACCTCCTGTCAAGCTACCGGCAGCACCAACAACAAAATCGATATTTTTCGCTGCTACATTGCTGGCATTTCCAGCGGCATAGGCAGTTTCAGTACCAACTTTTATTAAAGAGTCTCTTATATGGTCTCCAGGAGTATTCAGGCTAATACAATTTAGTTATTATTTATTAATGATTATATTTTATTATATTATTAATACTCTGTACAGTTTAAATTATCAATACTAAACTAAAAAATAAAAAAAATTATGCAATAGTTTTAAAAATCAATAAATTCTAGTTGATCAAATCAATATATTTTTAGTAGAATAATATACTATAAAATAATTGATATAAAAATTTTTATTGGAACAATGTAATGGACTGGAATAATATTCAAAATTTTTTATCTAACATAGTCTTTGGAATTTTATTATTTTCAATGACTGTTTATTGGATCAGTTTGTTTTTCTTAGAAGGAACAAACAACTTTTCAAAAATAGGTCGACTTAGTTCAGTTATCGCAAATATATTACTATTTTTTATTCTTTGTTCAAGATGGATAGTTGCAGGTTATTTTCCGTTAAGTAATTTATATGAATCATTACTTTTTTTAACCTGGACTCTACTGACAATCTATTTATATATAGAATCTAAAACAAAAAGTAAATTAATGGGATCTATCTTAATTCCTGTTGCTTTATTAATTAACGGATTTGCTAATTTAACCCTTTCTGCCGATATGCAAAAGTCAAGTCCTCTTGTACCGGCCTTACAATCGAATTGGTTAATGATGCATGTAAGCATGATGATGTTAAGTTATGCAACTCTAATCATGGGATCACTGCTTTGCATTTTATTCTTAATAATTTCCAAATACCAAGAAATCAATTTAAAAGCGATTGATGAATCGTACTTACCTTTCTATAATGTAATGGTTGATTACTATGAAGCTCAATTTTTTTCACCGTCAAATGAAGTTTCAGAATTAGGTAAATTAAAACTTTTACATAGTCTTGATAATTGGAGTTATCGTATTATTGGACTAGGTTTTCCTTTTTTAACAATTGGTATTATTGCAGGAGGAGTTTGGGCAAACGAAGCGTGGGGTTCATATTGGAGTTGGGATCCAAAAGAAACTTGGGCTTTAATCACTTGGATTATTTTTGCTACATATTTGCATTCTCGAATAACGAAAGGTTGGGAAGGTAAAAAAACTGCTATTTTAGGCTCGATAGGATTTTTTGTTATATGGATTTGTTATTTAGGGGTTAATTTCTTAGGGAAAGGTTTACATAGTTATGGTTGGTTATCTTAGCAATTAAAGACCAATTATTATTTTTGTCTTTAAAGATTGTTTGTATATTTGTGGGTCATTCCCGATTAGGGTTTGTGGTTTTGGCGGTTTGAATCGGCGATGACCTACAAATCCTAATATGTTTCTTTAAAAAAATCGTTTTTCCATTAGTTTGGCATATTTTCATGAAGTTTATTTTATCGTCTAAAAGCTTCTTTTTTTTCCATCGTTGGAGAAAGATTGGACGGCGACGATATTTACAAAAAGATAACGGAGAATCCGTTAATCTATCATAAATTTATCATTGACATGATAGATTCATCAAAATAAGATAGATGAATTTGAAGTTCGATTTAAATTTATCAAAGTTTTTAGCTCTGTAAGTATTGAAAAAGAATTTTTTATACAAGAATTCTTAGATTCTTATCCATCGATTATTTCAAATAAACGAATTACTAATATTAAAAGAACTTTTATTCAATTGGTGAAAACTCTTCAAGAGTCTGATTTGATAGAGGCTAATTCTAAAATAATTTCTGACGGAAAGTATTATTCTACCAATGAGTTAACTATTCAAAACATTTCAGAAGGCTTTGTTCTTTACGAAAGACTTTTGATTTAAATTCCTAATTCTTTTATTTCTTGTGCCTAGGCTTAATGTGTTTGAGTTACTTACGGGCTTAGAGTACATAACAAATTGATTGAATTTATTTCTCTTTAAATAAATCAACTTATCTTAGATTATGAGAATAAGAATGGAACGTTAATAAAATCTAAAAACTTATTCTGCAATATTTTTTTTTAAGTATTATAATATTAGATACAAGTAAACTAGGGTTAGAGATTGTGAGAGAAACTACTACGAGTTTTATACTATTTTAACTGTTTCTAGAATCTGTTTAGAGATTAGTAAGTCTTAATTACGAACTGAATTTCTGAGAGCCTTATGAATCTGAATCTAAATTTTTTTAAACATTAAAATAGTTTGACCAACATTGAATTGCAAAGAAACTATTCTTTTATGATTCAAATTAATATTTACTAAAATCAGAAAAATTTTATGTCTCATACAGTTAAGATATATGATACGTGTATTGGATGTACTCAATGTGTAAGAGCATGTCCAACAGATGTATTGGAAATGGTACCTTGGGATGGTTGTAAATCGGGACAAATTGCTTCTTCTCCACGTGTTGAAGATTGCGTTGGTTGTAAACGTTGTGAAACAGCCTGTCCAACTGACTTTTTGAGTGTAAGAGTTTACCTAGGAGCAGAAACAACAAGAAGTTTAGGTTTAGCATATTAAAAGATAAACTTTAGTATTATTTTAACAAACTAATTTTGAGCTTGAGTTTTATTAGATTGACTATTTTTATCGAATAGTCAATCTAATAAAACTCAATTTAAGTAGAAAACTTAAAAAATTTTGAATTTAGGAAATATTATGAGTCGTCCAGAATAGAATATATATATTACAAACACATTTAAATAAATATAATTAAACGTTTATTGATATGGTACTGCCAGTCGCTGAAGCTCTAACGACACCTTGCTTAATGAGTGTAATGAATCCAGCTGCCAGAAAAATTTTAAAAGAAAAATACCGTGTGGCAAAACGCTATCGCATTAAAGCTGCATGGGGAGTCGTAACTGTATTTGGCGTTCTTGAATTAGCAAAAGAAGCTGCAAAGGGTGAAATAATTAAACATGGTAAGAAGAAAATTGGATCATTAGTATTATTAGGTTGTGGTCATGTTGGTACAGGTGCTTTGACATTAATTACAAATTCAACAAAATTACTTAATTATACAAAGAAGGCGCATAGCATTACTTCGTGTATATATCGATGCCCGCATGATGCCTCGGAGGTTCCTTTAATTGCACTTGACTTTATTGTGTTTGGGGAATATGTACCATCATGTCCTGACTATGTATCCAAATTATTCGATATCAGTTCAGATGCTTTAGATGAATATATCGATTAATTTAGATAAGTAGCAAGTATAGATATTTACCGACGGCATCAAAGTAGAAAATATTAGGTGACATATTTTAAAATAGATTTCTCATTCATAACACCGGTTTGGGGATCCCGTCTTAAATCTCTTAACTCCAGATCAGTATTTTTTGGATTTGTTAATTCTACGTATTCTTCCGGAGTGATTAGTGAATTTAATTTTAGTCGTCCTGATTGATTATTTACAATAGCAACCTTTGCTTCACTATTTTCAGTTTTTGATTTTTGTACGTAGATTGTAGAGGGTTTACCCTCATAATTCTGAATATAAACTTCATCAGGTTTAATCAAATAAAAATTATTAAATATTTTTCTAGTGGATTTCATTCTTAAGTCTTACAATTGAAGTCAACAGGTTTCAAACTTGGGAAGATTATAAATTTTAAACATATTATTATGACAGCAACTTTAGAAAGACGCGAAGGCGTTTCATTATGGGAGCGCTTCTGCGCTTGGATTACAAGTACTGAAAACCGTTTATACATCGGTTGGTTTGGTTGTTTAATGTTCCCTACATTATTAACAGCTACTTCTTGCTACATCATCGCATTTATCGCAGCTCCTCCAGTAGATATCGATGGTATTCGTGAGCCTGTTGCAGGTTCTTTATTATATGGTAACAACATTATCAGTGGTGCTGTTATCCCTAGTTCAAATGCTATTGGTATGCACTTCTACCCAATTTGGGAAGCTGCTTCAGTTGACGAATGGTTATACAACGGCGGTCCTTACCAATTAATCGTGTTACACTTCTTATTAGGTGTTGCATCTTACATGGGTCGTGAGTGGGAATTAAGCTACCGTTTAGGTATGCGTCCTTGGATTTTCGTAGCATTCTCTGCTCCTGTAGCAGCAGCTAGTGCTGTATTCTTAGTATATCCTATCGGACAAGGTTCTTTCTCTGATGGTATGCCTTTAGGTATCTCTGGTACTTTTAACTTCATGTTAGTATTCCAAGCTGAACACAACATCTTAATGCACCCATTCCATATGGCTGGTGTTGCAGGTGTATTCGGTGGTTCTTTATTCAGTGCTATGCACGGTTCATTAGTAACTTCTAGTTTAATCCGTGAAACTACTGAAAACGAATCTACTAACTATGGTTACAAATTTGGTCAAGAAGAAGAAACTTACAACATCGTAGCTGCACACGGTTACTTTGGTCGTTTAATCTTCCAATATGCTTCATTCAACAATTCTCGTGCTTTACACTTCTTCTTAGCAGCTTGGCCTGTTATCGGAATTTGGTTAACTTCTATGGGTATTAGTACAATGGCATTCAACTTAAACGGTTTCAACTTCAACCAATCAGTAGTGGATTCTCAAGGTCGTGTTATCAACACTTGGGCTGATATTATTAACCGTGCTGATTTAGGTATGGAAGTAATGCATGAGCGTAATGCACATAACTTCCCATTAGATTTAGCTTCAGGTGAAGTATTACCAGTAGCTTTAACAGCTCCAGCAGTTAACGGCTAATTCACTATAAATCTCAATTTTTGAACTTTAATATTTTTAAAAGTTCAAAAATTAAAATAACAGTTAAATCCAATAATTTCTAAATTCATTTCATTAGATTTTTTTTCCAGAACAAATAGCAAAATAATTCGAATCCCATATGGAGCAAACTATGGTGCATTATTTCTGAATATAAACTTCATCAGGTTTAATCAAATAAAAATTTTAAATCTAGAGGAAATAATCATGGTATTCGGTACCAAAATAGTTGGTGATATACTAAAGGGCATAAATGCGACAATTTGGGGAGGTGTATAAGGAGCAGAGAAAGCTGGGAAAATTGTGAAGACCGGCTTATCAGGAGCTGACGTTGTAATAGGCGTGTATCAAACATAACAGAATATAGCCTGTCAAGACTACGTCTGCTCAACACTCGATATTATAGGCTCAGTCTCAAGTACGGTGGGCTTAAAATATCCCATCAACCAAGTCGTTGACACTAGTAACCGGTTCCGTGACAGTTGGATGTAGGACTGTAAGATGGTACTGCAAAAACTACGGCACATTTTGGGGTTGTACGATCGCTGCGGGACAAGGAATAAAAGAAAAGGAATAAAAGAAGGAGCAAAATTTATAATAATTTTTCACACCTTATTACTTTTTATTTCTTTATTGAATACGTGTAATAATAATTGCACGTATTCAATTTTGACTATTTTGTTAATTCGAAAAATTCAAGCTCAAAATCTAGAATAGCTCGAGTTGTATTTCCGCCAATAAAAATTTTTTTTTGATCTTGAACAATCCAAATTTGAGAATAGGTAAAGTAACTAATTAATGTACTGAACATTAAGAATCCAAAACCGGTATATATCAAAGGAATACCTGGATCCAGCTTAATTTGCAATCCAGTCGAACTAATAATATCCACTATCGAAAATACAAAGTCTGTTTCCAATGTTTCATTTAGCTCTAAATTTCCTAAAAATAGGCCAAATTTATTGTAAACCGAACCATAACCTTGTAAATTATTGATTAAAAAAGTAAACCCGTCTGAAAAATCATGATTTGTCGATACTTAATTTAAGATATTTGACTAATATGGCTTAAAGGTGAACTCGCAATTGCATATTGTTTTTTTTCCATACGCCCAGCTAGAAACGCTATCCGTCCAGCTTTGACCGCTAGATTCATTGCAAAAGCCATTTTTTCAGGGTTCTTTGATTGGGCAACAGCTGTATTTAATAAAACTCCATCTGCACCTAATTCCATAGCCATAGTTGCTTCACTTGGCGTTCCGATTCCAGCATCGATAATTACTGGAATAGTTGCATTTTCAATAATAATTTGAAGATTTGTCAAATTAGTTAATCCTTGTCCAGATCCTATAGGTGATCCTAACGGCATCACTGTGGCACAACCTAAGTCTTCTAAATGCAAAGCTAACATTGGGTCAGCATTGATGTAAGGCAAAACTGTAAAACCTTTTTTTACTAAAAACTCAGCAGCTTTTAATGTCCCTATAGGATCTGGTAATAAATATTTTGGATCTGAGATTACTTCCAATTTTACAAAAAAATTATCTTTCTGACCTAATTGACAAGCTAATTCATGACCAAGAAAAGCCATTCTAATTGCCTCTTCTGCCGTTTGAGAACCAGCAGTATTAGGGAGTAACCATAATTTTCTCCAATCTAAAGAATTTAAGAAACTAGTATTATCTCGATTTAGATTAGTCGGTAATCGGCGAATCGCGACTGTTACAATTTCACATTCACTTTTAGTTATACTACCAATAGCCTGATCTATAGTTTTATATTTTCCCGTTCCTAACATCAAACGAGAGTTAAATACCTTATTTGCAATTTTTAATTTATCAAAATTGTTTATCATTTTTTAAGATTTCTAAAATACTCCCCAGGTAGGACTTGAACCTACGACCAATCGGTTAACAGCCGATTGCTCTACCACTGAGCTACTGAGGAAATTATAACCTATAATACTCTACCATTTCTTTCCTATATATTCAAGTAATTTTAAATAAGAAAATTTATTAGTTTACCACTAATGTTTCTTACTTAAAACTAAGAATTTCAACACGTTAGTATCAAATTTTAACTGACGAGAAAAATCATTTATATATTTTGGCATACTTAAGAAGTTTATCTGAATGAAATTTCCTTTTTTCTGATTTTTGATAGAATATGCTAAATTTCGTTTACCACGTGAAATTACAGAAATCTCGGACGCACCTAATGATTGTAGTCCTTTTGCAAAATTAAGTGCCCAAGTTTTCAATTGACTTTCATTAATTTTCTCTGTTAAAAGAATCATTATTTCATATTTTATTGTTCCAGACATAAATTTTTTAACTCCCAAAAGTAATTTGCGTCATTCATTTTATGCGTAAATTAACCTCAGTGTCAAGCTTTATAAGCTTATATGGTAAAAAGCA